>Ga0206926_1130_pt1 | contig 14852 bp, 7 predicted proteins | sample Alteio_BWOrgHeat_59_FD_152955 | JGI IMG/M metagenome (GOLD analysis project Ga0206926, IMG submission 152955) | Enriched cells from forest soil in Barre Woods Harvard Forest LTER site, Petersham, Massachusetts, United States -... | ecosystem: Environmental > Terrestrial > Soil > Temperate forest > O... | reverse complement strand
CTCTGGCTCATCTCCCACCACCGGCCCTCCCGCCGACAGCTCACTCCCTTCGATCTTTGATTTAAACAAAGGCCAGGCAAATTGCGCATACCATTCCTCCTGTTTATAATGTTTGATCCCATAGGCGGAGGGATACTGCCGTGTGATAATCCCCGTGCGAAAAATGACATCCCATAAAAAGAACATATTCCCAAAATTTCCTTTGTAATGCCCGATGCCGTCATCGTCACTGTCCGCATGATGCGCATGATGCGTCGCCGGCGTTGAAATGGTCCGCTCAAATACCCAGGCGATGGGATGTAGCCAGCGCCTGCTGTAAAAAGGTTTGTCCCAGGGAATGCTGGAATGCGCCGCCAGCGTGATCAGGCTCTTTACCCCCGTTACGATAAGGGCGGCTTCACCCAGCCCCAGATAGATCAGTGCTGCTGTCAGATACATTTGAGAAAAGAAAATGGTATAGATGATATTCTGACGGCTGGCCATGGCCATACCCATATAAGGGGCCGAATGATGCGTCCGGTGAAAACGCCAGAGGAACGGCACCTGGTGGTGCAGCCGGTGATACCAGTACTGCGTCAGGTCGTCGGCTACTGCAATAATGGCAAATCCCCACCAGAACGGCACCCAGGAGAAGATACCCTTTCCATCCGGTAAGACATACGGGAGGAACCGCAACGTGAAATATACGGTCGCCGGTCTTACTACGACCTTCGGAATGATAAAACATACGATGTCAAGCACCTTCTCATTACGTTTCCAGCGTTTTTCATAAAGCCCAAGAAAAAGCTCCACGACGCCGACAATGACCATCAGCACGGGTAGCCCCCAGGTATTGAGATTTTTAAAAACAGGACCCAGGAACGCCAGCACAGGTTTTGCCTTCCCTTCCTCCCAGGGCCGCTGCCCCGTAAAATGAAAATAAAGGAACATAGCTGCGACAGGCAGCGTATACAATAGCAGGCTGATAAATGCATCACGGGTGATGCTGCGTGCTATTTCTTTTTTAATTTTCATAAAAAAAATTGTGAGATTAAAGAATATGCCGCACTGCCCAAAGCCCGGCGTAGTAAATAAGAAAAGGCACCAGGGCTACCACCACCCCGATGGCTATCTTTTTCAATAGTAATAAAATGTCTTGCAGGATCATAAAAACATATTTAAATGGCCCCCTCCCGAAAAAAGGGGGCCATTCGTTTACTTATTCGTGTGGATTCTCCTGTGGAACACATCATCCCAGTCTATAAACGGATAGATATGGTATCGCTCCGCATCCTGGTCGAATTGTGCTTTCAGCTCCGCCAGCTTCTCAGGATCTTTTTTTGCCAGATCCACCCGCTCTGTCGGGTCCTCACTCAGATTATACAGCTCCCATACATCCTTATCATAGCCATGATCGGTATTTCCCGCAAACGCCTTCCCGCCGATTGTCAGATCGACAATATCGGGATGATGCAGCGTCTCCGCTTTCCAGCCATCCTTATATACAGACCGAGCCCCGAAAATATAATAATACTGCTCCCGGTGACGGGTGGCAGCCTTCGCGTCATTAAAAGAATACACCAGCGAAGTCCCCTGTAAAGTATCCTGCTGTATACCACGGATAGTTTGTGGCGCCTGGATGCCCAGGAATTCCAGCGTGGTCGGCAACAGGTCATTTACATGCCCGTATTGCGTACGCACTTCTCCTTTGTGAGAGATGCCCTTAGGATAAAAAACGATGAGGGGGTTGCGGGTGCCGCCTTCTGAATTGGCATCCTGTTTCCAGTATTTGAAAGGAGTATTGGCAGCCTGCGCCCATCCCAGCGGGTAATTGGTTTGTTTCCCTTCCCCGGTTCCTATCTCTCCGATGCTGTCGAGATTGGACTTTACGGCCTGTTCATCAGAGGCGGCCTTTGTAAAGAGCTGCTGGTTGATGACCCCATGATAAGTGCCCTCTTTGCTGGCGCCATTATCACCGATGACGACAAATACCAGGGTGTTGTCCAGCTGGTGTATCTCTTTCAGATAATTCAACAGCCTGCCCACCTGGAAATCCGTATAGGTGAGATAACCCGCATATACTTCCATAAACCTTGCATACAGCTTCTTCTGATCAGCTGTCAGCGAATTCCAGGCCGCTACGTTCGCGTTACGGTCTGGTAGGATGGCGTTGGCAGGAATGATGCCCCTCTTTTTCTGACTCTGATAGACTTTTTCCCGGAAGGCGTCCCATCCTTCATCAAACTGCCCCTTGTACTTATCGCTCCAGTATTTATCCACCTGGTGTGGTGCATGCGTAGCGCCCGGCGCATAATAGAGGAAGAAAGGTTTGTCCGGCGCCGCCTTCTTCTGCTTGCTGATATAGCTGATGGCCTTGTCGGTGATCTGCTCATTCAAATGACGACCATCAGGCGTGACATGTACATTGTCTTCCACAAGATCCGGCGTATATTGGTCAGTCTGCGATCCCAAAAACCCGAAAAATCTGTCAAAACCTTTTCCCGTAGGCCACCTGTCAAAAGGCCCCGCATCCGTAGCATCCTCATCCGGCGTCAGGCCGTATTTGCCCACCGCAAAAGTATTGTATCCATTGTCCCGAAGGATCTCGGCTACAGTGCCATCCGTGGATGGGATCCTGCCGTCATAACCCGGGAACCCGGCTGACAATATCGTATGAGAAAAACCGCCTTCATGTACGAAGTGATGATTACGCCCCGTCAGCAAGGCCGCGCGGGTGGGAGCGCAGATCCCTGCCGTATGGAAATTGGTATAACGAAGCCCATTATTCGCCAGACTGTCAAAAGTTGGCGTTTGAATAACCCCGCCAAAGGCGCTGCTGGCGCCAAAGCCCACGTCATCCAGCAGGATCCAGACCACGTTGGGGCTGCCCGCAGGAGGTTTCGTAGGGGCCGGCCACCATTCCCTGGACTCGGCCAGCGTTTTGCCTACCGTTCCCTGGTATGTCTGTGGTTGCTGCGCTTGCACAACGCCCGTCGCAAGACAGCTGCCCGCCATGATAGCCCAGTGTAACATTTGTTTTTTATACATCTTTTTTAATTTTTGGAAAACACTTTCAGTGTTTGTTCTTCGGATCGCGCAACGGCGGCATCCAGATTTATAAACCCATAATAATGATTGTATGCTTGCCCTTTTGTAAGCACCCATTGCAGAAAAAGCGCTATCTCTTTCGTCTGACCACCCTCCCGATAGAGCACATGTACATTTTCAAGAGGAATGCGCGGATGATGCGTTCTCTCGACAAAAGAGATCACTTCGTCTAATGATCCATATATATCCTCCTCCGGATCGATCCTCCCATTGCCATTGAGATCAATAGGAATAATGGCAATGCTGTCTACCAGTTTCCGGGATTGCAGGTCATAGAGAAAACCAAGATTATTATAAGAAATGCCATTGGTGTCCCTTTTTACCGCAGCCAGCAGGTCCTTGTCGTCGCCCTTTACACCGATCCCTTTTATATCCCGCTGCTCACTCCCGAAATGATTGGCAAAGGCAATGCTGGCGCAGGCCGATTGCTGACGTTTGTAGACGGTAAATTCATAGAGGGAAGGACTTTGTCCCCCTGCGCCCGAAAAATACACCTGGCGAAAAGCCGAGTCATCAAATCCCCTGGATTGCAAGGCCGTTACGTCTCCCCGCCGGTCATTTACTACCGGCAGCTGTACATACCGGGACACAGTAACAGCGCCCTGCCCCTGCTTTATATCACCGGAACCCAGCTTATGGGAGACGATGAGGAGGTCGGCGCTGTCTGCTGGCGCCTTACTGATGACAAACCGTATTCCCGGGTGCAGCTTTGTATACTCGTCCGCCCACCGCTGAAAGAGGGGATAGGCCAGCCTCGTACCCGTTATCCGGATGACAGTAGTTGGCTGAGCCACTAAGGTGACCAGCGCTGCCAGGAATCCTACAAAAGTCAACGATAGCTTTTTCATCTTGATCTTTTTAATGGCTATTCCCAAAGGAATTTATTTAATAGGCGCCTGTTCCGTACTTCCATTCGGATGATGGATGCGCTTGTTGTTCACATCATACCAGTCTATCAAGGGATAGAGATGATTGGCCTGCGCCTGTTCATCAAATATCTTTTTCAGCTCAGCCAGCTTCTCAGGATACTTTTTCGCCAGGTCATTCCGCTCATTGAAATCCTCGGTCAGATTATACAATTGCCATTCATCGTTCTCAATGGGTTTGTCCTCCACAACGGCCCCTTCCTTAAAGTCGAAATCGACATTGTCCGGATGATGCGCCGCTTCTGCTTTCCAGCCGTTATAGTAAATGGAGCGTGAACCGAAGATGTAATAGTGTTGTACGATATGCCGGGAGGCTGCCTTCGCATTGTCAAAAGAATAGGCGAGGGACGTGCCTTCTACACTGTCCTGCTTAACTTCCCTGATATACTCCGGACGGGTAAGCCCCGCTACTTCCAGTGTAGTAGGAAGGATGTCTATCACATGACCATATTGCGTGCGAACGGTCCCTTTATCCTTTATCCCTTTTGGATAAAATGCAATAAGGGGATTGTGGGTCCCGCCTTCAGCATCCGCATCCTGCTTCCACTCCCTGAAAGGAGTATTGGCCGCCTGTGCCCATCCCAGTGGATAATTAGTGGAGGCCTGCGCCGTACCGATAGAATCAATGTCTTCCAGGTTGGTCTTTAAATAGTCGGCCTGGGACTTCTTTTTGGAGGAGTTTGTTCTGGGTTCGATGACGCCTTCCAGCGTACCTTCCTTGCTGGCGCCGTTGTCACCGATGATGACAAAAACCAGCGTGTTTTCCAGCAGATTGTTTTCCCGCAGATGGTTGATCAGCCTGCCTATCTGGAAATCCGTATAAGTGAGATAGCCTGCATAAACCTCCATAAAACGCTCGAATAATCTTTTTTGATCCGCCGTCAGACTATTCCATTCCTGTACACGGGGATTGCGGGGCGGCAGCTGCGCAGCGGCAGGAATAATACCCTGTTTCTTTTGATTGGCCAGCACTCTTTCCCGGAATACATCCCAGCCTTCATCAAATTTACCCTTGTACTGATCACTCCAGTATTTATCCACCTGGTGAGGAGCATGCGTGGCCCCCGGCGCATAATAGAGAAAGAAGGGTTTTCCCGGAGCTACTTTTTCCTGCCGGGCGAGATAGGCGATGGCCTTGTCCGTGATCTGCTCATTCAGATGCCGCCCATCGGGTGTAACATGCGCGTTGTCCTCCACGAGGTCCGGCTTGTACTGATCCGTAGCTGATCCCAGAAATCCAAAGAAATGATCAAAACCCTTACCCGTCGGCCAACGGTCAAAAGGACCCGCATCCGTTGCATCTTCGTCCGGCGTCAGCCCATATTTGCCCACGGCAAAAGTATTATAGCCATTCTGCCGCAGAATCTCGGCAATCGTGCCATCCGAAGAAGGGATCCTGCCGTCATAACCGGGAAAACCCGCGGACATGGAGATATGCGAGAACCCACCTTCATGGACAAAATGACTGTTCCTGCCGGTCAGCAAGGCCGAACGGGTAGGAGCGCAGATAGCACAGGTATGGAAATTGGTGTAACGGAGGCCATTATTCGCCAGGCTGTCCAGCGTAGGCGTGCGGATGACACCCCCAAAGGCGCTGCTGGCGCCAAAACCAACATCATCCAATATGATCCAGAGGATATTGGGAGCCCCTGCGGGAGCTTTGGCAGGCTGCGCCCACCATTCTTTGGATTCGTTTAAAGTCTTGCCCACCACACCCTGGTAAGGCGTCTGGCTGTTTTGCGCGATGACATGACCCGTCAGCACACTCAGCATCGTTGTGTAAGCTGCCAGCTTTAACTGAGCAGCCACCTGTTTTTTTAGAACGTTCACGTGTATTGTTTTATAGTGTTTAAAAATTGACATATTGGCCTCACCAGCCTGGGTTCTGGATAAAATCGGGATTCCTTCCCCCATACAGGTCGATCTCCGTCTGAGGGATAGGGAATAGCGTATCCTTCAGCGTAGCAGCCGACTTGGGATTCCCCAGCATACTATGCACGGACTGCAGATAATACTGTCCGGGACCCAGATCCGTCCTGCGCACAAGGTCAAACCAGCGCTGGCTTTCCTGTATGAACTCCTTTCTGCGCTCGACAAAGACCGCATCCCTGAAAGCCGATTGGCTCAGCCCGGTAGACAGATCATAGGCGTGATTGGTATAATTGCCGCCTGCCGTATAAGAATTATAAGCCCGGCCCCGCACAATATTGATCGCGGTATAAGCATCAGCCGTCGGACCTCCATTCAGCTCATTCAATGCTTCCGCATACAATAAGAAGACCTCCGAATAACGGATCACGGGGAAGTTGATCTTGCTGTTGGCGCCCTGGTTGCCTTGCAGCGCGGTTACAAATCCGGTGCTCTGGTCGACAAACTTCAAAAAATTGTAAAAAGGCCACTTCACCCATTGATTGGTAGTCTGATTGAATAAGGAGTCATAGAACGTCGCGCTCCTGCGCTGATCCGGTACGTCGAACATCGTTACGATGGTGCTGTCAGCCGGAATATCAGCCGTATAGGCGGAATTGCTCCAGGTAAAAGAGCTCAATGTATTGGTGCTCGTAAAACCACCGACCGTACCGTTGAACTGGGCGGAGAAGATATGCTCCTTCCCGTTTTTGGTGGCTGCCTGGAAGGCGTCGGAAAATTTTGGAAAGAGATCATATCCATAATTGCCGGTCGTTGCATCCAACAGCCCCGCCGTACCCGTCGTGATCACTTTCCTCAGCTCCGTAACGGCATCCGACCAGTCCTGGCGTGTTACATACACCTTCGCCAGTAATGCATGAGCAGCGCCGCTGGTGACCCTTCCGATATTGGCCGCGGTATAAGAGGAGGGTAGGGAAGTGGCGGAATCAAGATCAGTAATGATCTGCGCATAAACGGAGTCCCGGGAGGTCCGGCTCACCAGTGTGCTGGCGGTGGCAACAGAACCCTGATCATGAAGGATCAGCGGGACAGGACCAAACAACCGTACGAGATCAAAATAGAGCAGCGCCCTGATAAACCTGGCTTCCCTTACGAGATTTGCTGCCGAATGGGTCGGATCTACAAACTGGGTGGCAGCAATAGTGGGGATCTTGTCGATGGCAATATTCGCCTTATCAATCCCCCAGTACAGCTGTGAATAGATCTTGTGCACCCTGTCATTTGTGCTTACATAAGTAGCCGTGCCCATTGCCCGCACGTCGGGATTCGTGTTGGAAGGACTATACACCTGGTTGTCACTGGGATTATCCACTATCAGGTTAAGATTTCTTCCGTAGATGGGAAAGTCGTTGTTGACGTCGGTGGTCAGTGTACTATAAACCGCTGTTACCGCCGCAACGGCATCACTTTGCGTCTGATAAAAATTCTCGGAAGTAAGACTGCCCTGGGGATTTTCAGTCAGCTTCTCGCAGGAAGAAAAAAGAACTACGCCCGCGAAAAAGACATACAGCACTCGCTTCCCCTTTATATTAAAATATCTTGTTGTCATGATTATACTATTTAAATAGATCAGAATGTTACATTGAGACCGATCGTATACGTCCGGTAATTGGGATACACACCATAGTCGATCCCCGGCTGCAGACTGTTTTGATCATAGAAATTTGCTTCCGGATCAAGCCCCCTGTAATGTGTGATGGTGAATAAATTCTGTGCAGAAACATACAGCCTTGCCTGCTTGGCCAGTATTTTCGAAGCGATGTTCTGGGAGAAATTATACCCCAGCGTAACATTCTTGAGCCGGATATAAGAACCGTCCTCGATATAGATATCCGCCACCTGCACCACCGGCGCATTGACCACCTTGGGGAACCTTCCTTTAGGGTTGGCTACGGAGTCCCAGCGGTCTAACAGCACTGCTGATACATTGGAGGTAGTCGTGGTCTTTTCCAGCTGCTGCTGCAGGAGATTGAAGATCTTATTCCCAAATGATCCCTGCAAAAAGATAGACAGATCAAAGCCCTTATAGGTAAAAGTATTATTAAAGCTGGCGGTGAACTTTGGCTGGGCATTCCCCAGATTATGCTTGTCATTGGTAGTGACCGCGCCATCCCCGTCAATATCTACATACCTTCTGTCACCAGTCTGTTGCGAGACGCCGGCCAGCTTTGCCACAGGTTTAGACCCATAAACATCTGCAGTGGTCAGCAGCCCGGCCGTGCTGTAACCCCAGAAAGTGCCAACAGGCAGCCCTACTTTGACGATCACAGGAGACACCTGCCCGGTAGGCGCCGTAGGGAAAAAAGAAGCGCTGGGCCCGAGACTGAGCACCTTATTGGCGTTCTTCGCATACAACAACGTCGACTTCCATACAAAATCCTTGGTCCGGATATTCTCCGTATTCAAGGTAAGCTCTACACCCTTATTCTCCAGGCTGCCGATATTCTCCGACGCAGAAGCATAACCCGTGGACAGGGGTACCAGCCCCGTACCGGTGATGAACAGATTGGTGGTCTTCTTATAATAAGCATCGGCCGTTAAACTGACCCGTTTATTAAACAGACCCGCATCGAACCCGGCATTGTATTGCGTAGTCGTTTCCCAGGTAAGATCAGGATTCGATAACTGGGAAGGTGCCAACCCGCTGGTGCCGGACAGAGGACTGCCAAAATAATAACCATAGGAGGTAATCGTGGCAATGGAGCTATAAGCCGGGAAGTTAGCATTGCCCACTTTCCCCGCCGTAAGCCGGAGCTTCAGATTGTTGATGGTCTTGGAAAGTGGTTCGAAAAACCCTTCGTCGGAAACATTCCAGGAGAAACCCAGCGAAGGGAAGAACCCCCATTTTTTATCTACGCCTGCAGGCGATGCTCCGTCGGCCCTGCCGGATAAGGTGACATTATACCGGTGCTCGAATGAATAGGATATTCTTCCCAGCCATGAGTTCCGCACTTGTTTTGCCTCTCCGGACCCGGTGACCTTATTGGCGGATGCGCTGTAAAGATTATTATAGGTGGTGGCGTCAGAGGGAAAAGATTGCCCCGCCAGGAATGTATTCTCGGATTTTTGATACTGCGTGGTATAGCCTCCCAATACATCAAAGAAATGCTTCCCGCTGAAAGCATGCGACCAGGCAATGGTATTCTCATTCAGCCAGCTGACATAATTGATATTACCTACGGAACCTGACCCCGTGATCGTTCCTCCATTATTCCCCAGCGTCGTATAAGAGGGCGCATAATAATTCAGCTTGGTGTTCAACAGATCAGCGCCAATAGTAGATTTCAACGTCAGATCACTGGTCAGCTTATATTCAGCCGAAAGATTACCCAGTATATGCGATAATTTGGTCTGGTTAATAGTGGACACAATATCCTGTATGGAATTGTCCCCGAATTGCTGACCGCTGATAGTATTCAGGGTCGGATTGATAGCGGCCTGAGGGGTGGTATTATAAGAACCATCGGCATTTCTCACTGTCTGCAGCGGATTATTGAGATAAAGGGAAGAATAGGCATTTCCAAACCCTATCCCGTTATAAGCCGTCCCCGTCAACTTGTCCTCTGCTGAATTGCTCCCGAAAACACTCGTATTTATCTTAAAATCCTTTGAATAATTCTTTTCATAGTTCAACCTCGCCGAATACCGCGTAAAGTCTGTACCCAGTACCAACCCCTTTTGATTAAAATAATTTCCTGAAACAGCATACCTCGATTTTTCATCCCCTCCATAAATAGTCAACTGGTGGTTTTGCAGCGAACCCGTTCTGATGGCTGCATCCGCCCAGTCCCCATTCACCCCTGCTGCGCCCAGGGAGTCAATGAGCTTTTTATTGGCGGCCAGTCCGGCCTGGATGGTGGGAGTCGCTTTGTACAGATCGTCAAATAACTTTGCCCATTGCGGTCCGTTCAACACCTGCAACTTTTTACCCACCTGCTGGCCACCATATGATCCACTATAAGATACATTATTACTATTCCTCGTCCCCCTTTTGGTGGTGATGATCACCACCCCATTGGCGCCCCGGCTGCCATAAATGGCCGTGGCCGAAGCATCCTTCAATACATCGATGGTCTCGATGTCCGCAGGGTTGATAGTGGACAGCCCGTTGGAAGAAACACCGGTCACAGAAGGTACGGTGCCGGAAGACGGCGCTAAATTGGTAAGACTATTGTCATTATAATAAATAAAACCATCGATGACATACAAAGGGTCGTTCCCAAAGCTCAATGAATTACCACCCCGGATCCGGATGGTGGCCGTGGCCCCCGGCTGACCGGAACTTTGACTGACCACTACACCCGCAACGGCGCCCTGTAAGAGATTGTCAAAAGAGGAAGTAGGCCGGGCCAGGATATCCTTGGGGACAGATGCTACCGAGCCGGTTACATCACTCCTTCGCTGCGTACCGTAGCCCACCACCACGGCCTCCGTAAGAGAGGAATTTCCGCCCTTCAATTGAATGATGACATGCCCATAGCTCTCGATGGGGATCTCCGCACCCTGGTAGCCGACATAGCTGACGATATACACCAGGGGCACCCTTTGCCCCGTTATAAACTTAAATTCCCCATCATTATTGGTGATTACCTCGTGTGTAGTTCCTTTGATATGTACCACCGCCCCCGATAACGGCTCCTTGGTCTTTTCATCGATGACCCTTCCCCAAAGCGATACATTGGTGGTTTGCGCCTTCACGTGCAGTGTAGCGAAGGCTGTAAGAATAAATGATACAAAAAGAGCGCTTAACCTGACAGCAAATAGTTTGGTCCAGGTATATTTTATATACCTTTGAAATAGATTCATGTTAATGATGTTTTGTCGTTAATGTAATCCGGATGAGGATCGGTAAGTGATTGGCGTTACTGGACCGATCCCATCCCTCGCCGGTAAGAAGAAATTCTTACCGGTTTTTTTATGGACTCTTGTCTTCCATACAATTCAATTTTAAATTTTAGAAAATAGACAACAACAACAGCGGCAACCCTTTCGGGCCGCCAGGGGGAGAGAGAATATATGTGCAGCTGCTGGTTGCATAAGTATAATAGTGGACGACGCATTAAACAGGCATCCGGGGGCAAATATAATAGAATTCAAATAGTCTACAAAAATAGTAGAGAATTAAATTAATATAAAGAAACGCCGGCCCCTGCCACCCGGGTCCCACCCTCATTGCCCTGCCGGGACCCGCCTCACCACGCTGCCCATACTGCCCGGATCACGCCTCCCTGCTGCACGCTCAACGCTCCACCCAAAGGCAAAGAAAAATGACCATTCATTCCTCAAACTTAATAATCCCTTAAATTCTGATCCATTACATTTGTCACATGTTGGCGGCAAATGTAACGGACACCGAACTCTGGCTCTTGATCAGGCAAGGAAATGAAATTGCCTTTAAATCATTGTATTTCCGTTACTTCGATGTTTTTTTCGCTTCTATCATCCGGCGCATCGGCGACCGCCAGGATGCAGAGGACATCGTACAGGATGTTTTTCTGACCATCTGGGAAAAAAGAGAGGAGATTGAGCTGCGCGAAAAATTATTTTCCTATCTCTATAGCATCATGCGGTTCAAGGTCATCCGCTACCTGAAACAAAAGTCCCTGTCGGAAAAACACCTGTCAGCCCTGAAGTCGTTGACAGAGGAAACCCCTGATCATCTGCACATTCCACTGGAAAGGGACGACCGGACCATCCTGCTCGAACAGGCTTCCGGCCAGCTGGCCGGCCAGCTGAAAAAAGTATACTACCTTAAATACGACGCGGGTATGAGCATCCCCGACATCGCTGATCAGCTTGATCTCTCCCACCATACGGTAAAAAATCACCTGAAGGCCATCCATAAATTCTTCAAACGGGCCGCTGGCAAATTATCCTTCTTCTTCTATTTTTTTTAGATCAACTGTCTTCTCACTGCCGGTTTTACGCCCAATGTTACCAAAATATTAAGGCTGAAAATTCATTAGCCCTAAAAGGAAGACAGCTGCACTATTCTGTTGTAGCGAAACTTTACCGATGTCTTCAACTTCGTCATTTAAGAGAATATTAGAGAAATACCTGCGGGGAGAAGCCTCTCCCGAAGAACAGCTGTTGATCGAAAAATGGTTTGAGGCCATTGGTGACGAAGAGGATGGTTTGCTCATTACCTTATCTGGTTCGGAGAAAGAAAAATTGTTCAATTCTCTCCGGCAATCCCCGCGGTTCCGGAAGACAAGAAGGCTCTTCCTTCTGCAACCCTCCTGGAAAGCAGCCGCTGTATGGATTGGCCTGCTGCTGGGTGGTTATGCCGTCATTCAAACGGTACGACGCAGTAAAAAGACTGCTACCCAGGAACTGGCCTTCACCCGGGTACACACCGGCCGGGCCGAAGTTCGAAAAATCCTGTTGCCGGATAGCTCGGAACTATGGCTCAACGCCAACACGACCCTCCAGTATGCTGCAGACTTTCCCAGCCATCGGAAGGTCCACCTTGACGGTGAAGCCCTCTTCGAGGTTACCCACCGCCCGGATCATCCCTTTATCGTTGAAACATCCGATGGGCTGCGGACCGAAGTATTGGGTACACGATTCGATATAAAAAGTTATGCCCAGTCTCTTTCATCGGAAGTAACGGTAATAAATGGCCGGATAAAGGTGACGCACAAAGATACTCTGCTGGGCGTGCTCACCCGTGGACAGGCCGTTGCATACTCCCGTGGGGACGGAGATCTCCGCCAGTCGGTCGTCGCACAGCCGGAAACGCTTTCAGCATGGATCACAGGTATCTGGGATTTTGATAATAAAGGTTTTGCCGATCTCTCTCTTTTATTGAACAACCAATTCGGTATCAGGCTGGTCTGCCGCCGCCCGGATCTGGAAAAGATAAAGGTGAGCGTCAACTTTAATTCCCGGCAGCCTGCCAGCGAGATCATCGGTATTTTCTGCGCTTTTACAGAAACCAGGTCCAGGTGGAAAGATAGTTCCACCGTCGAGATATACTAACCGCATCCTGCATTTTTCGAAATTTTAAAAAGCGAATGTATGTATAACAGACGTTTACCAAAACGTGTTAGGTCTTCCCGTGCCCATCCCTGTCTCTTTTTTCTACTCCTGTTCATTGCATGGATAGCCGTTCCCCGGCTGGCCAACGCACAGGAGCAGAAGATAAACTTTCAGACGGAGAAAGGCAGCCTCGAGCAGGCCATCCTGAAACTAAGGAACAGCTCGGGCATCGTTATCGCCTATAACAAGGCTGATCTCACTGCCATTACACTTCCTGCCCCGCTCAGTTTTACAAATGAGACTCCGGAAGATATTTTAAAGGCCCTGGTGAAGGATCACACCCTCCAGCTCGTAAAGAGTGGGAACGCATGGCTCATAAAAAAAAACACAGATGAGCAGGGGAGGACCGGCCACGGTACGCCGATCCTCCTGACAGGACAGGTGCTGGACGCTGCCACGGGTACACCCATGGCCGGCGTGACCGTGCAAATAAAAGGCGCCGCCACCACCGTAACGACGGACGGAGAAGGCCGCTTTCACATCCGCGTGCCCGACGAAAAAGCCATCCTTGTCTTTACTTCCGTTGGTTTTCAACGCAAAGAAGTAAAAGCCGGTGCCGGCGGAGAATTACATATCTCTCTTTCTGTCCAGGGAAAATCGCTTGAACAAGTAACAGTATTGTCTAAACGAAGAATAAACACGGAGGCCGCCCTGCTCAACGAAAGAAAGAACATGGGTATCGTATCGGACGGTATCTCAGCCAGCAATATCGCAAAGACGGCGAGTATCACCACCGCCCAGGCCCTGCAACGGGTGGACGGTGTCACGATCACCGATGATAAATATGTGGCTGTCCGCGGCCTGGGCGACCGCAGTGTCATCGCCGAGCTCAACGGCGCCCGCCTGTCTTCCTCCGATCCCGACCGCAGCACCGTACCCCTCGACCTGGTGCCGGCCGCCTTCCTGGATAATGTGCAGGTGTATAAAACGCTTTCTCCCGATCACCCCGCGGATGCGGCCGCCGGGATGATCGAACTAAAAACCCTATCCATTCCCGATACACTGACCCTGCAGTTCACGGCCCAGGGTGGATTGAACTCCACCATCGGAATAGGAGGCAGCGTCAACTCCTTCCAGGGTTCAGACATGGGCTTCCTCGGACAAAGCGTCCGGTCGCACGATCTCTCCCCGGCCTTTCTCAACCTCTCCAATCAATACCCCGGCGGATTACAGCAGATCCAAAATCTATTCATCCAGAGCCGGAATAACCCGGCCCTGACAGCCGAGGCTAATCGTGTGAACAGCATCATGTTAGGTTTTACACCCGTCCTGACCACCTCCTTCAAACCGGCGCAGCCCAACCAGATCTACTCAGCCATGATCGGCAATTCATTCCGGGTCTTCGGCGGCCACCAGCTGGGGGTCATCATCAGCGGCAGCTATTACCACCGGACAGAAGACCGCTTTCACGCACAATTAAATCAATACAGCCTCTACCAGGGGGTCGTCACGGGTTCGTCGGATATCTTCAGCGCCCTGCATATCCCTGCTTTTATTACACCTTCCTTTCCAAGGCTGGGTAAATACCTCGGCTTCCAGGAGAACTCCGGAACAGAAACCCTGAACTATGGCCTGCTGATGGGGCTTACTTATCAGTTCAACAATTTACACGGCATCCAGGTGCAATATATCACCACCCGCGGCGCAGAAGTGCAAGGCTCCGATCTCAACGGCTCCTTCCAGAATACGGGCCTGCAGTTCCCCGTCTACAACGAGATCAACCAGCTCAAACAATCCTTCCGGGTCTTCAATACGGTCAATGTCCAGGGCGAGGATAAGTTGTGGAACAGCCCGCTGGCACCCCAGCTAAGCTATAATCTCAGTTCTTCGAAGTCGTCTGAAGATGATCCGGATTTTCGGTTCACCGAT
>Ga0206926_1107_pt1 | contig 14923 bp, 10 predicted proteins | sample Alteio_BWOrgHeat_59_FD_152955 | JGI IMG/M metagenome (GOLD analysis project Ga0206926, IMG submission 152955) | Enriched cells from forest soil in Barre Woods Harvard Forest LTER site, Petersham, Massachusetts, United States -... | ecosystem: Environmental > Terrestrial > Soil > Temperate forest >... | reverse complement strand
CTCCATCATCGATCGTTGATGGAGGGGTCACCTGCGGGCCGGGGGTTTTACTGCCTCTCGCATTTTTCTTTCTGGTGTCTGCTTTCGGCGGTTTGACGGCGGCCGGTGAGGCCAAGGTCGGGTTGGTTGAGGCTAACGAGGCTGGCTTCATCCCTGGGGCTTCTGAGGACGCGACTTGAAGAGCCATCCTTACCGCGAAGGCTTCTTCAACCTGTTTGGCATCATCCGCCGAAAGGCGGTTCTTGGCTTTCAAGATGGCGATTGCGCGACGCTCCAGTTCAACCTGTGGCGAAGTTTCGATTTCCTGGATGAGTTGCGCCCTCACAGCGGCAGACGCCTCGGCGTTGAGTTTTTCTGGCGGTGCTGGTCTGGTTCGAGATCGGCTTGCATCAACGGGCATCGGCCCGAGTCCGTGTCTTGGTGCAAGATCAGCTTCTGAGGTCTTGCCGCCCTGAGGCTCGTCGTTGGTGCTTTCGGGGGAATCGAGATCATCTTCCCCTGCGATCCCCACCATCGTGAACAGTGCGTAGCACCGTGCGTAGGTCAGAGCCGCACCCATCCGCCGAGGCGCTGAGGTCTCCGATAGTTGGCAGACCGGCCAATCAGAGGAAATCCATTCACCGGAGGTATGGACAAGGAGGGTGGTGAGATTGACCGTGCCGCTGGTCCGGTCGATGTCGGTCGTTTGTGTAACCGCGATTTGCTGACCGCCAAGGACCTTTCTGATGATGTCCAGGCCGCTCGATAGTGAGGCATAGCGGAAGTTCTGCTGGCTGTTGGTTCGGATATTAAAGATCGTGCCGACCATTGCTTTTTCGGGATTTGAAAGCTCGGTCTGGGCCTTCGCGAGCGCGGTTGCGATCGCAGCCACGTTTTCACTGGATCGATGCATGACCGGCCTCCCTCTGAACCAGATCAAAGCTGACGGCTCCCGACTTTGAGCGTTTCGCTCGAATGCCGTGGCCCATCGCTTCCTTGGCGTCCTCTGGCATCAGGCCCTTGAGCTCGCTTTTGGCGCGTTCGTGGCTCGCGTGGGCGTCCCGGGTTTCGCAGAAAAGGCTCGCGAATTCGGCCCAGGAATTGGAGGCGTTCATATCGACGACCCGCAAAGCCTCGATCCGGGGTTTCGGCGGTTCGCAATCGAACAAGGCCGGCGGTTCGCCGGTTTTGACTGAATGCCAGAATGCCTTCTCTGCCGCGATCAAAATGGTCTGGTAAATGGGATCGGCATCGATGGATAGTTCGACCCACGTGCCGCCGCCGGTAATGATCGAGAGGACGGATTTCCTGGTGCCGGTGACCAGCATGTTGTGCTGAAGCTGGGCCATGTGCTTTTCGGCCGCGGCCTCTTCCGAGAAAGACCAGGGCAACATGAACTTGGCTTCAAACACTGCACCTGTCGTTTTGACCAAGCCGTCAAGTGTGGCGGCCATCCAAGGGATTGTTCGGTGCGCCACATGACGCTGGACGTCAGATACTTGATTGCCGGAATTGAGCTCATACCAGCGACGGTTGAGGTCTTCGGTGACGAGTCCGAGCTGTGCGATCAGCACTCCCGACAAGTCGAGCGGCGCCTCCTCGCCGGACTTTTCTCGCCAGAGACGCAACAGGGCCTTCAGATCCTTGCCCATGATGATCCGGGCATCCGAGCCTCCAATGAACTGACGGCGGTCGCGTGCGGCCGCTGATGTTGGTCGATTGCGAGGCATAGCTCCGCAGTTCACCGAATCGGTGATCTTCTTCATTTTAATTGCTCCGAATCTAGAAGGTCTGATACAAAGGGATCATACACGATGATCTAAAAGGATCAAGCTTTTTGTTTACCCCTTCGCAAATACGTGCAGCTCGGGCGCTCGTTGGATTGTCGCAAGCCGACGTTGCAACAGCCGCAGGCCTATCGGTTCCCACTGTAAAACGAGCAGAGGCCGACGAGAGCATCCGAGTGTCAGAGGATGCCGTGCTGGCAATAGCCAACGCCCTGAAGAAAGCTGGGGTCGAGTTCATTCCAGAAAACGGAGGAGGCCCTGGCGTTCGGCTGCGAAAGGCAAGACGCTAGTCATTGAACGCCCACTTCATTGGTGGCCAAGCCCTAGACTAAGGCTTTCTCGCAACCGCCTCGTTTGCGGCGGTTGCTTGTCAGCCGATGCGAAACCGTCGGGGCTTATGGCGTCCGGTCGGACCATCTATTGGGTTCAGTATACGGCGCGCTCGCAGCTCTAGACCGTGAGATGAATGTTGACTTGCGATGTTTTGGCAAACGGCATCCGCAGAAAATCGAACGCGGCAAAGATGATATGGAAGACTGGCGTTAGCGGATTTTCGATCGAGGGCCGTGCCGCCGTAACGGTGGCAAGGCCGAGTTTTCGTAATTCGTTGATCGCGCTGACTGTCCAGAACGGCGCGCCTTGTGTGTAGGAACAGCGGGCGACCGTGAACCCCGCGGCCTCACAGTGACGGATAAGACTGTTCATGGTGAACAGAACAAAATGCCGCGGGGTGTGAAATCCGCCCCACGAGCGGTTTTTGAAGATACGCGCATCCAGCGCGTCGTAATTCGGCGTCTTGATCCAGATACGACCACCAGGCCGTAGCAACTCCTTTGCCTTGCGAAGGACCGCGGCCGGATCGGTAACGTGTTCGATAAGGTTCAGCATCAGGATAATATCGAACCGCTCATTCGTGTCGAATTGCTCGAACGTCGTCAGGTGATAATCGTGCCCATTCGCGCGGGCGATTTCTTCCGCACGCGGATCTATATCGACGACCGTCGTTCGATTTACTCGCGGCTCGGCGCGCTTCAGATCGTTGAGCAGCCAACCGCTTCCGCCGCCAACGTCCAGTGCAGTAAGACTCGGCCCCTTGATGTCGCGGGTGAGCGCGACGAACGTGCGGTCATCAAGAAATTGCTTGATGCGTTGCGCGATCGATCGGTCGCTGCTGACATGAAATGAATAGTAATTTTTTGGATAGATCTCGCCGAGCCGGTCCGATGGCATGGGATGCAGAAACACCACATCGCAACCATCGCACCGATAGAAGGTAAAGACGTCGGGTGTTGTAAAATATTCGATATCCTGCGCGGTCGCATAGAGCGACACGTGAGGGCCCATGCAGAGAGGGCAGTGAGGCATTGAAGTCATATTGTATGCGATCAAGAGTGGAACAGGTTGGCAAAGGTTTTGAAGTAGCTTGATCGCCGCATTTCGATTAGCGGCGCAACGTCGGTATCCAGCAGATATGCCTCGATCTCCGAAAGATTGGTATAGGATATCGCCGGCTCCCAATGATGCAGCAGGTGCCGGTTGAAGCCCGCACCGCCAAAGATGGACGAAAAAACGTCAGACCCGAACATTCGGGTATAGGCGCCGTGATCCGTTTCGAAGTAGTTCGTCTCGGAGTCCGCGCGCTCGTTGCGGTGTTCAAGTAGTTGGCGCAAGGCTCCGAAGAACGGGAAGAACGCGCCTACGCCGGCGATCCACGCAAGGCTTAGCCAGACCGAGCCGAAGATGTAGGTCGCGGCCAATATGACGATATGGGCGGCAAGACCAGCCAAGCCAACATATTTCCCGCGTTCGTCGCGGATGGTTTCTTTTTTCACCTGTAGCGTCTTGCGTGATGCCAGCACTTCGAAAACGCGGATACCAAGCAGGGTCTTGATGATGAACAACAGATTCAGAGGGAAGAAATAGGTCATTTCGCTGTCTTCGACGGTGCCAAGCGCGCGATGATGTTGGAAATGAATGATTCGATACTTCTGAACGGATGTACCAATCATCCACGCAATCAGCAGATTGCAAAGTGCGTCGCTGCGGGAACGCTCGGGGCTGAAGTTGAAATGGGCGCCTTCGTGAATAAACAGTTGCAAATAGGCGATCCAGAACCCGACTGACAGCGCGCCAAGACCGGCGGCGAGCCACCCCGGTATGACGCCATTCGCCGTCAGCGCGACGACGAGGGCGCATGTCAAAAGTAGCGCCGCATAGCCAAGGGCGATGTCGAGGAAAAGCCTGCCGTAGTGTGGGGACAGCGTCTTCACGAAATCGACGTACTTCGTGCCCTTGCTATCGGTGATAACCGGCCGCAGGCGTTGAAACGAATTTGAGTAGTCGCTGCCTGGTTCGATAGAGAACCGGTTCATTTAGCTGACCCCTTCGCCCGAGTAAATACCACAACCGAGGCTGGGTCGGGACGGTTTTTTCCTCGGAGCGGTCTGGGGATTGTCCTGCGTAGTCGAAATTCGCGGAAGGAGAGATTGAGCATCCATCTTCTCGCTTTACTCCGATTGGATCGCGCTTGGTGATGAGGAGAGTTATGCTTGAGCAGTCGTTATTTGACGAGCCCAACCGCGCGATACTGGCTGCCAAGCGGCAGCTTCGCGAACAGGCCGTCGAGCCTTTCGACAAATCCGCCGATCGGCGGCAACGTTAGAATTGATCGTGTTGCAACGTCCGAACAGCCTGCGGCCGTCAAGAGCTGGCGTGTCTGCGCCATGGTTAGGAGGACGGCGTCGCGATCGAAGTCACAATCACGCACGACCTTGCGGGTGAGCGGATTCTTTGGATTGTGCTCATAGACCACGACCAGGCCACCGGTTCGGGTGACGCGACGCATCTCGTTGACGAATTGCGGCCATCTTTCGGGCGGGACGTGGTGAAGCACGCAGACGCAAAATGTAACGTCGAATTGCTGGTCTCGATAAGGCAGGTGGTCTCCATCGTAGACCGCGTAAGGAACTGTCGGGTTTCGTGCTTTCGCCTTCGAGATGCAGGCGCGAGAGACGTCTACCCCGCTTACAGAATCGACGAGGGGAAGCAGGAACGGGTGGTAGTTGCCGATCCCGCAGCCGACATCGAGTAGGCTCACCAGGCGAGGGGAGTTGAAGTGCGAGGCGATCGTTCGCGAAAGGTCATTGGCCTTGGCTCTGGTAAAGGACTCGGCCTTTTGACCGGAGAACGCAATCGCGCGATTGACCGCGTCGTCATAAGACTCCCTGTGCCGGTCAAATTCCTCTGCAATGGCTTGTTGCTGCGGATCCATGGTATCCTCGGACGCCTCCGTCAAATTGAAGGTGCGGCGTCCGGAACCAGCGTGGCATTGTCATGCGTTCGAACGGGCTCGATACGCTGGTCGATGATCGGCGCCGGTAAGGACCGCGTGTTACGAAAAATTCGCCCGATATATTCACCCAGCATCCCGATAAAAGCAGTCTGGATGCTCGTCGACAGCAGAACCAGAATAACAAGCGTTGTAAATCCCTGAGGCGGCTTGCGAATAACGATAATGTAGTAGGCGAAGTAAAAAAGTGCTGCAAAAAACGAAAGAAAACTAAAAATGAAGCCAACGAGGGTGATCAGCTCAAGCGGCTTGGTCGACTGGCTGCAAATGCCATCCACGGCAAGACGGATCAGTGCCATTAGACGGAACTTGCTGCTGCCGCGTTTGCGCTCAGTGCGATCATAGGGGATACCGGTTTGCTTATAGCCGAGCTGTGCAATGGTTCCCCTGATATAGGGTGCGTCATCTCTGACTTTTCTGAGGTCTTCAATGACGGTTCGATCGATCAATCGAAAGTCACCCGCATCGACTGGCAACTCGACCGCGCTGAGACTTGCGAGGCCTCGATAGAAGAGTTTCCTGGCAGATCTCAAAGCGATATTTTCCGGACGGCTTCTGCGGATTCCATAGACTACTTTGTAGCCTTGCTCCCAGGCGGCTAGAAACTCGCCAAAAAGCTCCGGCGGATCCTGCAAATCGGCATCGATCTGAATCGCGGCGGCGCCATTGGCATTCAGATAGTTGGTCAGGATCGAAGTCTGAAAGCCAAAATTTCGGGTAAAGCGAATCACGCGAATTCGATCGTCGCCGCGCGCTTCGTCGGCCAGCCGCTCAAACGTGGCGTCGGTGCTGGCATTGTCGGTAAAGAGGAACTCGAAATCGTAGCATGGACAGGAGCCGGCCACAGCGCGCAGGCGTTCCAATAGCGGCTTGACGTTATCGGCTTCATTGAGGACCGGTATGGAAATTGTAACCAGCCGCTTCAAATTGGTCGCGCTGCGTTCACCCAATCGTTGTGGTTCAACTTGGGTGAGCACGTCATATGCGTCGATTGCGGCATGGCCGTCGGAGAACGCGATTTCTTTCTGCTTATCTTGAGCCAAGGCTGGCATTCGACGCCTCCAACATGGCGTTATCCGCCGGGAAGCAAAGCTGGGTCCGATCTCAGCCGGCCCCCTTGCCCGCCGGATACCGCCGATCGTTGATTCCCTTGATGCGGAAAGCGCGGGCCCAGTTTGCCCTCGGGAGGCTTTAGGAAACATGAAAGGAGCTTGCTCGGTCGGCAGGTAATCCGCGGCTTCGACCCTCAGGTAGCTCGATGTGGCCAAAATGGCAAAGAGTTCATGCCTTGTTAACGATATCGGTATCTCTCATTCTCACCCGCGCGTGCGGTGGTCGCTTCCACCTTTGCTGCGGGCGCAAAGCCAGCCAGTCCAAGGAAAAAACGGCCGGAGACGGCCCTCAGGGAAAGCGGCGCTATCACGCCTCACGATCCGGAGTTGTCGAGATTTTGCGCTGACGTCTCCTGGATATTAAAACAACTCGAAGCTTTGGCTGGCCGGCGCAACGACCCGCTCCGCGCCGGGGTGCTCTGGTAGTGTGATTGCTCCTTGCTCCCGATGTGACGCGCGTGTGACGCCCGCTGCTGTTCACCCGTCAGTAATTAAATCGGAAAACTGTGCTCCGATGACCACACTCAATAGGTTTAGTTGAATATGTTCTACAACTGGATTGAAACGATCGAAAACATCTATTATTCGCTCAACGGGCTTTGTTAACTGCTGAGGGAATGATGAAAAGACTTGCTTTGGGACTTCTGTTGACGTCGATCGCCGGCGCAGCATCAGCTGCCGACTTGCCGGCAGCGCCCGCGCCCTATACGAAGGCGCCCGCCATCGTCAGTCCCGTGACCAATTGGTCCGGGTTCTACATCGGTGCGATGGGCGGCTATGCCAATAACAGTGACGATCAACTCGGCGTAAAAGGCGGCTTCGCCGGAGGCACGGTCGGTTACAACTGGCAATTTAGTTCGATCGTCGCCGGCATCGAAGCCGATGGTGCGTGGGCTTCCCTCACAAGCAGTGCGTCGGCCGGCGGCATTACAGCTACGGCAAAGGTTGATGCTCTTTCCACGGTGCGCGGCCGCGTCGGCGTGGCGTTCGATCAGGTCCTGCTCTACGGCACCGGCGGCTTTGCCCTCGCCGATACCAAGCTTGGTGCTAGCGCTTTCGGTGTCGGCATTAGCGATAGCAAGACCCTGACCGGATGGACTGCGGGTGCGGGCATCGAGTGGATGTTCATGCCGCACTGGTCTCTTAAGGCGGAATATCTCTATCGCAGCTTCTCGAGCCAGACCTTTTTTGTGGCCCAGATCCCGCCAGGCATCCCCACCGGCACTGTCAACATCAACAGCGGTCAGGTTGGCGTCAATTACCACTTCTGATCGCGCCAGTACCTGATCAAGGGAATGCTTGAGAGAGCGCTGCGACATACAGCGCGGCGAAATTTGGAGTTATCGGGGGATGCGCGGCAGTCTGGGGATCGTTGTTGTGGCCGCGTTGCTCTCGGGGTGCGCATCGGGTCCTACAGGTGTCGAGACTCTGACGGATAGCGTAAGATCAAGCGCTGCACGTCTGGTGATCTACCGTTCTTCGGCCATGGGATTTGCGGTCCAGCCGAACTATCTCGTCGACGGGCGGGTCGTTGCCGGCAGTCAACCCGCCGGGTTTGTAGTGTGCGATCTGCCTCCGGGGCCCCACGAGGTTGCCGTCAACAATTTGCCGTTGAGCACTAATCTATTCGGGCATGGGAGCGAAAAGGTCAGCGTCGATTTGCGCGCCGGCAGCACCGCTTATTTCTCCGCCGAGCCGCAGATGGGAATAGTGACGCCCGGTCAGATAACGCTCGTCCAGGTGACAGAAAACCAGGGGCGCGCCGACGTTGCCAGCCTTCATCAGACCAAAGGCGTTTGTGGCAAGGCATGATTGCGCTTCGACAGTTAAGCCCCTTGCGGCAGCATCAAGGACCGCGAGAGAAAAAGCTACGGCTGTCCGACGTGAAAGCGATGTTCGCCGAAATGCGGCAGCGTCTGAGGCTATAAGCCTGCCCCTGCCGCGGAAACCATAACGAAAAGTACTCTGCCGTGACACCCTGAGCTGATGCCGGTAGAAGATCGGAGAATCCATCTAGCAGCCGCGAAACTTGGGCTCCCAAAACGACCGTGCCCACCATGAACAAGATTAGCGATCTCCGACTCGCCTTAAGCAGGGTCGAAACCATCACCGGAAACAAAGCGCAGAACATTACTTCGTCAGCGACCGACCAGCCGCCCGGCGCCACACTTGTTATCGTATCGGGTCAAAAGCCAATGGATGAACATCGCTGTCATAGCGATATGCCGAACACCAATTCCGTCCAGTGCGTTAAGTGACGATCCGGTTCCGTTTAGCCAAACAAAGAATGGCATCGCGAGCCAAAACACCGGCGAGATCCGAAAAAACGGCGCGAATAAAAAGCCAGGGCACTTTCCTGGCGACTTACCACGACATGGAAAGGGTGAGAGCGCTCGTCACAAAGAAAAGCTGAACGCCGCGAGCGCCCTGATTGTGAATCGTTGAGAGCGATTTAGGAAGATCGGGGAACGTCTGGGAGGCATGAACTGCAATCACCATCAGGATGGTAACCACGCAAGGCGTCGATGTAAGACAATCTTCTCACTGGATCTGACATTTTCTCGCCACATGGAAGCGTCCAACGAGGCGTCTAACAAACTTCTGGAGTGTCGACCAGCTTCCGCCGCGTCAGAGTTACGGTGGCCCGGCGGCGAAGACCGACATTTACCAGGACGGCCTCGCTGCTTAGAGCCGTCGAGCCCGCCGCGGTTTAAAGTTCATTGCCGCGATGGTGGAGGACCTGGCGTTCGGCTACGAAAAAAGCAAGCGCTGAATGCCCACTTTATTGGTGGGCAAGCGCTCAGACGACCTTGTTCTGCCGCAGCGAGTTGATCTCATCCTTGGTAAATCCGAACTCGGCCAGCACCTCGTCGGTCTGCTCGCCGAATTCCGGCGGCCGCGCTGACATCTTGCTCGGCGTACGGGACAGCGTGAAGGGCTGGCCGACCAGGCTAATGTGACGCCCCTCCGGATTTGGCACGTCCTGCGCGATGCCGAGATGTTCGACCTGCGCATCCGCGAACATCTGGTCGATCGAGTAGATCGGGCCGCACGGGACGCCCGCGGTATTGAACTCTTTCACCCAGGTTTCGCTCGATTTCTTCTCGGTGAACTTGTTGATCTCGGCGTTGAGCTGCTTGCGGTTCTTCGAGCGGTCCGGTCCGGTTACATATTCGGGCCGGCTGGGCAGGTCGGGCGCGCCGATAGCCTCGGCAAAGCGGTGCCAGATCCGCCCGCCGGTGGTGGCGATGTTGATGTAGCCGTCCGAGGTCTTGAACACGCCGGTCGGGATCGAGGTCGGGTGGTCGTTGCCCGCCTGTTGGGCGACGTCCTTGTCCATCAGCCAGCGCGCGGCCTGGAAATCCAGCATGAAGATTTGCGCCTGCAACAGCGAGGTCTTGACCCATTGGCCTTCGCCCGAAACTTCGCGCTCGAGAAGCGCAGTCAGGATACCCATGGCGCAAAACAGCCCCGCGGTGAGGTCTGCGACCGGAATGCCGACCCGCATCGGGCCTTCGCCCGGTGCGCCGGTAATCGACATCAGCCCACCCATGCCTTGGGCGATCTGATCGAAGCCCGGGCGCTTGTGATAGGGGCCGTCCTGGCCGAAGCCGGAAATCGAGCCATACACGATGCGCGGATTGATCTTGCGGATGCTGTCATAGTCGATGCCGAGTTTTGCCTTCACGTCCGGGCGGAAGTTCTCGACGATGACGTCGGCCTTCTTTGCGAGGCGTTGGAATACGGCGAGCCCCTCCGGATTTTTCAGGTTGAGCGACATCGCGCGCTTGTTGCGATGCAGGTTCTGGAAGTCCGAGCCGTGGCGCGGGCCACCAAGCTGTTCCCCGCCGTCTTCCAACAGCGCATCGATCTTGATGACGTTGGCGCCCCAGTCCGCCAATTGCCGCACACAGGTCGGACCGGCCCGGACCCGGGTGAGGTCGAGCACGGTAAAACGGGCGAGGGCCTGCGAGGCGTGCGGGATAGGCATTTTTCGAAAAACTCCGGCGGGACGAAAAGCGACTTGCAGGTATAGGAGACCGGTTCGCGATCGACAATCCCGTTTGGCTACCAGCCCCTTGCGGCTACGGCAGGTCTCGTTCCGCCAGCCGGAGCGGATTGGCGTCTCAAGCCGAAGGGGGTCGACGCTACCGCGCCGCGGTCATGCCATCATAAAGCCGGACAACCTGCTCGCCGATGATTTTGGCCGAGAGCTTGCTGACGACCAGTTCCCGCGCAGCCATGCCATATCGCGCGCGCAACTCGGGCGAGGTCGCGAGTTTCACAATGGCCTGAGCCAGCGCTTGCGGATCTTCGATCGGCACCAAGAGGCCCGTCTGGCCGTCAATGACGATCTCACGGCAGCCCGGGGCGTCGGTCGCGATCATCGCGCGTCCGCATGCGGCCGCTTCCATCAGACTTCCGGGCAGGCCTTCGCGATGCGAAGGCAGGATCGCAAAGTGACAGCGCTTCCACAACGATGAGATGTCGTTGACGTGTCCGAGCCAGGTGATCCCCGGGCGCTCCGTCCACTCATTCACTTCTTGCAAAGAGACGGAAGCGGGATTGGCCGGGTCGGGATTGCCGGCAATGAGCAGGTTGGTTTGAAGGCCCTGACAGCGCACGATGTCATGTGCAGCCACCAGCGCGCGGATGCCCTTGTCCGTCAGCAGGCGTCCGGCAAAGCCATAGGTGATGGGCCCTTCGGGTTCGGCTAGGGGTAGCAACGCATCGGTGTCGACGCCCGATCCCGGAATAAGAACTATTCTCGCCACGCCGATTCCAAGATCGACGAGTGCCGCGCGATCGTCAGGGTTCTGAACGAGGACAACGTTACAATGTCGATCCAGCAGCGAGGGCAGAAGCCATTTCAGGATCGCCCTGAGCAGGCGAGTCCTGAAAGTCGCCGATGTATAAACATAACCCAACCCGGTCATGGCATTGACTTGCGGATATTTCCTGCCGAATGCGGCGATCGATCCGTAGACGCAACACTGCAGGCCGGAGTGGTGTGCAATATCCGGCTTGGTGCGTGAGGCGACCTGCCGAAGAGCGAGGACGGTCGGGATGGCCGATAGCGGTGAGGTTCCGCCGCGTTGCAGCGGGATCGGGTGCAAGATGAATCCCTCGGCTTCGATGGCGTCAGCGCCGTCGCCAACGCGAGTGGCCACATGAACCTCGTATCCTACCTGGCGCGCAGCGCGAGCCATCGGCAAGCGGTTGAGCAGGAAGGCCCAATCCTCGTTGACGACGTAAAGCAATTTTCGAGGCGGCTTGGCGGATATAGATGTCATTCACTCAAAATTTTCAAATATGGCGAAATGCCATAACGCAGCACTAGCAAGCCCAAAAAATCGGCGCCAGCGGCAATTCGCACGAAAACATTGCAGCATCGGGAAGAAGCGGATGGGTCAATTATCAACCGTGAAGCTTGTGATCTTCACAAGTCGAGTGAGATTAAGTGAAGATCGGCGTGATGCGCTAAAAAATACGCAGTATGCGCGTGCCCGATTACGCCGCGCCGTAGCGCGGCCATAACTAAACGATGTGAAAATCGCCGAAATGAGCGTGGAATTGCGCCGCGGTAAGCGGCTGTTCCGGCAGCGCGCCAAGCGCGGAATCCGCCATAAAGGCATGGCCGTGCGTCCCATCGTGGGTCGCGGACGAGAAAGCGGCCGCATTCCGGGACGCCGCAGGGCCGGTTTGTCCTGCATCTATCGCCGGGTTCCAGTCTTCCGCGGAGTTATGACCCAAAGTCGGCGAGAAGACGAACGAATCCCGGCCCGCGTCGGCGAAGAAACTTGCGGCGTTGTTGCTGGCGGTCGGGCCTACTGCACTAGGAGATTGCGGCTGGGCCGGCACTGGCGGATCATAGACGATGGTTCCCCCGCTGCCGTCACTGGCGAATTTGAAATTCGCCAAAACGTAGGAGCCGTTGAAGTCCAGGGTGGTGGTGTTGGTCCCGTCGGTGACCGTCAGCGCGCCGTTGGAATAGCTGTCGTGGACCGAACTGAAATTGATGCCCTTGAGATCGATCTGATCCGATCCCGACAGGCTGCCATTGCCGGTGAAATTATCGATCACGCCGGTGAATGCAGTCAGGCTGTCGAGCTTCAGCATTCCTGTGGAGCTGCTGAACGTGATCGACGCGGAATCGGCGGTGCCGAGCTCGAGCGTGGCGCCAGCCCCGATCGTGGCAGATCCCACGGCGCTGGGAAGCGGACTGGTGATCTGCAGCGTTGTGCCGGGCGCAACATAGATGCCGATGGTACCGTCGCCGTTGAGGTCCTGGTTGAAGATGGTCTCGAAAGACTCCAGGGCAGAGCTGTTTCCTGTGACTTCGCCGATGACGTTCGACAAATAGTTGCCAATGTTATCGGTGCTCCACACCGTATACAGGCCAGAACTAGGGTCGTGCCATGCCACGTCGTAGCCGCCACCTGCCACCGGGATCGCGCCAATCGGCGTCCAGGTGCCGAACTCGCCGGCCGTCACGATCGAGCCGCCGTAGTGCAACTCGGGTCCGGTCCCGCCGCTCGTAGGATTGAGGAAGTAGTTGTTGCCGATCTCCGTCAAGGCCGTCGTGCCGTCGATCTGGATCACTGTTGGCGGTGGAGGTGGAGGAGGGCCAATGATGTGATCGCCGTTGAGGTCCTGGTTGAAGGTGGTCTCCAAAGACTCCAGCGCAGAGCTGTTTCCTGTGACTTCGCCGATGACGTTCGACAAATAGTTGCCATTGTTATCGGTGCTCCACACCGTATACAGGCCGGAACTTGGGTCGTGCCATGCCACGTCGTAGCCGCCACCCGCCACCTGGATCGCGCCAATCGGCGTCCAGGTGCCGAACTCGCTGGCCGTCACGATCGAGCCGCCGTAGTACAACTCGGGTCCGGTCCCGCCGCTCGTAGGATTGAGGAAGTAGTTGTTGCCGATCTCGACCAGGCTCGTCGTGTTGTTGTCGGTCTGGATGACAAGAGGAGCCGTCACCGTAAAGCTGCTCCAGCTGCTCCACAGCGTCCCGTCGTTGACGCGCACCTCGACCGTATCGGTGGTCGATCCGGCCACGCCTTCATACGTCAGCTGCGAAAGCTGGGCCGCCGTTACATCGATTTCCTGATTGTTCGGTTCAACAACTCCGTTGAGGACAAAGTGGCCGGTGCCGGTGTCCTCAAACCCATAGGTCGTGATCGTATTGCCGTCGGGGTCGGTGGCTGAAAACAGCGACGAGGCGGCAACCGTGGTATGGCCTGCGCTCAAGGTGGCGTTCGATGCCGTCACCACCGGCGCACGATCGAGGGTGACGGTGAGGGATGCGGTGGTTGCGCCGCCGTTGCCGTCGCTCGCCGTGTAGCTGAAAGCGTCCTGAAGGTGGCTGCCGGTTGGCGCGCTGCTGATCGCCGCCGTGTTGTCGGCGACGTAGGAATACGAGCCGTTGGCATTGAGCGTCAGATGGCCGTATGCGCCGGCAAGCGACGCGCCAACGGTCCCTGCGCCGTGTGCAGTATCGCTGACGCCGGTGACTGTCAGGCTATCGCCATCGAGATCGGTATCATTCGACAGCACTCCATTGGCTGCCGTCGTCGTGAGCGTGGTTCCGACCGCATCCGTCGCGACATCGTTGGTTGCGACCGGCGCGCGATCGACCGCGATCTGCGACGTGGCGTTATAGGAATTGGTTCCGTCGTTGATCGTCCAGGTGACGGTACGGATCGGGTGGCTCCCGCTGGTGGCGTCGGTGTCTGTGTCCTGAAAGGTGATCTCACTCAGAAGTGTGTCATAGACTGCAACTGAAGCGGTTCCGCTCAGCGTCAGCGTATCGGTGGTCGCATTCCAGCTCGCCGTGACGCCGTTGCCGAGCGAACCGTTCTCGATCCCGTTGACGAACAGCTTGTCGCCCGCAACTGCATTGCCGCCGGCATTCGCAATCTTGATCGTGGCGCTCGACAGCGTCGTGCTGCCGGCATCATTGATGCTGGGGGCACTACTCAGAAGCGAGACCGCGGCACCGCCCTGCAATGCATCGGCGGCATTGCCGACGACGGCGAGGCCCGGCGGCATCGTATTGAACCCCAGCGCGTCGAGCATCTCCTTATCGACGGTCGTCAGGCTCTGAAGCGTCGAGCCCGAATAGAATTCGTTGAACGGATCGTTGCCGCCCTGTACGCCGCTGTTGAGGAAGTCGCTCGGATCAGAACTGACGCCTAAATCGGCTAGCTTCGTGTTGCCCCCATTCAGGGAAAAGTACGCTGACGGAGCGGTATTACCGCCCGCGAACAGGTATGTGCCGGCGCTTGTGAATCGGTAAAAATCGAAAATATCGGGTTGCGCGCCATAGGGCACGCGTCCCATCGCATGCGTCAGCTCGTGCAGCGCGACCCCGACCAGCAAGTTTGAATTGATGTCTGTGGCAAAGGTGGCGCTGCCATCGTCGGTCGTGGTGTCGTTTGGACTGATCAGCCCGAACAGCTTCAGCTGCGCGTTCCATACCGCGACCTGCGACTGCCCTTGGATTGTCGAGCCCGTGGGTAACGCATTGAAAGAGGTATCGCCCGGCGCGGCATTGGCGATCAAATCGGACCGGACGGTCGAATAGTTCACGAACTCGCCACTATCGGGGCCGGCTGCAGCGCCACCGCCGGTCCCGCTGTAGTCGATGGCGATATTGACCGTGATCTTGTTGGTGATCGTCGCGGACA
>Ga0206926_1111_pt2 | contig 14936 bp, 16 predicted proteins | sample Alteio_BWOrgHeat_59_FD_152955 | JGI IMG/M metagenome (GOLD analysis project Ga0206926, IMG submission 152955) | Enriched cells from forest soil in Barre Woods Harvard Forest LTER site, Petersham, Massachusetts, United States -... | ecosystem: Environmental > Terrestrial > Soil > Temperate forest >... | reverse complement strand
GAGGCGTTTAGCGACGGCATCTGCGATGACGGAATGCGAGACGATGCGAGTGGCCAAATCCGAAATTCAGCGGCTCCTTCATGACGAGCCTGCATTTTCGCAAATGTTCATGGCACATATTCTGGCGAGGAACGCGCGCGTTGAAGAAGACTTGGTCGACCAAATCTTCAACTCGACTGAAAAGCGGCTGGCACGGTTGTTACTGCTGATGGCCAATTTCGGAAAGGAAGGCCGAGCCGAGCCCATTCTCGCAAAGATCAGTCAGGAGACTCTCGCTGAGATGATCGGCACAACGCGCTCGCGCGTCAGCCATTTCATGAACAAGTTCCGCAGATTGGGTTTCATTAATTACAACGGACATCTTGAGGTACACAATTCTTTGGTGGGAGTGCTTCTAGCTGATCAGCCGCGCACAGTGAGCCCTCCCCAAAGGTAGCATCGGGCTGATGTCTGGCACGCGCCGCGCTATGCGAAGGTTGATTCCGGTTCACTAACCGCAGCATGAGATACTGGCAAAATGTCGCTCATGGGTCATTAGCGCCGATTCAGCCATTTCAGCGCGATGTCTGCTTATCCCCTGATAGCGACCGAACCGCGGACATGCCGGATTGGTCGCTAAGTGCCAGAACCGAACATGGCACTGTTCTCATTTAAGATGACTTCATCGGCCACGCATGCCGGCCGTGCGATGCTTGGGATCGTCCTGGCTCCGAGCGGTGATCAGGCTTGGCGCAGACGTTGGTAGCGTCATGCATGTCAGCATTTACGGCTTTTGCGGCTCCATTCGATCCTTTGTTTTGAAGTACGCTCTGGCATAGGCGACGAGTTTTGCGTCGCTTGGATGATCGACAGTTTCGACGCCAGCGATGACGTTCATCAGCTTGGGATTCCGGTAGTGAATGTGTTTGAGCAACTCGGTTTTTACGTTGGCCGGTCCAGTGATCAGAACCGCGCCGGCATCTGCGATGGATTCGGCGACGGCTTGAAAATAGCCCTGATCCTCGGCGGCATGCCCGCTCCCGATCGAATTTGCCTTGTGATGGATATGCCGGGTCGGATGATCCGGGTGCAATACCAGTGTTTCGACTTCGGTCGGGCTGAAATGGAACACGCGGGCCTCGTGATGATCGATCCAGATGACGGCGTGATAGTGATGCGTGCTCATGGCGATGTCCTTTGGGCGACGGCCCTTAATTCAGGCGCAAGCGTAGGACCCGCACCCAATTCAAATCTGTATAAAATTGACCATTGTTTTCGTCGCCGACGCTTGGCCGCCAGACGCAGGGCGACGCGGCGAGTTAAGCGCGCTCGAACTGAATCGACTTTTGTGAGCATTCTTGCTCAGTAAACAACTCAGCCAAGGCTTAAACGAGCCGGTGGGGGCAACCTGATGATGCCAGGCGCCACGACAATGAATTCCATCACCGAATTCTAGGCCGTCGCTTGGCCTCCACTGTTTGGATGTCCGCCTTCGCGATTGCGGCGCTTGTCGTCACCTCACGTTGAAGGTGATGACAGCAGGCGCCTGGTTAGCAGCAACAGAAGAGCAAAGTCATGATCGGCCCCTCTGATGACAATCTGCCAATGACGTTCAAGCAGCTCGAACAGTCAAACGCAGTGCTTCAAATCGTTGGCCGAGGCATCGCCGCAGGTGCAGCCGGAGGCCTCGCCGAGATAGCGTGGGTGACGCTGTACGCTGCTGCAACCGGCACCGATCCTGCGATACTAACGCGTGGCGTGACGACTGCGGTGGGACTAAGCGCCTTGTTCCCCGACAGCACTGTCGCATGGGGGGTAACGGTGCATTTGGGTTTCGCCGTGACGCTTGGGGTCGCGCTTTCGTTCGTCTGGCGAGCCCTGTCATCGCATCGGTCGGATGAGGCCGGTCCGTATCCGTTCATGATCGCCGCACTGGCTGGCGTCTGGACCTTAAATTTCTTCGTTGTGCTGCCGATCATAAGCCCGGCGTTTATTCATCTGCTGCCTTATCCGATCAGCCTGGTCTCGAAGATGCTGTTCGGTCTTGCGGCGGCTGAAACCTTTCGTCTGATGAATGTTTCCGTGCTGAACACACGCCCGGTCAGGGGATTTTGAATATGGCTCACACGAATTTGGATCGCGGCATCATCTTCGTCCTGCGCGTCTTGGTGGGCTGGCTTTTCCTGTATGCCGGCAGTTGGCAAATCCTACAGAACTATAGCGCGGGCGGCTTCCTCAACCATGTCGTGACCTTCCACTGGCTGTTCGCTCCCTTTGCGACTCCGACAATGTTGCCGATGACCGACTTCCTGATGAAATGGGGTCATCTGCTGATCGGCTTGTCTCTGGTCTCCGGATTCATGGTCCGGATCAGCGGTCCGTTTGGCATCCTGCTCATGCTGACCTATCACTTCGCGCACATGGATTGGCCGTTCATCGAAAATCATCTTAGTCTCTTGGTCGACTATCACCTCGTCTACGCTACAGTGATCATCTACCTGATGGCGCATCACGCCGGCCATGTCTGGGGGCTCGATGGACTGGCCGAGCGGTTGCCGTTGGTTGCGCGTCATCCTGGTTTGCGGCCGCTGTTCGGTTAAGCAAGCCCGGTTTTGCAAGATATGATCTGCAATGTCAGCTCAGGGTCTTTAGCAGCCAGGGCGCGTCAGATTTGGGTGTTGCACACTGGACAACGGTAGGTTCGGCTATCCTCAGCAAACGATGGCTGTGGACTATTCCAAAGAGCAAGCAGGGAAAGAATAGGGTGGAAACGGCAAGGGGTATTTTGGCGTGCTGGAGGTCGATAGCTCAGACCCCGGCCCATCAGCCAACTACTTGTTCGCTAATGCGCCGAGCGCGGAATGCACGACGATCAGGACCAGACAAGCTACGATATCGCCCGCAACAATCCACCAAGACACAAGAACTGTTCCCTTGATGAGTAGCCACGTTAGATTGGCGAGGGGGAGCATCCATGCGATGTTGCCGAGCACAAAGAATGCGACTACTCCGACGACTAATGCGAAAAGTTGGAACTTTCCCATAAGTTATCCTAGCTCTGCGCGAGCGGCTCATGGATAGCTCGTACGCAAGACATAAGGCTTTGAATTGGTAGTTGCGATACGTGTTCGCGAAGGCGGCCAGCGGTGCCGGTCGGTTCCTCTTTCCGAACATGTTGTCGCGCCTCGACCGGTGGGCTCCGCGTATTGAATATCGGCGAACATCCGCCTTTGAGCACTCCCCGACGCTATCGGACCCTTGTCGGCTCGTATGAGCAATTTGATACAGATTCCTCGATCGCTTGGTGCCAAGTTTGTTGCGCGTCCGTCGTTTTCTGCGGACGGCTCGATGGTCGGATTCGAGCGTGTAGCGGGGGTGGCAGGTCCAGCCGTTGCGCGCGCAGTCCGGTAGGCGCAAATTGACTCCTAATTCTCCGGCTAGAATTGTTCGCACCGGTCGGTCATCGCGCCGCGCGTTTCCATCGTGATCTCATGACACAGCCACGAGAAATTGAGTTGAAGTTAAAACTGCCGGAGCACGCATTGAAACGATTGCTTCGGAGCCCCTTGCTACGGAACACGCGTAAGGGAACACAACAGCCAGCTTCTTTGGTTTCGGTCTACTACGACACGGGTAAACGGAAGCTGCGGAAGCATGGTTTGACACTTCGGGTGCGACGCACGGGACGGCACTATACGCAGACGATCAAGGGTGAAGGCCATGCCAGTTCCGCGTTGATGGATCGCTTCGAATGGGAGCATGACATCGCCGGAGAAAAGCCGAACCTTGATATGGCCGCTGATAGTGGCCTCAAGCCTATCTTCAGTAAAACTTTGCAAGCCAAGCTCAAGCCCCTGTTCGAGACCCGTGTGCATCGGAGATCGTTCACAATCCGAAGCGGCCGCAGCGAGATCAGCTTAAGCATCGATAAGGGTACGGTTGCTGCTGGCCGCAACTCTTCGCCAATCTGCGAAGTTGAGCTGGAACTCAAGCGGGGCGAAGCCTTGGAATTGTTCAAAGTCGCCCAGGTGCTGGCCAAAGAGGTGCCGGTCCAACTTGCGGTAACCAGCAAGTCTGAGCGCGGCTTTGCACTGATCGATGGGAAGAAGTCGCCAGCGGTTGGAGCAGGCTTTGTTGCGACCTCGCCCGATACAACGTCTCAAGCCGCATTCCAAATCATTGCGCGCTCCTGCCTGCATCAAATTGTTGCCAATCAAGAAGCAGCTTGGAACGGCGTCTCCGAAGGCATTCATCAAGCCAGGGTCGGCTTGCGTCGGCTACGGGCGGCGCTCTCGCTGTTTGACGAAATGCTGCCGGATGCGCAGTCCGCCGCGATAAAGCAAGAGCTCAAATGGACCACCCTTGAATTTGGCCCTGCCCGAGAGCTCGATGTTTTCATCCAGCTGGTGGTCAAATCGGCCGCTACCGGCAAGGCGGAGGAGCCGGGTGTTGCTCCTGTAAACCGTGAGCTTCGACGGAAGCGGCGTGAAGCATTCTCTCGGGTCCGGCTCGCAATTGAATCCGGTCGTTTCAGAGCTTTGATGCTCGACACCGCCGCGTGGATCGAGGTGGGCGAGTGGACACGGAACCCGGATGACATCGCGCGCACAATGCGGGACCAGCCCATTGCGGCAACCGCTAGCGAACAACTACAGCACTACCGCAAGAAAATCTTGAAACACGGGAAGCGTCTGACGGATCTCGATCCCTATCAGCGGCATAAAAGGCGGATTGAGTCGAAGAAACTCCGTTACGCCTCTGAATTCTTCGGTCCCGTCTTTACTGGCAAAAAGGCCGCGCGGCGCAGGAAAGAATTTATCGCCGGTCTTGGGCAGTTGCAGGATACCCTCGGCGATTTGAATGATATTTCAGTGCACGAGAAGCTGTCCGCTCGAATCGCAAGCGCGGACGACAGCGATGGCAAGACTAAGCACACTACTTCAACCAAGGCGTTCGCGGCAGGTCGCCTATCAGGTCGCGAAGAAGCGCGCGTCGCTGCGATTCTTGAAGATGCGGAACGGGCCTACGCCCGCTTTGCCAAGGCCAAACCGTTCTGGCGATAGCAGAGGCCTAATGTCGGGCTGGATCGCCCGGGAGACCGGCGTGCACGAGTGGATGCCAGGTGACATCGGGTGGCATAACGAGTGGGGCGCGGGGCATACCTCTCCCATGCCGATTACAATGCCACGGCCGATTATTGTAGTGACCGCGCACGCCGGGCGAGGGGTGCGACAAGCCGCAACCTGAGGCGACCTACTTGTATTGGACCAACAGCATTGCGATGTGACCGCATTCGCAATCGAAGGTGCGATGATCGACGCCCGGAGAACTTGGTTCAATGCGCGCGAGCATCATTGCCTTGCCGCAGACTTCACAACGCGGCAACTGATACGCCTTTTTTGGGAAATGGGTTGTGAACGACATTGCACGCTCCAACACTACGGCCGGCCCACGCAGAGAAATTAAGTGCCGACCAAGACTAAAGCGGTCGCATTAAGCTCAGGTTGGCTTACCCAGCGTCCTGTGACTCAAAGATGCGCCCGCCTCGGGGGGTCCTAGGCGGGCGCGGCCGGCGTGCGGCGCCGGACCAGTAGTCTCATGACGCAGCCTATGTTCTCACAAAGCGATCCACCGATCTGGTCAAAAGTGCTCACATTTTGAAAGTTCTGCTGGACCTAGCTTTGGGACGTGAGCGATATCGCGAAAGTGCTAGAAGGTCATGAGGCGGACCAGGGTCTCTTCGGAATTCTGCTGTGGTGCCTCCGGTTTTGACTTTTTCGTCAAACCGTTCCTGCGCCGTCTGCTGTCGATTGCGAATGAGGCTTAACCATCCTTGAGCGACCCGCAGCCAGGATTCACGGTCTAAAAGGGCTGACTGCCCGGTCCGCCATTTTTGGGCGTCGGCAGCCTGTTAGCGAACTCATCGTCGCGGCTCATCACTAATAATGCGAGCAAGTCGCCAATGTTCGCAAGTTTCAAAACGGGCCTAGTGCGCAATTCAAAACAGGCCAGTAAACGGCGGCCGATGGGATCAGATCGAAAACATAGGACTTTTTGTGAAAGTGGTGGCCGCTCAGCGGGGAGGTCCGCTGTGGGTCAATAGGCGACCTGCCGGCCTATTTTGGCGATGTCCCGTGTGCCTCTCAGACCGGACACGGGAATGACTTCAACCCAGGTCGGCTCAGTGCCAAAAGCCGGCTCATGCACCGCAGCAAGTCGCTATTCGATCCCCCGTCGGCCCGCGCCAGCGGCGCGGGCGGAATGCCAAGGCCCAGCACCTTGGAAGCCGCAATCATCGGAAGCGGGATGACCGCTCGATGAGGTCGATCATATGGGCTGCGGCGTGTGTGGTGAGAGGATGGTGGGTAAAGCCTGGCCTCGGCGATATGTAGCCCGACATTTCGCGCGCGAATTTGAGTTGCTGGTCCGACGCCGTCGCGAGCAACGAAATCAGTAAATTCTCCAACGCAATAACCCGGACGCGTAATGTGACCAGATCGGCATTGCTCATTTCCGGGGTTGGGATTCGCTCTTTGTCGGTCGGGGGAACCACAGCGGGACCAGCCCCGCCTTCGCTGTCCCATCTCGATAGCGCCTGTTGACGCTGGCTCGCCTCTCTAGTTTTCTGACACGGCATCGCAACTCCTTTCGAATATTCGTCGCATGGGCGTAGCCACGCGTCGATCGGCAGGGAAAAAGATGATCAAATCGGCATCCGGTAGCCGTAGAACTCGTGGTCCTCATTGTACCCGCCCTGGCCAGCGCCGAGATCGGCGAAGTCGTGAACGAACTCGATTGCCACGATCCACTTAACCATCTTGAAGCCGAGCTCGTTCTCACATCGCAACCGCAGCGGCGCGCCATGCAGGACGCTGACCGGCGCCCCGTTCATCTCGTAGGCGAGGATCGTCAGTTTATGGCGCATGTTCTCGATCGTGTGGACGTCGTAATAGCGGCCGCCATCCGCGCCGTCCGCCAGGGAATAGAACACGGCGTAACGCGCCTCCGGCACGGGCTTCACCAAATCGAGGATTTCCCGCATCGGGACGCCACCCCATTCGGCGACGCCGGACCAGCCCTGGATGCAGAAATGCGTCGTGATCTGCTCCTGCTTCGCCATCGCCTTCAGATCGGACAGCGAGAATTCTTGCGGTAGCTCGACGAGGCCGGTGACTCGAAGCCTGTAGCTGGCGAAGTTCTCTGCCACGAGTTCATCAAACTCCCTTGAGTCCGGCATCGTGCCGTTCGGCCAGAAATACGGCGAGATGTCCTTCTTCGTGAGTTGCGATCGAGGGTCCCACCTTTCCGCTAGTCCCATGAGCCAGCCGATCATAAATGCGCCCGTGCGCTGCACGAGACGCGCGTTGCGGATGGTAAGAGGTGAGGCAACGAGCCAAGCCGCAACCAAGGTGGCCATCGCCAGCAGGAACAGTGGAAACCCTGTCCACGACGCATCGTTGACGCCGCCGAACATATGATTGGTGTTCTGCCGGAGCCCGGTGACGAACACCATAGCGCCATGCGTCAGGATGAATCCGACAAACCATGCGAACGAGATGAAGTGAACCGAGCGCATCGCCTGCCGGTTGAACAACCGGCCGAACCAGCCCAGCGCGTTGGAAATCGCAGGGCTCTGCATCAGGCCGGTGAGGATAGAGACCGGCGCCGCGACAAAAACGGTGATGAAGTAGCTCAGCTGCTGGAGACCGTTATATCGGGTCCAACCTTCGTCGACCGGAAAGTTAAGCGAGGCGTATTGGATCGCGGTCGAGAGCGCGGCCGGGAACACCTCCCAGGTCATGGGCACCAGTCGGCGCCATTGGTCGGTGGAAAACAGCAGGAGGTAGAACGCGACACCATTGATCAGCCACAGGAGGTTAATCGAAAAATGCCACCATCGCGCCAGCCCCAGCGTGTGTCGCAGGCCGGGAATGCCGAGCCATTTCGGCAGGGTCACGGAATCGTCCTTGGCGGTCCAGATGTAGCCCGTCGGCACCGGCACCTGGAATCGGAACCAGTCGCTTCCCGGCGTGCAGTCGCGGCCCCAATAGAGCCGTGGATGGTCGGCTAGAATTTGCAGGCCAGCCCGCATGATGAACAGCATGAAGAACATGTTCAGGAAGTGCTGGAGTTGCAGCCACCAGGGAAAGCCGGAATCGACCGACGGCGCCGATTGTGCGATGCCGGGATGGTCTCGAATGAAGAGTTCAACGCCGGGAAGCGCGCGCAGGCTTTGCGCCAGCGCGATTAGGCAGAGCAACACCGCCGCACCAATCGGCAGCGCCCACAAGGTATTAAACCAGCGACGGCCGATCCGGATCCGTGGCGCGATTCCCTGTTGTGGAGGCATCCAGTGATTGAGACGGATGCGGTCGTCCGCGTCGCTGAGCCGTGCGCGGAGTGGCTCTGGCGACGGGGATCGCTGGTTCGTGGGCATCGCACAATCGCTTTCTGTCATCTGGGCGTCAGCCGCGAAGTTTGGTGAGCACCGAGCCGTTGTGAAAGGCGACGTGTTCGGTCTTATTGCTCTTGATCTCGTATTGCGGCGCTTCCGCGCTCGCATGGTGCGTGTAGCCGCTAACATCGAAATTGCGCGTATGGACGCGAACGATCGTACCGCTGACGCGCCCGGCCTCGGAATTCCAGCTCACAGGATCGCCGATCTTGAAATTGTTCCTCACGGGCATTCCGCCTGGTATTGCGCCGTGGGTCGTCGAAGCGGCGCTAACCAGATTTTCGTATCCACCATGCGCCTGAAGCACGGGGAGCCCCTGACACTGCCGAAAGACGGTTCGACGATCAGGTCAAAGAGAACAGCACCGGGAAAAGGATTCCAAGGACTCGCACTAGACGCTATTCGTTCGATAGCCGCTCGCGCTGACCGGCTCCGGTGCGCGGGCCAGATCAGGATTTCGGGCGGCGGGCCGAACTGGATGTTCGGCCTCGTAGCTCACGGCGTCGTCAGCCAGTTGCAGCCATTGCTTCGCCAGTTGCAGATATTTGGGACGGTCGGTGTCCCTGGCGGTTTGAGCCAGTTCGACACATTCCTGTGCGCGCTTCCGGCACTCGGCTGATTTCACAAGAGTCTCCTCCGCTACGAAGGGAATGTGCCCATCAGGTTCGGGGGGTACCTGACGGGCGCGAAATCCGGATGACGCTAGAACGCAACGCCGCCGTCCGGTCGTCGCCTACGCGTGGGGTAGGCGCGCTTGGGTCGGAGCGTTCCTAGGCGGGACCTAGGTTTTCATGGTGTCAGCACGGACACTGTTCCAAAAAGCTCACATGCGAGAATAATTGGGGTGACGTGTTTTGAAACCGACGGAACCTTACTTCGGTGCGCTGACCGTACGCGGCTGGTCGGCGAGGAGCACGCCCACCAAAGAATTATGAACTTCGAGATGACCGTTGTAATCGATGAAACCCATTTTGCGGAATTTGTTCATGAAGTGGCTCACGCGTGATCGCGTCGTACCGATCATCTCAGCGAGCGTCTCCTGACTGATCTTTGCGAGAATGGGCTCCGTTTGGCCCGCCTTTCCAAAGTTGGCCAACAGCAGTAACAGCCGCGCCAGCCGTTTCTCGGTTGAGTTGAAGAGCTGATCGACCAGGTCTTCTTCAACGCGAGCGTTCCTTGCCAGAATATGTGTGACGAACATTCGCGAAAATGAGGGTTCGTCCTGAAGGAGTCGCTGGATTTCGGATTTGTCCACTCGCATCGTCTCGCATTCCGTCATTGCTGACGCTGTCGCCAACCGTTTCGGCTGGCCGATCAGGCAGCCTTCGCCAACAAATTCGTCCGGTCCCAAGAGAGCGACGACGGCTTCCTTTCCGTCTTTTGCTACAACAGCGACTTTGACCTTGCCCTTCTTGATATAGAAAACCGCATCCGCTTCTGCGCCTTGAGCAAAAATCACTGCTTTCTTTGAATGCGTGGAAATGTCGCGGCCAAGAGCCGCCGTTGCCAAAAACACCGCGGGATCAAACGGCGCGTCACGCGCTTTGCCGTTTGAGCGTGGCTTAATGGGCCTTGATTTAGGCGTGCGAGACGTCACGGCTACCCTCCATTCAGGCGGGAGCTCGATTGTCTCTCAGCCACCAACGCCTGGGCACCGGGCCGCTGCAGGTGATCCAACAATATAAGGTCATGGACAGAGGATTGTTAGATGCGGAATACCTCGATGAGGTCCGCAATGTCAGATTCCGACCCAAGGCGGATATCTCCGAAGCCCTTACTGAGCAGTTCTGTACAGACTCGCGGTCGGCACGAAGCTTAGGCTCATCGCGACGGTCTGTTCCGAACGTTTACGGAGTCTTTCTGTGCAGACGACCAATTTCAGGGAGCAATTCACCGACATCGCGGATGCATGTGCGCTTGCTCAAAGCATTGTCGACACGGTCCGGGAGCCTGTGTTGGTCCTCGACAAAGGGCTTCGCGTGATCGCTGCGAGTCAGTCCTTCTATTCGGCATTCAAGGTCAAGCCCGGGGATACCCAGGGCCAACTCCTCTACGCATTGGGCGATGGGCAATGGGACATCCCAACGCTTCGTGTGCTGCTGGAAAAAATCATCCCCGAGCACGGCCTCATGGAAAATTACGAGGTGGAGCACGAGTTTCCCGGCCTCGGACACCGTACGATGTACTTGAATGCCCGCCAGGTCGATTACAAAGAAGGAGCCGAGACCACCATTCTGCTCGGCATAGAGGATGTTACGGAACGGCGCGCTCTGGAGCGCGAAAAGGACGAAGCCTTGCGACAAAAGGACGAGGCATTGCGACAAAACCAGGTGATGCTTGAGGAACTACAGCACCGAATTGCCAACAGCCTCCAGATCATCGCCGGCATCATTCTGATGAAAGCGACGAGGGTCGAATCTGAAGAGACGCGCGTTCATCTGCAGGATGCTCACAAGCGCGTCATGTCGATCGCAGCCGTGCAGGAACAGCTTCATGCGTCCGGACTCGTTGGACCTATCGATATGGTTCCTTACCTCACAAGATTAGGCGCCACCCTCGCGACCTCGATGATTGCCGACAATCGGCAGATCACGATCAAAGTCGTCGGCGAAGAGGGGGTTGCGACCTCCCGTGAGGCTGAGAGCATCGGCCTGATAGCAACCGAACTCGTCATGAACGCGATAAAACATGCATTCCCGACCGAACAAAGCGACGGTCGGATCGTCATCGCCTATGACGTCGATGGAACAAATTGGAAGCTTTCGGTTGCCGACAATGGTGTTGGCAGGCCCGACGGCACATTTGCGCAATCAAAAACCGGGCTCGGAACCGGCATCGTAAAAGCGCTGGCGCAACAGCTCGGTGCCAAGGTGGAGACATTGGCCGACCTAGCGGGCACGACCGTCTCGATCACTCACGCTACGTTCTGGACAAAAGCCAATCGCGCCGCTTAGACGCTGCGATGTCTGCTTTGGGTCAATCGCGTCGATTTCGGCCTGTCCGCACCACGTCTGCTTTCCCCCCGATAGCGACCGAATAGCGGATGTCTAAAAAAGCCTGGCACGTCATCCCGGGAAGGCAACCGTGAAACAAGCTCCTTTACCAGCGGGGTTTGCGCCCGCTGCGAACGTTCCACCGAGCTGCTTGGCGAGCACGTCAGCGATTTTCATGCCGAGCCCGTTTGCATTGGTAGCTGGATCAAACCCGGGGGGGAGACCGATGCCCTCGTCGCACACAGTAATCTTACTGACTCCGTTGCAGCGGTAAGTGACGTTGACCTTGCCCGCGCCGTGCTTCGCGGCATTGGTGACGAGCTCGTTCACGATGAGGCCGACAGGTTGGATTGACGTTGTCGGCAGCAAGCCGTTTTCGCCATCTACCTCAACCGGGACGCCGAGAATGCCAGAGAGGTCGTCGCACAATCGGCGCAAGTAAGTAAGTGCCGGGACGTTGGCAGTATCTTCTTCGATGTGAAAATGACGGTGAACACGCGCGACCGCGGCGACGCGATTGGCCGCAGCCTCGATCTCTGCGCCGGCTTCCGCTCTGGTGGCTTTCTTCCCCTGAAGCCGCAACATCGCCGTTACAAATTGCAGGCTATTCATGACGCGGTGGTCAATCTCGCGCGCCAGCAGGTTTGCCTGCGCGAGCGACTTGTCCGCCTTGGCAAGCGCCCGTAAGGCGGATATGCGGAATTCGAGTTGGTCCATAACAAGGGATGCAAGGTCCTTCAGGTCTTCAATCTGATCCTGGGTGATGGGCCTCGGTTCCTTGTCGATGACGCAGAGCGTTCCAAGATTGAAGCCGTCGCTTGTCTGAAGAGGGACGCCCGCATAGAAGCGCAGACCGAAATCGCCAGCGACGAGGGGATTAGCGAGCGAACGAATGTCTTTTGTCGCGTCAGGAAGAATATGCGGGTCGGGCCTCAAGATCGCCGACGCACAGAGCCCGGGCACGCGGTCGATCTGCTTGACCCCCTCCAATCCGTGATGCGATTTGAACCAGATGCGGTCGTGATCGACGATGCTAATGATCGAAATCGGAACGCCGAATCGGCGCGCCGCTATAGCGGTCACCCGGTCAAACGAACCATCCGCCGGCGTATCGAGAATTTCATACCGTTTCACCGCAGCCATACGCTGAGGTTCATTCATTGGAATGATGGTCGCGGGAACTGACACGCAGGCTCCTTTGTCAGAAATCTTTCACAGTGTAGCATTCGGCATCGGATCGACAAGAATTCAAGGGCGGATTATCGGGCCTACGATCTCGGCTAATTGCGGCTGCGAGAAGGGCTTTTTAATCACGGGAAATCCGGGACGTCCTACCACCCTTCCGGACATCAGCACGACGGGCATGTCGGGCCGTTTCTCTCGCGCACGGTCAGCCAGTTCGAAGCCATCCATAATCGGCATCTGAATATCAGTGATGAGCATGGCTATGCGCTCATCCGCAGCGATCTTCTCCAAGCCTTTCACGGGGCAGTCAACGCAGACTGCCTCACAGCCCATATCCGCCAACATCTCGCGGTGCGTTTCTGGACGGAGCCTGTCGGTGAGCGGTTCGCCAAGGTCGGCACCTACGAGCTTTACCGCGTGGCGTGCAATCTCGTGAATGGCCTGCCCCCACGTTACCGCGATGATCAATCGAAACCTTAGTGGTTACTTATCGCGGCGATGGATGCTGAAAATATCCAGCAAATATTGGCACAAGGCGCGAGGGCTTAAGGTGGCGCAACGTCCGGCCGGGCGTTCATGCACGAGCACGGCGGCGCTGGTACCCCCCGCGCGCTGTGCCGGGCCGATCATTGCGAAAGGCTCCCCCGGCCGGTGCGTTGCCTTCGTCCGCGATTTCCGGACGAGGCGTTTCGACGAGCGCCGTTGCAGCGGCTCGATGTTCGAAAGCACACAAAACAGGAAATCAGAACTGAGCCAGGCTGCGCAACGCAATCTCCATTTAGAAAAACTTATTGCGGGAAGCACCGCTCGAATGTCCCCAGTCATTGGCGTGGCACGAACAATTTGACTGGTCGGTCCGTGGCTCGATTTCAGCAAGCTCACTTGGCGATCGTCCCGACCGTCCGATACTTGTAGCTAATCGGCCTAGTCCAAAGCGTTGACGCGCACCAGCCGTGCACTACGTCACTGGACGAGCGCCCGGCCTGCTGTAAGGCCAGTTCGCGAATGAACTGGCTTCGGGCCGGGGCGTTAAGGGTTTGGAGCGCCCATGGACGATGTCAGCCGCAAAGTACCAGAAACCAGAAGCACCGACGGTTTTGTCCGGGTGCGGGGCGCGCGCGAGCATAATCTCAAGGACATTTCCGTCGGCATACCGCGCGACGCATTAGTCGTCTTCACTGGGGTGTCTGGCTCGGGCAAATCCTCGCTCGCCTTCGGCACGCTCTACGCGGAAGCCCAGCGGCGCTATCTGGAGTCCGTATCCCCCTACGCGCGGCGCCTGTTCCATCAGATGGCGGTTCCCCAGGTCGATGCGATCGATGGCCTGCCTCCAGCTGTGGCGCTCCAACAGCAGCGCGGATCACCCACCACGCGTTCCTCGGTCGGAAGCGTCACGACCCTCTCCAACCTCTTGCGCATGTTGTACTCACGCGCCGGCGACTATCCCAAGGGCCAGGAACTGCTCTACGCGGAATCATTCTCGCCCAACACGCCCGAAGGTGCCTGCCCCAAATGCCACGGCATGGGTCGCATTTTGGATGCCACCGAAAAGTCGATGGTGCCGGACGATCGGCTGACGATTCGCGAACGCGCGATTGCCGCGTGGCCGACGGCATGGGGCGGGCAGAACCTGCGCGATATTCTGGTCTCGATGGGCTACGACGTGGATAAGCCGTGGCGCGATCTCTCGAAGAAGGATCGCGACTGGATTTTATTCACCGAGGAACAGCCCACCGTTCCGGTTTATGCGGGCTACACACCTGCCGAAACAAAACGGGCGTTGAAGCGGAAGGAAGAACCCAGCTACCAGGGTACGTTCACGGGCGCGCGCAAAAACCTGCTGCACACCTTTGCCACCACGCAAAGCGCATTGATGAAGCGCCGCGTGTCGCAGTTTATCGTCAGTAGCGATTGTCCACTTTGTCATGGAAAACGGCTTAACCGTCAGGCGCTGTCGGTGACCTTCGCCGGACTCGATATCACGGAGCTATCTCGGCTTCCGCTCAAACAACTCGACACGTTGATGGCACCCTACGCCGTTACACCCGCCGATCCAAAGGCCCTGCATCCCGAGAAGGCGATCGTGGTGCAACGCATCACCGAAGATTTGCTGGGTCGCCTGGCGGTGCTGCTCGATCTCGGTCTGGGCTATCTTACGCTGGAGCGCAGCACGCCGACCCTGTCGCCGGGTGAGCTGCAACGCCTTCGCCTGGCAACACAGGTACGATCTAACCTGTTCGGCGTGGTTTACGTGCTCGATGAGCCTTCGGCCGGCCTGCATCCGGCGGACACCGAAGCATTGCTGCGTGCGTTTGATCGGCTGA
>Ga0206926_1128_pt1 | contig 15014 bp, 13 predicted proteins | sample Alteio_BWOrgHeat_59_FD_152955 | JGI IMG/M metagenome (GOLD analysis project Ga0206926, IMG submission 152955) | Enriched cells from forest soil in Barre Woods Harvard Forest LTER site, Petersham, Massachusetts, United States -... | ecosystem: Environmental > Terrestrial > Soil > Temperate forest >... | reverse complement strand
ACCGCCCGTTTTTTTTCGATCCTCTGCATCAGCGGCACCTTGATCGCTCTGCTGGGATTATTTCTGGCCTTTCGCCCGGTTTTGTTGCGACGCCGGGCCCTAGATGAAAATCGGGAAAAGGTGCGAGGATTGATCGATGAATACGGAGATGATTCCCACGACTCCTATGCATTGCTTACGGACAAGAGATATTTTTTTGCGGCGCAGGACCAGGCCGTAGTGCCCTATGTTTTGTCGGACAATATCGCAGTCGCCCTGGCGGATCCCATCGGCCCAGAAAAACTGCGTCCCATGGCCATTGTCGATTTTGCTCTCCACTGCCGCCGACAGGATTGGGAGCCTGTCTTCTACGCCGTGGATGAAGAATTGATTCCTTATTACAAGGAGGCGGGTCTCTCCGTCTTCAAGGTGGGCGAGGGAGCCACCTTGCAGGCCAATCACTTTCACCTCAAGGGCCAGACCTTTCAGAATCTCCGCACACTTCGCAATCGGGGACATCGCCTAGGCATCAAGTTCCGTTGGTACGACACCATGAACGGCGTCGACGAATCGCTTGAGCGCCAGCTTGCCACCGTTTCACAAAAGTGGCTGGAAAAAAAGCATGCCCGTGAAATGGCGTTCGATATGGGTGCCTTCTCTCTGGACGACATCCGCCGGTATGGCGCGGCGGTCGCGATTGATCCCAACGGAAAGGCTCTTGCTTTCGCGACCTGGCGGCCCTTTGCGCATGGTCATGGCCGGGCCCTGGATCTGATGCGCGCACTCCCTGAGGCGCGAAACGTCATGGACTTCGTCCTGATCGAGTCGATCTTCTATTTCAATGCCAACGACATTACCCGCATCAATTTGGGCCTTGCCCCCCTTGCCAACACAGAACAGTCCCCTTCCCGGATCGGCGCGGAAGAAAAAGTGGTCCAATTTCTTTTTGAAAATCTCAACCACATTTACGGCTACAAATCGCTCTTTGAATTCAAGCGCAAGTACCGCCCCCAATGGCGTGGCCGCTATGTCGCCTATCGTCGCGGCGTTCATCTACCGCTTGTTGGCCTGGCACTGGTCCGCGTGCATGCGCCCGAAGGCATCTGGAAATTCTTTGTCCATTAATGAAATTGAATGGTAGCGGCGATCTATGATCGCCGCTATAGGCTTAGGCGGTTACAATCCGTAAACAAGAATCCGGAATTTCTGTCCGCTAGGCGCGGAGTTTTTGTCCCCTTCACCGGATGACAGATAAATTTTGTGCGTGGTGGGATCGACCGCGATAGTCCGCGCGCTATGAGCAGTCGCGAGCGTCTGGACTGTGGTATAATGATCGGGATCATCCTCATGCACGATGACGCAGACGCCATCCTTGCCACAGGCGCTAAAAATCAATTGGTTGACCGGATCAAACACGGTGGCATCGACTCCCTCTCCGATTGGCACCGAGGTGATGACTTTGCCGTTGGTACTGTCCATCACCACCATCGTTTTATTGTCGCAACCGATGAAGAGCCGATGATTGACCAGATCGATAGCCATACTGCCGGGAGCTTCTCCCGGCGCCACTGGCCAGGTGTTGACGATTTGATGGGTCTGGGTATTGATGACCGCTATCTCATTTTTATCCTCGATGTTGACGTAGATCATTCCCGCGTCTGCATCGAGCTGCACAAATTCAGGCTTGCCGGGCAAAGGGATCGTCGCCGTCACGTCGCCCGAATTTGCTTTATAAACGGTGACGTTATGTCCCTTGCCGTTGAAGGTGTAGACTTCCTGGTTCTTCGGTTCGTAGACGATCGAATCGGGTTTCTCACCCGTAACTGCCACTTTTGAGAGAGTCTTCAGGCTCTCCAGGTCGATGATGCTGGATTTCGATTCCTGGCCGTTACTGGTAAATCCCCGTTTCAGATCGGAAGCAAAGGTAAAACCGTGGCAACCCGGCGTATTTGTGATCGCACCGATAACCGCGTCTTTGTCGAGATCAATGACCTCGTATCTGGAGTAATGGGAGGCATAAAGATGTCGGCCTTGCGCATCGATAACCATGTAATCCCATCCCATGTCGCCGCCAATCGGGATTTCCTTGATAAAATGATAGGAAATATCGGCCCCGTGAAGCGGGCCGATGACGAGAACGCAAAGTGTCGCAGCGAGAATATTTTTGATCATGATGGTTTAAGGACAAGTTGCGAAATGACGTTCCGAAGATAGACGACCTCTTTTTTCAGGACGGACGTTCGTAGTTGGCTGTCGTGTTCGTGATAAAAAGGCATGAAGACAAATGTCCCGGACCACTTTCGTTTCGCGAGAGGACGGACCACATCGTGCCAGTTGACCTGGCCTTCATCGAGCGAACACCAGTCCCGCTCCCAACCCTTGCCCGGTTCAAGTTTTTTCGCAGGATCAAAGCGGGGCCGCGTGTCCTTGATGCCAAAGGCGACCAAATGATCTCCAAGCAGGGAGATGGATTTTGCGACATCTTCCGTACCTTCAAAAGTCTGATTGCCTGGATCAAGCTCGATTCCGATCGATTCCGCCGGAAGTCCGTTGATGATAAAATAGGCTGCGGATGCGTTGGGCACCAGCGTCCAGTGATGAATCTGGTAGACGGCGCGAATCCGGTATTTGCCGCAAAGCTCGGCCATCTGTTCCATCTCTTTTCTGGCGCGATCATAAGCACCCCGCGCATCATCGGGAGATTGCTCGAAATACCCCATCCGAAATTCGCGGATGCCGTTATCGGCCAGAATTTTTAGCGGGGTTGGATCCTTCACTAATGCGGCAAGCGCGTAACCTGTCGTCGCAAAATGAATTTTCAACCCGTGCTTGGCCATGCCGCTCACAAATCGCGCAACGTCCCGCTCCAGCGTTGCGGGCTCGCACCAATAGCCGTCTCGCACCGCCAGGTTGGTCGTGTCGAGCCCGGTCTCACGGACCAACTCGGCCAGTTGGTCGAGACTTAACTCGCGATAAAACTTTGGGAAGATGGAGAAGATGATGCTCATGCGATTCGGTCCAGCATGTCCTTGGTGATGACGTAGCGCGGAGACTCGCCCCGGACAAAAGCTTCGATATCCGATACGGCCTGTTGCCCAATTAGGTAACTCGCAGGACCGGCGATATGGGAACTGTAAACCACATTCGGCAGCCGGCGCAAGGGACTGTCCGCGGCTGCCGGCTCTGGACTGGAAACATCCAGAAAGACGAACAAGCGACCTTTTTCCAATTCGGCGATGAGCGCTGCTTCATCGATACATTCGCCGCGCGAGGTATTGAGGAAAATGGTATCGTCGCGCATCGCCTGAAAATGTTTCGCGCCAAGTATCTTTTGTGTGGAGGGAAGCGGCGGGGTGTGAAGCGTGACGACATCGTGCTCGCGACAAATTTCCACGAGGTCTGCCACCAATCGGACACCGAGCGCCTTCGCCGCTTCCGCGCTGATGAACGGATCGTAGAGATCAATTTCGCAACCGAACGGACGCAACTTTTCGATCACCAGACGGCCCACCTCGGATGCACCGATTACAGCGATCCGCGAGGAAGTAAGCACTTTCATGCCCGCGGGAAAGCCTGTGATGCCTTTTCGATTGGCTACGGCGTTTGGCCACAATTGGCGTAACCCAACAATAATTTCTCCCAGGACAAACTGGGCCACGCATTCCGCGATCGCTCCCTTGCATGAACCTACCGTTATGTTGCGACTCGCCAAGGCCGGCCAACCAAAATGCTTCACCGACCCGGCGACATGCTCCCATAGCTTGAGTCGGGGGGCTGCCGATAAAATCTCCTCGCTCGGGGCCGCCGAACCCCAGGATCCGATGGCGATATCGCAATCCGCCAATTGTTTCGCGGCTTCCGGGGCCAAGACCGGATGCTCGACGTCATGGTCCACCACATCGGTAATCTCGTGCAGCCGTTTCCAGGCATTTTCGTGAAACAACTGCTTTCGGAGTGGCGTGTGGATCAATACCCCAACTTTTGGCTTCATCTGGGGATGCTATTGAATCTCAGGCGTCCGTCAAAGTCTCTCTTCAATTATTCCGTCATTCTGTGCCGTAACGATGCAGTTGGAGGGCCCGGCTCCGTCCGGGCCGCTTCGCCGCAGAGGACTGCGAACGTAACCCAAGACTTTCGTGAAAATCTCATGCGTCCTCGGGGCATCTCGGACGGAGCCGAACCCTCCACCCCCTTCGCGGGCAGCCCCCTGAGTATTGCCAAGGGACTCTTCACCAAAAAGTGATGGGCTTTAGACAGCCTTTTCGCCGCGCTCTTCCGTACGAATGCGCACCGCTTCCTCGATCGGCAGGATAAAGATTTTGCCATCGCCGATCTTTCCGGTCTTGGCTGCCTTCTGGACCGTTTCAATCGCCCGCTGGACGAGGTCTTCGCGCAGAACGACCTCGATCTTCACCTTGGGTAAAAAGTCGACGGTATATTCGCTGCCGCGATAAATTTCGGTGTGGCCTTTTTGGCGGCCAAAGCCTTTGACTTCACTGACGGTAAGGCCTTCGATGCCCAATTCTGTCAGGGCTTCTTTGACTTCTTCCAACTTGAAAGGTTTGATGATGGCCTCGAGCTTACGCAGGGACATGGAAATTTTCTCCTTAAAGGGTTCTAGCTGACGGTGATTTAACTCTCGTACGAATACGGAGTTACATATCTAAGCAGGGTCTATGCCAGACGCAAGCTCCATTCACCGTAACTCTCAGGAGTTCTTTGACGTGGTGGTTTCTGCTCAGAGAGCCTGCGTTAAAATGCGCATATGGAGTCCGGCCTCTTACTTTTTCTATCCCGAGCTTTGTCAAAAGACCAGTAACGGGAAGGTGCAACCGAATCAAGGGAGACTGGTCTCTCGACAAACAACGATACCGGAATTTTACAGAGAATTTGGGACAGAACTCATGGACAAAAGAAAACCCCGGGAACCTTTCGGCGCCCGGGGTTTTCTGAGAATCTATTCGATCAATTAGAACGAGTAGACTGCATTGAGCGAAATTTCATTCGCGCTTCCGAACGTACCAGTCGCGTTCAGGAGAGGTCCACCGGTCGAACCGTTGGTGAAGTGGTCATAGCGATATTCAACGCGGGTCAAGAGATTGTCCCAGATGTTGAACGAAGCCGTGAGGGTTTCAGAGAAGTCGTCGTTGTTGACGCCAGCAACGCCGAACTTCGGGTTGAGGGCGGCATCTTCGTGGAGGTATTCACCACGAGCCGACAACGTGACAACCTTGGTGACCTTGTACGAGGCATAAACCGCGACACCGTACCAAGTATTGCTGTCATTGTTAGGCACGCCAACGAATTGCAGAGGATTACCCACGCCCGGGACGCCCTGAACGTTGGGCTGACCGGAAGCACCGTTGAATCCGAAGTCTGCGTTGAAACCGAGCGTCAAGGCATTATCCCTCACGAAGGTCGGGTTCCAGTTACCCCAGATGTCATAGACAAAGAGGGGGCCGTTATCCACAGAACCGATGTTGGGGATACCAGCGCCAGCAGCGATGGAAGCCGTATTATTCTGAACCGCACCTGCGTCACCATTAGGCGAGTAGATGAAGGACTGAGTAATGTTGGCGTTCTTGCCGGGGGCGGTAATGGTCAACTGACCAGTGATGGCCTTGTGCATGCCGCTATCGTCCGGTGAGCCAACTGCCGCGTTGAAGGGGTTCTGCGAGGCAGCGGAAGAACTCGTCGAGTTATTCCAGCCATCGACAATACCCAACTTGGTTTCGACCGTATCGTTGAACTTATAGTCCAGATAGATACCGGTATTGGTCAGCGGGATCGCGTTGGTGAACAGCAAACCACGGCTGAAGTTCAAGTTCGCGGGAGATTCGATCACTTCATAACCGAGGAAGGTGACGAACTTACCCATGTAGATATCCAAGCCGTTGCCGACCGGGATGCGGAACTTGACCAAGGCCTGCTCGAGGGCGAGACCGGAGGTGTTTGTGGCACCGTTGATCGCGGTATCATTCAGGTATTTGGCATCTTCACCATAGATGGTGTCGATACGGAAACCTGCCGCCCATTCATTTTTGTCGGGAAGGGCCTTTTCCAAGGCGAGCTTCACGGCATTGATGTTGAAGGTGTTGTTGCTCTGGTCGAAAGAACGAAGACTTCCGGTCGTTCCGCCAAAGTTGTTCACGAACGTCGCGTTATGCACGTTCGGAGGGCCGCCGCCAGGGTTCTGGCCAGCGATACCGGTCGCAGGGGCGTATTCACCGGCGCCGGCGAATTGCTCGGTGTAGCTGGTATCAACGTAGCCGCTGAGGGTGATGCCCTTTTGGGCGGTTTCGACATAATTAATGCCCTGATCTTCGATGACCTTCTTGAGGTCCTTTTGGTCGGTTCCGGCATGCACAATAGTGGCCGAGAGCGCAACCGCACTAAATGCTTTCAGTATGGATTTCATTCGCTAATCTCCTTGGTTTTTTTAGTGACTCAGTCAATCGCTTCTCTCCGTGGAAGCAACCAACCTTGTCGGTTTAGTGAGGCCAGCCGCCTTTACCGTACATGCGTATCGGCTGGCTTCTGCACTCGTTTGACAGACAATAAGGATCGTCGCGTAATCGTCAAACTTTTTTTTTATCTTTTTTTGAACGTCCGGTCCGCCCCCTGTTTTCAGAGGAGAAACACCCCGTTTGGATACCATTTGTCCGCGACGCAACAACCCAGCTTCTTTTATTTTTTGAACGTCTTCCGGCTTCCCGTGTCCATCCTTCTGTTAGTTCATTCATTCTCCTCCCCTGACCGGGCGGCACTCTTTCCGAGCGCCGCCCGGTCTTTTTTAAGGAAGACATCAACGGATATCCGTCATAAGCAGCACTGAATTCGCGATGATATCCATGGAAATGAAATGCATTTACCGCTAGGATTCACCCTCTTTGTTTAACCCTGTGCGCATTCTTATCGTTATCTACCTGCTGTTCCTTGGCGTCTTGGCCCTGTTGGCGCAGATGATTCTGCCCGTCCATTTTCCCATTCTTAACATTATTGGCTTCAGCTCGGCGCTGATACCGCTGGTGGTGATCTACGCCAGTCTAGAATTGGGCGACGAGTGGGCTCTCGTCGTAGCCGGTATCCTGGGGCTGCTCCTCGACCTGGCTTCTCCTCCGCCTCATAAACTGGGCACTTCGATGCTGATCCTCTGCTCCATCTCGGCATTGATCGTGACCCAGACGCACAAGCCCGAATCGCATCAATGGCTTTTCCGGCTGACGTTCGTCCTCGTGGGCACGTTTTCCTTCATTCTCTTGGATTACCTCTTTGTCCTGGTGGAAACGACCCGCTGGTACTGGCCACTGGCGGTCTGGAGCAAGATCACCTTCGCCTCGTTTCTCAATCTGATTTTGTGTCCCTTTTTCTTTTATCTGGCCGGTCTTCCGCCCCGCCTCTGCGGTTGGAAACCATCCTACGAACAAACCGACCGTTACCGATCCTATCCCTATGCTTGATGAAGATATTCGAGTAGCGGGCTGGCGGCTGGGCATCCTGGCGCTCACGGTCTTTGCCGCCGTGGCCGTGCTTTTGAGCCGACTCTGGACCGTCCAGATCGTCAACCAAGACTCTGCTGTCCAGCGTTCGGAGGCCCAGACGACAGTAAGGGCCCGCATCGCCCCGGCCCGCGGAGCGATCTGCGACCGCAATGGCGTGATGCTCGCCGAAAACCGGCCCAGTTTCGACATCGACTTTTACCTCGATGACCTGCAGCGCAATTATGGCGAGAGTCACCGGGGCAGAAAACCGATGATCCCCCTGCCCGACGGCAAAGACGGGAAAAAGCGGGCGGAAATCGACATCGTCGAGATCGTCAAGGAGAGCATTGCGCCGATCAAGGACACGCTGAGTCTTACCGCTCCGCTTAATGAGAAGGAGATCCGGGAGCATTACCGCACCAATCGCGATCTTCCCTACCACTATATGACAGACCTCGATTTCGCCACGGTGGCCAATTTTGAGGAACGCAATCTCGGCGTGGCCGGCATCCGGATTTCGCAGAACCCCGCCCGCATCTATACCTACGGCGCTTTTGCATCACATATTCTCGGTTACGTAGGCCAACCGGTAAACCAGAGCGAACATCTGGCCAGCGACGGTACTCCTTACGAAACCATCGGGCGGCATGGTATTGAGGCGATCATGGACGCGCAGTTGCAGGGTCAACCGGGCAGTTCCTTCCAGCGGGTCTCCTCCCAAGGATACACGATCCCAGACAAAAAACTGGATGCGCTACGCACCGACCCGACCATGGGCAATACCCTCTACCTGACCATCGATGCCCGCGTCCAGTACATCGCGGAAACAGCCATGCGCGAGGCCGGAGTGGGGCGCGGCGCGGTGGTGGTGATGGACCCACGCAACGGCGACGTACTGGCCATGGTCTCGATCCCGAGTTACGACCCAAACAAATTCATTCCACGCATCAGCGAAAAGGACTGGAACACGCTCAATCAGGACCCGACCAACCCGCTCTTCAATCGCGCCCTGCATACCCAGCCGCCCGGCTCGACCTATAAGATCATGGTGGCTCTGGCCGGATTGAAGTCGGGCAACGTCACAGTGAATACCGACTTCGACTGCCCCGGAGCAATCCAAATCGACGATCACCTTTTCCATAACTCGGACAGCGCGGCAGCGGGAACGATGAGTCTCGTCCATGCGATCTGCGTCTCCAGCGACGTCTTTTTCTATCAATACGGGATCAAGGCTGGCATTGAGGCCATCGACGCGATGGGGAAGCTGGTTGGGTTTGGTCATAAATGGGGACTCCTCGGCGATGCCGACGAGGACGCAGGCATTCTTCCCGGCCCGGAATGGATGAAGGACAACGATGCCTGGTTGAAAAAGACCCATAATATCGATCACTGGAGCCGCGCCCAGACTGCCAACACGTCGATCGGTCAAGGCTTCGTCCTGGTTACTCCCCTGCAAATGGCCACCTTCCTCTGCGCGGTGGCCAATGGCGGGACGGTCTACCAACCGCGTCTCTACTCGCATGTGGTCGATTATAAAGGCGACACAGTGGCCCAGATTCCCCAAGGACAGGTTTACAACACGCTCGATGTCAAGCCGTCGGATTTGAAGGCGGTGCAGGAGGGCATGCGCGAGGTGGTTTCGGAAGGAACGGGCACGCGCGCCCAGGTGCCCGGGTATGAGATTGCAGGCAAGACCGGAACGGCCCAGGCCCATATCAAGGTCGGCGGCGATGTGCGGCGTGACCTTAAATGCTGGTTCTATTGTTATGGTCCTTTTGAAGCGCCCCGGTATGTCACTTGCGTGGTGGTCGAGGGCGGGGTGTGGGGCGGCACAACAACCGCGCCCATCGTCGAAAAAATCATGGAACGTCTCTTTGCCCTCGACAAGGGATCGACCGAAAATGTGACGTTCCTTCAGCCCGCCGAGGGTAACTTCAACGGATCGACCACGGATGAAACTCATTCGTGGGATGCCTCGGCCAAGCCGGGAGACACGGTGACGAACGACGACGATACCGATGCCTCTTCCCCCACCATGCCGTCAATCGATGCGCCCCCTTCCGCGCGAAGCTCCGGCTCGAAACATATTCATTAGGCCGCAGAAAAATGCAACTTGAGAACATGCAAGAACGAAGGTTGAAGGTTTGCCGGGAACAAGATAGGTTCTCTTTTTCGTCTCGATGTAATCATGCGCACGCTGTTTCGTAAACTCGGTCAGGTTGGCTGGTCTTTCCCGATCATCCTGGCCCTGCTGGCACTTTGTATTGCGAGTATTTTCGTCATCATCAGCGCGACCTATGGCAATGAAGCGCTCAAGGACGCGCCCCTGAAACAGGCCTGGTACATCCTTGGTGGGTTCGTCGCTTACTTCTTTCTGGCGTTCGTTCCCTATCAATGGCTGGTGCGGATTTCACCGATTCTTTTTCTGGTCTCTGTCCTCATGCTCATCGGCGTTTTCATCCCTGGCATGGGCCGAAAGATGTATGGGGCGTATAGCTGGCTTAAACTCGGCCCTGTCGGGTTTGAGCCGGCGGAATTCGCGAAGCTCGCCTTTATCCTGGCGATGGTCTGGTTTCTCCGCGTTCGCGAAAACCAGATACACCAGATATCGACCGTCCTAATCGCCCTAGCCTTCACGCTCATTCCCTTTATTCTCATCAAGAAGCAACCGGCGCTGGGATCGGCAGGCGTTTTCATCCCGGTCTTTTTTGCGATGGTCTTTGCGGCGGGCGCACGGTTGCGTCACCTCCTTTTGATTGTGTTGATGGGGGTGATCGGGCTCGGCGGCTATTTCTGGATATCGACCAAGGCCGGGCATTCAAACGAAGTGGCCGGAGTCCACTCTTTCCAAGTCGACCGCATCAAGTCATGGGTCGATCCCTCGCTCGATAAGCAGGGAGCCGCCTGGCAGATCAACCAGTCGATGATTACCATTGGCTCGGGAGGCATGAACGGCAAAGTTCCGCTCGATGTGATAACCGGGTAATACCAAAGTACCACTATAAGCGGAAAAGCGGACGTGAAAAGTTGGATGGAGGACACCCAGACAGCCCTGGGTTACCTCCCGAAAAATACGAGTTATAACGATTTGATATTCTCCGTGGTCGGGGAATTATTTGGGTTTCGCGGCGGAGCCGTGCTCATCATTTGCGAAGGGACCGTTTTGCTATGGTGTTTATGGGTGGCGGTGCACGCGCGGGACAAAACTGGGGCCTTGTTGGCGGTGGGGGTGATGACGATGCTATTCACGCATATTTTCGTGAACATCGGCATGACCATCCAAGTCGTGCCGATTACAGGAATTCCGCTGCCGTTCGTCAGTTACGGCGGCACGTTCCTGATCGCGTGTCTGGCCGCCATGGGCCTGGTGCAAAGTGTTTGGGTGCACCGCAAAAACTTCGAGCGGATATGAAGACGTTCCTCTTCTCTTCGCGCAACCTCACTTCTCCTGCCCAAACAGGAGACAGAAGGATATATGCTTTTAGACAAAATACGCGGTTTTCTGGGTCTTAAAAAAAAGGGCGACGAAAAAGAAATCGTCATTTCATGCGAGCGATTGGAACGGCGCGTGGCCGTTCTCGAAGGCGGACGCTTGGAGGAATTCTCGATCGAGAGAGCGACCGACCGGCAGATTTCCGGCAGCGTCTACAAGGGCAAGGTCAAGAATCTTGAGCCTGGCCTGAAGGCGATGTTCGTCGATATCGGCCTCGATAAAAACGCCTTCCTCCATTATTGGGACGCGATTCCGATGGCGCTCGATGCCGGTGTCGAAGCCATTGAGCGGACCGGGAAAAAGAAGTCTCAAAAGCGGATCACGGCCAATGATATTCCGAGGCTTTACCCTCCCGGCTCCGATATCATCGTGCAGGTGACGAAGGGCCCCATTGGCACCAAGGGCCCACGCATCACGACCAATATCAGCCTTGCGGGCCGCTATCTCGTCCTCATGCCCTTTTCGGATCAATGCGGTATCTCCCGCAAGATCGAGGACCCGAAGGAACGCCAGCGCCTGCGCCGCATTCTGACCGAACTTGATCTGCCCGATGGCATGGCGGTGATTATCCGCACCGTCGGTGAAGGCCAGAAAGCGCGGTTCTTCGTGCGCGATTTGCATGTGCTCCTGGAACAATGGCGCGGCATCTCCGGCGATCTCGAAACGGCCAAGGCGCCCAAGCTGCTCCTGGCCGAGCCGGACCTGATCGAGCGAACGGTGCGCGATTTCCTTACCGACGAAGTCGATCGCATCGTGGTGGATGACCTAGATTCGGTCAACCGGATGAAGGAACTCGTTGGAATCATTTCAAAACGGTCCCAGCGCAAAATCAAGCACTATACCGAAGCGGTGCCCATTTTTGAGCGGTTCAACGTGGATAAGCAGATCGACGCGGCCCTGCGACGCCAGGTCTGGCTGCCGTGCGGCGGCTACCTCGTCATTGATGAGACCGAGGCGCTCGTGGCCATCGACGTCAATACCGGTCGCAACAAGGGTGGCAAGGACCAGGACAAGACCATCCTCCAGACCAATCTCGAAGCGGCGGAGGAAATCGCGAGGCAACTTCGTCTCCGCAATATCGGCGGCTTGATCGTGCTCGACTTCATCGACATGCGTCAACAGCGCGACCAGAAAGCGGTGCTCAACCTCTTCAAGGACCACGTCAAGCGCGACAAGGCGCGGACGCATATCCTGCCCATCTCCCAGCTCGGCCTGATGGAAATGACCCGCCAGCGCGTGCAGGAAAGTATCAGCCGCGCGGTCTACATGGAATGTCCCACCTGCAAGGGCAAAGGCATCATCAAGAGTCCCGAGACGATGAGCGTCGAAATTCAGCGCGCTCTGACTCGCGTGATGCGACTGCATCCCGGCGTGCGCGAAGTGCGTGTCGTCCTCAATGCCGATGTGCTCGACCGCCTCAAGAAGGAGGACGAGGAAATCCTGATCGATCTCGAACGCAAGTTCCAGGGCCGTCTCAGCTTCCGCGTCAACGCCAAGTTCCACTTCGAGGAATTCAAGCTGATCAATGCGCTCACGGAAGAGGAATTGAGTTAAGGTAGCCGCCGCACGCTGGGCGGCGGTCCCCGTTTCCGGTAGCCGTCGCGGGCCCTCGCGACGGTGCCTTTCTGGAGGGCCCGGCTCCGTCCGGGCCGTGCCTTCCCTCTGCGGCGGCCGTGCACTCTGCGCCCTTGCAGTTTGCGTTTCAATTTGCAGCCAAGGAACTTACAAACTTGAGGTCACAATTTGTGACCTCAAGTTTCATCTCCCAAATGAGGCTTGTCCAAGAATGGATGACGCTTAATCTCTTGCCGAAGACGCTGATGTGGTAGAAAAGACAATTGCCCACCCGCACGGGATTCAACTTTCTTAATTTTATGGTGTCATCCAATCCCGTCCATGATCTGTCTCAACTGATTTTGACCGTGCGAGACCAGCGCGTGATTCTCGATGTCGATCTCGCCGCACTCTATGAAGTTCCTACGAAACGGCTCAATGAACAGGTGAAACGCAACACAGATCGCTTCCCACGGGAATTCGCGTTTCAGCTTGCCCCCAAAGAACTTACAATCTTGAGGTCGCAATCTGCGACCTCAAGTTCCCATGGGGGTCGCCGCTTCCTGCCATATGTTTTTACCGAGCATGGCGTGCTGATGGCGGCCAATGTCCTGAATAGTCCACGGGCGGGCGCCGTCAGCGTGGCCCTGGTCAAAGCGTTTGTCCGATTGCGTGAAGTCTTGGCCACTAATCAAGTCGTGGGCAAGCGCCTCGCCGAGGTTGAGAAAACTTTGGTTACCCATGATGCCGCCCTCCGTGATATTTATCAAAGGATCAAACCGCTCCTCCTGCCTCCGCCCGATCCACCACGCAAGAAGATTGGTTTTTGAAATGGCTGACCTTTCCAACGATTCTCCCCCGCTTCCCAGCGGCAGCACTGTGCCTCTGCCTCCAACTCCGGTCCATCCCGCCATTCAGGCTGCACTGGATGCGGACCATTTGCGACTGCTCGAAATTGGTTTCTATATCTCGGGAGTGATGACCGCCATCCGCTTTATCTGGTTTCTTTTAATTGCCTTTTTTTTTCTTATTGGGGGTGTGAGCGCCTTCTTTGCGGCCCATCATGCCGGCAATGGTTCGCCGGAGAATGTTCCTCCCGCCGTTATCTTCTTCATATTCGCGGCGATCTTTGGCGTGATCATTTTTCTAACGCTGATTTTTGCCGGTCTCGAAATTTATGCAGGACGCTGCCTCAAGGATCGCCGTCATCCCGTTCTGATTCAAGTGATCGCCGCGTTCTACTGTATTTCCATTCCATGTGGCACAGCTCTGGGCGTATTCACCTTTATGGTGCTCAACCGCCCCAGCGTGAAGTCTCTCTTTGCGCAATCTGAGATTGCACCCGGCGAGCCTTGATAACTATCGCCGCGAAGGAAGCCATTCCATCGCAAGAAATAATTTGAAGATTAGGTACATGACCACACTGACGACCGTCCCCAGCAGAAATCCCATCACGGCCAAATCGAAGACGACATTCCCACTCCATTTCTCGGTCTGTCCGTTTGACCAGTCCTCCACGTAGATCAGGGACGGCCACGCGATCGCTCCGATGACCACGGTGGCGGTAAAAAGATAGCCGAAGGATTTCCAGCCCAGCTTCTCTTCGTAAAATGCCTTGTCCTGCGGTGAAAGCGCCATAGGGAGAGAATAACGGAAAGAAGGCGGGAAGAACAAGTTTTAGCATAATTCCCCGCTCGACCCGAGGCGATGCGGAGGCTAAGCAAGGCGGAATCACTTATGGCCACCGAATCGATACCTACCCAAAAAACATTTCTGAATGGATGGTTTGTCCCGAACGATATCGACGGTTTTTTCGGACTCTTTGTCGATAACCTGGTCCAACTCATTGTCATCGTGGGGCTGTGCCCGTTAGTGGCCGGGTTGCCCGCCTCGCTGGTGGTCGGTCGCATCCTGCCCGGCATCGCGATCTCCCTGGTTGCGGGAAATCTGTTTTACGCGTGGCAGGCTCGACGCCTTTCCAAATCGACCGGAAAACCGGTGACCGCGCTGCCCTTCGGCGTCAACACAGTGAGCCTTTTCGCCTTCATCTTTTTGATCCTGGGGCCGGTGTATCACGAAACCAAAAACGCGGAGTTGGCGTGGAAGGTATCGCTGGCGGCAGGATTTCTCGGTGGCGTGATCGAGATCACGGCCTCCTTCTGTGGCGACTGGGTTCGACGCAACACCCCGCGCGCGGCACTGCTCTCGACCCTGGCCGGTGTCGCGATCACGTTCATCTCGATGGGGTTCATCTTCCAGATTTTTAACTCGCCGCTGATTGCTCTGTTTCCCGCGTTGCTCGTGTTGATCGGCTATGCCGGACGGGTGCGCTGGCCGTTTGGATTGCCCACGGGGCTCATCGCTGTCATTTTCGGAACCGCCGTCGCGTGGCTCCTGCGCGGACTCCATTTCGCACCGATGCCGTTGTGGCCTCTTTCGCGCCCGGAGTTTTATCCGCCCGTGCCCATCGTCGGCGAAGTATTCTCCCTGCTCGTCGATCCGCAGGT
>Ga0206926_1127_pt1 | contig 15315 bp, 14 predicted proteins | sample Alteio_BWOrgHeat_59_FD_152955 | JGI IMG/M metagenome (GOLD analysis project Ga0206926, IMG submission 152955) | Enriched cells from forest soil in Barre Woods Harvard Forest LTER site, Petersham, Massachusetts, United States -... | ecosystem: Environmental > Terrestrial > Soil > Temperate forest >... | reverse complement strand
TCTACAGTGTCGTTTCAGCCAGCCTGTATGGCAACTCCGTCTTCGCGAAAGGCGCAAACTTCCTTGACCAGCAGATAAATCTTGAGGGCGGGGCTATCCAAACCTTTTTCCTCGTCAACCAGGCGCCCTGCAAAAACTATGCGCCCGGCGGTATCGAACAGGTGGGGGGTGAACCTATTTACAGCATCAATGAAACGGTGAACTTCTACTCGGATCAATATAGCCTTGTGTCATTGAAAGATCATCCGAACCATCTCCCTGAATTTCATGACTCCTCCGCCTATATCCGTTTCCTCAATCTGACCCCCACCTATCTGGACCAGGCGCTCAACGCCAACACTGCCACCCTGGATGTCTATCTGGCGCCCCTGTACAGCCGCCCTGATTACATCGATTATTATAGTGGATTCAACTCGAACACCGCCGACAGTATAGGTAAGGAATTTCCGGTAGCTAAGAACCTTGCCCGATTTGCTCCTTCGGTGGACGCGCCCTTCTACGAGCTCAACCTCGCGGACCAGATACGCAATATCAATGATACCGCCTCCGCCCCCGGCCAACCCCGCCGCCCGCACTATTTCCGGGTGCTCGTCTATACCTCCGGGCATTCTGCAGCCACCGGCGACCAACCCGTGGCCCAGGGTGACTGGCTGGCCACTTACAATTCCTTTACGGCAATTGACTATACCAACTATCAGATGCCCATCATCGGCAAAGGGCTCGACAGCTGGCTGCTGCGCTCCGACGGAACCAGCCTGCATCCTGCTATATGCACCATACCCATTGCGGTTAGCCTTGAGCCATATCCCAATACCATATCGACGAATTTTCTCAGTTTCCGGAGCTGTATCAATTATATAAAGGCAGGCATCAACAGCGTGTATTATAAATAATCCGCAAAAACGAATTTATGCAACTAAAAACAAACTATAGTCCTCATCGTTACTATTTGCTTCGCTGGCCCATGCAGCGTCCGTCACTGAAACCTCTGTTCTTGTTCGGGCTGCTTTTACTTGCAGCCTGTAACAAGAAAGTGGCGGCCCCTACACCCCTGGACCCTTCACCCAGCGGAAACCTTGCCCGCTATGACCTGACCACCGAAGACTATGATGTCCAACCCATCACCACCTTCGTCTTTTCCTATGACAAGGACAACAGTATTACCAATGTCTTCGAGAAAAGTGGCCAGACCCTGATCACCTACGCCATGAACTATGGCAACGGTCACCTCAGCCAGGCTACTGACAATACACTTGGCGTTCAGAACTTCTCCTATGACGGCAACGGTCGCCTCAGCCGTCTTGATTTCACGACTCTTACAGACACCGGCAGCAGGATCTTCACTTATGATAATACGGGCTTGCTTACCAGCTGGACCGACTCGATAAAAAAACCTAACGTTCTTCCTGCGATGATGCAGTACATCCTTACTTATGACTCCTTGAAGACTAACGTCATACTGATCACCCAGAACCAGCTGGACCTCGAACACCGCCCGACCATGGTACAGGAGAATTTCTACACCTTCGACGACAAACCCAACCCTTTTACTGCCTGTCCCTGGCTCCGTGACGCGACGGCACTGCCCGGAAGCCTTTCTGCACTGGTCAATAAGAACAATGTCATCGGCACCCATATCGTAGGCACCATCTTCCAGACGGCTGGCGGCAGCAGCGTTCCTAAGTTGGATACGATCAGCAACTATATCTCTGCACGTCAATATAACTATAACCAGAAAGGATATCCTATCACATGTAAGGAATCCTTCCAGGACCTGCAATACAATTATTCAGGCAATAGAAGCTTTACGTATGACTATTAATACCCCCCATCTTAGTATGAAGAAATTTATCTTACTCATCCTGTTGACCACGCTCACTGTTGCAGGAGCCTTCGCCCAGGAGGTCAGCGGCTCCATGAACGGACGCATCGTCGACAACACCAATGCCTTTCTTGCAGGAGTGACCGTCACGGCCGTACACACTCCCACCGGCACGAAATACGTCACTACTACCAACAACTATGGTCAGTATAACCTGGTCAACCTTCGCGTCGGTGGTCCTTATACCCTGAATGTCAGCTCCACCGGGATCAAGCCCCAGACAAAAGACAACATCAATGTCTCCCTGGGTACTCCCACTGTCATCGACTTCGTAATGGTTCCCGAGTCAAAGTCGATGGAGGAAGTGGTCGTCAAAGCCCAGGCTCCCAGCCGCGCCAATCTCACGGGAGCAGGGGTGAACATTTCCTCGTCCCAAATGCGAAACATGCCCTCCGGCGCCCGCAGCTTCCAGGATTACACCCGGCTGACACCACAGTACAACGGCAACTCATTCGTCGGCACCAACTTCCGTTACAACAACGTCACCATCGACGGCGCCATCAACAACGACGCCATCGGCTTCAGCCCCTCCGTAGGCGGCCAGACGGGTACCAGCGGCCAGATCGGCAGCTCCACCCGCACTAACCCCATCTCCATCGATGCTATCCAGGACATCCAGGTGGCGATCGCCCCTTTCGACGTCAAGATCGGTAACTTTACCGGGGGCAGCATTAATGCCGTCACCCGAAGTGGTACCAACAATGTCGAAGGCTCGATCTATGTCTACAACAAAAACTCAGCGTTGGTAGGAAAGGACCATTTTGGCGGCACCGGCAAAATGCCCGGCGCTTTTCACGACTGGCAGACAGGCTTCCGCGTAGGATTCCCCATCATCAAGGATAAGCTGTTCTTCTTCACCAACGAAGAGATCACGGACCGCGTCGACCCTCTTACCGAAACGGCCTCTTCTCCCATCGCTCAGCAGATACTGACAGTCGCCGATGCACAGGCTATCTCCGACTACCTCAAGACAAGCTTTGGCTATGATCCCGGCACCTTCGGCGCTTATAATATCTATGCCCGATCGAAAAAAATCTTTAACCGCCTCGACTGGAACATCTCGTCCATCCACCAGCTGGCCATTCGCAGCAATATCATTTATTCCGACGCTACGCAGCTGACCCGTGATGACCAGAACTTTCGTTTCTCCAGCCAGGACTATGCCCAGCACAACAACCAGAACGCCACCGTCGCCGAACTGAAATCCCGTTTTTCCAATACCCTCGCCAATAGCCTCGTAGTCGGCTATACGGCTGTCCATGATTACCGTGACCCTACATCATATGCCTACTATCCCCAGATGCAGATAGGAGGGGAGGACATCGGTACTACTATCCTTCTCGGCACCGACCGTGAAGCCAGTGTCTTCAACATGAAACAAAACAGCTTCGAGGTAACGGACAATGTCACCGTGTTTAAAAACAAACACACCTGGACATTTGGCACCCATAACGAATTCTACAACATCACCTACGGGTTCATCAACTCGCCCAACGGCCGTGTCGACTATCCTACAGTTCAGGCCTTCCTCGCCGCTGAACCCAGCCGTATCAGAGGTAACTACAATTATGCCGATCAGGACAGGAGTTATCTGCTTTCCCATCCCAGCGCACAGTTCAAAGCCAATATCTACAGCGTTTATGCAGAAGATCAGATCCAGGTGACCCGGCGTTTCAAGCTCATTCCTGGTCTTAGACTGGATGAGACCGATATCCCGCAGAAACAGCAGCTTTCCATAAAGACCGTTCGGGCCATGCCTGACCCTTTCTACGGCACCAGCTACAACTATACCCAGCCGCGTAATATCCGTAACGATTACCTTGGCCAGATACAGCTCTCGCCCCGCATCGGCTTCAACTACGACGTCACTGGCGATAAACGCGTTGTACTCCGCGGCGGAAGCGGTCTCTTCATCGGTCGTATTCCCTTTGCCTGGCTCGGCTATGCATTTTATAACAACGGCAACACCTATGGTTCCTTTGACAAGCGATACGATTACGTAGGCAATCCGACATCGATCCCGCCGGTGCCACCTACTGTCCCGAACCCTGGCACCAACCCGCAGGTCCCATCGCCCAACGGTATCGCCGCTTCTGCGCTCAACGAATTAGGCAAGGGTGCGCTGAATCCCAACGGCCCCACCCAGGTGGACCTGATCGACAACCATTTCAAGATGCCCCAGGTCTGGCGTACCAGCGCCGCCATCGATTGGAACGCCGGTGATGGTTATAAGTTCACCCTCGAAGGTGTATTCACTAAGACGATCTACGACCTCAAGTTCCAGCAGATCAACCAGCAGGACAGTGCAAGCTATTACCAGTACGATGTTCATCATCAGCAGCCCATCTTCAATGGCAAGTCCGTCGACCCGGCATTCACTGCCATGTACTTACTCTCTAATACTACGCAAGGCTATCGTTTCAGCGCCACTGCACAGGCCAGTAAGCACTTCCCGATGGGCCTTGATCTGATGGTGGCATACACCTATGGTCAGTCCAAAGACGTAGCCAATGGCATCCGTAACTCCATGGAATCCAACTGGCAGCTCAACCCCGCGTTGAATCCAAATAATCCAGGTCTGGCCTGGTCCAACTTCGATACCCGCCAGCGGATCATCGGGTCGGTGAACTATCAGGTCACCTACGGAAAAGCCCATCACTACCAGACGTCGGCAACGCTGTTTGTCAGCGCTGCTTCTGGTAGTCCTTTCACCTATGGTTTTGTCAACAATTCCATTCAGGGAACCGGTCAACAGGTAAGCCTGGCCTATATCCCACGCCCCGAAGAAATTATAAATTTCTTCCAGAGCGGTAATATTCAACTGGCCAACGGCACGATCGTCAACAAGTCGGCTTCAGATCAGGCTGAGGAGTTTATGCAGTATATCCGCAGCAGCCCTTACCTGCGTTCCCGTATAGGCCAGTTCACCGAACGCAATGGGGCCAGGACGCCCTGGAATGTGGATGCCGATCTTCGCCTGAGCCAGAGTCTGAGCTTTATAGAACCATCCAGCTTCTTCAAATCTATGACCCTGACCATTGATGTCTTCAATCTGACCAACCTGATCGACAAGAACTTGGGACGGGTTTATTTTTCTTCAGATCTCTTCAACTCTACGGCTAGCGTAGGGCTGAGACCTACCGGAGCGACAAAGGCCGGATATCCCATTTATATCTGGGAGCAGCCATCTTCTCCTTATCAGACAGATCTGACGCAGTCACGCTGGCAAATGCAAGTTGGATTAAGATATAATTTCTAAGTTTGTGGCCTTAGGATAGGCCCGGTAAACAATGAATCACCTGCAAATGAATAAAAAAGAATTAATCGCACTGGTTAGAAAATACCTCAATGGAAAAGCTACTCCCGAAGAGCGGTCTTTTGTTGAAGCCTACTATCGTAATATGGATGGTAACCGGTCGATTGATTCGGTATTGACGACTATGCAGATACAACAGATGGAAGAAGAGATCTTCGGTAATATCAATCAGCGTATCGGCAGGACTCATGCTGTCGATGCACCTTTTGATGGTTCTGCAGCACCAGCCTCTACACCTGCTGTACCCGGCCGTATAAGAACGCTCGGCAGATATGCTGCCATTGCCGCTGTCATCACGGCAATAACCGTTGCTGCCTGGCTCCTCTTTCAACGCCATGCAAACAACGGATCAGACCTTACCACCATATATTCCAAACCCGGAAAGGTTAGTAAGATCATGCTTGCTGATGGAACACTGGTCTGGCTTAACGCAGACAGCAAGCTGCAATTCTCCAGGGCCTTTGGCCATACGGGATCCCGCGAGATCTATCTTGAGGGGGAAGGCTATTTCGAAGTGGCAAAAGATGGGCAGCATCCCTTCCTGGTCCATACCAGGGACCTGACCACCCACGTTTTGGGTACCAGGTTCAATGTAAAAGCCTATGCCATCAACCCCGACATCGAAGTGACCCTGCTCGAAGGCCGCGTCATGCTATCCGCACCGGCAACCGATGTGTCCGGCAAAAAAGAAGATACGCTCTATCTTGATCCCAACCAGAAAGCCCTGTTTGCCGCTAACAGGCTGCATAAGGGTGAAAGACTGGTGGCCTCCGGTGGTACGGATAGCATTAAACAAGGTCCCGCTATCGGCCAACAGCCGGTCCGTTCATCGCTGGCAAAAGGGGCTGTTCTTGTGCGGGAATCGGCCCCCTATGCAGAAGAGTCTTCCTCCTGGCGTAATGGACAGCTTATCTTCCGGGGAGTTACGCTCCAAAACGTCATGAGTTCCCTGGCTCGCAAATATGACATACAGATCCACTCGGATCCTGCCCTGCTCGATAGTCCGGTGACAGCCATCATTCACAATGCTTTTTCACCGGAAGATGCTTTGCTCGAAGTCACCCGCCAGCTACGCCGGCCCAATAAAAAAGGGCAATTTCCATACGACGGCGACAAGGTGCAGTTTCGCAAAGACAGTTCTGTGTACTACATAGAGTAGATGGAATACAAAGTGACGGAGAAATAAAAATAACTACCGGACCTTTATCTATAGCTAGCAGCTTTGATGAGCCGTTTTACGTCGAACACTATGATCTTTCTTCGTGTGCTTCTACTTCCTGCATTATTGCTTCCAGCCGCATAATAAATACATAATCTTTCACGTTAGTGTGTTTTTCGTTACTCGTTAAACAATTCTCCAAACCATGAAAAAATTGTATCTTCTTTTCGCACTTTTATTGTCTTTTGGAATTTCCTTTGGCCAGGTAAAACACCCTAAAACGAAACAGGAAATAATTGCAATTTGCGACAAATTTATGGACACATTTCAGAAGGGCAAGTATTCTGAGGCATTTGACCTGATGAAGCCCTATACTGTTATAGAAAATTACAAGTTAGATACCCTGGCAAATACTGCAAAAGCGCAAATGATTTCGGTAAACAATATCTACGGCAAAACATTAGGATTTGAACTGGTATCTGAGAAGGTAGCCTCCGCTTCTTTATTGAGGGTTGCATACATATTAAAATTTGAGCAATCCGTCTTGAAGTTCCGCTTTATATTATACAATAATGAATTAGGGTGGACAATTATTAAATTCAAATATGACGCAGAAATTGATGATCTTTTTTAACTTCAAACTACCCGCTCGAAAAGAAAACCCGGTGATTGACAGCGGGTTTTAAAAGCGGAAAAATTTGCGGAGAGCTGGCGACAGCTTTCGAACCTTTTTGTGGATGATTTATGCCCGATAAACCATTGGTTCAATTATAGGAAACAGCGTTTTAGTATATTCTGTTAATTTATATTCTATTGACACAGGTTTCATCGTACACTTTTCTTGTAACAAGTTTGTTCTGTTCCAATAATTTTAATTCGGAGGATAATACCCTGTTTGCTCACTAAAGGGGACTGGCAAAAATTATTTTTGGAATGATCGTTCTTTAATTATTATCTTTACGGAACGATCGTTCCAAAAACAGGTCGCCCAGAAATATGAGCACGTTACACACTAAAGTCGCCGTCATCACCGGCGGCAACAGCGGCATCGGCTTAGCCACCGCGAAAGAACTATTGGAAAAAGGGGCTACAGTCGTTATTACCGGCCGCCGCCAGTCAGCGATCGATGAGGCCATAAAACAACTGGGACCCAAGGCCACCGGTATCCTGGCGGATACAGCCGATCTCACCCATACGGATGCCCTTGTGGAGAAAGTGAAAAAGCTTCATGGCAAAGTAGATATTCTTTTCATCAATGCCGGGGTTGGTCATTTCTTTCCGCTGGAAGCCGCTACAGAGGCGCAGTTTGATCAAATCATGAACATCAACTTCAAAGGCGCTTACTTTACCCTCAGCAAATTCCTTCCCTTGTTGAATGAAGGCTCCTCCGTCATCTTCTTGTCTTCCGTCAGTGCAATTACCGGCATGGCTAATTCGTCGGTATACAGCCCCAGTAAGGCAGCACTGAATTCCCTGGTGAAAGTCGCCTCTACAGAACTGGCCCCCCGCAAGATCCGCGTCAACTCGGTCAGCCCTGGCCCTATCGATACTCCCATCCTGGATAAGGCAGGCTTGGATGAAGCCACCCGCGAAGGATTTGTCAGCGCTTTCAAGGCTAGAGTTCCCTTGAAAAGATTTGGTACCGCTGAGGAATGTGCCAAACTGGTAGCCTTTCTCGCCAGTGATGACGCCGCCTTTATCACCGGCGGTGACTACGTCATCGACGGAGGTGTCGCTGTCAATCCGATCTTTGGGTAATTCGGCCAATCCATTCTTATCACAAATAATAAATACCTTTGTCTTACAAAAGACAAGGGTTTTTATCATTCATGGCACGTCCAAAAGAATTTGATACGGAAGAAGCGCTCGAAAAGGCCATTGATCTTTTCTGGGCCAAAGGTTTTAACGCCTGCTCAATGCAGGATGTGGTGGAAGGGTTGGGTCTCAGCCGTTCCAGCATTTATGAGACCTTTGGTGACAAACGCCAACTCTTCCTGGCTTCCTTGAAGAAATATCAGCAGGAAGGCGTTGAGGTTATGCGGCATAAACTGGGCGCAACGACAGATATCCAGCAAACCTTTAAGGATATGTTTTATGCCTTTCTCCCGACTGGGCTGAACGGCTACTTGAAAAAAAGCTGTTTTATGGTCAACGCCGGAATCGAACTAGCCCCTCATGATCCCGAAATCGCGGCCCTGGTTCAGGCCAACACCATGGAAATGGAAGAGATCCTGAGCGCCGCCATCCAAAAAGGACAAGATGCTGGCCAGATTTCCCGAAATCTCGACGCGATTGCCCTTGGCCGTTTCATCTTCTCCACGCTCTCCGGCTTGTACGTTTCTACCGCCTCCGGCACCACCGACCGCACAAAACTGGAAGATATTATCAAGGTGGCTCTTTCGGTATTATAGGCTCATTCTGCAAGGTGGAATATATTGCTATTGATCCCACGGTTTCTTCCCGATCCGAACAGACAGTCTCTTTGCATAGCGCATAAAATTCTTCATGCCGATAAAAAACCGGGCATTGATACTGGCAATGGTGATCTGCGGGTGCAATAATGAGTCTTGCGGGCCGTTTTTGTGGAAAAAGCCCATTATTCTTGTCTGTCGACTGTGTAATTCAGTTCAGTTACCCCGCAAGTAAATTGTCGGGTAGTCAATAGGTTTAGTTTTATTTTGTCTTTAATGTCTACAAACAATGGAATTCCTCGTCCAAGAATAATTGGATTAACAAATAGCCAGTAGCCGTCAATTAAGTTTAGTTGAATAAGTGAATGTGTTGCTGTCGGGCTACCAAAAAGCAAGATGTCTTTACCTGCCTGTTGTTTTATTCCATTTATTCTGTCCGAAAGGTTGTCGCTAATAATTTTTGTGTTAGTCAAACCCGCGTCTTTCATTGTTTTTGATAAAACAACTTTGTGAACTTTGTTATACCACTTTGAATGTTCAATGTCGTGCTTGGTCGCTGTCGGCTTGTCTCCTGCGGTAGGCCAGTAATTTTCCATCATCTGATAAGTTACTCGTCCATATAATGCAGTGTCACCTTCACTTATCCGCTTACCGACATAATCAAAAATTTCTTCATCAACTTTAATCCAGTCCATTTCTCCGTTCAGTCCTGCTACAAAACCGTCAAGCGAGATGTGCATAAACGAAATTATTTTTCTCATATGGTTCTATTTTTTATGGTTGTCGGTGGTTTGTTACTGTTTTTTACAATGACCGAAAACCGTTAGTGGTTCGTTGTTTTATTTCTTCGTCAGTTTGTATCTTAAATGTGTTGTCAGGTTTGATGGTATTACTTCTACAATTTGAATATCATATTTGTTTCTGTCAATGCCGTCAAACAGTCGGATACCACTTCCTAAAAAAAGAGGGGCAATGTGAATGAAAAATTCGTCCACAAGCCCTGCATTGAGAAATTGTTGAATAATATTCGCACCACCTTGTAGTGATATTCCGCTGTCAAAGATAATTTTGCTCATTTTTCTCTTGGGTTTAAATTAGCTATTTATTCTTGAGTTGATAATTATTTAAAAATCTGACCCTTTAGTTAAAACTCCGTCCATGAATAATTCATAAGTTTTACCATCATTTGTAATTTCATGTTTTACTGTTAGAATTTTACCATCCTCATCCATTTTGAATGTATTATATTTTTCCATTTTTCTATTTCTTCTTTTTTTGAATTTTAGTCAGATAGCTTTCCAATGAGTCAAGTTTATTGTCCCAATATTTTCGATATTGATATACCCAATCTGTGACTTCATTTAATTTTTCGAGTTTAGCTTCGCAATATCTTTCCCTACCTTGTTGTCTGATCACAATAAGACCACAATCATTAAGGAATTGCACATGCAATGAAACTGCTTGTCGAGTTATATCAAACTCCTTGGCAATAGCATTAACATTGAGTGATTCCCGAGCCAGCATACCTATAATTTGCCTACGAGTTGGATCTGCTATTGCCTGAAAGATGTCTCTTGTTTGTGTCATTATGCGCAAGTTATTTCTTGCAAATATATGCGCAAGTCAAAACTTGCGCAAGTTTTTTTTATACTTTTTACTAATTTTATTTATGGAAACCGAAAAAATAAGTTTAAATAAATGTATGAGAAACCAGCTATTGTTATACTGTAAAGCATCGTTCCTCGCTTTTCCTCGTCCGTTCCCTTCGCTCCTTTACTTACGGGCATAAAAAATGCCCCGCAATTGCGGGGCAATATTTGATCTGGCGGAGAGAGAGGGATTCGAACCCCCGGAAGTTTGACCTTCAACGGTTTTCAAGACCGCCGCAATCGACCGCTCTGCCATCTCTCCGGGCGCAAAATTAAGGTCTGTGACATACTAACCAAAAAAATTTGTGTCATAGGGGCTCCTCCTCCGTAACTTCGTGAAAATTTTTACGGTGAAGCACTTAAAAGCCGTCAATAAATACTTTTGGAAATATCGCTGGCGCTTTTGCTGGGGGCTCATTTTCATCATCCTTTCCAATTATTTCCGCATTCTCACTCCGCAGGTGACGGGGTATGTAGTCAATTCTGTGGAAAAAGCGATTGCTGTGGACAAACAGCAGGGTAGGGTGGAGCGGGACAAAAGGGACACGGCCAATTACGATATCCTCGTCAAGAAGTTTATCCGCACCATGGATGCCGCAAAACCTTCCTTCGGGCATAAAGTGGCTATCTGTGGTGTCACGCTTCTCATACTGGCCCTTATCAGCGGCTTTTTTCTGTTCCTCATGCGACAGACCATCATTGTCATGAGCCGTCATATCGAATACGATCAGAAAAAAGAGATCTACGACCATTACCAGCAACTGGACGCCAATTTTTATAAGACCCATAGTACGGGTGATCTTATGAGCCGGATGGCTGAAGACGTAAGCCGGGTCCGTATGTATACAGGGCCGGCTATTATGTACCTGGCGAATCTGCTGGTCACCATCGGTTTCAGCCTTTTCTTTATGTTACGCAAGGACGCCCTGCTGAGCCTCTTTGTCCTCACACCCTTACCTATCCTGGCCATTACCATATATTATGTCAATACGATCATTCATAAACGAAGCGAACATATACAGGCGCTGCTGAGCAACCTGACCACCAACGCCCAGGAGTCCTACAGCGGTATCCGCGTCATCAAGTCCTTTGTGCAGGAAAAAGCCATGCTGAAATTCTTCGATCAGAACAGTGAAGAATACCGGAAAAATGCGGTGGGTCTGGCCAAAGTGGAATCCATCTACTTTCCCTCTATGGGACTCATGATCGGCCTGAGCACCCTGCTGGCTATCCTGATCGGCGGTCTTTATACTATCCATGGTACGCATAATACAGACCTGGGCACCATCACCGAATTTGTCATCTATATTACTATGCTGACCTTCCCGGTCAGCGCCATCGGCTGGGTGGCCAGCATCATCCAACGGGCCTCCGCCTCCCAGAAGCGACTCAATGAATTCCTGGATACCACCCCTGCCATTCTAAACCCAACTGCTCCCTTGCGACAACAGCTACAGGGAAACATATGCTTTTCAGGAGTGGATTTCACCTATCCTAATACGGGTATACATGGACTAAAGACATTTAATCTGGAGATTAAAAAAGGGGAGAAGGTGGTCATTATCGGCAGAACGGGCAGCGGCAAGACCACCATCGCCCAGCTATTGCTCCGGATGTACGATCCGGATAAGGGAAATATCCTCATTGATGGCGCCGATATCAGACAGATGGACCTTCAAACGCTTCGCAGCCAGATCAGCTACGTGCCCCAGGATACTTTTCTTTTTAGTGATACCGTCTCCGGGAATATACAGTTCGGGCTGGATAAGCCCAACCAGGAAAGTGTGCTGCGTGCAGCCCGGTATGCGGCCGTAGACAGGGAAATTGAGGGATTTAGCGCCCGTTATGATACCGTGGTCGGAGAGCGGGGCGTTACGCTCAGCGGCGGACAAAAACAGCGTATCTCCATTGCACGCGGTCTTGTCAAAGACCCGCAGATAGTGCTTTTTGACGACTGCCTCAGTGCTGTAGATGCTAAGACTGAAAAGGAAATACTTAATAATTTATACCAATATCTGCAACACAAAACCGCAATCATCATCACGCATAGGATCTTCTCACTATTTGATTTTGACAAGATAGTCGTGCTGGAAGAAGGGCGGATCGTAGAAACCGGCACTCACCGGGAGCTGTTGGCCCTCAATGGCTACTATACTTATCTCTATGAGCAACAGCAGGAGGAAAAAGAGGGCAATCAGATGTCATAAATAGGTTGTACAAATTCTTTTGCAAATTTTGTCAATTCGAAAACAATACTATATTTGTGACTGTTTAATTGAAATTTTCAACTGTAAAAAAAATTAACTGTGGCGTACGACAACAACGAAAAAAGAATGGAAAGCGTTTACAGCAAGCGCATCAGAGCAGGCAAACGCAGAACCTACTTCTTTGATGTGAGAGCAACGCGTAGTAACGATTACTATCTTACTATCACCGAAAGCCGTAAGAAATTCAACGAGGACGGGTACGACAGACACAAGATCTTTCTCTACAAGGAAGACTTTAACAAGTTCCTGAAGGCGTTGACGGAGGCTGTAGATTATGTAAAGACGGAACTGATGCCTGATTTTGATTTCGATGCGTACAATCATGATACAGTAAATGAAAACGAAGGCGGCCTGCAGGAAGGCGGTTCTTCCCATAACATAGCGGACGATATCATTGAGGAAGTCAGGCATACCCCTGCACACACGCCTGTTACAGCTGCTGCTACCCCCAATTCAGCTCCGGCTGCTGGGGAAGAAGTGGACAAATGGTAAGGTGACCCGATCTAAACAACCTAAAATTATCAAACCCCCGGTCTCCGGGGGTTTTGCTTTATGGCTGTTCTATGAATGCTGCGGCCTTACGGGTGGTATTCCCCCAGTAGAAATGTTCAAAATACAAGGGGGACACATCCCCTTTTAATTGGGTGGCAGTGAGGACCAATGCTGTAAAGGCTTCCCAGTCGCCATCCTCACAGATCAGCAGCTTCCCGTTACACCAGGCAGGATCTATACCTATTGCCCCGTTGCGTACAGAGACGGCCGTCAGGTTATGCCCCAGCGCCTCCACCAGCTTGGTCTTGATACCCCCTCCTTCGATGATAGGATTCAGGAATACATCCGATCCCCTGAAATAAAGGTCGATGTCCTCCACGAAACCAGCAAAGATGCAATGGGGATGGCCTCCTTCGCTGATGGTCGTCGGAATATCCTTTCCGCATACCAGTATTTTGTAACGGAAGGCTGTCTGTTGTTGTAACAGAGGATTGATCTTTGTGAGCAGATCTTCCAGCGCATGGAGGTTTGGTGGATAGTTAAAGGCCCCATTGAAGAACAGGAGCGTCTCTTCTGCGGCAATGCCATGTTTTTCCCTCACCTGCCGGCGACTTTCCGCCAGTACATCAGCCGGAGGGACGCTGTCTTTTTCGAGACCGTAGGTCATTGTGATACAACGATCCGGTCTGAGAGAGAACTGCCGGATGGCGTATGCCTTGTCTGCATCCTGGATAAAGAAATTGAAATCGGCCTGGCGATGCACCCATTTCTCATAGCCCCACAAAATGCGCCACCACCATTTACCCAGGGTCTTCCAGCGTAACGCTTCTATGTTGTGGGAGTGGACTACCAGCCTGACAGGGGTGGTCCATTTCACCAGGACGCCCAGCCACCCATAATAGGGATGTTCCAGGATCAGGTGTGTCGCCCGCCGCTGACGGATCAGCCTGCGCAGGGTAAAGAAATAGAGCGGATTGATGTACCGCAATGGTGAATTGGACAGGATATTCAGTACTTCATATCCTTCCGCCGCAGCGGGGTCGTTCTTCTGCGTGGTGACACAGACAACGTCGAACCACCGGGAAAAATATTTATAGAAAAGGGCTACCCCCTTTTGCCCACCGACACGGGCCGGCAGGAAAGGATAGGATACCAGGCTGATGACTGTGGCCATAGTTCAATTAAGCCGGTTTACGGCTTCTTTTCCGCCATTCCATGAAAATAGCTCCGATCAGGGATAACCAGACAAGCAATGACGCGATGAGGGTGATCCTGTTACCCATCTCATAAGAGCGCGGTTCGAAACGGAACTCTATTGTGTGGTCTCCCGCGGGTACGGACATTCCTCTCAGGAGATAATCCACCCGTAAATAGCCGGTTTTCTGGCCATCCAGGTAAACATTCCAGCCTTTGTCGTAATAGATCTCGCTGAACACGGCAAACTGGTTTGTCTTTGCAGAAAATTTATAGGTGATCTTATCCAGCAGATTATCGATCAGCTTAATGGACGCGGTGCTGTCCGGCACCGGATCAAACTTAACGAGGTCCTTATATTTGTTTTGTATGATCACCGTATCCCTCGTATTCGTGCTGTCCAGCGCCTTCATTTCGGCACTGCCATCTGCTACATAATCAATAGACTTCACGAGCCAGCAGGGGCCATAAGCGCCGGGATTGAGCTGCGCTGCGGGCTGTCTGGTAGCAGGGTTCTCTTCAATGATATACTTTGTATTCAGCATATTGAAGACCCTCATATTACCCTTGGACAGCTGATTTTCGATAAGGTCCTGGTAAAGCCCCATTTTAGCCGGGCTGTAACCTCCAATGGAATTATGATGATAGGATGTCCGGGCGGACTCCTGGGAGCTCTGGAAGGGGTCCCCGGTGGCATCGAATACACGGAAGCCTTTTTCCGGATCGCTGCTGATCTGCTGGTCTGCCTGTGTCGGATTGAGATTGGCCTCAAAGTCGGCAGGATCTACAAAATTATCTTCGTTGAGATAACGACGGCCTACGGCCAGCAGGTCAAAGGAGCTGAGCAAGATCAATCCCCCTAATAATATCGCCTTTTGCCGTACTTTTTCCTGTATATAGAGACCGATGATAACAGCTGCAAGCGCTATGAGCACAAAACTTCTT
>Ga0206926_1126_pt1 | contig 15322 bp, 9 predicted proteins | sample Alteio_BWOrgHeat_59_FD_152955 | JGI IMG/M metagenome (GOLD analysis project Ga0206926, IMG submission 152955) | Enriched cells from forest soil in Barre Woods Harvard Forest LTER site, Petersham, Massachusetts, United States -... | ecosystem: Environmental > Terrestrial > Soil > Temperate forest > O... | reverse complement strand
CATAGATGGAGGAAGAAATCCTGAACGATGTCTTCAGCAGCATCCTGGTCCTTTACGATCCCGAAGGCAACTATGCATAGGAATTTATAATGTTGCCTGAACATTATTTCATACTCCTTATGTGTAAATGCAGCTGCCATTCTTTTATATGATGCCTGGATCAGGAATGATGGTTACGTATCCGCAGGAATAAGGAGGGGATAAAATTAGTTTTTTTTTGCGAGGCGTCTATTCAAAATTTACTATTGACAATCGGGGCGAGAGAATAGACACCTGCCGGCAAAAAAAAATCAAACTTATTGACTTTTATAAAGATAGGTCCTCTGCGGGAAAAAGATGCAATGGAAAATAAGTATCTTGCAAGTAACCATACGCTGCTAACTTTGCCGTTGCATTCCAACAATAACACCCCTATCGTCCGCATTCCCGATGAAGCTATGCTGGTCCGTCTTGCGGCCGATGGGGACCAGGCAGCTTATGGCCGTCTTTACAGCTACTATTATCCCCAGCTATATACCTCTCTCGCCTTTATTGCAAAATCCCATGAAGATGCGCAGGAGATCATCCACGAAACATTTTTAAAGATCTGGAAGACCAAAGAATCGCTGGCGCTGGTGCGGTCGTTCGAGGACTATGCCTATACGCTGGCTAAAAACCTTCTCTTTAATCAGCTGAAAAGAAAAAAGGTCGATCAGCGTGTCATGCAATCCCTATCCGATCAGTCCATCCGAAATACGGGATCAACCCCTGACCAGGAATATTTATACAAGCAATATTATCAAACGGCCATTGCCGCTATCAATGAGCTTCCGGAGCAGAAGCGGCGGATCTTTCTGCTGCGTACGCAGGAAGGTCTGTCGCTGGGGGAGATAGCCAACGAAATGGGCATCAGTGTTTCGGCCGTAAAAAAACATCTGTATGCGGCCCTTGGGTCAGTGAAAGAAGCGCTCCGGCAGAATACGGGAGATGTCCTGGTGCTCCTCGTGTTATATTTTTTTTAAAAAATCTGCATTTTCGGGTGTCCGTTTTATTTCCTCAATTGTCAGCAATAAGCCGAATATATGGAAGATGCAAAAATCATAGCGCTGATGGAAGGTTACGGAGCTGGTACGCTGTCCGAAGAGGACACGATCACCTTCTTTCAATGGTATAGCCAGAGCAGCCTGGAAGAGTTTCACCGGGTGTTTTCCCAAAGCAGCCTGTTACCGGGGCATCTTCCCGGGTCTCCTGAGATGCCGGAAGACTTCAGCAGGTCATTGGAAGCCGACATCCGGCAATATGAAGAGAGCAGGACAAGCGTCTTGTCTTCTCCGATCCGCCGATACCGGCTGGGATGGGCCGCGGCCATTCTTTTATCAATAGGGGTTGGTGGCTATTTATTTCATCATAACCGGTCGTCTGTTCCATCGGAGATCGTAAATAATAACCGGTCTCCATCGCCCGGTGACGTGGCTCCGGGAACGACAAAAGCCGTATTAACGCTTGCAGACGGCAAACAGGTCATCATCGACAGTGCCCAATCCGGACAACTAGCCCTTCAGGGCAAAACGGTGGTGCAGCATGAACATGGCGTCATTACCTATAACGGCAATACAGCTTTCAAAATGCAGAAACCTTCCCAGGAGCTGCTTTATAATACACTCACTACGAACAGGGGCCAGCAATCTCCTCCTCTCACCTTATCCGATGGTACGAAGGTCTGGCTCAATGCGTTGTCCTCCATCCGGTTTCCCGTTGTTTTTACGGGTAGCTCCCGAAGCGTGGAGATCACCGGGGAAGCCTATTTCGAGGTGGCAAAGAATGCGTCCATGCCCTTTCATGTAAAGACGAAAGACATGGATGTGGAAGTATTGGGCACGCAATTCAATATCAATTCTTATCCTGGTGAACCGGATATCAGGACCACCTTACTGGAAGGCAGCGTAAAGGTCATTACCGGCGGAGCGCGTGGTCTTGTCCTCGAGCCGGGTCAGCAAGCCCGGGTACAGGGGGGGATCAGCCTGGTCAAAGATCCTGATATAAGCCAGGCGATGGCCTGGAAGAGAGGACTTTTTGATTTTGACCATGCCAACCTGCAAACGGTGTTAAGACAACTGGCCCGGTGGTATGACATCGAAGTGAAATTTGAAGGTAATGTACCTATCCGGTCCTTTCATGGGAAGATCACGCGGGACCTGAACCTTTCCCAGGTGATCCAATTGTTACAGGACGTGGACGTCAAATTTCGTATAGAGGATAAAACATTGGTGGTCACGCAGTGATCTATCCATCAGCACGCAAAACCTTTTCCCATATTGATTGCTACCTGGTATCCAAACAAAAACCGGAAGTGTTGGAAGCACTCCCGGCGGCGTCTGGGTAACCGGTCATAAACAAAAGTCCCGGCAGGACTGCTTATTCAATCACCCAAACACTGCAAATCTATGCATTTTAAGGCTCTTTTTTGCCGGCCAGCCTGGAAGGGGTGGCACGGCCTCACCAAAACTTTGTTAGTGATGAGATCGACCAGCGGGCGATCCCATGGCTCCATTGAAAAGACATTGATATTGTCCATGAAACTAACATCCATCTTATTGCTGGGCGTCCTTATGCAGGTCTCCGCCCGTGTACATTCCCAGACCGTCAGCTTTTCAGGGAGGGATGTACCGCTGGAAAAAATTTTTGCCTCCGTGGAAAAACAGACAGGCTATGTGTTTTTCTATGATGAGACCATTCTTAAAGATGCCCGGCCGGTGACCATCCGGGCAGAGAACTATTCCCTGCCGTTATTCCTGAGCTGCATACTGAACGGGCAGCCGTACAGGTTCTCCTTTCAAAACAAGACCATCGTCATCTCCCGAAAGGAGCCTGTCCCCGATCCTGCCCTACCTGCGACGGATACGGTGATCCATCCACCGGGCCGTCAGATCCTGACCGGCCGGGTAATAGACATCAATGGCACGCCGCTTTCGGGCGCTTCTGTCACGATCAGGGAATCGGGTAAGAGCACCCTCACTGATGGCCAGGGGATGTTCCACATCCCGGCTTCTGCTGCAAAAAGTAAGCTGATCGTCAGTTTCATCGGCTACAATACCCGGGAGATCGTGCTTTCGGCTGATCAACATGAGTTATATGTCCAGCTTACGGTAGCCGTCAATGCGCTGGATGAAGAAGTGGTACAGGCTTATGGAAAGACCAGCCAGCGGCTGGCTGTCGGAAGCATCTTCCAGGTGTCCGGAGAGGATCTTCAAAAGCAGCCTGTCATGAATCCCCTGCTGGCCCTTGATGGAAAGGTCCCCGGACTGCAGATAACGCCCACCAGCGGGTATGCCAGCGCACCCGTCAAAGTAGAAATAAGAGGAAGGAATACCATTAATGCAACCCTGGTATCCGACCCTCTTTATGTTATTGACGGTGTTCCCCTCACCATCCTTGACCTGACCAATACCTCTTTTAACAAGAGCAGCTATGCCAACGGATCTACCGGATTCGTCCAGGCTGGTCTTATTTCCAACACCGGCGGGCAAAGCCCGTTATTCAGTCTGAACTCGATGGATATCGAGAGCATTACGGTGCTGAAGGATGCGGCAGCCACCGCCATTTATGGTTCCAGGGGGGCTAACGGGGTGATCCTGATCACCACCAAAAGACCCAAGCCGGGACAAACCCAGTTCAATATACGTGTCGAGCAGGGCACGGTCACCCCTCCCCGGCATATACAGCTGCTGAATACCCCGCAATATGTGCAAATGCGCAGGGAAGCCCTGAAAAATGATGGTCTCCCCCTCACTGCCACCTATGCGCCCGATCTCGTGAACTGGGATACGACCCGCTATACAGACTGGCAGAAGCAGATATGGGGTGTCGCAAAGAAGACGGATGCAACGCTGGAATTAATGGGCGGGGATTCCCATACTTCCTTTAGGATCGGGGCAGGCTATGACAATCAGCAGGATATTACCACCCTCAATGGTGGGAATAAACGGGTGAATCTATCATTAAGCCTGACACATCATAGCCCAAATGAAAAACTTACCCTCACGGTCAGCGCTGCTTATGGCTATACCTATGCGAAAACTATTCTCATGCCCAGCCTGGGGAACTTAGCGCCCAATGCCCCGTCAATTTTTAATGCAAAGGGAGACCTGAACTATGCAGCCTGGAACGCAGCCGGATTAGGCAGCTCATTCCAATTTGCCAGCATCCTCACTCCTTCGGTCACCAGCAACAATTTTCTAAACGGTGGATTAGTGCTCAATTACGTTATGGCAAAGGGATTAAATATGGGCTTCACCGTTGGTTATAACAATTCGCAGAATTCGACCGCCTACTACAGCTCCATCGCCTCCCAAAATCCTATCTATCCCCGCAGCGCGGCTGCCGGTTTTGGTATTTCCGGTATTAACAACTGGGATATAGAGCCGCTGATAAGCTATACTGTCTATATCGGTAGCGGCAAGCTGGACTGTATGGCAGGGGGTACCCTGACCAACTCCATCAGCAAGGGGACTACGCTGGCAGGTTTTGGTTATACCAATGATGCGCTGCTCCAATCCATTACCAATGCCCCCTATCAATCGTCCAGTCAAAATTCCGCCCAGGCTAAAACCTCCAATATACACGGACGCATCCAATACAACTGGCAGAATAAATATATCCTTGAGCTGGATGGCAACCGGTATGGATCTTCCAATTTCGGACCTGGCAGGCAGTATGGTAATTTCTGGTCCGCCGGCGGAGGCTGGATCGTCTCAGAGGAAAAATGGATAAAACGCGTATTGCCTTCCTGGTGGAATTTTTTCAAATTAGACGCTAACTATGGTGTTACAGGGAGTGATGCAGGGGGAGCTTATCAATATCTCTCCCAATGGACGACCCCGGCAGGCACCTACGGCCAACTGCCCCAGTATAATGGCATTATACCCCTGCTCCCTTTACATGCGGTCAACCAGGACTACCAATGGCAGGAGAACCGAAAGATAAATGCCGACCTTACGCTGGGCTTTCTGAAAGACAGGATCAGTCTAATGGTCACCTGGTACCGGGACCGTTGCAACAACCAGCTGACCAGTGCGGTGCCTACCCCGGTATTCACCGGCTTCCCGACTATCACCGGCAATTCCCCTGCCAATGTGCAGAACATCGGATGGGAGGGAAATATCACGGCAAGGGCAATAAAGGGGAAAGACTTTTCCTGGAACCTCAACTTCAATATCTCGATCAACAGGAATAAGCTGCTGGCTTATCCCAACTTTGAGCTTTCCCCTTATTACACTACGCTGAAAATAGGAAAATCGCTGAACACACAATACCTGTATCATTATGAGGGGATCAATCCCCAGAACGGGCAGCCCAGCTTTGCTGATCATAATCATGACGGTGTCATCAGCTACAATCCCAATATCCCTACGGGCACAGGCAATGATGACCGTTATATCGCGCTTGATATAAACTCCCGGTATTTCGGAGGCTTCGGCAGCAATTTTATGTACAAAAGCTTTGGGCTAAGCCTGGGCTTTAGCTACAATAAGGTGCAATCCCAGATGGCTCTTTCGGCATTCGGCGGAGGCATGGGAAATATACCGGTAGCCATTTTCAATGACCACTGGCAAAAGCCGGGAGATCATACCAGGTATGCCCGGTTTTCCACCGGCGGGCTCGCCAGTTTCGGAAACTTTAACCAATCAGACGGTGCATACGTCGATGGTTCCTACATACGGCTGAATAATGTGACCTTTTCTTATACGTTGCCTGCAGCTGTCTGTAAGAGGATGCATATGAAGGGAGCAGGCTTCTCTCTCAACACGCAGAATATATTTATTATCACCGGCTACAAAGGTGTCGATCCGCAGACCCCGGCAACGAACCTGCCCCAACCCAAAACAATCATCGGCACAATGACTCTTAACTTTTAATTCTTTTACCATGCATATACATACCAGATGGATAGCACCTGCATTTTTTAGCATTGTCGTCAGCCTATGCCAGCTGTCATGCAAGAAGCTGGTCTCGGTGCCCGAACCGGTGAATAGCATTACCACCACCGAAGTATTTGCCACCGATGCACAGGCGGCTTCCGCTATGGCAGGCGTCTATTCCCTCATGATCAACAGCTCACTCTCTTCCAGCAATGGGCAAGTCACCCTCCTGGGTGGGATGTCCTCCGATGAGCTGTTCTATTATGGCATCGGAGATGTGGACATCACGTCCTTTAGCCCCAATAAGCTGTTATATAACAACAGCTATACTTACAATCTCTGGACGACGGCCTATCAAGTCATCTATAACGCGAATTCAGTGATAGAGGGGATTGCAGCCTCCACTTCCGGGGGGCTGACAGACAGCGTCCGGAAGGAGCTTACTGCCGAGTCTAAATTTGTCCGTGCGTTCTGCTATTTCTATCTCACTAACTTGTTCGGGGATGTGCCGCTGGCATTGACGGTGGATTTCAACAAGACCCGGTATATGGCGAGAACACCGGTGAAACAGGTGTACCAGCAGATCATCCAGGACCTGAAGGATGCGCAGTCCGTATTGCCGTTGGATTATTCGGCAGCCGGCGCCGCCCAGGAAAGGATCGTCCCTAATCATTGGGCTGCCACGGCCCTGCTGGCAAGGGCCTATCTCTTTACGGGAGACAATGCTGATGCCGCTGCCCAGGCCGGCACCGTTATCAGCAATACTGCGCTCTATAGCCTGGTCAGCGATCCCAACCAGGTGTTCCTCGCGGACAGTAAGGAAGCCATCTGGCAATTGAAACAAGGAGGTGTGTGGCCGCTCTACAACGGCACCCAGGAGGGATACACTATACTTCCCAATCCGTTGGCTACGGGAACGACTAACTATTGTCTGGCAGCGCCCCTGCTGAATGCCTTTGAACCGGGGGACCTTCGCCGTCAGGACTGGGTGGACAGCACTACTGCCAGTGGCGTTCCTTCCGTCTATAACTATTACCCTTATAAGTATAAGATAGGCTCTTCCAATGCAGTCAGTGGAGGACCATTGTCCGAGTATTATATGATGCTTCGTCTGGCGGAGATGTACCTGATCCGTGCGGAAGCGGAAGTGGGTGGCGCTACGGGTGGCGCTGCCGCAGCGATCGCCGATCTGAATGTTCTCCGTACCCGGGCGGGTCTGCCGGGGTTAAGCAGCTCCCTGCTCCCCGCACAGGTGACCGCTGCGGTTGCCCATGAAAGACAGGTGGAGCTTTTTGCCGAGTGGGGGCATCGATGGCTGGATCTGAACCGGACCGGCCAGGCACATAACGTGCTTTCCGTTATTTCTACAAAACAGCCCTGGACAGGCGACTTCCAGCTGCTGTATCCCATTCCGTCTACCGAGATCATGGATGACCATTTTCTCCTGCAAAATCCAGGCTATTAAGTATGATATTAAAAGAAAAAAAAGCAATTCATCAACATGAAAAATATAATTCTTAGGCAGTTCCCTCTATGGGCGCTTATCGGCACCATGCTGTCCTGTGCGAAGCAAAGCACACCTCCCAGTACGGCATCGCTGACCCTGATCAATACGGTTGTAGGCAGCAGTCCATCCCTTGTCCTTAATTTCAGCGATACGGGTGGGGCCATCACCTGGTATAGTACTGCGTTAAAGCTGGTGTACGGCACATGGACCGCCTATACCAACATGCTGGGGTCTTATAGCGGGGAGCAAAAGCTGGCGGTCTATCATTATCCTGATACCAGCGCCCACAGTACCCCGCTCTTTAACCTGACCCTGAACCTGCCGGCGGGGACGATCCATACGCTGTTCCTGACCGGCACCGTAACTGCTCCGGATACTTTGTTTACTACCGATATTCTTCCTTATCACCCTGCATCCGACAGCAGCATGGGGTTGCGGTTTGTCAATCTTTCACCCGGGAGCGCCCCGATCAGTATCAATATCACCGGGCAGGCGCATGGGTCCGAGGTGAGCAGTCTGTCTTACAAAGGTATGACCGATTTTAAAAATTACCCGGCCACGGCGAGCATCACCGACTATAAATTTGAACTCCGGGATGTAGCCACGGACACCCTGATCACCAGCTACGATGTCACCGGTGTAAACTCTGTCAGTGGTTCTAATTCACGGCGTTTCCGGAACCTTACCCTGGCCCTGCTGGGGCTGCCCAACGACCCGACCACAAGGAAAATAATGCTGATCGACGGTTTCAATTAAGAACATGCTCAGCAGCAAATCAATATTTCACTCATAAGCTTACTATGCGTAGTATATTAAAAGTTGAAGGGCTCTCACACAAGTACAACGACACCTGGGCCATACATGATATTAATTTTGAAATAAACCAGTATGGCGCAGTAGGACTACTGGGATCAAATGGCGCAGGCAAGTCCACGACCATGAATATCATGTGCGGCGTGCTGAATCAAACGGAAGGCCATGTTTATATCAATGGGCTCGATATACGGGAAGAACCGGAACAGGTCAAAAGAGAGATCGGTTTTCTGCCCCAGAACCCGCCTTTATACACAGATCTCACCATCGATGAATACCTCAGCTATTGTGCGGAGCTGCGGTGGATGGCAAAAGAGAAGATCAAAGGAGCTGTGGAGGAGGCGAAGGAACGTTGTGGAATCGCGCATATCAGCGGCCGGCTGATCCGTAATCTTTCGGGTGGTTATCGTCAGCGGGTGGGGATTGCACAGGCCATTATCCATAAGCCCAAGCTCGTGGTCATGGACGAGCCCGCCAATGGACTGGACCCGAACCAGCTGATAGAGGTGAGAAAGCTGATAAAGGAGATAGCCCAGGATCACGTTGTGCTCCTCTCCTCTCATATATTGTCCGAGATCCATTTGCTGTGTAAGGATGTGATCATGATCGAGGGTGGAAGGATCGTTTTTTCAGACACCATGAGCGCATTCGACAACTATATACAGCCGCACAGCTTATTGGTCCGGATGGAAAACCCGCCTTCAGCGGCCGCGCTGCTGGCCGTACGGGGTGTCACCCGGGTTGAATTCCTCACAGACCGGCAGGTCCGTGTTTACTTTGACAGCGATGAGGAAATTGCAGAAAGGATCGTAGCCGCCAGTGTACAATATGCATGGAAGCTTCGGGAAATAAGCCTGGATAAGGGTTTGCTCGATGACGTTTTCAAACAATTATCCACACAATCGCATCCATGAGGAGGCATTAAAATGCCTTCAAAATTTTTAATCTATGAAGATAAAGATGATATTCAAAATTGCGAGGACAGAACTTCGCAACCTATTTTATTCGCCCGTAGCCTGGTTCTTATTGATAGCGTTTATTACGCAATGCGCGGCTTTTTATACCAATCAACTATATGACGGCGCCAAACTGCAGGATGTTTTGCTAAAGAATAGTCCAGGTTTCAAAGATTTTGGGGACAGATCGTTCACGAAGAATATTTTTTTGAATCCGGATGGCATCTTTTTTAATGCATTGCAGAATTTATATTTATTCGTCCCCTTGCTTTCCATGGGGCTGATCAGCCGGGAGATAAACAATGGCACCATCAAATTATTGTACTCCTCTCCCGTCAAGGTGCGATGGATCGTCCTGGGGAAGTACCTTGCCGTCATGGTCTATAACCTGCTGCTGGTTCTGGTCCTGGGTATTTTTATGATCACGGCAGCCTTTAATATCCGGTCCGTTGATTATGGTATGCTGTTGTCAGCATCCTTAGGTTTTTATTTGCTGGTATGCGCCTATTCGGCCATCGGGTTATTTATGTCCAGTCTTACTACTTACCAGATCGTATCCGCCATCGGCAGTTTTGTGACCATCTTTATCCTGAGCCGGATCGGTGGTTTATGGCAGAAATATGATCTTGTAAGGGACCTCACCTATTTTCTTTCGATGTCAGGGCGTACGGAAAAAATGCTGAAGGGGCTGATCACGACCAGGGATGTCATTTATTTTGTCATCATCGCAGCTATGTTCCTTGCGTTCACGTACCTCAGGCTTGCGGGGGCCCGGGAATCCAGGCCCTGGTATATAAAGGCAAGAGGATATGTGGTGGTGGTGGTATCAGCGTTACTGATAGGCTATATCAGCTCCCGCCCCCTCTTTACCGGCTATTGGGATACCACTGCGGGCAAGGTCAACACGCTCCATCCCCGTACGCAACAGATCATCAAAGAGCTGGGCAATGATCCGCTGGAAGTGACCCTCTATACCAATATGCTGGGAGGCGGGATCGTCATGGGGCTACCGGAGCGTCGCAATGAGTATTTATCTGAGCTTTGGGATCGTTATGTACGTTTTAAACCGGATATTAAGTTTAAGTATGTCAGCTATTATGATTACGACAGCAGCCTGGATAATGGCGCTTTATACAGGAATTTCCCTCATAAGACCCAAAAACAGATAGCGGAAATGTTGTCGGATGTCTACGACACAAAATTATCCCAGCTGGAGACGCCGCAGGCGATGCATAAGATGGTGGACCTGCGGCCCGAGCATTACCGGCTGGTGATGCAGCTGAAATACAAAGGACGGACCAGCTTTCTCCGGACCTTTGACGATGGGATATTCTGGCCGGATGAACAAGAAGTGGCTGCGGCATTTAAGCGGCTGTTACCTGCCCCCTTACCCAGGATCTATTTTCTGACCGGGGACCTGGAGCGCAATATTTATAAACGGGGAGAGCGGGAGTATAACTTCCATTCCATTGACAAGGGCAACCGTGTCTCACTGATAAACCTGGGTTTTGATGCGGACTCGCTTTCGCTGGATGTGCAAAACATTCCCGGGGATGCCACCGCATTGGTGCTGGCCGATCCCAAGATCGTGCTGAGCGCAACCTCCCTGAACAAGATCAGGCAATATATTGATGATGGCGGCAACCTGATGGTCCTTGGAGAGCCGTGTAAACAATATGTACTGAATCCCCTTCTGCAGCAATTGGGGGTTCAGCTGATGGATGGCATCCTTGTCCAACCCACGAGAGATGAAATGCCGCAAATGGTCACGCCTTATATGACGGCGACAGGGATCAATCTGGCGGAGGAGAGAGCGTTATTACTGGCGAAACAATCGGGGGACAGTGTAAAAGTCCTTATGCCCAGCGCTACCGCCATCGCCTGGTCAGCCCATGGTCCTTATACTGTCCAGCCGTTGTTAATGACCGTTGGACAGCAGACCTGGCTGAAGGCGGGCAGGCTGGTAACGGACTCTGTCCCCCCGGTATACAGTCCGCAGGAAGGGGATATTAAAGGCTCCTTTCCTACGGCCCTTGCATTAATCAGACAGACGAACCACCGGCAACAACGCATTATCGTCTGCAGCGATGCGGATTTTATGAGCAATCTCAGAGGCGGGGGTACTTTTCTCAGCAGGGCATTTTACAACTGGCTTGATGATGGAAAATTCCCCATCTATACACCGCGTCCCAATCCAAAGGACAACTTATTGATCATTAAGCCTACGGCGGCAGGCATCCTGAAAATAATGTATATCTGGGTGCTTCCGGCCCTGATACTGGTGTTGGGCTCCATCCTATTAATCAGGCGTAAAAGAAAATAAAACAGGACAAACAATGGTCTTTCACACAGACGAGCAAACGATAGCCGACCTGGGAATATTTGGCAAACACAACGGCAGCGGTATTTACGACCTGTATAACCGTACCCATACCCGTGGAGGAGAAGCGATCCTGAAAGAAATGTTCCTGCATCCTTTATCGGACAAGGCCGCCATCAACCGGCGAAGCAGCATCATCAAATATTTTTCCCGGCTGAACATGGCTTTCCCGCTTAGCGCAGCCCTGTTTGATATGACAGAAAAATATTTAAAGGACCCGGATGAACGTACGAACAGCACCCGTCACCAGAGTGCGATCGGCGAAAAAGAGATCCAGCAGGGTGTGATGTCTGTCATAACCCTTATCCAGCAGACCAGGGAATTTATAGAAACACCTTCTGTGAAAGGCATTATAGATTATACGGCGGAGCGGGAGGCCATTTTGTTATTTGTTACCGATCCTGCATTTGAACCGGCGCTTCGGGAAAAGGGGAAAGGCAAGCTGTCGTATACCGTCATTGCCGCATACGACATCCTTTTCAGGGTCCGTGAACGTCATAAAATAGCGCAGCTGCTGCGGCTGCTCTACGAGCTGGATGTGTATCTGTCGGTGGCAAAAGTAGCCGTGGAACGGGGATTTGTTTTTCCGGAGGCCCTTGAAAAGGGTTTGTGTGTGCTGAAGCTGGAAGGAGTATATCACCCGGAGCTAAAGGCTCCTGTCCCCAACAGCATTTTTATGGATCCCCGTCAGCAGGTGATCTTTCTGACCGGGGCGAATATGGCTGGTAAATCCACCTTTCTGCGTTCTGTGAGCACGGCTGTTTACATGGCGCATATGGGTTTTCCCGTGGCCGCCGCCTCCATGGAGTTCTCCGTTATGGATGGTATGTATACCACCATTAATCTGCCGGATAACCTTGGTATCGGGGCCAGTCATTTTTATGCCGAAGTATTACGTGTAAAACAGGTGGCCGCGGAGCTGGGTCGGGGGAAATCGCTGTTCATCATCTTTGACGAGCTGTTCCGGGGCACGAATGTAAAAGATGCGCATGAGGCCACGGTGGCCATCAGCCGGGCTTTTGCCGGGAAGAAGACCAGTATGTTCATTATCTCTTCGCATATTGTAGAGGCAGGCGGGGAATTGAGGCAACGAAGCAATATCGGGTTTTTCTATCTTCCTACGCGTATGAATGGCCACCAGCCGGAATATACTTATACGCTGGAACGGGGTATCACGGATGACCGGCATGGTATGATCATCATCAGGAACGAAGGGATCCTGGACACATTAAAAAACGGCAATAAGATCAGTTAATCAACAGAGCATTCATTATGAGCTTTAGTATAGATGCGCAAACGCAGGAGGAGCTGAACCTGCTGGGGAAATTCAGGCAGGGTTCTATCTATAACCTGTTCAATCATGTCAGAACGAGAGGTGGCGAGCAATTGCTGGACAATATGTTCCGTAATCCGTTGGGCAATGCTTCCGCCATCAATGAGCGTAGCAGCATATTCCAGTTCTTTCAGCAGGCTGACCTGGTTTTTCCGTTTGATGTGCGGGAGATCAGTCTTATGAGGGAGTACCTGGACGCGGGTGCGGGGAAGAGCGCGTTGGTGACGCTTGCCGGCACCGTTGTGAAAAAATGGCTTGCCGGTCTGACCCGTGATGAAAGGTATAAGAAGATGGTCCAGGGACTACAGGCAACGATCGTTACGCTGGATAAATGCTATTCCTTTGTGGAAACCATCCAGTTTAATGCAGGCCCCTATGCCGAACGTATAAGGGCGGCGAAAGAGATCTTATCTGATAAACGGCTGGAAAGACTCCGCGATATAGACATATATGAAGCTTTATCGGTGAAAACGCTGGCATTCTATGATCATGTTCTAAAAGGCAGGCTCTTCGATGATATGGAGCGCATACTATCATTCATTTACGAGCTGGATGTGAATATAGCGGTGAGTGAAGTAGCGCGTACCAGGGGATTTTCCTATGCCCGGGCATGGCCGCCGGAGAAAAATATCCTGGCGGCCACCGGTGTTTTTCATCCCGGTATAAAAAACGCTATAGGTAATGCCATATCGCTGAACAGGGATAACAATGTGCTGTTTTTAACAGGTGCAAATATGGCTGGTAAATCCACCTGGATGAAGTCGGTGGGTATCGGGCTCTATCTTGCCCATATGGGTTTTCCGGTAGCGGCTGCTGAGATGGACTTTTCTGTCCGCGAAGGACTTTATTCCTCTATCAATGTAGCGGACAATATCAGCCTGGGTTATAGTCATTTTTATGCCGAGGTAGTGAGGGTCAAACAGGCAGCGGAGGCAGCGGCCAGCGGGAAAAGGCTGTTGCTGATGTTTGACGAGCTGTTCAAGGGTACCAATGTGAAGGATGCGTATGATGGTACGCTGGCCATCACGGAGGCCTTTTCGGAATACAGAGGGTGTCTTTTTATTGTCTCTACCCATATCATCGAAGTGGGAGAAGCTTTAAAAGGTCATGATAATATACATTGTGTCTATATGCCTACTGTGATGGATGGGCCGCATCCCCGGTATACATATAAGCTGGAAGAAGGCATCACTGCGGACAGACAGGGTATGATGATCATACAAAACGAGGGGATATTAGAGCTGATCGGGGATTAATTTTTCATACTGGCCATCGGGTCTGAACCTTTGCGAAAAAGGTATTCGCTCTGTACGAGGTAAGCCCCGCTGACCACCACGATATCGCCCGGGTGCAGACCCGACTTTATTTCCAGCGTTTCATCTGACTCTTCGCCTGTCTCTACTATCCTGGCGGCAAATGTGTTTTCTTTTGTCTCTACCCACACGACTGCCGTATTTCCGTTTCGGAGCACCGCGTCCGAAGGTAATGTCAGCATCTTATGTAAATGACTGCCGATCGTCACGTAAGCCGGCATCCCTGGCTGCAAAGTATGATCCTGGTTGGGAACCTCTATCCGTACGAGGTTGATACGGGTCTCCGGGTCTATTTCGGGGTTCACAAATGCGATCCGGCCTTTTATCTCCCTACCCGGGAAAGAGGGTGTTTGTATGGTGGCTATCCCATTCCTGTCCAAATCCGGTAACTGGGTGGCATATAGCTGCGCTTCCACCCATAGTACGGACAGGTCTGCCACGCGTATGACCATACCCCCTTCGGCAATATAATCTCCTTCCTTAACGCTCAGCTCCGTGATGGCCCCTGATACAGTACTATAAAAGGTGATCAAGGGTGTCGTTGTCGGGTCTTTCAGCTGCGCCTCCGATAAGCCCCACCGCAGCAATTTATCTTTTGCAGCCGCTATCAACGGGGAATAATCCACTACCCCATTGCCAAGGGCCTGTTGTTTTTTTAACAAGAGACCATACTCTTGTTTGGCATTATTCAATTCTTCGCTGTACAGGTCATAGAGCCTTTGACCTTTCTCCACATATTTTCCTGTTTCCTTTACATATAAATGTTCGATCCGGCCCGATGCCCGGGCGCTGACTGCGGCCGTTTTCGAAGGGTCCACTGACAGGGTGCCGGTCAGCAACATCCCGCTTCCCATGGCGCCCTCGCGGATCGTATCCAGCCGGATATTGCCCAGCTTCATCTGTTCCGTGCTCAATCGGATCTCATGATCTTTTGTCTGCGCGCTTTTCCGTACTGCTGTCAGCTCCATATGGCAGATGGGGCATTTACCCGGATGAGACTCCACTACCTGCGGATCCATCGAACAGGTGTAATAAATATCGGGGTCCGTGACAGCAGTATTGTTCCTGTTCTTACAGGAAGTCATGATGATGATCATGATGATGACTATTCTTCCCAGGCTTT
>Ga0206926_1125_pt1 | contig 15335 bp, 13 predicted proteins | sample Alteio_BWOrgHeat_59_FD_152955 | JGI IMG/M metagenome (GOLD analysis project Ga0206926, IMG submission 152955) | Enriched cells from forest soil in Barre Woods Harvard Forest LTER site, Petersham, Massachusetts, United States -... | ecosystem: Environmental > Terrestrial > Soil > Temperate forest >... | reverse complement strand
GTAAGCATCTATCCGCTGGAGTTCTGCGGTGGTCAGGGTTTCCGTGGGGTCCGGCCCGGACCTGTGATGGATCTGCGTATCGGCGGCAGGAACAACTGATGGAACGGGTATTATATCGGGTGTATGTGTCATGATTTATTATTTTTGGATAAATGGTAAAAGTAATTGGTCGAGTGCCGGGGTGGGAAGGGAGGATGCACGTGTCATCGTGAGGACTTCCTCCGCCAATAGCCGCATTTCGCCTGTGGCAGCGTTGGCGTGGGGAGCAATGGCCAGGGTGCCAGTTTTCCCTTTTAAAGCGTGTTGCCAGTATAGTATACTGAACCATCGGGGCATGATCATAAAGATGATTTTCAGGTTCATGGGTCGAATGGTCAGACCTGTAGCCTTGCAGGCGGAAAACCCTTCCCGGATACTGTTGACCATAGCCGAAACGCTGCGTCTTTTTTTGCTTAGTTGCGTGCTGTCACCATTTTCCTGCATGATCGCAGCGGTCATACAGGATATAAAGACGGCATGGGTTTTTAGCCATGCGGGCATGTCGTCGCTGATGTCGACCGTAAAATGGGCGTTTTCCAGGATGGTTCTTATCTCTTTTATACAAGTCGTTTTTTGCCCGTTGATCTCCCCGATGGTGGTTTTTTGTTGCTTGATCTGAATGTAGTCTATGCGGTCCTCGCAGTAGATGCCTCCAACACCGGGGAATCCCATGAGGATGTGTTTCGGATCTAAGTCATACACTAAATGGGGCGTGCCGGTGGGATTATTGACGAGGAACAGGATGAGGGGGCAAACGGGGTTTGCTTTTAGGACAGGGATGATGCTATCGAGCTGATCCAAACGAACGGCGACAATGACAAGGTCATAGGCATCGGTGGGTGTTAATTCCCCTATGCAGGGTATGGGCGATGTCGTTTGTTTTCCGGTGATGATATTTCTGATGCGCACACCATTCCGGTTTAATTCTTCATATCGCGTGCCCCTGGCCAGCAAGGTTACATCATATTTCGCTTCGTAAAGCCGGGCGGCATAAATACTGCCGATCACACCGGAACCGAAAATGAGGATTTTCATGGCTGTGGTGTTGAATAAGGGACCAGGGATGCTGTGGTTTTGGCGATGATGCTTTCTTCATCGGTAGGGATGCAATAGACGGGGATGCGGCTGCTGTCGGCGGAGATGAGCAGGCCGTTGCGCTGGTTGCGTTCTTCGTCGAGCTCGATGCCGAGGTATTGAAGCCCGGCACAGATCCTGGAGCGGATGCAGGCAGCGTTTTCTCCGATGCCGCCGGTGAAGGCGAGCAGGTCGAGGCCGCCGAGCGCGGCGCTATAACTGCCGATGTATTTTTTGACCTGGTAACAGAAAAAGGCGACGGCTTCGGCGGCGCGTTCATCGGTGCTTTCTTTGAGGAGCAGGTCTTCCATATCGGAGCTGGTTTCGGAGATGCCGAGTAAACCAGACTCATGGTTGACGAGCCGGTTGATGTGTTTGATGGATATTTTTTCTTTCCGCATGAGGACCCAGGTGATGCCTGGATCGAGATCACCGGACCGCGTCCCCATGGGCAGCCCACCGGCGGGGGTAAACCCCATGCTGGTGTCGATGGGTTGCTGGTCCCGGACTGCGGTGATGCTCGCGCCGTTACCTAAATGGGCCAGGATACATCGGCCCATAACGGCTTGTGGCGGCGCGTAGCGCATAAGTTGTTCTAACAGGCTGGTATAGGAGAGTCCATGAAAACCGTAGCGTTTGATCCCTGCCTTTTCAAAGCGGCGGGGAATGGGCAATATTTTGGCGAGCCGGGGCAGGTGCGCAAAAAAGGCGGTGTCGAAACAGGCGACCTGGGTAAGACGGGGGTGCCGGTCGCGGATGCTTTCAACCAGTTTGATCTCTCCGGGCAGGTGTTCGGGGTCGTAGAGGACAGCCTGGTAGAGTTCATGCAGCAGGTCGGCATTGATGAGGGCTGCGGCGGTATGGTCCATACCGTATACGATCCGGTGGCCGACGGCGCTGATCCGGTCGAAGTTGATCTGGCTTTCCAGCCAGTCGATGAGGGAGCAGGCTGCTTCACGCATATCGGCTGCCCGGATGGGGAGATGATCATGCGTATCGGGGTGGCCGGACCCCGGGCGCTGGGTAGCTGAGATGTGGTCGTGGCCGGGGAATGCGGTGTATGCGAGGGCGGAATTGTCAAGGCCGATGCGGTCGATCTTACCGGATAGTCTTTTGTGCAGGGTCGGACCTGTCTCGTAGACGGAAAAGCGGATGCTGGATGATCCGCCATTGATGGTGAGCAGGAGGACGGGTCCGGGGATGGTAAGGTCGGCCAGCATGTGACCGGTATGGCGTGCTAATGTATTCATAGAAGTCTGTTTTGTAGAGTGAAGGTACCCAGGCTTTTTCCAGGAGGACATGACCCCGGTCAGGAGCCAGGTTGATTGTTGGACGGAAAGTACTGTCGGGTATCGGGTAAGCTGGAAAACTAATTGCAATTAGCTTGCCACATGATCAGGCTCATGGATCGGGTCGATGGAAAGGCATACCTTGCATTCAATGAGCAAAGAACCGCATAACAACAATTCCGGGCTGGTCAGGGACATTATCATCGGGATGTCGGACGGGCTGACGGTGCCTTTTGCGCTGACGGCGGGGCTGAGCGGCGTGCTGAGCACCAATCATCTTATTATTGTGTCGGGGTTATCAGAGATCGCGGCAGGGTGTATTTCTATGGGATTGGGAGGATACCTGGCGGGGGAATCGGAGGTGGAGCATTATGACAGCGAGCTGCAAAGGGAATTTAGTGAGATAGAGAGCGTCCCGGACACGGAGCTGAAAGAGGTACGGGATATCCTGGTGGACCTGGGGGTGGAGAAAGCATTGAGCACGGAGGTGGCGTTGCAGATTAGTAAGGATAAGACACGCTGGGCGGACTTTATGATGAAGCTGGAATTGAATATGGAACGGCCGGCGAAGAACCGGGCGGCAAAGAGCGCGACGACGATCGCGCTGTCTTATTTGGTGGGTGGGTTTATCCCGCTGTTCCCTTACATCCTTTTTAAAGATAGTAAAGACGGATTTTACGCATCCTGTGTGGTGACGATCCTGGCGTTGATCGTCTTTGGATATTTTAAGAGCAGGGTGACGGGGCAGCCTGTCATTAAGGGTACAATCAAGGTCGCCATGACGGGGATCATTGCGGCAGGGGCGGCTTACCTGCTGGCAAAGGCGGTCAGTTGATAAAATTCATGCCCATAATAAAGGCTAGCCGACCCTGTTTTTATTGGGCCGGGCTTTTATGTGCATTACGATATATGGCGGCGCCATCGGTAAATATAGACTGCCAGTATGACCAGCAGTGTCATAGAGACCAGAACATATAAAAAATAATAAATAAGCGTGGCGATCAGTCTGATTTTTTCCTCTTCTTCCTTTTCATTGTTGAACATATAGTACTATACTGTCTGGGAGAGGCACAATGTTGGGTCCTTAACTGTTAAATTATTTTCCAGCCACTCCTGTTTCACTCCGCCTGACCAGTCCGCGTTAAACAGGCTGTTGAATGCGTTGTCATCCGTGGTCATGATATTGACGGCGCCTGGTGGGTCCTCCGATAAAATATTCTTTTGGCGGCTTCGGCGGTGACGATATAGGCCAGGATGATCAGGGCGAGCCAGGGGTAGAAGCGCATGGGCAGGGATACGAAGCCCAGGAGCGTGGCCAGCGGGGTGTAGGGAAGGATCAGCAGCAGGACTGCGATCGCGGCGGTGGATAGCAGGAGGTATTTACCGGGCCTGCTTTTGTAGAAGGGACCTGCGGTGCGCACGACCAGGATGATGAGGATGGCGGAGAGGACGGACTCGATGAACCAGCCGGTGCGGAATTCTGCCTGCCCTGCAGGGAGCAGGCGGAGCAGCACATAGAAGGTGGCGTAGTCGAATACGGAGCTGATGATGCCGAAGACGATCATGAAGCGGCGGATAAAACGGAGGTCGATGCGCCGGGGTGAACGTACCATGCTGTCATCGACGGTGTCGGTGGCGATGGTCATTTCGGGAATGTCGGTGAGCAGGTTGGTCAGCAGGACCTGTTTGGGCAGCAGCGGCAGAAAGGACAGGAAGAGGGAGGAGCCGGCCATGCTGAACATATTCCCGAAGTTGGCGCTGGTGGCCATAAAGATGTATTTGAGGGTATTGGCAAAGGTCTTGCGGCCTTCGCGTACGCCATCGGCCAGGACATTCAGATCGCCGGCCAGCAGGACGATGTCCGCGGCCTGTTTGGCGACGTCGGCGGCGTTGTTGACGGAGATGCCGACATCGGCTGCGTGGAGAGCGGGTGCATCGTTGATGCCGTCGCCCATATAGCCGACCACATGGCCGGCTTTTTTCAGGGCCAGCAGGATCTTTTCTTTCTGGCTGGGCTCGATGGCGGCGAAGATATGGGTCTGGGGCGCCAGGCGGGCAAGGGCATCGATGGTCATGTCGCGGAGCTGTGCGCCGGTGAGGATAACGGGATTGTCCAGACCGATCTGCTGGCCGACCTGGCGGGCGACGAGGGGATTGTCCCCGGTGATGATCTTCAGGGTGATGCCCAGGGAACGAAGGGTCTGGAGCGTCGCTCCTATATCTTCTTTGAGGGGATCGGTGAGCAGGAGCAGGCCGGCGAAGGTCATGCCGGTCTCGTCTTCTTTGGTGAGGTCGTGCGGGATGATCGTTATTGATTTATAAGCGAGGCCGAGGATCCGGTAGCCTTGTTCGCTGTAGGTGGCATACTGTTTCTGCAGGACTGCGGTGGCATTTGCGATGGGAACGGATGGCAGGCCGGGGAGACCGGCTTGCGTGCAGACGGAGAGGACCGCATCGAAGGAGCCCTTGGTGATAAGGGTAAACGTTGGCTCGTTCGTCAGTTCGCTGGACGCCCCATTGGGCGCCTGGTTGGAGGCGGTGGCCTGACTAATATACGCGCCGAGGCTGCCTTTAACAAGGATGCTTAAACGCTTGCGAATAAAGTCGTAAGGGACTTCGTCCGTTTTTGTAAGGGATGTTGTATCGGGCTGGGCGTGTTGCTTTATAGCAATGTCGATAGGATTGGTATAGCCATTCTGAAAAAAGGCGTTGAGGTAGGCGAGGCGGAAAACGGTGTCGCTGGGATTGCCTTGTGGATCAAGCGTGTCGGCGAGGATGATCTCGCCTTTGGTGATGGTGCCGGTCTTATCCGTACAGAGCAGGTCCATGCTGCCGAAGTTCTCGATGGCGGACAATTTTTTGACGATGACGGAGTGCCTGGCCATGTTGGTAGCGCCCTTGGCCAGGTTGATGCTGATGATGGCGGGCAGGAGTTGGGGGGTAAGCCCTACGGCGATGGCCAGGGAAAAGAGGAAGGAATCCAGCACTGGCTTATGGAGGAAGACATTGATACAGAAGATGACCAGGACGAGGAGCAGGGTGACTTCCAGCAGGAGGAAACCGAAACGACGGATGCCCCGCTCGAATTCCGTCTCGGGCTGGAGTTGGCGGAGGCGGCCGGAAAGGGTGCCGAATTCCGTTTGCCGACCGGTGTGCACGACAAGGGCAGTGGCGGTCCCACTAATGACAGAGGTGCCCATATAGAGGGTATTGGTCCGTTCTGACAGACCGGCGGTGGCGGGCAACTCTCCGCATTTCTTTTCAGCTGGGAAGGTCTCCCCTGTAAGGGAGGCCTCATTGGTAAAGAGGTCTTTGGAGGTAAGCAGCCGGCAGTCGCCGGGGATGGCATTGCCGGCGCTCAGCAGGACGACGTCTCCGGGTACGGTTTGAGAGAGAGGCACGACGCAGGGGGCGCCTTCGCGCAGGACGGTGGTATTGACTTGCACCAGCTTCAGCAGATTGTCGAGTGCGTTGGCGGCGCTGTTCTCCTGGTAGAAGCCCAGCAGGGCGCTGACGAGGAGGATGACAAGGATAATAAAGGCGTCGGTCTGCTCCCCCAGGAAAAAGGAAAGGAGCCCGGATGCGAGCAGGAGGAAGGTGATCGGGCTTTTGAACTGGCGCAGAAAGAGCCCGGCTTTACTATGCCGGGTGGGTTCTGCCAGGGAGTTGGGGCCTGCGTCTTCGAGCCGGCGGGCTGCCTCCTGGCTGCTGAGACCCTGGCCATTGGCCGAAAGAGAAGTCAGGAGATCGGCGGCGGGGAGGTTCCAATAGCAGGAGGAAGTAGGCATTTTTTATCGGTTTAGGCAATGTTTTTTTAGTGGTGCGGATTATTGTCAGGAGATGATTGCAGGGACGGGCAGGCGATGCAGGCGCGCCGCGGGTGTGGTCAGCCATCGGCAGAGGAAGGGGAGGTCGTGGAGTGCTTTTTTGATGACGGTTTCCCCGGCCCCGGCATGTTGTAGTCGTTCCCGTACGTTATCGAGCATGTCCTCAATGGTCAGGTTGGGCTGGGTAAAGGTACCGTCTTTGTAGCAGTAAATGCAGTAGAAGGTGCTTCGCTGACCGTTTTTTTCGGTGCCGGGAAGCTGTTCATGATCCAATGGCATGCCGCAGCTCTGGCAATGGGTATAGCATTCCATAACGATGATTTTTATTGTGAGAGATAACCGCCGTCGATGGGGTAATAGCCACCGGTGACGAGGGCGATCTTATTGTCGGGGAGCTTTTCCATGTGTTGACTTTTGGATAAAGATAAAGCGAGGGACGGGCAGAGGATATGACGGCAGTCAGGAGGGGGGATGATTTGAGAAGATGAAGGTATTTGGCTTTTTATTCTACAGCCTTGAATGTCGCTATCTCATCCAGCGCTGCTTTAGCATCTGTTATGGAACCCCATTCCTTTTTCCCCAGCATGATCCTGAACCATTTTTTTTCCGTATTCTTAAGGTTCATCTGCCGGTAAAGCCATATAGCCAGAACATTTTATCACTTTCCATCCAGCTTGTGCTCCAGAAAAAAGTAGTATAAAACGGCAGCTGCAGCCATAAGAGCCGGACAATATCGACGGTGGATACCTGTAGTTTTAACAACCTTTTCTGGATAACAGTTACATGCTCGCCGTAATTGAAACGTTGCATTTGATCTGTGCTGCCCCGTGATCTTCTACCATTCTCGTTGGGTATCATCATCCTCCCTTTTGCCAATCCCCTTTCTTTTCCTTAATTTGCAATAAGTGAAAAGCATACCCTTATCCTCACCACCCGCCTTTCCGCCTTATCATCATCCTAAACCAACTGAATAAACCGATTTGAGCGACACACCCAAACATACGGATGACAGGACCCTATTCTCCCGGATCGCCGAAGGAGAAGAATGGGCCTACCGCGAACTCTACCACCGGTATGGGAAAATGCTTTTTCCTTTCCTGCTAAAACTCACCGGCGCCAAACATGCTGCCGACGACCTCATCCAGGAAACCATGCTCCGTGTCTGGCTCAACCGCGACCAGCTCTCCGATGTCGACCATCCCCGTGCCTGGATTCACCGTATCGCCTCCAATCTCGCCCTTAACTGGCTCCGGAGGAATACCGTCCATGAACAGGCCGTCGAACATACCTTTCGTTCCGGGACGACCGCCGAAGAAGACCCCTTGTCCAACCTCACCGTCCAGGCCATCCGAACCGTCGTCCAGCAGACCCTTGACAGCATGCCGCCCCAACGCCGGCTGATATACCGTATGCACCGCGACCAGGGCAAAAGGACCGTCGAGATCGCCGAAGAGCTCGGCATCTCCGTCAGCACCGTCAAAAATACCCTTATCACCGCCGCCCGCACCATCCGTGAACAGGTGGCAAAAGCCGGCTATACCTTGCCTATCTGGCTCCTGGCTCTCTTTTTTTAAAAATTGTGCCTCCTTCAATAGACCATTTCCAACGCCTGCCGGTCTTATCCTACAAATCAGCTTATACCGAGTACTATGAACGGCAATTCCGATATACGCGCATTATTACAGGAACGGCTTCGGGGTGATCTTTCGCCCGAAAGGCAGCAAGCTTTTCACACCCTGCTTCATGACCAAGAGCGGCAGGAAGAGCTGCGCGCTGCCCTGGAGGAACTCATGAGCGAAGAGCAGACAATACTGCAAGCTCACCGTAGTATATGGACACAGCACATCGAAGCTATTTTGTCCCTCGATAGGGACATTACCCGACCGCTGACCGTGTCCCGCCCCAAAGTGATCGCTATTCCATGGGTACGCGCCGTAGCAGCCGCCGTTCTCATCCTGGGTATAGCCATGTGGTGGCTCACAAGGTTCCAGCTCCGGCAGGAAGCGCCCGCCCAACAGCTGGCCATCAATATTCCCGCGCCGACTGGCAACCACGCCACCCTGACCCTCGCCGGGGGACGACAGCTCGTTCTGGATACCGCAGCCAACGGCGGGACCCTCGCCACCCAGGGCAGCGCACAGGTCAGCAAGACCGCCGACGGACAGATCACGTACCACGCTCCGGAGAAGGCAAGCGGCCCTGTCGTATACAACACGCTCACCAACCCCCGCGGCAGCCAGGTCATCAGCATTACCCTTGCCGATGGCAGCCGTGTCTGGCTCAATGCCGGATCATCGCTTACCTACCCCGCATCCTGGCCCGACAACGCCCGAAACGTCTCCGTCAACGGAGAAGCATATTTTGAAGTGGCAAAAGACATAGCCCGGCCCTTTAGCGTAAGCAAGACATCCGGTGGAAAAGAAGCCGTCCGGATCAACGTGCTCGGCACCAACTTCAACGTCAATGCCTATGAGGACGAAACCACCATCCGCGTCACCCTTTTACAGGGGGCCGTCAAAGTCAGCAGTGACATCAACGGGCACTTGTTACAGCCCGGCCAGCAGCTCCGCATCAGCCCCAATGGTACCCAGCAGATCGCTGCCACCGTTGATCTGGACGAGGTAATGGCCTGGAAGAATGGCCGGTTCCAGTTTGACGGGGTGGATATGCAGACCCTCATGCGGCAGATCAGCCGCTGGTATGATGTAGAGGTGCAATACGAAGGAAAGTTCAACCCCGCCGACTATGCCTTTGTCGGCAACATCCGGCGGACCGAGAATATGGCTAAGGTCCTGCATATCCTCGAGCTCGGAGGCGTCCATTTCCGGGCCGAAGGGAGAAAGCTGATCGTACTGCCATAACTGTAAAAAGACAACCGGTGATAACAAAAGAAAACCGCTCCGGCTGGTATCCGAAGCGGCGAGTAGTTTGAGTCACCTGGATATACAATCGCTGTGACTGCTATTATTCAACTCAAACCAAAACAAAGTTATGCATTTTAAGGCTCTTTGTCACTGGCCGGAGACTGCCCGGCCCTTCCTAACCAAAATCATGCGCATCATGAAACTAAGCGCAATTTTATTGTTCGTGTGCTGTATGCAGGTGAGCGCAACCACCTACTCCCAGAAAGTCAACCTCCATGTAAAGAAAGGAGCGCTAAAAGAGGTGTTTACAGCCATCCGGCTGCAAACCGGCTATTCCTTCTTTTACAATGCCGTCCTGCTAAAACAGGCAAAACCCGTGGACCTCGATCTGACCAATGTGGATATCCGCGAGGCGATGGATAAAGCCCTTTTCGACCAGCCGTTGAGCTACTCTATTGACGACAGCACAATCATAATCAAGTCCAGGCCCGTCACCAACCTCGTTTCCCAGGAGCTGGATGCAACTTTATCACCACCCATACCCATCACCGGGACTGTCACCGACTCCGTGGGAAACCCCATGGAAGGCGCGTCCATTTTTTTAAAGAAGTCCCATAAGTCCGTCACATCCGATCACAATGGCCGGTTCACTATCAACGTATCCGAAGGCGATATCCTCGTCGTCAGCTTCGTTGGCTATTCGACCAGGGAGTTGAAAATTACCGCGTCCATCCTCCATGGAGAACCCTTGAACATCTCCCTGGCCCGGTCCGTATACGCCCTGAACAAGGTCGAGGTCACCTACTCCAACGGGTACCAGACCGTATCTCCCGAAAGATCCACCGGCTCCTATTCGCAGATCGACAATACACTGATAACAAGAAGCGTCACCACCAATATATTGGACCGGATAGAGAATTTAACCCCTGGCATCCAGTTCAACCACGGCGATGCCGACCCATCAGGCCACGACGGTATATTGATACGGGGCAGAAGCACCATCTATTCGAATGTCGCGCCCCTCATCGTACTGGATAATTTCCCTTATGACGGAGATATCACCAATATCAACCCCAACGACATAGAATCCATCTCCATCCTGAAAGATGCGGCTGCAGCATCCATCTGGGGAGCAAGGGCGGGCAATGGGGTCATCGTTATCACCACAAAACGAGGCAAATCAGGAAGACCCCAGGTCGACTATACCTCCAGCGTGACCGTTTCCCGACGTCCCGATTTTTCCAGCCTGAGAACGATATCCAGCCCGGATTATGTAGACCTCGAAAAATATTTATATGCCAATGGACATTATTCAAACGACAGCCTGGACAATGCCTATGGTATCCCTGATCACATCGATCCGGTAGGAGAGGTGTTGCTCGCGCAAAGCGCCGGAACTATCACGGCTGCCCAGGCCAATGCACAACTGGAGGCCTACAAAAAAAATAATATCTATAATGACCTCTCCAAATATTTCTATCGCACCAGCGTCAGCCAACAGCATTCGCTGAATGTAAGCGGGTCTACACCCACTACGAATTACTATATGTCACTTGGTTGGGATCATAATGTTCCCAACCTCGTCAGCCAAAAATACGACCGGATCAGTCTGCGGAGCCAGAATACCTTTAAGATTACGCAAAACCTCGATATAACGGCAGGCTTAAATTATGTTCAAAATAATAACCAGGTCGGGAATAACCCCGGTTACAGCATGGACGGGTTATATCCTTATGCAAGACTGGCCGATGATCACGGTAATCCAATTGAATTTGATAACAAATACCGGAAGATATTTACTGATACCGCCTCTGCCGGCGGGCAATTGTTGAACTGGAAGAACATACCCTTATCCGACATCGGCAATACAAAAATAACCAACAAAATACGGGATTTCACCATCAACATAGGGCTGCGGTATGAGCTCTTCAAACAGCTCAGCCTCGATCTGAAATACCAATATGAAAATGCCGTTACATCCGCTCAAACTTACAACTCCGATTCGTCTTTTTATACGCGGGATCAGATCAACAATTATTACCAGCCGGGAGCCGCTAACCCCTTCCCGATACCCATTGGTGGGATACTGGATTTTAACAGTTCCGAGCTCAACTCCCACCAGGGAAGGGCACAGCTCAGCTATAACCGCAGGTTTGCTCAAAAACATGAGATCGCAGCGATTGCCGGCTGGGAGATCAAAGATTTGCGGACGACGGGAAATAGCTACCGGCTCTATGGATACAATCAAAATGGAAGCGTAACCAGTCCACAGATGGATTTTGTCAGTTATTTTCCACAATATTTTTATGGGCCTTACTCCAGTTTTGTAACAGCCCAGATCCAAAACCCACAGTCGGTTTCAGGGACGCTCGACCGCTTTATCTCCACTTTTGGAAACGCTTCCTATACCTATGATCACCGCTATATTCTCTCTGGCAGCGTCCGCAATGATGCGGCTAATTTGTTCGGCGTCAAGACCAATCAGAAAGGAGTACCCCTCTGGTCAGCCGGAGCCGCCTGGGAGATCAATAATGAAAAATTTTATCGCATTGCTTTCCTGCCGTATTTAAAGTTGAGAGCAACCTACGGAGTAAATGGTAATTTTTCCAGAACGGCGTCCGCCCTGAGTACCGCATACTTTTACCAATCCAATATCACCCCCCTGAACACCGGCACCATCCAAAACCCCCCGAATCCAAGCCTTCGTTGGGAAACCGTGAAGATCGTCAATATTGCGCTGGATTTTGGGACCAGGAATAAGATCCTCACCGGCAGCATCGATTATTATCAAAAACACGCGGACGACCTGATCTCAGACGTACCCACCGACCCCACCTTAGGACTGGTGCAGGGCGCCGGTGGTGGAACGCCAGACATTTTCGAGAACAGTGCCAATATGAAAGGGCATGGTATCGATCTGGAATTGAACAGCCGCAACCTGGATGGGAGATTTAAATGGTATACGACCTTCATTTTTAGTTACGTCAAAACGCAGGTTACAAAATACCTCGTCCCGGTTTCAACCAATGGAAGTACTTATTTAACCTCTACCAGTATCATCCTTCCTATTACAGGTAAACCCGTCTATGGCATTTATAGTTACCGATGGGGCGGTCTTGATCCTGCCACCGGTGATCCCATGGGATATCTCGGAAAATCCGCCAGCAAAGATTATAATGCTATCACCAGCAACACCAAGCTGGACAGCATGATCTTTAATGGACCCGTACAGCCAACCACTTTTGGCGCTTTACGCAATACCGTTAGCTGGAAGAATTTCTCCCTTTCATTTAATATCAGCTATAAGTTCGGCTACTATTTCAGACGGCCTTCGGTAAACTATGGCAATTTGTTCGCCGAATTCCCCGGTTTGGGAACGCTTGCAGGTTCAAAGGATTATTCCTTGCGCTGGCAGCAGCCGGGCGACGAAAAAAAGACCAATGTCCCCTCCATTACTTATCCTGCTAACCCCCTTCGAGACCAGCTTTATTTGTTTTCCCAGATATTGGTGGACAAGGCCGATAATATCCGGCTGGAGGATATCCGTATCGATTATACGCTCGACCGGTCGATATGGCGCCAGCTTCCTTTCAGACAGGTTAAGCTATATATCTATACCAGTAACCTGGGAATACTCTGGAAGGCCAATAAGGATGGTATAGATCCGTATTACAACAATACCGCCAGGCCTGCCAGGAATATTTCGATGGGGTTAAATATTGGTTTTTAAAGTTTAAATGTATCAACATGAAATACAAAATTATTATATACAGTCTTTTTCTCGGATGTGTAGGTTGGACATCCTGTAAAAAATCGGTCTATCTCGACGCCAAACCCAATGATGCACTCGTAGTTCCCGAGACGCTGAGCGATTTTCAGGCCCTTTTGGATAATGATGCCTTTATGAATGGCAGCGGTAGCGGACTCACCCCGGATTTTGTACAAATAGGTTCCGACGATGCGTATGTCACCACCGCATTGAATAATTTACCCATTTATTTTCAAGACCTCTATGTCTGGGACGACGGCATTGCTTCCAATTTCGGTGACTGGCCATGGGCCTACCGGACCGCCTTTTATGCAAATAACGTGCTGGACGGCATTTCCGGCATGACCATACCGCCTGCACAACAAACCAGCTTTAATAATATCAAAGGCAGCGCCCTGTTTTACAGATCGTATATATTTTATCACCTGGCTCAGGTATATGCCCCTCCATATGATCAAATTACAGCGGGTAAGGACTGGGGCATCGTACTCAGACTGTCCAGTGGTGTCGATGAAAAAATTGAGCGATCCACTGTCCAACAAACCTATGACAGGATCATTGCAGACCTGAAAACTTCCATACCCTTATTACCGCTTACACCCCTATACAAAACAAGACCGTCAAAGCCTGCTGCTTACGGGGCCTTAGCTAGGACCTACCTCTCTATGCGCGACTACAATAATGCCCTTTTATACGCCGATTCCTGTTTACAACTGGAAAATGGCCTGCTGGATTATAACACGATAAATCCCGGTAGTCCCACGAATTCTTCTTTTTCAAGATTCAACGGTGAGGTCATTTTTCAGTCGCTTGAAATTCTCAATGCCCTGACCGGTTCCCTGCGGGTGGACAGCCTGCTATACCGTTCATATGATAGCTTGGATCTAAGAAAGAGCCTCTTTTTTACAAGTCGCAGTGATGGATATGGCTTCCGGGGAAGCTATGACGGCACTTATCTTTTATTCAGCGGACTTGCCATTGATGAAATGTATCTTATCCGGGCGGAATGTTATGCCCGCACCGGTGACGCCCCGCACGCTCTCGCCGACCTGAATGCGCTGATGACCAAACGATGGGTCAACAATGGTAGTTTTATCCCCTATACTGCGACGGACGCCGCAGATGCGCTGAATAAAATATTGACCGAACGAAGAAAAGAACTGGCGTTCAGGGGCGCCCGATGGTCCGATCTCAGACGGCTGAATAAAGAAGGGGCCAACATTACCATAACCCGTGTCATGAAGGGGCAAACATATACTCTGCCCCCCGGTAGTCTTAAATACACTTACCTAATACCGCCCAGTGTCATAGGATTTAACCCCAACATGCCGCAGAACCCCCGATAAACGATCAAAAAACGTAGTACCATGCAAAACATAAAAAGAATATGTTTTATCGTGACCCTTTTGCTTGTAAGCTCCGCGATAGTACATGCCCAGCCAAAGGAAGTAAAACCGCTTAAGATAGGCGACAAGGTGCCGGATATCCTATTTCGGCAAGTATTGAATTATTCATCAAAAACGGCCAGGATCTCCGACTTTAAAGGCAAATTGCTCATTCTGGATTTTTGGCATAGCTGGTGTACCGTCTGTGTAGCACAGTTTCCCAAATTAAAAACCCTGCAGGATCAATTTAAGGATAAGGTGGTCATCCTCCCCGTTGGTTTTGACTTTTTCGAAAAAGGGAGTATCGAAAAATTGCTGAACAAACGTAAAGGCACCCGTCTGGAAATACAAATGCCAACCGTGGTTCAAAAGGAACACGATTCCCTTTTGCTGCGGATCTTCCCCGTGCATAGAGGGTTCCCCCAGGAGATTTGGATCGATAAACAGGGCAGACTATTGGCCATTACCGATCATCACGCCCTTACACCCACCATCATTTCCAGGTTTCGTTCGGCTGGTACGAGGTTAAACCCGTATTTTTTTAGCTCCTCCTGAATGTCGGATAGTGTATATCCTTTGAGCAGATGCAATTCCATGGCTATGTTCCTGCTACAATCCGACTCATCGACGAGGATATCTTTCGGCAAAAGGCCGTCCAGTTGATTTAATAATACGGCGACGTTAACATTTTCCATTTTTGCATCCATCAAATCCTCTGTCATGGAGAATTCCGGATACTTAGCCTGCGACACGGGCTGCAGCTTATCAAAATCCGGGGTACGGATCAAGGTCAGGCAGGACATTTTCCGTTGTTCGATGTTACTGTTGATGGCAAGATACCTGTCCAGGTCATGCTGCATGATGCGGCAGGCGCTATCCAACGTATAGGTCGCAGGAAGGATCAACTCATAACAGAACGTGTTATTCTTCATGAATTCCTCTTTTGACCAATTGCTGGCGGAAGCTGCTTCGCTGTCGGGCATATCCCTGCAAAAAGGCTTTCCAAAGGTTTCATTTATGATCCTTTTGCGCATATTTATAAAATTATGCAGTACCCTTTGTCCATAACATAATCCGTATAACTGGAA
>Ga0206926_1123_pt1 | contig 15488 bp, 16 predicted proteins | sample Alteio_BWOrgHeat_59_FD_152955 | JGI IMG/M metagenome (GOLD analysis project Ga0206926, IMG submission 152955) | Enriched cells from forest soil in Barre Woods Harvard Forest LTER site, Petersham, Massachusetts, United States -... | ecosystem: Environmental > Terrestrial > Soil > Temperate forest >... | reverse complement strand
GACCCGCGGCAAAGCCGTCAATTTTGGAAACGCTCATGGAAATATTTTAAGAATTCAGCAATCCGCCGTTTTTCAACGCATCGCGCAATACCTGGGCAAAGTGGAGTGTTTTAATAGGCTGGCCTTCTTTTTCCGCGAGTCCGGACAAATGCATCATGCAACTCGAGTCGCCGGACACCAGCACATCGGGCTTTACCGCTCGAATATGCTCGAGCTTCAAATCGCCCATGCCTTTCGAAATATTGGGAAACGTCACTGAAAACGTACCGCCAAAACCGCAGCATTGCTCACCTTCGCCAAAGGCCGCTAATTCCACCCCCGCAATTGAACGCAACAGCGCCAGGGTCGCCTCGCCACTCTTCGTTCCGCGCGAGTGGCAGGAGGTATGGAAGGCGATTTTGGCGGGATATTTGCCGGGCCAGGTTTTAACACCCAGGCCATTAACGATAAAATCCGCCAGTTCCCAGGCGCGGTTGCCCAATTTTTCAATTTCGCCGTGGTCGGCTTCTTTTTCAAATTCCAGTGGCGCGCCATGCACCAGCATCGCCGCGCAGGAGGCGCTCGGCACGATGATGGGCGCCGTGCCGGTAAAAACTTTGGCCGTATGTCGAACCACGCGGCGCGAAGCCGGCCAGTCACCCGAATTAAACGCCGGTTGCCCGCAGCAGGTTTGGCTCTCGGGAAATTCAATCGCGCAGCCGAGGTATTCGAGCACTTCGACCGTCGCCCGCGCGGCGTCGTCAAAATACGCGTCGCACAGGCAGGTGGACATCAACTGAACGCGCTTGGCAATGGGCCGATTGGAGGAAGGAGTGCTCATCCGCGAGGGTGGTAAATGGTTTGCTGTAAATTTTTCGCCAAATGCGCACGGAACGCCGCGCGGTCTTTGACCACGCCGAGCGCAATCCACTGGCTGGCGAGGTTGCCGAGCGCCGTGCCTTCCAGCGCAAACGCGTAGACTGGTACGCCGGCCGCATTGGCCGTGGCTTGGCAGAGCAGACGGTTTTTGGCGCCGCCGCCGACCATCAGGATGCGCTTGAATGTCTGGCCGCCGAGCCGGCTCAGCATCCGCATCGCACCCGCATGGCCTTGGCCGAGCGATTCAAAAATCAGCCGCGCGTAACCCGCGACGTTCGTCGGCGGTTTGCCTTTTTTCTTTTTGAGATGCGCGTCAATCGCCGCGCGCATCGAAGGCGGATTGCCAAAGGCCGGATCGCTCGGGTGGAGCAACACTTTCGGCGCGGGCAATTTTTCTGCGGCAGTAATGAGAGCGGCCCATTCCTTGGCGCTTTGCGGTCGGGCGCTGAAATTCAGCAAAGTTTGCTCGAGCAACCACAGGCCAACTACGTTCGTCAGTGGGCGATACCCACCCTGCCCCGTCCGCTCGTTGGCCACGCGGGCCTTGAGCGCCTCTGGCCCTAGAATGGGCGTCGCGCTCTCGCACCCAACCAGCGACCACGTTCCTGAACTGATATACAAATCGCCGCCGGCCGGGTCGGCTGGCATGGCGTCGTAGGCACACGCGGTGTCGTGGCCTGGCACTACGATTGACTTTACGCCTTTGAGTTCCGGCAAGCCTTTAACCGTGCCCAAACTCTTGTTGGACAATACTGGTTTTGAAAACCACTGCGGTGGAATATGAAAAAAGTCCAGCGCCGTGCGTGACCAATCGCTTCCGTGCACATCGAGCAGTTGCGTCGTGCTGGCGATGGACAATTCGTTTTCCATCTTTCCCGACAGCAAGAAATTAAAATAATCCGGCAAAAACAGGCAGCGCGTCGCGAGGTCTTCCACGGCGGGACACGAACGCACCGTTTCGGCCAGTTGCAGGCTGGAATTATAAAACGCGTTGGGGATGCCCGTCGCCGCATAAACATGATCGAGACCGTGGTCATTCAACGCCTTCAACCCTGCCTGAGTGCGCGCATCGCGATAGGCATGAACCGGAAAAACCAGCCGCCCGGCGTCGTTGAGCAGTACATGGTCGCAGCCCCAGAAATCCACGCCTACCGAAGCCAACTTCGGGAACTGTTGCTTCGCCTTGCGCAACCCCATGCAAACCTCGTTCCACAGTCCCGGCAAATTCCAGTAGTCATTGGCCCCCATCGACTGGAAGGCATTGGGAAAACGGTGCACTTCCGTCAGCACTGGCTTTTTACCCCATGTGCCGACGATCACGCGCCCGCTGGTCGCGCCCAAATCGATTGCTGCACAGGTTACGGAAGGCATGGGGAAACCATAAAATTGCCCGCTTTACGCCACGGAGTAAAACTAAAAGCGCAAACGAAAGAAAGCGCCGTCCTCTTTATTCGCCAACCCACCCAGCCTTGACTACTTCGCCTTACTCAACTGCCCCATCACTTCGTCGGTGAGTTTCTGCACGAGACCTTCGAGTTCGGCGTTGGTCATCTTGGCGGTGGGCTGGCCGCCCACGGGTGTGGCGCAGGCCACCGGGCGGTCGGCGATTAGCTCCCACGGATCGCAGTCGCACAGCTCGCTGGCTTTTTGGCCGTGGCGTTCGTCGGGCAGGCCGAGTTTCTTTTTCAGATCGAGCAGGATTTTGACCTCTTCCTTCGGGATGGTCGTACGGTTGGTCGGAATTTGCCCGGCCACCCATAAGGTGCGGCAATACGAGTCGGTAATCTCCATCTTGAAATACGCATCCTCGACGCTGGTGCCCCAGGTGATGACGCCGTGGTTCCCCATCAGGATAGCCTGGTGGTGCGGGGCGAGTTTGCCCAAAATTTCGCTCATCTGCGGGCTGCCGGGCGTCTTGTATTCGGCCAGGGGAATCGTGCCGACAAACACTTCCACCTCGGGAATCAGACAGCGCGGAGGCTCAATGCCCGCCATGGCAAACGCCGTGGCGTGGATCGGGTGCGCGTGGACAACCGACGCCGCGTTGGGCACGGTTTTATAAATGCCAAGGTGAGAGAGAATTTCGCTCGTGCGCTTCCACGGCGCATTGCCGGCGAGCTGCGTGCCTTCGATGTCCACCAGGCAAATCATCTCGGGCTTCATAAAGCCCTTGCTGACGCCCGTCGGCGTGCAGAGGAAAAAGTTGCCGAGACGCGCGGAGATGTTGCCACCATTGCCGTCGTTGTAGTCGCGTTTCCAGCAGCGGCTGCCCATCTCGCAAATTTCTTCCTTCAACTTTTTCGCCAGCGGAGAATTGAAGAGCGCAGTGACGTCCGCTTTCGATGGCGCTGGAGCCGAAGAGGAGCTTTTGGCCGGCTCGCTGGCTTTGGTCGCAGGAGCGGTGGACGAAGACGACGTGTTGTTCGCCCCGGCGTTGGGGTCGTAGACGACCTTGACGCCTTTGTCGACGAGGAGGTCGCGCGCTCCGGGGGTAAGGCGCGTGTGGTCGCGGCTGTAGCGAAATTCCTTGGCGCCGGTTTTAATAAATTCGGCGGCTTCTTTTTGGGAGAAGAGATTCATAATGGTGGGACGCGACGGTTAGACGGCGCGGGGATCTTTGGGTTGAAAGAAAATTTCGTCGATGAGCGACGCGCAATAAGCGTCAATCGGCGTCGGCTTTGTAAATGGGCGGGTGGCCTCGGTGCTTTCGCACACGCCGATGGTGCTGCCGACGTTGGCGCCGAGCTGGTCGTATACGACGATGGAATAATCGTGGTCCTTGCCGGTTTGCAGCGTTTTGGAACTCCACGGCAAAGCGAGGAGCAGGCGCTCGCCTACCAGCGATTCATGGCGCTTGGACAGCGTGACCCGGCCGATGACGGTGGCGAGTCTCATGCCTCCCCCCTTCCCGAACCTTCGTCCACGCTGCCCATAATCCACCAGCGGCAAGGACTTTTTGGATCATTCAAAATATTGCGCGCCCAACTGCCGTCGCTGCAGATGATGACTTTCTCGTGCAATGCAGTACCCAGCGGATCAATGACCACCTGCGGCGGGCCGTCGAGATTGTCTTTATTGTCCACCGGTTGGGCAATCAGCAGCCGTTGCCCCGCAAAGCTTTTATGCTTCACTGTCGAGGTGACGTAACCGCGGATGTAGGCCAGGCGCATAGTTGAATTATAAATTACGAATTACGAATGATGAATTAATAGAGATTTAAATTCTCTACCATGACACAACGGCGGGAGCGCGTGAACGTCATCGGCGTAGTGACGCCTTCACCGGTGGGTGTGGCAACCGAGAAAGAAAGGAAACCTTCGCCGCCAAGACCCAGGCCGGTCATGCACGGGCCGTTTTTGATGAAGAGCGTCGTGTCAGCCACCTGCGCAAATTTGGTCAGGTTCTCGATATTGCGGCTGTGGATGATCGCCGTGTGCTTGTAGTTATGCTCGGAGCGAATTGCCGCAGCGATAGCCTCGTCCACATTCTTCACGCGCACAATGGGGATGAACGGCATCATCTGCTCTTCCTGCACGAAATAGTGGTCTTCCTTGGTTTCTCCAAAGAGCAACATCGTGGCCGGAGGCACCTCGAGGCCAATGGCCTTGGCGAGCACCGCTGCATCGCGACCGATGAAAGCTTTGTTCACATGGGCATGGGCGCAACCACCACCCTGCCCCGGCTCAACCGTAAAGGCTTGCTTGGTCAGCGCCTCAACTTGCGACGACGAAAGCTGCACGGCCCCGGCATTTTTGAGTGCAGTAATGAGACCGTCCGCGACCGATTCGACGACAAAGACCTGTTTCTCACCGATGCAGAGCAAATTGTTGTCATACGCTGCCCCTTGGATGATGGAACGCGCCGCGCGGTCGAGGTTGGCCGTTTCATCAACGACGACCGGAGGATTACCCGGACCCGCGCACACCGCACGCTTGCCGGTTTTCATCGCTGCGGCCACCACGGCGGGGCCACCGGTAACGCAGAGCAGTTTCACGTCCGGATGTTTGCACATCACGTCAAAGGTCTGGAGCGTCGGCTTCACCACCGTGGTCAATAAATCCGAAATGCCCGTCTCGGCAAAAATCGCCTCATTGTAGGTGCGAATCGCCAGCGCCGCAACCTGGCAGGCCGAAGGATGCGTGTTGTACACCACCGAATTGCCCGCCGCGATCATGTTGATGGCGTTGCCCGTGAGCGTCGGCACGCTATGCGTCGCGGGAGTCACCGCACCGATGACACCCCAGGGGGCGAAGTCAATAATCGTCAGGCCAAAATCACCGCTGAAGGCCATGCGCTCGAGCATTTCCACACCGGGGACTAACTCCGAACAGATTTTTAATTTTTCAATTTTGTGTTCGAGCCGGCCGATTTTGGTCTCGGCAAACTCAATCTCGCCCCAGGTCTTGGCGTTTTGCGTGCAGGTGCGGCGAATGGCGTTGATGGCTTTTTTGCGCGCCGTCACGCCTTCCTCGCGCAGTTTCAGGAACGACTTGTGCGCGGCGGCGCAGGCGTCCTCCATTTTATCGTACACGCCAAAGCCGGTCTTGCCGCTGGTGGCGGCCGACTGCTGTGTCTGCAGGCGCGAAAGCACCTCGGACACCACTCGGGAGATTAGTTGTTGCTGGTCCATGGGTAGGCGTGGCCGGAGTTATTTAGTCGCGAGCGCTGTAGACGACCTTCTTTTGCAGATCCACCGTGTCCACGATGCCGATGACAATGGCGTCGATGGGCACGTCCTTGTCCTTGGCGCCCAGCCGGGCGGAGCTGCCCTGCGCGATGAGGACGACTTCGCCCTCGCCCGCGCCGAGGTCGTCAACGGCAACGATGGTGTTGGTACCGGGCTTGAAGCCGTTCGGGTTGGCCGGGTCCACGAGGAGCGGGCGTACGAACAGAAACTTCGAGCCCGTCATCTTCGCGTTCTTTTTGGTGGCGACGACGGAGCCTTCGACACGGGCGAGAATCATGGCAGTAGTGGGTTGGGGAGGATAAGTTCGCAAAAACGACCAAGGGCCGGACGACTCGCTGAGCCGCCCAACACCTCAGTTATTTCTTGATGAACTTGGGCAGGACGGAGGCGAGGTCGCCGTGCGGGCGGGCAATGACGTCAACCGAGACGACTTCGCCCAGCGACTGCGCGGCGGTGCGACCGGCTTCGGTCGCGGCCTTAACGGCGGCGACGTCGCCCGTCACGATGACGGTAATCATGGCGTTGCCGACCTGGGTGCAGGGGCCAACCAAGGTGACGTTGGCCGATTTGAGCATGGCGTCCGTCGCCTCGACGAGCGCAACGAGACCGCGAGTTTCAATCATTCCGATAGCTTGCTGTGACATGGTAGTATTGGGTTTAGAGTTTTAACTAATTTTGTTTTGTTTGAAATTTTTGCGTTTAATTTCGCTCGTTCAGTTTCGCCCAGGCATTGCGGGCAATGACGATTTCCTCATTGGTCGGGATGACCCAGACTTCGATTTTGGAATCGGGTGCGGAAATCTTCGCCTCCGTGGCGTGCGTGGCCTTATTCGTCGCTGCATCGAGCTTCAGCCCGCAGAAATCGAGCCTGGCGCAGACGGATTCGCGCAGTTCGACGCGGTTTTCGCCAATGCCCGCCGTGAACACCACTGCATCCGCGCCATTCAGCGCCACGAGGAAGCGTCCAAGATAGCCGCGAATCGCATTAATAAACACTCCCATGGCGGATTCGGCGTTTTTATTACCCTTGGCCGCTGCTTCTGCGACATCGCGCAAATCGCCGCTCGCCAGGCCGGACATGCCCTTGAGTCCCGCGTTGGTTGAGAGCTGCTTTTCCACTACATCGATGCCGAGTCCGAGATCTTTCGCGAGGTAGAACGCCGCGAAGACATCGAAGTCACCCACCCGGTTGCTCTGCGGCAAACCACTCTGCGGCGTCATGCCCCAGCTCGAATCAATGGCCTTGCCATCGCGCACGGCACAGATTGACGAACTGCCGCCGAGATGGCACGAGATGATCCGCAAATCCTTGCGGCCCTTGATTTGGGCGAGACGCTCCGTCACGAACCGGTGGCTGGCGCCATGGAATCCGGTGCGGCGGATGTCGAGCTTCTGCTCCCATTCCAGCGGCACCGGGAAGCGCGTGCTTTCCACCGGCAGGTGGTCGTAGAACGCCGTCTCAAAAGTGCCGATGCACGGCAACTTCGGATACAGGTGATTGAACGACCGCACCGCATTCACATACGGCGGATTATGCGCGGGCAGCAACGTGTAGAGCGCTTCCATTGCGCCCAGCACTTTGGCATCGAGAACCTGCGTACCACTGACGCCCTTGGCCATCACCGGCTTGAAGCCGACGGCGGACAATTCGTCAAAACCCGTTAGCACCGTGCCCCGCAGCGAGTTTTCCACAAACGCAATGGCCGCTTCGTGGTCGGCAAACTTCGAGTTGCCCGACGTGGCCGGACGACCGGTGATTTCCACCTTCCATGGGCTTTCAGCCGCGCCGATACGCTCCACCCCGCCCTTGGCGAGCAATTGCTCACCTGGCATTTCGAACAAGCGGAACTTGAACGACGTGCTGCCGATGTTGGCGACGAGGACCTTGCCCATGGGGAGAGGTGAGTTTTGGTTGATGGTTAGCCTAGTTAAAGAAGGAGCGATTCCCGCCGGGGCGGGAAACTGCCCGTCTTTAGCGCGCCGCCGGAGCTGCTTTCGCGAGGAACTTGCCCAGCGAATACAGATCTTCATGCGGACGGGGAATCACGTTGACGGCGATGACTTCGCCAATGGCGGCGGCGGCAGTGGAGCCAGCTTCAACAGCGGCTTTAACTGCAGCGACGTCGCCACGAATGAATACAGCCACGTGGCCGGAGCCCACTTTTTCCCAGCCAATCAATTCAACCGTCGCGGCTTTGAGCATCGCGTCGGTTGCTTCGAATTGGGCGGTGAGGCCTTTGGTTTCCAACATTCCGAGAGCTTGTCCTGACATAGTAGGAGATATTTAAGGGTTATTTATTGAAGTTTGTCCGTTCACCCTTAGGCGATGAAGAACTCGAGCATGCCGGCGGCGGGCCGGGCGATGACATGCGCAGCAACGAGATTGCCCACGCGTTGGGCGGCCTCTTTGCCGGCGGTGACGGCGGCGTTCACACTGCCGACATCGCCTTTAACAATGGTGGTGACGAAGGCTCCGCCAATCTGGATATGCTTAACCAGAGTAACGTTTGCCGCCTTCACCATGGCGTCGCTGGCCTCAATCAGGCCAACATAGCCGCGGGTTTCTATCAGTCCAATAGCGTCGTTCATTTGAGTATAGGTTAATGGTTTAATTCTAAGTTTTGTTTGGAAATATTAATCAGGCGCGAATCAGCTCGCAGCGTTTGGCGCGGGCCAGGTCGCAGCAATTGGCTTCATCGGTGTCTATATGCACTTCGAGCTTGAAGGACGGGTCCACGCGCACGAGCAGGTCGTCAAACCTGGTGCTGCACTTTTCCGCTTCGACGAGCAAAGTCATGTGCTGGCCGGCCTTCACTCCGTAGTGCGCGGCATCCGCCGGGTTCATGTGCACGTGGCGTGCCGCGCGAATAATGCCTTCTTTCATCTCCACCACGCCTTTGGGACCGATGACCACGCCACCCGCCGACCCCTTGATATCGCCCGACGCCCGCACCGGCACATTGATGCCGAGGTAAATGGAGTCCGTGTAGGCGAGTTCGATCTGGGTCAAATTACGACAGGGACCAAGAATGCGCAGGTTCGGGATAATGCGATCGCGCGGGCCGACGAGCGTCACCGTTTGCGCCGAGGCAAATTGCCCCTCCTGATAAAGCCATTTGTGCACCGTCAACTGGGCGCCCTTGCCAAAAAGGATTTCGACATTCTCCTGCGTCAGGTGCATGTGGCGGGCAGAACTATTCACCACCAGCGTCGGCGCAGCAGTTAGAGTAGAAGTTTCCCGCCCCAGTTGCGCAAAGAGCGACTGGCGGATCAGTGTTTCGACGAGGGAACGACTAGGAGGGGGTACGGACATCAGCAGCCAACAAAGATTGGTTTATGATTGAACGCAATCATAAGAGTGAGGTCCGGAGTGTCAAGTCGCTATTTTCACTTTTTTCTTCACTATCGTCGACCTCAGAAACCTTGTTGGACCTTAATGACATCGAACCGGTATATGACTTTATATGTTTGAGTTCCGTCATATAATCAGGAATCCCCTCCTCTTTCAGTGCTTCCGGCGGCGCATCGGTTATGAGTGCGGTCAGAGAATCCCATCCACCTAGGAACGACGGCGCGGTCCTTCCTAATTTAGTCCTGTCCAAGAGCACTGCCGAGGCCCGGGATTGGGCCATCACGGCCTTCTGCAGCGCCACCACGGCGGGCGAGGAATTCCACACGCCTTCGCGGGTCATGCCTTCCGCACCCAAAAGCGCCAGGTCAAACTTCCAATAGCCCGCACTCCGGCAGGCTTCTTCGCCCAAGAGCACCGACTGGCGGCGCAGGACCTGTCCACCGAGCAAATACACGTCGACCCCGTCCACTTCCGCCAGCAAGTCCGCCGCTGGCAAATTGCTGGTCACGCAGGCCAGCGGCCGCACCGGCGCCACGCGGATAGCCTCGGCCAAGGCAAAAATAGTCGTGCCGGCGTCAAGATAGATCACTGACTCCGGTCGCAGCAACTCCAAGGCTTGTTGAGCGATGCTGTACTTGCCCTCAGTTCCGGTAGTGCGGCGGCTGCGAAATGAAGGGAACCGCAGGTTATAATCCGCCAGCGCACCGCCATAGGTCCGGGTAATTAGGTGGCCTTTTTCGAGGAAAACCAAGTCTCGGCGCACCGTGGCCTCCGATATGCGGAATTCCTTGCATAAGTCTGCAATCCCCAGATAACGATGCCGTTGCAACAACTCCGCCAGTTTACGGCGACGGGCTTCAACCACGTGCTTTGCCACTCTCATTTCGGTAATATATGCAATTAATGACGGATTTCAATCATTTAAATGGGTTTTGTGCAACTAATCTGACGGTGGCCTCCAATAAGGATTGGTCTGGACTTTAAAGGCAGCCGGACTATGTTGCCCGTCCCACCCCCTCCTACCCTTGAAGATTACCACCCTACCCCTCGTTTCTTTGTCTTTAACCCTGCTCGTTGGCCTGCCGGTTCTGGGGGCCGACGCCCCTCCCCAGTTCAACGTCCGCACTTATGGAGCAGTTGGCGACAATAAGACCAAGGATACGGTGGCCTTCCAAAAAGCCCTCGATGCCTGCTCAGCGGCCGGTGGTGGCGAAGTACTCGTCCCGGCGGGCAATTACCTCATCGGCAGCATCGAACTGCATTCCAACACCACCCTGCACTTGGAAAAAGACGTCTTTGTCATCGAATCCTCGGACGTAAACGACTTTCCCATCATTCCCGGTCGCTTTGAAGGCGCCAACACCCAGGTGCACCGGGGCATGATCTACGCGAACAAGGCCAGCCACATCGCCATCGTCGGCCCCGGCGGTTTCTCTGCTGCTTCCGCCTTGGGACGGCTCCGCAACCCCCGCGCCCCCGTCGGCATCGAGGTGGTCAGTTGTGATAACGTGACCCTCGACGGATTCACCTACCAATATGACGCCCCGGTGCGCACCGACATCTGGTGCATCCATCCCATGTTTTGCACCAACGTGATGGTCAAAAATCTCTACCTGCGCAGCGAAGGCACCAATGGCGACGGCCTCGATGTCGACTCCTGCTCCAAAGTCACCGTGCAAAATTGCGACATCAGCGCCGGCGACGACGCCATTTCTCTCAAATCCGGGCGCGGCATGGAGGCCGTGCGCGAAGGCAAGCCGACCGAAGACGTCATCATCAAGGATTGCAAACTGGCCAGTGTGCATTTTGCCGCCCTCGGCATCGGGACAGAGATTTCCGGCGGCGTGCGCAATGTGGACATTTCCAACTGCACCATCTCTGGCGTGCAAAACGCCATCTTCATCAAGAGCCGTGACGGTCGCGGCGGCTACATGGAAAACATCACCGGCGAAAATCTCACCGTCGAAGCCTCGCCCACCTTCATCGGCATCGACTTGATGTCGAAAGGCATCCAGGCCGCCGAGCCCGTGCCCGGCGATGTCGAGCAATGGACCAAGGTCAGCAACATCACTTTCAAAAACATCAAGGTGAACAATGTCCGCACGCTCGTGGAAACCCAGCACAGCAACGCCGGCGAAGGCGTTTCCCCGGCGCGGCCGATTGATGGCTTTACGCTCACCAACATCACCGGCACTTGCCAGCGCGGCATTACCCTAACCAACATCGCCAACGCCAACTTCAGCGATATCAAGGTCACCGGCTTCACCGGCCCGCTCATGACGCTCACGAATGTCACCGGCAAGGGTTTGGACGCACCGGCTCCCGCACCCGCCGCCGCACAATAAATCAAGTGACGTTTCCATGCATCCCATGAAACTTAAATTCATTTTGGCTGCATTTTTATTCTCCGCGCTGTCCGCCTTTTCTCCCGCACACGGAGACGATGCCGGCCCTGCCATACCGCTGCCGCCATCTACCGGTTTTGTGCCGCAAGACGCAATTCCCACCCTGCCCGGCATCTTCAACGTCCGCGACTACGGCGCGAAGGGCGACCGGCAGACCAAGGACACCGACGCGTTTCAAAAAGCGCTCGACGCCTGTGCACTCTACGGGGTTACGCATAGCAACGGCGAAGTGCGCGTGCCCAAAGGCAATTACCTGCTCGGCAGCGTCGTCCTCGGCCCCAACACCACCATCCGCCTAGACGCCGACGCCTACATCACCGAATCGCCCAACCTCGCCGACTACCCGATTATCCAAGCCCGCTTTGAAGGCGAGATGACCGACTGCCACCGCAGTTTATTCTACGCGAATCACGCCGACCACATCGCCATCCTCGGGCCCGGCGGCATTTACGCCACCTCGTCACTCTGTTTCCCCTCCAACCGCAATCCCCGCGCGCCGTGTGTATTTGAACCCGTGGATTGCTTCGATGTTCTGGCCGAAAACTTCAGCCTGCAATACGACGACCCCGCCTCCGGCCAGCGCTCCGACATGTGGTGCATCCATCCGAATTTTTGCTCCAAGTTCACTGCGCGCAATCTCTATATCCGCAGCCAGCTCGGCAATGGCGACGGGCTCGACATCGATTCGTGCAGCGATGTCGTCATCGAAGGTTGCGATATCAGCACCGGAGACGACGCCATCGCGCTCAAATCCGGCCGTGGCATGGAAGCCACGCGCATGGGCCGGCCCACCACTGACGTCACCATTCGCAACTGCCAATTGCACAGCGTAATTTTCGCCGCCGTCGCCATCGGCTCCGAAATTTCCGGCGGCATTCGCAACGTGGATATTCACGACTGCACGCTTTCCGGCGTGCAAAACGCGATCTTCATCAAAAGCCGCCAGGGCCGCGGCGCCTTCATCGAAAACTTCACCGGCGAAGATCTGGTCATTGAATCCTCCCCAACCTTTATCGGGATAAATTTGGTCTCCACCGGCATTCCGGCTACTGAGCCCGTGCCGGGGCCATTGTACGACTGGACCATTGTGCGCAATTTGAATTTCGACGGCGTGGAGGTGAAAAATGTCCAAACTTTAATCGGCTCCAGCGGCGGCCAGGACACCCCGCCCGAAATTTCTCCCGACGCCCCCATCCTTGGCTTCACCCTAAATAACATCACTGGAACCTGCCAAAAAGGCATCTTCCTCGACAACGTTGCCAACGCCCACTTCAGCAAAATTTTGGTCAAAGGTTTTTCCGGCAATTTGCTGAATTTGACCAATGTAACCGGAACGGGATTGGAGAATCCGACGGCATCTGCCCGCTAGCTTGGAAACTCTTCCAAATATAGCCCGGTGGCCTCCTTCAAGTTGGCCAAAGCCTCGGCTTCGGTTTTTCCCTGCGTGGTGGTACCGGTCTCCGGATTGTAGGCCACGAGCCAATCGCTCTCGGCATCGGGATAGATGACTGCGGTTAATTTGCGCATAAGATCACCTTACAACTTTTGCACGGATTGTGCAACCGGAGAAGTTACCCACCTCTTATCCGCAGGTTATTCACAACTTGTGCGCAGGTTCGGTGACGGTTTGGTGAATAAAAAGAGGCCCTTCGGGGCAAAATAGGTTTGCGAGTCTGCGCGGCGGCGAGTGTATTGCGCTTTTACTGCTCATCTTCCCCCGCCACGCATGTTCCTCCGCGAAGTCAATATCAACGGTTTCAAAAGCTTTGCCGACCGCACGAAAATTTCGATGCAGCCGGGTGTCACCGCCATCGTCGGCCCCAACGGCTGCGGCAAGAGCAACATCGTGGACGCCATCCGCTGGGTGCTGGGCGAACAGAGCGCCAAAGCCCTGCGCGGCGGCAAGATGGAAGACGTCATTTTCGCCGGCACCGACACCCGCAAAGGCCTGCCCTTGTGCGATGTCTCCCTGATTTTTACCGACTGCGAAAAGGAACTGGGCACCGCCTTTAACGAAGTCGAAATCGCCCGGCGCGTTAGCCGCGATGGCGCGGGCGAATACTTCCTGAACGGCAAGCAATGCCGCCTGAAGGACATCCACCGCCTGTTTATGGACACCGGCGTCGGCCGCGTCTCTTATTCCTTCATGGTGCAGGGGCAGATTGACCAGATACTTTCCAGCAATCCCGCCGAGCGCCGCTCCATTTTCGAGGAAGCCGCCGGCATCACTCGCTACAAAAGCCAGCGGCGCGAAGCCCTCAACAAGCTCGCGCTGGTCGAGCAAAACCTCGCCCGTGCCACGGATGTCATCGAGGAAGTCGCCCGGCAAATCGGTTCGCTCAAGCGCCAGGCCGGCAAGGCTCTGCGTTACCAGCGGCTCAAACACCGTCTGACGAAGCTCGACCTCGCCTACAACGCCTGTTTTTTCGCCCGCCGCCAGGCCGAAGTTGTCCGGCTCGAAACCCTCGCCGCCGAAGCCCGCGCCGCCGCCCAGGGCACCGCCGCCTCCCTGCAAGAACGCGAAGAGCGCGTGACCGATTTGAAGTCCGCCCGCGCCGGTCTCGCGCAAAAACTCCAGGACGCCCAGCAGGCTGTTTTTGACCTGCGCTCCGAAATGGAAAATGCCGAGAGCCAGAGCAAATTTGCCGAAGTGCGCCGCGATGACCTCACGGGCCGTCTCGCGGAAATCGAAAAAGAAATTTCCGGTCTGCGTGGCCAACTCGGCGAACTCGACGAACGCTTGCAGACCGATTCCGCCCAGCACCAAGGCGCGCTGGGTTCCGTGGATTCGTCCGACGCCGCCTTCCGCGCCCAGCAGGCGGAGTTTGACGCCGCCCTGGCCTCCCTCAGCACCGGCGAACGCGCCCTGCAGGACCGCCGCCAGCACCTCCTGGTGCTCGAAAGTGGCATCACCCGCCTGCGCACGAACAGCACGCACCTCGAAGTCGATTTAAAGACCTACCAGATTAAGCACGCCGCGCTGGCCGACACCGTTTTCCAGCTCAAGGAAGAGCAAGCCAAGCTCGACCAGCAAAAGGCGCAGTTTGCCGCCGCCCATGCCTCCCGCGCTGCGGATGTAGCCGCCGCCCAACAAGCCGTCAGCGAAGCCCAAGCCACCGAAAATTCTCTGCGCCAGCAATTCCGCGACACGCAGACGCGCATCCAGGACCTCGACCGCAAACTCGCCCGCGGCACCGCCCAGGTCCACGCGCTCGAAGGTCTCCAAGCTCGCTTTGAAGGTTTTTCCGAAGGCGCCAAAGCGATTCTCCAAGGCAAACTCGAAGACTTGCTGCCCAAGAGCGCTTACCAGATTTTGACGCGCCTCGTCGACATCCACGATGCGGACGAGCCGGCCATCGAAGCCCTGCTCGGGCCGGCCGCCGATGCCCTCGCCCTCGCCGATTTCGCGTCCGCCGCACCCGTGGCCGGCCGCCTCGCCGCCGGACAACTCGGTCGCGCCTGCCTGCAAGTGCCCGCTCCCGCGCGCACCAAAACTAATCCGCCGGAATTGCCCGCGGGCATCCGTCCGGCGTTGAGTGCTGTAACTCTGCGCGATGGTCAGACGGCGCAAATCCTTCGTCTCGAAAATTTGCTTGGCGATTGTTACCTCGCGGACACGCTGGATAATTTTCTCAATTTCTGGGCGGCCAATCCCGGATTTGAATTTGGGATGGCGGCTACTGCCAACGGCGAAGTCGTCGACCGGCGCGGGCTCATTTTTGGCGGCCAGGCCCAGGGCGGCAAAAAAGAAGGTTCCTTCCTCCAGCGCGAATCCGATGTAAAGCGCCTGCGCAAGGAACTCAGTGCGCAAAACACCGAACTCACCCAGCAGACCGAGCACTCCATGGGTTTGCAGGCCCAGCTCGACGCCGCCGAAGCGCTCATCAACGAAAAGCGCGCGCGCGTCAACGAACTCGCGCAGGAAGTCGCCACCGTGCAGGCTCAGGAAAAAACTCTCGCGCAATCCCTTTCCCAAAACGCCGACAACTCCGCCCGCCAGCGCCGCCAGCTCGAAGAGTTGGAACAAAGCCGCACCGAGGCCGAGCAACGCCTTACCCGCGCCCAGGCCGACTTGACCGAGGCGGAATCGCAAATCACTACCGAACGCACGGCCATCGCCGAACGCGAGCAAAGCCTGACCGATTTGCGCGCCGAGCGCGACCGCCGCCAGGAATCCTTCGCGCAA
>Ga0206926_1122_pt1 | contig 15692 bp, 12 predicted proteins | sample Alteio_BWOrgHeat_59_FD_152955 | JGI IMG/M metagenome (GOLD analysis project Ga0206926, IMG submission 152955) | Enriched cells from forest soil in Barre Woods Harvard Forest LTER site, Petersham, Massachusetts, United States -... | ecosystem: Environmental > Terrestrial > Soil > Temperate forest >... | reverse complement strand
GCCTCACCCGCAGCCCATCATGCGCCGGGGCGATGCCCGGCGGCAGCATGGCGGCCAGTTCGGCGTGATCGTGGCCGTGCGTGAGGTGCGTGAGGTAGGTCTGCGGCGCGCCGATCTCCTGGGCGACGGCGACCGCCTCGGCGATGCTCATGTGCGAGGCGTGCGGCTCGGTGCGCAGGCCGTCGAGCACGACCGCCTCGGCGCCGCGCGCGAGCGCGACGGCTTCGCGTGGCACGCGTTTGCAGTCGGTGTAGTAAACGAATTTTTTTCCGCTGCTGCGTTCGGTGAAGATAAGACCGAGGGTGTTGACGCCGCCATGCGGAAGCAGGGTCGATTGGATCGTGCCCTGCGGCAGCTCGAGCGATTCGGGCATCGGCGTGAGCTGGAACGCCGCGTAACCCTTGGACACCGGTCGCTCGGCAATCGCGTAGGGAAACATCGCGAGCACACGCGCCATGCCCTCGTCGGACGTATAAACCGGGATGGCCTTGCCGCCATGCAGGTCGCAGAAGCGCCGCAGGTCGTCCATGCCCGCGACGTGGTCGGCATGCCCGTGGGTGAGGAGGAAAAGATCGAGCCAGTCGATGCGCTCGCGCAGGCATTGCACCCGGAGCTCGGGTGCGCCGTCCACCTGCACGTGCAAGCCATCCATCACGACGTGGATGGAGGTGCGCGTGCGCTGGTTGCGCGGATCGGACGACATGCAGACGGCGCACTTGCACGCAATCATGGGCACGCCCTGCGACGTGCCCGTGCCGAGAAAAATGATTTCCATGGTCGAACCACCACGGATGTCACGGATTTCACAGATGTGAAGACGAAAGGTATTTTTCGGATTTTTTCCCGCGGATGGCGCGGATGCTCACGGATGATTTAATCAGGAAACCCGGAAGCCGGGAGGTGGGACTTCTGGTTCGATCTCGGTATTTTCTGTGTAGGTCGGGGTTTATCCCCGATGTGTGTCGGGCGTAAAGCCCGACCTACGGCTCGCCAATCGCTTCACGCTGAAGCCCGGACGCGTTCAACACTGGTGATGTGCATCGGAGAGACGTTTGCATAGACATCGTCCGTTTCGCCTTCGATGATAACGCGGCCGCGCCCGGTGATCATCACAAAATCAGGATGCGTGATGCGCCAAGCGCGACCATCACTCAGGCGAATGTCGAACGGGGCGAAAGGCGCGGCATGGAGAAAATCGCGAATCACAGAAACGGGATTCATGGGAGTAATTTAAATGATTAAATCAGGAAAACAAGTGCACGTTGTGGCAGGCCACCCCCAGTCTAGCAGGATTTTCCGTGCGCCGATCTTCCTCTGTGATCTTTGTGGGCGGGGTGCCCTCACCCCGCATTGAGGTGGAGCGCAGTCCCTGACGCGCTCAGAACCCCGCACAGATGAATTTAAGGAGGAAGCCCGGAAACCAGGAACCCAACCTTTTGGTTCGATCTCTGTGTCCTTCGTGCCTTCGTGGTTAAAGGCAGGGGTTCCTCATCACCCCCGCGAGGGCTTGCTCGATGAACCGCGCTTGGGTTTCGTCGTACCGCCGGCCATCGACTTGGGCGTGCCGTAAAACTGGCGCTGGCTCGGATTGGGGTGGGACTTTTCCTTCCCGCCCATGAACGGCGCGAACGGGCTTTTATTTTTGGCGTGTTTGGGATCCATCATTCGAGTTTGGTCATCCCCGGCTGGATTGCAGCAGCAATATCAGCAGCCTGAACCATTTTCACAGCCTTTCATCGATTATGAGTCACCACCGTCGCGATGAGCCAGACAGCGCCTGTGACCCAACCCCGGCGAGACATAACCCGCACAACTCGCGATGAAAATATGTTTCCATGCCACCACGGCGTCGCTTCTGCCAGAGCCTTGATTTCACTTGGACGCAAGAACCGGCCAGTGCGCATCAATTGGAATACAACCCACAGCACAGTATTTATCATCAGCGCGATGAACAGCGCCATGTACGTTTCCCAAATGCAGTCAGGATTTATGTGCATGCCGAATTTTGCTGAACGGTAAAGATGCGCCACGCGAGAATCAACGCTGCCGATGTAGCCGGCCTCGCTGAGGCCGGGCCGGGGTCAGCGACCCCGGCTACAGTTCCGTGGTAGGGCAAAGCCTTCTGACTAGCCGCGTTTTTCTCGGCTCGTCGAGGACGCCTCGCCCTACCCTAGATTATGAAAATAAAAAAGGCGCTCCTTTTCGGGAGCGCCTTTGAAGTTGTTTCGGATTAGTAATCCATGCCGCCCATGCCGCCGCCGCCATGGCCACCGGGGGCCGGAGCTTCTTTTTTCTCCGGGATTTCAGTGATCATGCATTCGGTCGTCAGGAGCAGGCCCGCGATCGAGGCCGCGTTCTGCAGCGCCGTGCGGGTGACCTTCGTCGGGTCAACCACGCCGGCCTTCACGAGGTCTTCGTATTCGCCGGTGGCCACGTTGTAGCCGTAGTTGCCTTTGTTCGACAGGATCTGGCCGACGATCACGGCACCTTCGACGCCAGCATTGGCGCAGAGCATGCGGATCGGCGACTCGATGGCCCGGCGCACGATTTGCGCGCCAATGGCTTCGTCACCCTCGAGCTTCACGTTGTCGATGGCCTTGGCGCAGCGGAGCAGCGCGACGCCGCCGCCGGCGACAATGCCTTCCTCGACCGCTGCACGCGTGGCGTGGAGCGCGTCTTCAACGCGGGCTTTCTTTTCCTTCATCTCGGCTTCGGTCGCGGCGCCCACATGGACGACGGCAACGCCACCGGCGAGCTTGGCGAGGCGTTCCTGGAGCTTCTCGCGGTCGTAATCGGAGGTGGTTTCGTCGATCTGGCGGCGGATTTGCTTCACGCGGCCCTGGATGTCGGACGACTTGCCGTTGCCTTCGATAATGGTGGTGTTTTCCTTGTCCACCACGATGCGCTTGGCGCGGCCGAGGTCGCTGGTCGTGAGGTTCTCAAGCTTGAGGCCGAGGTCCTCGGTGATGCATTTGCCACCGGTGAGGACGGCAATGTCCTCAAGCATGGCCTTGCGGCGGTCGCCGAAGCCGGGAGCCTTGACGGCGCAGACGTTGATCGTGCCGCGAATCTTGTTCACGACAAGCGCAGCGAGGGCTTCGCCTTCGACATCTTCCGCGATGACGAGGAGGGGCTTGCCGCTCTTGGCCACGGTCTGGAGCAACGGCAGGAATTCCTGCAGGTTGGAGATCTTCTTCTCGTGGATGAGCACGTAGGCGTCCTCGAGCACGGATTCCATCGCTTCGGCGTTGGTGGAGAAGTAAGGCGAGAGGTAGCCCTTGTCGAACTGCATGCCTTCGACGACATCGAGGGTGGTTTCAATGGACTTGGCTTCCTCGACGGTGATGGTGCCATCCTTGCCGACTTTATCCATGGCGTCGGCAATGATGTTGCCGATCGTGTCGTCCCAGTTGGCGGAGACGGTGGCGACCTGGCGGATTTCCTCGCGGTCGGAAACCTTCTTGGAGCTCTTCGCGAGCTCGGCGATCGCGGCCTCGACGGCCTTGTCGATGCCGCGCTTCAGGAAGATCGGGTTCGATCCGGCGGTGACGTTCTTGAGGCCTTCCTTGTAGATGGCCTCGGCGAGCACGGTGGCGGTGGTGGTGCCATCGCCCGCGGCGTCGGAGGTCTTGGAAGCGACTTCCTTCACCATTTGCGCGCCCATGTTTTCATAGGGATCGGGAAGCTCGACTTCCTTGGCGACGGTGACGCCGTCCTTGGTGACGGTCGGTGAACCGAATTTCTTGTCGATGACGACATTGCGGCCCTTGGGGCCGAGCGTGACCTTGACGGCACGGGAGAGAAGTTCCACGCCACGCAGAATTTTTGCGCGGGCGGCTTCGTCGAACAGGAGTTGTTTAGCAGCCATGTGATTTAGTACTTAGTTGAGTGTTTAGAGTTGAGAGATCGAAGCGACTCAGGCGATGACGCCGAGGATGTCGTCTTCGCGGACGAGGGTGTATTTCTTGTCCTCGAGTTTGACCTCGGTGCCGCCGTATTTGCTGATGAGGACGCGGTCGCCGACCTTGACCTCGAACGGCGTGACTTTGCCGTCCTCGTTTTTCTTGCCGGTGCCGAGGGCGATGACCTTGGCCTCCTGCGGTTTTTCCTTGGCACTGTCCGGGATGATAATACCACCACGAACCTGCTCTTTTTCTTCGATGTGTTCGACGAGAACACGATCACCGATCGGTTTGATTTTCACGTTAGCCATATATGTATTTGGGTTGAGAGATTAGGTTGTTAATTGAAACGACGCGCGCCCGCAGTGGAAATTGCGAGCGCGCGAAAGGGTTTTAGAGTTTGGAAGAAAATGTGATCGAACACAGGTAGGGCGCGTTATCCTTAACGCGCCGTTTCTGCGATTGGAATTTGGACGGCGGGTTAAGGATAACCCGCCCTACCCGCGCTGCCGCGCGAAACGTCCCAAAATCGATAATTATCATGAAAAAGCCCCAGGATTACTTCTTGTTCTTGTCGTCATCGACGACTTCGAAGTCGGCATCGACCACGTCGGCTTTTTTCTCGGTCTGCTTGCCCGCGTCTTCGGATGAGGCGGAGGCATCCGGACCGGGAGCGGCGCCGGCGGCTTCGGTCGCTTTTTGGGCCGCGGCGTAGAGCTCACCGCCGAGGGCGGTAAGTTTCTCCATCGCGGATTTCATCCGCGCAGCATCGTTGCTTTCCAGGTCCTTCTTCGCTTCGGCGAGGGCGGACTCCATTTTCGATTTCGTCTCGGCCGGGAGCTTGTCACCCGTGTCCTTGAGCGTTTTCTCGAGCTGGTAAATGGTCGTGTCGAGCTGGTTCTTGGCCTCGACGGCGTCGCGGCGTTTCTTGTCTTCCGCGGCGTTGAGCTCGGCTTCCTTCGTCATCTTCTCGACTTCTTCCTTCGAGAGGCCGGACGAGCCCTGGATGGTGATCTTCTGGTCCTTGCCCGTGCCAAGGTCCTTGGCGGAAACGTGCAGGATGCCGTTGGCGTCGATGTCGAAGGTGACTTCGATCTGCGGCGCGCCGCGCGGCGCGGGCGGGATGCCGTCGAGCTTGAACGTGCCGAGGACTTTGTTGTCGCGCGACATCGGGCGCTCGCCCTGGAGGACGACGATCTCGACGCCGGGCTGGTTGTCGCTGTAAGTCGAGAAGACCTGCGTCTTCTTCGAGGGAATGGTGGTGTTGCGCGGGATCATCGCCGTGGCGACCTGGCCCGCGGTCTCGATGCCGAGCGTGAGGGGCGTGACGTCGAGGAGAAGCACGTCGCGCACTTCGCCCTTGAGCACACCGCCTTGGATGGCGGCGCCGACCGCGACGACCTCGTCGGGATTGACGCCCTGGTGCGGGGCCTTGCCGCCGAGTTCCCGGGCGATATCCACAACCTTCGGCATGCGCGTCATACCGCCGACGAGCACGAGCTCATCGATATCAGCCGCCGTCAAGCCGGCATCCTTCATGCAATTCTTGAAAGGCTCGATGCAGCGCTGGAAAAGCGAATCGCAGATTTGCTCCATCTTCGCGCGGGTGAGCTGCACGTTGAGATGCTTCGGGCCGCTCGCGTCGGCCGTGATGAACGGCAGGTTGATGTCGACGGACTGCGTCGAGGAGAGGGCAATTTTCGATTTTTCGGCTTCTTCCTTCAAGCGCTGGAGGGCCATCGGGTCCTTGCGCAGGTCGATGCCGTTTTCTTTCTTAAAAGTATCCACGAGCCAGGTGATGATGGCTTCGTCCCAGTTGTCGCCGCCAAGGTGGGTGTCGCCATTGGTGGCCTTGACCTCGAACACGCCGTCGCCAATTTCGAGGATGGACACGTCGAACGTGCCGCCGCCGAGATCGAAGACCGCGATTTCCTCGTCCTTTTTCTTGTCGAGGCCGTACGCGAGCGAGGCTGCGGTGGGCTCATTGATGATGCGGAGCACCTCGAGGCCGGCGATCTTGCCGGCGTCCTTGGTGGCCTGGCGTTGCGCGTCGTTGAAATACGCGGGCACGGTGATGACGGCCTGGGTGATTTTTTCACCGAGGTAGGCCTCGGCATCGGCCTTCATCTTGCCGAGAATGAAGGCGGCAATCTGCTGCGGTGCCAGCTGCTCGGTCTTGTCGCCCGAGCGAACTTCGACGTAGGCATCGCCGTTTTTGCCCTCGACGACCTTAAAGGGGAAATTTTTTGCTTCCTCGCGCACTTCGGAAAATTTTCGTCCAATGAGGCGCTTCGATGAGAAGACCGTGTTTTGGGAGTTGGTCACGGCCTGGCGTTTGGCGGCCTGGCCCACGAGGCGCTCGCCTGATTTTGTAAACGCAACGACCGACGGGGTGGTGCGTCCACCCTCGGCGTTGGCAATCACCACCGGCTCCCCGCCTTCCATGACGGCCATGCAGGAATTGGTGGTGCCTAAATCGATACCTAGAATACGGCTCATGCCCATGGGCTAGCAATGCATGTGCCCTGCCCTCGAACAGGTTTGTAAGTTGCTTAAAGAAAGTCGTTAGAAAATTTTACAGCCGCTTTCCCACTCACGGCGCTGCGCGCTAAAAGCAGCCAGCTTGTCACACCCTGTCACACTTAACCCCAGTAATCGTGCCATGCGGTGACACAGTTTTCGAAGCCAGTTTTTGAATAGAAGATCGCGAAGCGCCGTTGATTTCTCACCATCAAATGCCAAGCTTCGTCAAGGCTAAGCACGGCAAAAGCGATGCCTGCTTGGAAACCTTGTGGGCGGGGTGAGGGCATTCCGCCTGCATCTTTGTTCCCTTTGCCTGCCCTCCGAAGCCTTGGCGAAGGAGGACGACCTTCGCGTGAAAATGCTTGGAAGCGCCCATCACGCTTCTGGCCGGTCCAGCTTTGATTCAGTCATCATCCAACGGATCGATGCCCGACGGGTCCACGTAAACATAAACTTCAGTCTTCCGCTCGTTGCTGTTGGCCAATTTAGCCTTGATGGTTAAAATCGAGTTCAGCTGTTTGGCGGTCGAGATTGGCTTCACATACAGCTTGTACTTCTGTCCCTTCTCGACGACTTCGATCCGCGTGGAAAAAGTTCCCGCTGGTTCGCCTTGCGCAGTGATTTCGGTGATCGGGTGCGAGGGCAAACCTGAAAGGACAATCAGTTGTTCCGATGATTTGCCCCCCATCTTCCATTTCAGCAGTCTCGGCTCGATCGCCAAACATGGCCTGATGTTTATTTCAAAAAGGAGCTTCTTGGTCGGCTGGTTTGCCTCGTCGGTCAGGACGGTGATGTATTTTCCCTGCTTGCCGGTGCGCTCGCCCGGATGAAAGACAACCGCGATCTCCCCGCTCTCGCCGGGAGCATAGGTTTTTTTGTCGGGCACGGCCGTCGTGCACCCGCAACTGGGTTGTACCCCGGTGATGGTGACGGGATGATCGCCCGTATTTTTAAAAGGGAATGCCGCTTTTACTTCTGTTTGTTCACCTTCGATAATCTCCGCGCCAATCTTGTCTGCTCCCCACGCGAGGGTGCTGGCGTCCAACCTGGCCAGGAAGAACAGGGACAACGCAAACAGGGCAATGGGGCGGCCTTTGAGATGCATGCCGATAGGATACTTTGGGGAACTTCCTGCTCAACTATTTTTGTCAAATGGATGAGGGAAAGAAACGTTCATGTGGAACTCAGGAAATCAGGAAGTGAGATCGAGCGAAAGGCTGGCCGTGCCATCCGTAGCTCCGAAGGAGCAAAGGATGGAGCCAACAGTCGGAATTGAACCGACGACCCACGCTTTACGAAAGCGTTGCTCTACCAACTGAGCTATGTTGGCATCAGTGGAACAGTGGAAGAAACCTGCCCCGCCGGTGAGAGCAAGCCTCTTTTGGCGGCCACCCCGCCAGATCGCCAGTCAGCGTGCCGCGCCGCCGCGGAGTGAGTCGAGGATGGCCACGGCCGGGCCCGTCACCGATGACGACGAAAGGGACGCCCAATGCAATTTGTGCCTGACCGGATAAAACAATAACAGGATGAGCGCGGCCGCGCTGGTGAGCGCCCAGCGAATCGTGCGGCGGACGCGGCGGCGGCGCTGCCGTTCCTCTCGCTCCTGCCAGTATTGTTTTTCCCCGACGCCAGCCAGGCGGGTTTCCGGTCGGGAGAAATCGTGGATCAGGGCGGGATTAGACACGCGGGCAAAGGCCTTTCGAAATGTTTCGAGCGGCATGAAGCCGAGAATCGAGCGGAGCCGGGCATAGGCATAGTCCGCATCGCAGGCAAAGCGCGGAAAAAGCAGGAAGGTGTGCGGAATGTCGCGGGCGACAAGCGTGTGCACCAGCTGGTGAAACATCTCCGCCAGCACGGCCTTCTGGAAAGCAGGCTCGGAATTTTTCAAAAGCCCGCCCGGCACACTTTCATTGGCCCCGCCGACACGGATGCGGCTGGAGGCAACGGCTTCCAACTCGCGGATGGGAATGAAGGCGTGGTCGATCACGATCCGGCCAGCGGCAAGAATGGACTCGAGCGTTTCGCACAGGGCGGGATTCTTGACGATATAGGGCGCATCCGGATCAGCGAGGTCGTGTTCGAGGCCGGCGTCGCAGTGCGCGAAGTACTCCCGCGCCCAATTCCGTTGTGTGTAACCCGTATCAAGCCCCAGCTCCGTGAGCAGACGCACAAGAAACGTCGTCCCCGCCCGGCCGGTGCCGGTGATGATGACTTTGCGCGCTGGCTCTTTCATGCCGGTCAACATAGCAGTGAATCTTTCGCGCCATCGCAGGCAGGCGCTTTCCGAGGATGACGCAGGCCAAAAAAAAAGGTTACTGCAAATAACGCACTTTTATTGAGCAGATGATCAATTTATCTGAGGCGGGCGTGCATTTCTTTATCAACATAACAGTCAATACCATCGGTTAATTATCATCCGGACTCCGTCGAAAAATCATGAGGATACCAATCGATGGCTTCATCGTCGGACAACATCGATCAATGCCATCGTCGGAGAAGGGCAAAGCTGAGCGGAGTCTGGGTGGACGGGTTTGTCTGTGTATCACAACTTAATTAACAGCCGCTCGTTTCAAAAACGCCCGGGCGGTACACGCGCGACTTGCCGATGGCCTGCGGGCCGTTTTTTCAGCGCGACGGGCCTTGTCCGGACGCGTTGGGCCAATGGATCTACAACGCTGGTGGCGGAGACACAAATTCAATTGGGGTCTAGACCTTCTCGATGCCGCTGCTTGCGCCGGGTTTTGCCAAACAAAGTGGGGTAAAACCTACTGATGGAATACAGGTCGCGGCGTTAGAATGGGAATTGAACCATTGATCGCTTTTCGTCCGCAAAACACGCCCTAGCGCGTTCCAACTTCTACTCCGATGTTCACAAAACTCCGCCGCTTGCTGCGCCATTTTAGGCGCACGGCCTTGCTGGCTTGCATTTTTTCCGCGGTATCCGCGTATGCCCTACAGGTGGCCACGCCCACCTTCAGCCCGGTCGCTGGTACTTACTCCAGCGCACAATCCGTAACCATCAATACCACCACCAGCAGCGCCACCATCCGCTATACCACGGACGGCAGCACACCCAGCGAGACCAGCGGCATAATTTACTCCGGCCCGGTGAGCATCAGCAGCTCGACAATGCTCAGGGCCGTCGCCTACGAGAGCAGCTTCACCACCAGCGCGGTGATCAGCGGTCTCTACTCCATCACCAGTTCACCCGCCGCCATCGTGAATGTCCTCTACAATTTTACAGGATCCAACGATGGAGCCGCTCCTTATGCAGGCCTGATACAGGGTACCGACGGCAACTTCTACGGCACGACCTATAGCGACGGTATCAACAATCAAGGCACCGTCTTCAAGCTGACGCCATCTGGTGCGTTGACCACCTTGGCCTCGTTTAACGTCACCAATGGCGCGACGCCTTCGGCCGGTCTGATACAGGGTAGCGACGGCAACTTTTATGGCACGACCTATTATGGCGGCAGTAACAACGATGGCACGGTCTTTCAGATGACACCGGCGGGTGTCCTGACCTCCTTGGTTTCGTTTAACAACACCAATGGGGCCCATCCTTACGCGGGCCTGGTGCAGGGCAGCGACGGCAACTTCTACGGCATGACCTATTCCGGAGGCAGCGCCAACGATGGCACCGTCTTTATGATCACGCCGGCCGGCGTCCTGACCACCTTGGTTTCGTTTGGCGGCGCCAATGGGAGCAATCCCGAAGCCGCTTTGGTCCAGGGCAATGACGGCAACTTTTACGGCACGACCTATTATGGCGGCAGTAGTTATGTTTCGGGAAGCAATTTGGGCTACGGCACGGTCTTTATGATCACGCCGTCGGGCGTCTTGACGACCTTGGTTTCGTTTAACAACACCAATGGGGCCAATCCTCTGGCGGGCTTGGTGCAAGGCAGCGATGGCAACTTCTATGGCACGACCCAATTTGGGGGAGATTGCGATTGCAATGCTGGCACGGTTTTCCAGGTGACTCCAGCGGGTGTCCTGACCTCCCTGGTTTCGTTTGACAGTGCCACTGGCGAGGAACCTCTCTCCGGCCTGATCCAAGGCAGCGACGGCAACTTCTATGGCACGGCTTATTTCGGCGGCGCTTCAGGTATCAATAAAGGCGTGGCTTTTCAGGTCATCGTTCAGCCCGCCGCAGCCCCCACCTTCAGCCCGGGCGCAGGCACTTACATCGGTGCGCAATCGGTGACCATCAGTTCCCTGACCAGCGGTGCCACCATCCGCTACACGACCGATGGCAGCACGCCAACCGAAGCCAACGGCATAATTTACTCCGGCCCGGTGAGCCTCGTTAGCACGACCCTGCTCAAGGCCATCGCCTACGAGCCCGGCTTGACCAACAGCCCGGTGACAAATGGCATCTACACGATCGGTTCGCCAGCCGCCCTCTTGAATATCATCGACAATTTTTTCGGACTCGGCATCGGAGGAAAAAATCCTCAGTCGAGCCTGGTCCAGGGCAACGACGGCAACTTTTACGGCACAACCAATGACGGGGGCACGAGAGGAGCAGGCACCATTTTTTCGACGACTCCGGCGGGCGTTTTGACCACCTTGGTTTCGTTTAATAACACCAATGGGCAGGCTCCTTACGCAGGCTTGACACTGGGAATCGATGGCAACTTCTACGGCACAACCTATTCCGGCGGCAGCGCCAACGATGGCACCGTATTTAAAATGACTACGGCAGGCGATTTAACCCCTTTGGCTTCATTCACCGGCGTCAGCCTCAACGGGCAAAATCCGACGACAGCTCTGGTGCAAGGCACCGACGGCAACTTCTACGGCACAACCTTGTCGGGAGGAGCCAACAACGACGGCACCGTTTTCCGAATGACACCGGCAGGCACCCTGACCAACTTGCTTTCATTCACCGGCGCCAATGGGGCCAGTCCTTATGCGGGCTTGGTGCAGGCTAACGACGGCAACTTCTACGGCACGACCTTGTCGGGAGGAGCCAACAACGATGGCACCGTTTTCCGAATGACACCGGCAGGCACCCTGACCAACTTGGTTTCGTTCACTGGCGCCAATGGGGCCAGTCCTTACGGAGGCTTGGTGGAGGGCACCGACAGCAACTTCTACGGCACGACCTTGTCGGGAGGAGCTGACAACGATGGCACCGTTTTCCGAATGACACCGGCAGGCGCCCTGAGCACCTTGGTTTCGTTCACCGGCGCCAATGGAAAGAACCCCAACGCAGGCTTGGTGCAGGGTAGCGACGGCAATTTCTATGGTACGACCGGAGGTAGCACTGTTGGCAACGATGGCACCGTTTTTATGATGACTCCGGCAGGCGTCCTTACCACCTTGGTTTTATTCGACGGTGCAAACGGGGAAAATCCTTATGCTAATCTGGTGCAAGGCACCGACGGCAACTTCTACGGCACGACTTATGATGGTGGCATCTGGGGCGGCGGGACGATTTTCCAATTGATCAGGCCCCTTCCGCTAATGGCCGCGCCGGCCTTCAGTCCCGCTGCCGGCACTTACACCAGTGCGCAAACCGTGTCGATGACGTCAGCAACCAGCGGCGCCTCCATCCGCTACACCACGGACGGCAGCGCGCCAACCGAGATCAACGGCACGCTCTATTCGACCCCAGTGAGCATCAGCAGCACCACGACGCTCAAGGCCGTCGCCTATGAGAGCGGCTTCACCGACAGCACGGTGACAAGTGGCACCTATACCATCAATGATCCGCCATCCACACCAACCCCGGCGGCAGGCGGTGGCGGCGGTGCATTCGATGATTGGTTCCTAGGCTTCCTGGCGTTCGCCGGCGTCGTGCGGTGGAGAATCGGTGCGCTGAAGCGCGCAAATCACAAACGCCAATAGCCAAACGCCAAAAAGGTCTGAAAATAACCATGCGACCTTCGTCGCCAGTGGCTATTTTGGATTTTTTGGGATTTGAAGTTTGGCGTTTGGGATTTTTCTGCGATTTCTCGCTTGGTGACCCTTCGCACTGAACTTTTCGACTACGAGCTGCCCGCGCGGCTCATCGCACAAACACCCGCCGCCTGCCGCGACCAGTCGCGCCTGCTCGTGGTCGATCGCGCCGCGCACACCGTCGCACATCACGTCTTTGCCGACCTGCCGCGCTTCTTGCGCGCCGGCGACACGCTGTTTCGCAACACCGCCGCCGTCCTGCCCGCGCGGCTGCACGCCTTCCGACCGAGCGGCGGCGCCATCGAATGCCTGCTGCTGCGGCCCGAACCAGGACGCGGTTCGGAGACTTGGTGGTGCCTCGTGCGCCCGGCCAAAAAATTGCCGGTCGGCGCGACCTTCGCGCATCCAAACGGGGATTTTCAGGGAAAAATCCTCGAACAACAAAGCGGCGGCGGCGCGCTCGTCGGCTTCGCCACGCGCACCGGCGAACCCATCACGGTCATCGCCAACCGCCTCGGCGACGTTCCCCTGCCGCCTTACATTGAGCGCCACGGCACCCCCGGTGAGCGGGCGGCCGACCTCGAGCGCTACCAAACCGTTTATGCCGACCGCGCGCGGCAGGTCGCCGTGGCCGCGCCCACCGCCGGACTGCATTTCACGCCCGGACTGCTCGCCGCGCTTGCCGCACAAGACGTGCAAACCGCCGACCTCACGCTGCACGTCGGCCTCGGCACCTTTCGACCCATCGCCACCGACACCGTCGAGGCGCACGCCATTCATCGCGAGATTTACGAGCTCCCCGCCACCGCGCAGCGCGCTCTTTTTCGGTACGCCGGCCGACGCATCGCCGTGGGCACGACCAGCGTGCGCGCCATCGAGGATTTCCTGGAAACCCACAACACATCACAAAATCACACTCACATTTCCGAGGCCGCCATTTTCATCCATCCGCCCCATATCTTCCGCGGGGTCGATGCGCTCATCACCAACTTTCACCAGCCGCGCTCCACCCTGCTCTGCCTCGTGGCCGCCTTTCTTACGCCCGGCTCGACCGACGGCATCGCGTGGCTGAAGGAAATCTACGCCGAGGCCATCGTGCGCGAATACCGCTTTTTCAGCTATGGCGACGCCATGTTGGTATTGTGATTTTTGTCATTAGTCATTTGCCATGGGTTATGGATATTTTGCACTTGGTGGTTGGTATTTCGTAAATGGCGCCATTTCTTGTTCTCTGGCGATCCACTTGCGAAAAGCGCAAAGCTGCTTTCTGTATCGCTTCTCCTTAACCATCCCAAAAACCATGATGAAACGCCTTCTCTTCCTCTTCGCCACCCTCGCCTTCACCTCCGTCGCGCTCGCGACGGTTGAGACCTATAAAATCGACCCGGTGCATTCGTCGATCAACTTCAGCATCCGCCACTTCGTCGGCAAAGTGCAGGGCCGCTTCACCCAGTTCACCGGTACGATCACGGTCGACCGCGACAACCTTGAGAACAGCTCGGTTGAAGCCACTATCGACGTCGCCAGCGTCAACACCGAAAATGACAAGCGAGACGCGCATCTGAAGACGCCCGATTTCTTTGACGCCGAAAAGTTCTCCACCATCGCCTTCAAGAGCGAATCATGGGAAAAAACTGGCGACGATACCTACGATGTGACGGGGGATCTCACGATCAAGGGCATAATCAAAGAGATCGTACTTAAGGTGAAGCTCCTCGGCTTTGGCCCCGGCATGAATGGCGCGCAACTCTCCGGCTGGGAAGTCTCGACCACGCTTAACAAGGCCGATTTCGGCGTGAATGGGCCGGCCTTGCTCGGCAAGGCGCTGGGCAATGACGTTGCCGTTACCATCGACGTGGAGGCCGACTTGCAGAAGTAAGCGTTGGTCGCTTGGCATTGGTCATTCGTAATTGGCAGTTCGCTCTGGCGTTCAGTGTTCGGCGTGTCCGCCGTCTTGTCCGCCATAGCCTTGGCAAAGGCGGAAGCTTTGGCGAAGTATGACGTTGATCATTTCTCATTCGCCATTCGGCATTCGTCATTCGTAATTACCGGGATGGCCCAACCCGACCTCCAGACGCTGATCGAAGACGCCACACTCGATTACACGCTCGGCGACACCGATGCCGCCCTGGCCAAGCTCGACCGCGCCACGACGCTCGGACCCGGTTCCTTCGAGGCCTGGCACGCCCTCGCCGAGATCAATTTTTCCCTGCGCCGCCTCGATGCCGCCGCCACCGCGGGCGAGCGCGCCCTTGCGCTTAGGCCCGATGACCTCTTCATCCATACCACGCTCTCGCGCATTTTTATGGAAAAAGGCGACAAGGCCACGGCCGAGAAATACGGCGCCCGCGCCAAGGTCCTCGGCTGGAAAGATCAGCTCCAAAATCCCGCCGACCAAGCCACCGGCCCAGCTAGCTAGAGCGGTTTTAAAATTAGTGTAGCCACGAAGGATCACAAAGAACCCAAAGAATATCCTTTTTTGAGATCTATGTGTTCTTTTGTGGCAAAAAATCCGGCTGACTGGGGTGCCGCCAGCCGGTTGACAGGCTTCGTTTCGAGTTTGTAGCCTTTCCCGCTTCATGGACAAACCCTCTTACACACTCGAGTTCGAAAAACCCCTGCGCGAACTCGAGAAACAGATCGAACATCTCAATCAACGCGCGCTCGAAAGCAAACTCGACGTCTCGACTGAGATCTTGGCCATCGAGCGCAAACTCGCCGACACCCAGCGCGCCATCTATACCAAACTGACGCCCTGGCAGCGCGTGCAGATTGCCCGCCACCCGAAGCGCCCCTACGCACTCGATTACGTCGGCCTCATTTGCGAAAACTTTCAGGAGCTGCACGGCGACCGCCAGTTCAAGGACGACCGGGCGCTGGTCGGCGGCACGGCGTTTTTCGGCAGCCAGCCCGTCATGGTCATCGCCCAGCAGAAGGGCCGCGAGACCAAGGAAAAAATCGAACGCAACTTCGGCATGCCCCAGCCCGAAGGCTACCGCAAGGCGCTCCGCCTGATGCGCCTCGCCGAGAAATTCGGCCTGCCCGTCCTCAGCTTCATCGACACGCCCGGCGCCTATCCCGGCATCGGCTCGGAGGAACGCCACGTCGCCGAGGCCATCGCCGTCAACCTCCGCGAGATGGCCATGTTGCGCACGCCCACCATCTGCGTTATCGTCGGCGAAGGCGGTTCCGGCGGCGCGCTCGGCATCGGCGTGACCGACCGCGTGCTCATTTTCGAAAACAGCTACTACTCCGTCATCTCACCCGAAGGCTGCGCGGCCATTCTCTGGAAGGACCGAGACGCCGCGCCCGAGGCCGCCGAGGCCCTCAAGCTCAACGCCGACACCCTCGAAAAAC
>Ga0206926_1121_pt1 | contig 15810 bp, 11 predicted proteins | sample Alteio_BWOrgHeat_59_FD_152955 | JGI IMG/M metagenome (GOLD analysis project Ga0206926, IMG submission 152955) | Enriched cells from forest soil in Barre Woods Harvard Forest LTER site, Petersham, Massachusetts, United States -... | ecosystem: Environmental > Terrestrial > Soil > Temperate forest >... | reverse complement strand
CGGGCAGGATGATGGTGCAGATGCCCAGCATCCTGGATACTTTTTTCTCTGCGGTCTGCTGGACCGGATCTGCCAGTACGGGCTCTATAAAGGGGAAAACGGGTCTGCAGTATTTTTTTTCAAAGAAGAGCTTGGCAAGATACCAGTTGAGAAAGGCGGCTATCAGCACGACGGTCATAAAAAAAATGACGCCACGGTTGGTGGAATTGCTGTTGACCAGCAGATCCTGTCCCTGGTCCAGGGCCCATATGGGGGTGGAGAAAAAAATAACGCCCAAAAGGATCACCCGGTAGCGAAACAGCTGTAAAGACTTATCCCGGATATAGTCCGAGAGACGCTGTAGCAACCGGGTGACCGGATGGGCGGAATAGGGTGATGATGTATTGACTACGGGGGAAAGGGGCATAAAACAGGGTTAATGGTTTGGTGAAAATTCGTAAGAATTCCCCATATAACCAAGTCCTGGTCTTTATCCGCGGCTTTTACCTGCCCACTTTTACGTCAAAAACATCTTTTACGCAACCGTACTTGTCCTTCACCGTATAGATGGTCGTGGCTGTTGGGCTCACGGTAATACTCCTGGTAGTGCCGTTCCCGTTAGACCATTGATAGTCTCCTGTGAAGGAGGCGGTCAGGGTGGCGCTTTCTCCTTTTTTTATAGTGAGCGTTCTGTGCTTTCCCACATTTTTCATCATGGTGAAATGGTCGCGGATCTGTCCGTCGGCGTTGATCCATTTCCAGTCCAGGCGGTTCCCCTGTACTTCCAGCATACCGGAGCCGCCGTGTGTGGCGTCGGAATAGGGGAGCGCTTTATGCGGATAAGTAGTTTGTTTGCCACCCAGCTGGCCGGCCGAACCGGAGACGACATAGAGCGTACCTTTGTAACCGGTGGCGGAGTCCTTGATATAGGGACAGGAATTGGGCGTACCGTCATAAAAGCCGGAGGAAATGCTGAGCAGGTTCAACTTTGGATCAAAGCTGTCCTGGGGTCCGAAATGATCTTTCATCAATTTTGACCTTTCGTAGTCGTGGCTATGTCCGCAGAGCACGAGATCTACGCCATAGCGTTCCAGGATGCGGATGAAATTTTCACGGATATGGGTAAGTTCATCCGTTTTGTCGGAATTGTGAGAGCCCATGGTATAGGGAGGATGATGCCAGTAAGCGATGATCCATCCTTTGTTTTGATTGGCTTCCAGGTCTTTTTTGACCCATTCGGCCTGGGGGCCGGTGGTGTCATAGATACGATAGCGTCCCTCTTCGATGCCATAGGAGTCGAGGGAGAGAAAGTGAATATTGCCGATGTCAAAGGAATAGAAGGCAGGGTTATGGGAGGCGACACCACCGGCTTCTCCGTCGATGGGCATGGTGAAATTCTGAAAATAGGCTATCTGGTGTGTCATCTGCACTTTTCCTTCGGCGGAGTCCCCGTCATAATAATCATGGTTGCCGGGTGAGGGATAGAGCGGGTATTTTGGAAGGAGATCATCCTTATAGATATTGAAAAAATTTGATTGAAATTCAGTATCGCGGCCGCTGCTATAGGAATTGTCACCCAGCAGGATCCATGCGTTGAGGTAATTGTCACCCAGATAGTGCATGAGCTGGTCACGTACATTTCGCTGGTTAATGGAATTGTTCCCGCAATCTCCGATGGCTGCTATCCTGTAAAACCCTTCTGTCCCCGGAACGGGCAGCGTATAGAAGTAATTATTGGCCGTGGCCTGGAGGGTGTCCTTCCATGAGCCGATGGAATAATAATATTTTGTGTTGGGGGAGAGCCCTTCCAGCCTGATCTTATGTTCTGAGGTGAGGATCGTGTCCTGTGCTGTTTTATCCAGATGATCTTGCTGGGCGCCATAGTGAACATAACCTCTGACCAGTACGTCTGTCCGCCAGCGGATGATGATGCTGGTGGAAGTGGCGGCCTGCAGATAGGGCCCTCTCAGCAGTGCTGCGTTGGGCTTTACGGTACGTTGGGCTTGTGAAAGAAGAGAGAGGAACATCAGTGCCATTAACAGTGATACAGTTTGTTTCATTACAGTGTAGTATTTAAGATATCAACTTTAAAAGTATGTTTCGAATATTAAGGTAAGGTTAATGGGTTTTATTTATTGATAGGTGGCAGGCTGTCGGTGAGTGTGTTCAGGAATAGTATGATGTCCTGTTCTTCCCTTGGGCTTAACCCCAGGGGATGAGCGGAAAGTGTTTGTGAAGGAATGGCCAGGCCCATTCCTTCACCGCCTCCTTTGTTATAGAAATCCAGCACTTTTTGCAGACTATGAAAGGCGCCGTTGTGCATATAGGGAGCTGTCTTTGCTGTGTTGCGGACCGTAGGCGTCTTAAATGCGCCTTTGTAGAAAGGGAAGGGATAAACGACAAACCGTCCGCTGTCGGGGCTCAGCTGTGGTTTATTGAATTGATCGGTACGGGTGGTCCCCAGCACTTCATATTCCGTACGGGTATAGTCTGGTGGGATCAGTCCATTGAACAGGGGAATAAAGTGACAGGTGGCGCACTGGGCCTTGCCGAGGAAGAGATTGGCGCCATTGATCTCCCGGGTGGTGAGGGTCGGTCCGCCGGTCTCGATGTATTTATCAAAGGCGGAATTCATAGGATGGAGAGATGATACATAGGCTGCGATGGCTTTGGCGATGGTGTCGATGTGTTGTATGACGGAGTCGGGCGCACGCATTTCCCTGCTGTTCTGTAATACCGTCCGGATCTGCTGTTCCAGGCTGGCGGCCCGGCCATCCCAGAACTGCTGGTATTGTAAACCGCAATAGAGGAGGGTGGGGGCGTTGCGGGGGAGTGCACTGTGTCCGTCGATGGCGAGGCTGGTGGGGAGCCCATCCGTAAAGAATTTTTCGGGTGCATGACAGGTAGCGCAGCTTCTGCTGCCATTACCGGAGAGACCTTTGTCGAAGAAAAGGGTGTGTCCTGATGCGATGGTGGCTGAGTCGGTCCTGTAGGCGCCGGGAAAATGTTGGGGTATCAGCGCGTCGGGGCTGAAGATATTCTTTGCCTCGTAATTGAGGATGGGGCTGGCAGCGAGCGTGAGACCTCTTTGTCGGATGAGCAGGTTTAGCTGGTGTTGAAGGGGCAGGGCGGCGGAGCGCAGGAATTGGAGCCTGTCAAAGCTGTCAAAAGCCGGATGATCCCGGAGACCGTCGAGGGCCTTTTGCAGGAAATAGCGCAGGCTGTCGGAGCGGGGTTCTCCCTTTATAAGATAGGGTTGGAGCTGGCGGTCGATGGATTGTAACGCCGCATAGGATTCCCGGATGCCGCTTTTTAGAAAGGGCGCTTCGTAGCCGGTGATGTCCAGGGCGACGATCCGGACCAGCTCGATCCGGAGACTTTCCAGCAGCTGGCGGTCGTCAGCCTGCAAGCCATAGAGGAGAGATACGAGGTCCGTGGAAGAGCTGACCACGGCTGCTGTCTGTTCCTGTAATTGTTGTTTGCTTTCGGGGGTGATCTTTTCGTAGAGGAGAGATTCGATGACCTGGAGACCTATCGGGGACTGGTATTCCATGCTGGGTTCTTCCGCTTCGAATTTGGGTGCACGGTTATAGATGCGGGCAGAGGTGGTGAAGAAATATTCGAGGAAAGACTCCATTTTCTTATAGGCATAACGACAGTCGGCGAGCTTTTGACGGGCGGTGGCTATGGAGCGGGGATCATGGATGCCGATGGTTTTTACAGCGGATTGCAGCGTCTGGCAGCTGTTTGCGAAGGAGGGGGCTTCGCTCTTGAAATAAGTGATGGCGCTTTCGATGCCGGGTGAGGGGAGGGCTGGCCGGATCAGCGCGGTGGTCAGCGAACCGGTGACCAGTAAAATAAGCATGACGAGGGTGGCGCGCATAGGCAAAGTAACATCCTGATGAGGGTGTGGCCAAGCGTATGGGGAAAATAATATTAAAATAATGGCTGCCGGACTGGTGGTAGCTTTCTGTTTTTACGTATCAGGGAAGAGAAAACGCACACTATGCAGCAAAATGAATTAAAGATCGGGCTGTTCGGGATTGGACTGGATACTTACTGGCCGCAGTTCCAGGGATTAAAGGAAAGGCTGGAAGGGTGGCTGGCTGAGGTGGAGAAAAGACTGGCGGACATTCATCCGCAGATAGTCAATGCGGGATTGATAGACGATCCTGCGAAAGCATTTGAGGCGGGGCACCTGTTCCGGAAGGCGGATGTGGATGTGATCTTTTTATATGTGACGACCTATGCGTTGTCGGCAACGGTGTTGCCGGTGGTACAGCGGGCGAAAGTGCCGGTGATCATCCTGAATTTATCGCCGGAGGCGGCCATCGACTATACTGCTTTTAATAAGCTGAACGACCGGACGAAGATGACCGGGGAATGGCTGGCTTATTGTTCGGCCTGTCCCGTTCCGGAGATAGCCAATGTGTTTGCGAGAACGGGTATCCGGTTTTACCAGGTGACGGGCATGCTGCGGGAAGAAAGCGTCTGGACGGAAGTGCGGGAGTGGGTGGAGGCGGCCCGGACGGCCAATATCATGTTCCATAACCGGATGGGATGTATGGGGCATTATTACAGCGGGATGCTGGATATCTATTCTGATCTTACGCAGCAGTGCGCTCATTTCGGAGGGCATATGGAGATCATAGAGATAGATGAGCTGTCGGCATTGCGGAAGGGGGTGAGTGAAGCGGACAGGGCGGAAAAAATAGCGGAGTTCCATCGTTGTTTTGACATACAGCCGGATTGTTCTGCGGAGGAGCTGGCCCGATGCGCTGTTACATCCGTGGCGCTGGACAGGCTGGTAGCGAAATACCAGCTTGGTTCCATGGCCTATTATTATAAGGGTATGCCGGGGTCGGAGAACGAGGACACCATCACTTCTATCATATTGGGCAATTCCCTGCTTACGGCCAGGGGCATTCCTGTCGCCGGGGAATACGAAATAAAAAATGCACAGGCCATGAAGATCATGGACAGCTTTGGCGTGGGGGGATCCTTTACGGAATATTATGCCATGGATTATAAGGAGGACGTGGTGCTGATGGGGCATGACGGGCCGGGGCATATTGCCATTGCCGAGGGTCGGACGAAGGTGAAGCCGTTGTATGTAAACCATGGGAAGGTGGGACATGGGCTTTCGGTGGAGATGTCGGTGAAGAACGGGCCGGTGACGATGTTGTCCGTTGTAAACCGTGCCGATGGCAAGCTGATCCTTTTGCTGGCGGAGGCGGAGTCTGTAGCGGGGCCGATACTGGAAATAGGCAATACCAACAGCCGGTATAAATTTCCGATCGGGGCGCGTCAATTTGTGGAGCGCTGGAATGCGCAGGGGCCTGCACATCATTGTGCGGTGGGGACGGGGCATATAGCGGGTAAGATCAAAAAGCTGGGGGCCTTATTGGGGATGGAGACGATGCAGGTGTGTTAGGAGGTGCGGGGGAGAAAGAGGGCTGGATGCGGGGCGGTTGTTCAGGGTTTTTGCAGCCGGCGGCGAAATTGCTGTGGCGTCAGCCCTGTCTTTTCCTTAAAGAGCTTTGAAAAATAGAAACCGGACTCGAAGTTGAGATCATAGGCTATTTCCTTGATCAGCTTAGCCGGATCAGCCAGCATTTCTTTTGCCCGGTGGATCTTTAGCTGGATCTGGAATTGTCCGGGGGCGAGGCCTGTATATTCCTTAAATATTTTGCGGAAGCGGGAGTAGCTGATCTGTAATTCGCGGGCTACGTCAGTAGGCGAGATCTGTTGTTCGATGTTGGCACGGAACAATACCCTGGCCTTGTCCACGATGGGATCGATGTCCTGTCCTTCGAACTTATCCTGTTGGGAGCGTGTGTAGACGAGTCCCAGGATGTGCATGACGATGCCTGCTATCAGGGGCTGATAACCGGCTTTTTCTTTTTGGGCATGGTCGATGATGCCCTGGAAAAGGGATAGCAGTTCCTCATTAAAGCCCATATCGATGATGGGATTTTCTGGTCGGAAGAACTTCTTATCAAATAACCGTTGGGTGATGGTCCCTCTGAATCCGACCCAATATTCATCCCAGCCCGTCTTTTTATCCGGTCTGTACCGATGGCGTTCACCCGGGAAGAGCAGGATGATGGTGCCTGCCCCGATCTTTCTTTTTCCTCCGTTGTCGGACTCGAAGCTGCCTGTTCCTCCTGTAATATAGATGACCTGGTGTTCCTGTAATACCCGTCCTTTGGCCCAGTCAAAAGAATGGTGGGCGGGGTGTTCCCTTCCGGGATAGGCTGTGCCGGGCAGGACATGGGTGGAGCCGGCATTTAGTACGCTGAGGCCCCAGCTTTCGTCCTCCGTGCTGAGCGGCAGGTATTTGTAATAATTCAACATATCAAAAACTACAAATCAAATATCAAATCGTTTATCTGTGTTGCCCGGGATAGAGATAGATTTGGGAACAGATCAGCTAATATATGAATGAAAAGGATTACAGGGTGTTATTCGAGGGTAGTTTTCGGGGGCTGTATGGCTATACGTTGAAATTTATAGCCGACGAGGCTGTCTGCGAGGAGATAGTCATGGATGTGATGCTGCGGGTCTGGCAGAAAAAAGAGCTTTTGCAAAGTCCGCTCTCTCTTTCCTCCTATTTATACAAGGCTGTCCGGAATGGCGTTATCGATCATCTGCGGAAGAACAGGAAACGGATGGAGTCTCTGGGGAATGATGCGGCCGGAAAACATTCTCCGTATGCTGCCGATGGGGTTGTATTGTATAAAGAGCTGGAATGTCGTTACAGGATGGGGCTGGAACGGCTGTCGCCGCGCAAAAAGCTTATCTTCAGCATGAGCCGGTCAGGGGAATCATACCAGCAGATAGCCTATAAGCTGGGGGTCTCTAAAAATACCGTGGAGAACCATATGACGGCGGCGCTGCGGGTTATGAGAGCCTTTGTTTACAGGGATGCTTTAAACTAATATCATGAAATGCTTTTATTACTTGCCTGCTGTAAGCTTGTTTGTATTGACGGTCCTGCATTCCGCGGCGCAGACGACGGGAGGGCTTGCTGCACAGGATGCCATGGGAACGGTACAGATCACTCCGCGTAATCTTCTTCAGCCTTATACTTCACAACTGAGCCAGTCCCTCCTGTCGGGGGAAGGCTGGAAACCTTTTCCCCAAAGTCCGGAGGGCTGGGCTACTTTATTACCCGACAGTGTGCGGCGAAAGATCATAAAGGCGGGTGAGGCGGGGTTGACCTATGAGTTCCGTGAGATCCCCATGTCGTTGATCCTGGATTATATGCATACGGGTACGCGTGTGCATTATGAGGCGTTGTCCTTTGGAAAGAGGGGGACATTATGGGATCTTGTACTGGCGGAATCTGTAGAAGGCAAGGGGCGGTTTACGGGAAAGATACTCGAAGGCGTCTGGTCCATCTGTGAAGAGACCTACTGGGGTTCAGTCGCGCATCTCTTTTTACAGAAGGCGGGACCGGGTCTGCCGGATGTGGAGGATCCCACGGTGGATCTGTTCACGGCGGAAACGGCGGCTGTGCTGGCCTGGGCGGATTATTTTGCGGGTCCTGTTTTGGAAAAGCTCTCACCGCTTATAAGACCCCGGATCTATTATGAAGTGAACCGGCATGTATTTGCGCCGATGGCAGGGCAAAAATATGGTTACCTGGGCGGGGGGCGTGATGATGTGAAGCTGAACAACTGGGCGCCCTGGGTGATGTCCAATTACCTGACGGCTGTGCTGCTGCTGGAAAAGGATGGCGCCAGACGGATGGAGGGAGTACAAAGGGCGATGCATTATACGGATCAGTATATAAACGGGCTGGGAGAGGATGGTGGCTGTGAGGAAGGACCGACGTACTGGACAGAGGGCGGCGCCTGTGTCTTCGACATCCTGAACTTATTACACGATGCGACGGGTGGGAAGATCAACATCTACCGGCAGCCTATCATTCAGCGGATGGGCGCCTACATTTATAAAATGCATATTGCCGGTAAGTATTATGTAAATATAGCGGATGCCGCTCCGGAATTTGTTCCCGATGGCTTATTGATCTATCGTTTTGGGGAAGTAATGGGGGATGCTATGATGAGTGGATTTGGCAGCTGGGTTGTCCGTACCTACCCGGTGGGTGTGTCTTATGAGCAATTTCACCGGACGCGGACATTGTATGATCTGGCGGCGTGGAGCGCTTGTGTGTCGGCGCCTCCCCTGGATGCGATGGTGAAAGATGTGTGGCTGGAGAATGTACAGGTGATGACTGCGCGAAATGACAAGGGGCTTTTTGTCGCTGCGCATGGAGGCAACAATGGCGAAAGTCATAATCACAATGATGTAGGAGACTTTATGGTCTATGCCGGTGGAAAGCCTGTCATTATCGATGTGGGACCAGGCACCTATACGGCCCGTACTTTTTCCAGGGGGCGTTATGATCTCTGGTTCAATACTTCACCTTATCATAACCTTCCTGTCATCAACGGGCAGCAGCAGCCGGAGGGGTTGCAGTATGCGGCTACGGCGGTGTCCTATAAGCGTGATCGCAAATCCAGCTCACTGACCATGGACATTGGAAAAGCATATCCTATGGCGGCGGGGATCCAGTCCTGGGTACGGGAGGTGTCGATGGCGGCCGGTGGTGTTACTGTTACGGACCGTTATGCCATGAAGACGGTGCTGCAAAGTCTTACGCAATCTTTTATGACCGTCTGTATGGCGGATATCAGTAAGCCGGGGGTAGTCGTTTTTGAAACGGAGGATCACAAAAAAGTTTCTTTGTATTATGATCCGACGGTCTGGGGCGCCACGCTGGAAAAGGTGGAGCTGGGTATTCCGGAGGAAGCGGGTGTCCGCCAGCATTGGGATAACCGTCCTGTTTACCGGGTGTTGATGACGGCTAAGGTACTGGCTGCCCGGGGCAGTTTGACATGGAAGATCCCGAATCAATGAATATCAAGGGCCTTTGCGCCTTCTATGTGTAAGTTGTCTTTATCCTGCAGGAAGAGGAGGACCTTACAATCACCGGCTGCAAGACCGGCGGGAAGATCGAGGGTAAGGGTTCCGCTGTTGCCGGATGAAGTTTTAAGATCCCGTACGATATTGGCATGTTGTAATTGCCGGCCTGCGTTCTCTCCTCTTTTTACGGCTGTAGCGGCCTGGCGCTGGATCAGCGCAGCCTGTACGATGGTGGTGGAAGACTTTTTCAGCGTATAGTTTACTGTAATGGTTTTGTTGTTGAGGTTTTTGGCGCTGGCTTCGATGATGAAGTTGGTGGTATGGGCCAGTTCCTGGTCGATGGTTGACCGGAGCTTACCCGCGTCGGAGCCGACAAATTCGGTTTTGCCGTTGACGACCACTTCGGGTGTATAAATGCTGGATAGTCTGAACTGTTGACCATATTCCCGTTGCCGCTGGCTATAGGCGGCGTTGCTAAAGGGATCTTTCCAGCCGAGGTGGTCCCAGTAATCCACATGAAAGCTGAGCACATAAACGCCATCGGGGTATTGTTTGGAAAGAGCTGCTACGGCCTCGTCGGCGGGAGGGCAGCTGGAGCAGCCTTCGGAGGTGAATAATTCTACTACTGCAAACCCCTGGGTTTTTGTATGGGATGGTCTGGATGCTCCCAGGATGGCTATGGCGGCCGGGAACAAGAGGAAAAGTAGTGGCTTTTTCATGTGTGTATATTTGAGGATGGGAGATTAAAGGTACGGAATCAGAAAGAATGACGGATCCGGTGTCTTTGTTGCGGCTCATCGGAAAGTTCTTCCTTCTCACGCTCACGTAGTCGTTCCAGGAAGGGAGATAATCGTTGCTGTTCCTGCTGCTGTTCTTCCTGCGAAAGCAGCCCGGCCTCCTCCTCTATTTTCAGTGTGATATTAGCGGCGCATAATTTATTAATGTTTTTCAGCGTAGGTTTGCAATCAAAGAAGCTGGCTTTGAGGGGGACGCCCCGATACTTTCCATTTTCATCCAATATCCGGTAGAGCAGGCCGTGGTCCCGGTTGAGTTTTGTATTTTCTCTGCCGCACCAGGCTTCCACATTGTAGGTCCGAAGGATCTCATTGTATTGTTCGAAGGTGGTGAACCGGCGATGTTTTGTCACGTGTTCCACTACTGCGGAGACGGCCCGGGCCAGGCTTTTTTGGCCATAGATGACTTTTTGTGCGGTCTGGGAAAGGTCTTGTGCCTTCCGCATCTGCTGTTTTTTTTCTTTTGTTGTCAGCCCGTAACGAAGTTCCAGGTCCAGCCGGGTTTGTTCGGACTGTTTTTCTCCGATCTTGTAAAGCTCGATGGGGTCGCCGTTGGCTTTTACGTGGGTGGTCACGATGTGGCAGTGCGGGTGACCGGCGTCCAGGTGGCGATAGACAAGATAGGGCTGGTGCTCGAATCCAATTCCTTTCATATAGTCGCGGGCGATGTCCCGCATTTTCTCATTGGATAATTCGTCGGTGGGATCGAAGTTCAGGGTGATATGCTGATTGGTATAGACCTTGTCGTTCAGTTCCATCCGTCTCCGGAAACGGCCCAGCTTATCTTCAAAGCTGAGCCGGGAGGGTTCTTTTAGAAAGTTGGCGGCCAGCAGGCATTCCGCCTGGCCATTGGTGACCTTCTGTTCATTGTACAGGAGGGACCGGGAGATGTTTTTGCAGGAGATTATTTTGGGGCGCATGTATCGGCAAGTTTTGCGAGGTGATCTTTGATCGCCCCGATGTTATTGTTTATATATTCCACAGCTTTCTCCAGCTTAGGGAGGTGCTCCTTAACTTCATCGCAATGTTCAAATCTTTCCAATCTGTCTACGAGGAGGCGCAGATATAATCCGAGCGTATTGCAATCGGGGAGGAGCTTTACCATATGCTCTTCAAATTCGTCAAAGGACTTATTCCTGTAGAATACCTTGACGGGTTCTTTTAGGAGGACCTTTCGGCAGTAATCGCTGATGTTGCGGCAGGTGGAATTGTCGCCTAGTTTCCGGATTTTTATCCATTCCTGTTCTGTAAGGCGGATGTTAAGCCGGCGGGGCCGGACCGTTTCTTTTTCAGGGTCGATCATTTTCAGTAAGATTAGGTTTGTTTGTAAATTATAGTTACCCGTTAGGGTTAGTTGAATTTACTGAATATTCCAGCGTTGATGAAATTAAAAAATGTTAAAAAACGCCGTGCGCGCATTTCGGGAGGGGGGTATAAGGGGGTGAGGAGCAGGGTATTAGAAGTGTGGAAAAATGGTGGCGGGCAGGGGAGCCGGTCAACCTCCGAAAGGGATTGGTCCGGATGGTTTTGCCGTTTATCAAAACTTGTCAGGGGGGCGGGGATAAATTCCTATATTGCCTTTTTTAATAATATTTAAAAAAATTTACATCTAATTTCATGAAGGCAACATTTTTTGTAACTGCGGCGCTCCTGGCGTGTTCTATGGCGGGCTATGCCCAGGTGGATCTCATCAACAAAGTATCTGGTAATCACAGCGACAGCTCGAGGGCTGCATTTCATTTTACCACCGTGATCAATGCGGAGGTAACACCTGTTGAGAATCAGGCTAATTCCGGCACCTGCTGGAGCTATTCCACCAATTCGTTCCTGGAATCGGAAATGATCAAGGCTGGTAGAAAGCCTGTGCCTTTGGCCAAGATCTACTCTGCCCGGTGTTCCTATATCGATAAGGCTGAGAATTATGTCCGTATGCATGGTTCGGTCAGCTGGGGAGATGGTGGTGAGCCGCATACTGTTATTAATATGTATGCTAAGTATGGTATGTTACCTGAGTCTGTCTATACGGGGCTTAATTATGGTACGAAGACCAACCAGTTCGGGGAGATGCAGGCTATCATGAAGGCTATGCTGGATGCCGTTATCACCAATAAGAACGGAACGCTGACACCTGTATGGAAAGAGGCATTTACAAAAGTGACCGACACTTACCTTGGGGATGTTCCCAAAAGCTTTGAGTGGGAGGGTAAGAGCTATACTCCGCAAACTTTTGCAAAGGAAGTAGTGGGGCTGAATGCCGACGATTATGTGGAATTTATTTCAGAGACAAATGCTCCTTTTTATAAGAAGGCGATGATGATGGTGCCTGACAACTGGGAGTTCCAGTGGGATTATAATATTCCTATCGAAGATATGACCACCATCATTGATAATGCTCTGAAGAATGGGTATACTGTTGCCTGGGGCGCTGATGTGAGCGAGCCTTATTTCAGCTGGAAGAATGGGGTGGCTTATGTTCCTCAAAAGGATGTCAAGGAAATGACGCCACAGGAAAAAATGGGTATGTTCAATGGCCCTCAGCCGGAGCTGGTCGTTACGCCGGAGAACAGACAGGAAGCTTTTGACAACTATGCTACAACGGATGATCATGGTATGCAGATCACGGGTATTGCAAAGGACCAGAACGGGAAGGAATATTATATCGTAAAAAATTCATGGGGTACGACAAATGATTACAAGGGTTATTTGTATGTGTCCAAGGCTTATGTACAGTATAAGACCACTTCTTTTATGGTGAATAAGAAGGCGGTTCCTGCTGATGTAAAGAAGAAGATAGGGATGTAATTGATTTGCTAATAATAAAAGAAAGGCCGGCTCAAAGAGCCGGCCTTTCTTTTATTTGACTATGATCTCCTGTGTTGATGATGTGCCGTCCTCCATCATGATCTTCAGCAGATAGAGGCCCTTGGCCCAACCTGTTGTCGAGATGTCTTTGGAAGTTCCGGAGAATACATCCTGCTGGTACAGGATACCTGCGCTGCTATATACATTCACGATCTTAACACCGGTATTGGCTACTGCTATTGTGAAGACATTGTTTACCACCGGGTTGGGGTAGACCTTCACTGCAGCCGTTGCAATACCATTGGCATTGACCACGCGGATGGTCGACAAATCCGTCTTGCCGCTGGTTTCGTCAGTCTGGATGCGGTAGTAGAGACGTGCCGACGGTGCATTTACGTCGGTATAAGCATACGCTGCCTGGTTGGTGCTGGCCGCGACGGTAGCTATCGGGTTGAAATGACTGCCATCTGCGGACCGCAGCACTTCAAATGAAGTTATATTGTTGCTGAATGCTGTTCCCCAGCTGAGCTGTACGTTGCTGTTCTGACGTGTCGCGGTGAAGTAGTCGAGGAGAACAGGTAATGCAATCGGGTCGGTTGACGTCACGACCACGGACATGAACTTTTTAAGATTGTCTTCGGTCAGGTCTTTTGCTTCAACACCGTCTCCGTAGAAAGCGTCGCCTCCATCATCTGCGATGAACTGCAGCTGGTTCAGAGACATTTGTCCACTGTTGTTTATCTGCAGCACACCTTCCGCATTGATGCCGGTGAGGTCAAAGCTGTTCAGCGGAGTTGCGGCATCGCCTGCATTGCCGGACCAGGCGTAGACGGCGGGATTCGGGGTGCCGTCGACACTGCCTGCGGCGATGATATAACCTCCGTTCGTGAGGCGGATCATGTCACGGATCCCACGTTTGCCAAGATCCAGCTCGATGGGGGCGCCGAGGGTCGGTCTGGCGGATGGGGCGCCGTTATTGAACCAGCTTTCGAAATTAAGGATCGGTACAACGACAGCATTGGTCCGGTTGGCGACGGGGACCAGGGGTGCACGCATGCCGATAAAGAGGGTGGTGCCATCGGGTCCGAAGACCATGCCCTCGGCGTTGAAACCGCTGTCGGTCTTGGGATCTATACCTTCCGCCGCGCTGGCGCTAAAGCCATAGTTGTGGCTGTCGCCCCAACTGGTGATGGTCTGACGGAGACTGTCATAATATCCGACATTGGTGAATTGAGTGGCGGCGCCGGTGCTGCTCATATCGAGAGCGATGATCCTGTTTCGATTGGGTTTGTCATTGAAGCTGCTGCTATTGCTCATGGAGCCCAGGAAATAACCTCTCCCTGTTTTGGTGGGGCTGGAGGTAGCGGCTTCTACGTCTACCTCTTTCCAGTTATTGACACTGCCATCGGTGAGGTTGAGGATATTATTCTGGTTGAAGTCGTAGGTGGTCACAGGCAGACCCGAGCTGTCACGGCGGTATACGAACAAGGTGTTGACCTCATCGTTGACGACTACCATATAATTATCATCCAAAGCAATGGCGCCGGAGGCATCGGCCATGCCGGTAGACCATTTGATATCAGATGCGGTCGACTGGGATGCTGCATAGGCAATGACATAGGTAGCGGTCTTGGTGCCATTGCTGACCGTGATGGTAATATTGGAATATCCTATGGCTGCCGGACTGATCTTTAGCAGGAGGGTGGAGTCGGAGATAGTGAGCGTAAGACCGGTATTGGGAACCACCGTCGTATTGCTGCTGGATAAGGTCACTGTCAGATTGCTTCCGCCAACGGCAGAATCGCTCATAGTAAAGGCTATTCCAAATGTGGCTGCCGGGTCCGAGGGATCGTTGATCGTCCCGCTGACAGCGTAGGGGCTGGCAGGGGGGGTGGTGAGGCCTCCATCGAGCAGGTCGGAAGTCTTGACTACGTTCATGACGATGGTGGGCGCGTCGGGGGAGGGTGTGCCGCAGGGGTTGTAGACAACTGTGGCCCGCGTGCTTTTTCCGGGGCTGCCGATATCGCCGCCGCTGGATTTATAGGAACCTTCGGCATCACCGACGGTGGCCAGGGTCCAGTCTGCAATATAATTCCCACCCAAAGCTGCCGCCTGAACCCAGCCGCTGGCGTTCTTGGTCTGGATGGTGCCGGCGATGGACTGATCGTCGTAGGTAAGCCGGTCGGAGAGATTATTTGATGCATCATAAAGATTGACCTCATCACCACGGCCGAGATTATCTATAGAATTGCCGCCGATGACCTTTATAGTCGAACATAAGGCCCAGTCAGTACGGAATGTAGCTGCATCCGTTTCAGTGAGGATCACGGATTCGCCGGGGGCGACCGTGCCAAAGGCGCTGAGCGGGACGTCACCGGGATGGCGGGAATTGTCGGAGTAGCTCCATCCTGTCATATCTACGGGGGTGCTGCTGATATTCGTGAATTCTACGAATTCTCCGTTGATGCCGGAATACATAAATTCGGTGATCCGCATTTGCGAACAGGGATTATAAGGTACGGTAGCACGGGTGCTTTTTCCAGGGCTGCCGATATCGCCGCCGCTGGAAGCATAAGAACCCTCGGTATCACCGACCGTGCTCAGGGTCCAATCGGTGGCTATATTGGCGCCAAGACCGGCGGCATTGACCCAGCCGCTGATATTATTGGTACGGGGTGCTTTTACGGTACCCGTGCCCTGATCGTTATAGGTCAGCCGGTCTACCTGGTTTTTCCCTGCATCATAAAGATTGATCTCATCGGAACGTCCCAGATTGTCGTTGGTATAACCGCCAACCACCTTGATACCAGCGCAGAGGTTCCAGGCTGCACGGAAGGTGGCGGGGTCTGTCTCTGTGACGATGACGGACTCGCCCGCCTGGACTACGCCAAAACCGCTGAGATCATGGACCCCGGGATTACGGTCGTTGTCGTCAAAGCTCCAGCCTGTCATGTCGATGGGTGCGTTGCCCACATTGGTGAACTCCACAAATTCTCCGTTCGTACCCCCGTACATATATTCAGTGATGCGCATCTGCGCCTGGATGGGAGATGTAAAACCCAGGCAGATCATGGCCATCAGTGCCGGGAATGAAAAGAAAAAAGAAATGTTTTTGCGTACAAATGTCCTCATACTCATTGGTTTGTTAATAAAAGAAAGTAAGGTCTGATGAACCTTTTTAAATTTAAGGGTGTTGATGGGAGGTAGCGATAATGCGGAGGATCAGTGGAATTGGATGGATTTAAATAACTTGAGCGGGCAAAGAAAGGGATTAGTACAAATGTTTTATCAAAGCGTATAT
>Ga0206926_1120_pt1 | contig 15869 bp, 14 predicted proteins | sample Alteio_BWOrgHeat_59_FD_152955 | JGI IMG/M metagenome (GOLD analysis project Ga0206926, IMG submission 152955) | Enriched cells from forest soil in Barre Woods Harvard Forest LTER site, Petersham, Massachusetts, United States -... | ecosystem: Environmental > Terrestrial > Soil > Temperate forest >... | reverse complement strand
ATAATTTCCTGAATGTCTTCGCGCTTGTTGGCGTGCATGCGCATCAAACGTCCGACGCGCTCTTTACGGCCCTTGGCGACGTTGTAGATCGATTCTCCGGCGCTCATCTTGCCTGAGTAAACGCGGAAGAAGGCGAGCTGACCGGAAAACGGATCAGTCATGATCTTGAAAACCAGCGCTGCGAACGGCTCTGTGTCGGATGCGTTGCGGGTCAGAATTTTCGTCTTATCGTCGATGTCGGTACCGTGGATGGCAGGAATATCGAGCGGCGAAGGAAGATAATCGACGACCGCATCAAGCATTGTCTGAACGCCCTTGTTCTTGAATGCCGAACCGCAAATAACGGGAAAGATCTTGAGAGCGATCGTGGCCTTGCGGATGCCGGCCGCGATTTCCTCTTCAGAGAGGGCCTCACCTTCGAGGAACTTGTGCATCAGCGCATCGTCGTGCTCGGAGACCGCTTCAATCATCAGCTCGCGATAATGTTTGGCCTTTTCGAGCAGATCGGCCGGAATATCGACCACATCGAACTGGGCGCCCAGAGTTTCATCGCGCCAGAGAACAGCCTTCATCTTGACCAAGTCGACGATACCTTTGAACTGGTCTTCCGCGCCGACGGGAATCTGAATCGCTACCGGACGGGCCTTGAGGCGCTCTACGATGGTTTCAACGGAGCGATAAAAATCGGCGCCGGTGCGATCCATCTTGTTAATGAAACAAATGCGGGGAACTTTGTACTTATCGGCCTGACGCCAGACAGTTTCCGACTGGGGCTGAACACCAGCGACGGCGTCGAACACAGCAACAGCGCCATCGAGAACACGCAGTGAACGCTCCACTTCGGCCGTGAAATCCACGTGACCGGGCGTGTCGATAATGTTGATCTGCATGTCGCGCCAGGAAGCAGTGGTCGCGGCTGAAGTGATCGTGATGCCGCGTTCCTGTTCCTGCTCCATCCAGTCCATGGTGGCGGTGCCTTCATGAACTTCACCAATTTTGTGCGAACGTCCCGTGTAGTAAAGGATGCGTTCAGTTGTGGTGGTTTTACCGGCATCGATGTGCGCAGCGATGCCGATGTTTCTCATCTTCTCGAGTGGTACAGTGCGTGGCATTTTGTTTTGTGAAAATGTCCTGTAAGTTACCAGCGATAGTGAGCAAAAGCCTTGTTGGCTTCGGCCATGCGGTGCACGTCGTCGCGCTTCTTGATTGCTCCGCCACGCAGATTGGCTGCGTCGTTCAATTCGTTCGCCAACTTGTCTGCCATGCCTTTTTCGGCGCGGCCACGGGCGTTGAGCAAAATCCAGCGGATCGCGAGGCTCGTACGGCGATTGGTCGGGACTTCGATCGGCACCTGGTAGTTGGCGCCACCGACGCGACGGGTTTTCACTTCGAGCATAGGCTTGGCGTTCTCAACGGCCTTCTTGAAGAGCTTAATGGCCTCTTCGCCACCGCCTCTCTCTTCGAGCTTCTTCATCGATGAGTAGAAAATCTTCTGCGCGGTGGACTTCTTGCCGTCCCACATCATCGAGCAGACAAACTTCTCAACCAGCGTGGATCCGTAGATCGCGTCCGCCACTACTTCCCGATTTTCAGCGCCTCTGCGTCTTGGCATATATCTCTAATCCTTACTTGGTTGCGGCTTTGGGCCGTTTGGCCCCGTACTTCGAGCGGCTCTGCTTGCGGTTGGCAACACCGGCTGTATCGAGCGCACCACGAACCACGTGATAGCGAACACCCGGGAGATCCTTTACACGACCGCCGCGAATGAGCACAATTGAGTGCTCCTGCAGGTTGTGGCCGACGCCTGGGATGTATGTCGTAACTTCGATGCCATTCGTCAAGCGAACACGGGCGACTTTCCGAAGCGCTGAATTCGGCTTCTTGGGGGTCGAGGTGTAAACGCGGGTGCAAACTCCACGCTTCTGCGGGCAGCTCTGCAATGCGGGGCTGGCCGTCTTCCATGCGGGCGCTTTACGCCCCTTGCGCACAAGTTGATTAAATGTCGGCACGTACGTTCCTTCTTTTTAGGCCACGATCTTTTAGGCCACGAAGCAGCACAACCAGACAACAGTTGGCTTACATTCCAGATTTACTGCGTCATTCCGTTAGCGGCGTTGAACTTCTTGCCACTGAGGCTATTGGACAGGTCCTTGTCTTAACGAAGCATGTTCGTTTCTAACAGCGGGGCCTCGCCCTGGCCGGATCTCCGACGCCGGAGATGGTAGCCAGAAGCTTAAAAAGCTACAGCCAAACTCTTCTACTCTATCGAATCCATCACTCCCATGTCAACCCGGTTAACGTATGAATCCACCACCGGCAGGTGCGAAACTCGTTGAAAGTGCGGCCTCCCGCACCATTTGAGGGTATCATAGGGGTGATGTCGACGCAGTCTGTCCCATTTTTGACGCCAGAACGGTACCTCGAAATCGAGCGTGAGGCGGAGTTTCGCAGCGAGTATTTGGGTGGATCGATGTACGCGATGTCGGGTGCCTCGCGAAATCACGGTCGCATCGTTGCGGCGGCTGGAAGTGCGCTACACAACCAATTGCGCGGGAAGACCTGCGAAGCGGCGATTACGGACCTCCGCCTTGCTGTTCGGCCGCACCACCTCATCACCTATCCCGATATCTTTGTTACATGCGGTCCGGATCGGTTCTTTGATGGCAGAACTGACACACTGGTGGATGCCACAGTGATAATTGAAGTCCTATCGCCCTCGCCGAAGAACTACGACCGTGGGGAAAAGTTCCTGTTTTACAGGTCGCTTCCATCGTTTCGCGAATACCTGCTCATCGCTCAGGACGAGATCCGCGCCGAACATCATGTTCGACATATAGACGGATCCTGGGTTATGCGCGAATACTCATCCCTCTCGGATGAAATTGAGCTTCAGTCTATTGGGTGCCGTCTTCTTCTGAAGGATGTCTACGAACGCGTCGAGTTCGAAGCTGCGAGCTAAGCTTGCCCCGCAACCACCTGCGCCACCCATTCGAAGAACGTCTGCTCCAGATCCGACAAAACGAACAAACTAAGCCATTTGACTGGTATCCGTTTGATTCTCTTGGCAATATTACACATTTGGAAGCCCTGTTGCCTAAGGGGATGGACACTGTTCTGGAACTTGCCGGAGACGAACCAGTCGCCGATTTCGGAACGGGTGACGGGGATATGGCGTTTCTTCTCGAATCTCTTGGCTGCAAAGTTACGGCGATCGATTGGCCGGGGACGAATGCTAATCAGATGCGCGGTCTCAGGCTCCTCCACCACGAGTTGGCTTCTTCAGCATCGATCCGGGAAATTGAGATCGATCAGCAGTTTCAGCTGTCTGGCGAACGGTTCGGCTTAATTCTTGCACTCGGCCTTTTGTATCACTTAAAGAATCCATACTATTTTCTGGAAAATACTGCAATTCACGCCCGATATGGCTTGTTCAGCACGGGTATTTTGCCACACGGGAAGACCGGAGAGCCAGTGGCCTATCTGGCGGGGGACCGGGAATTCCACAACGATCCGACCAATTTCTGGTTCTTTTCGGAAGCCGGCATACTCCGTCTACTGGACCGATGCGGCTGGCATGTTCTCAAGACCCGGATCACTGGTGATGGCAAAGATAACCGATTCTTCTGTCTGGCTGAGAGCCGAATCGCAAAGACCAGGCCTACAGTTCGGCTCCTCGATGGGTGGCACAAAGTGGAAAACCACGCGTGGCGCTGGACAAATCGCGACTTTGCTGTGGTGATCGAGAACCTGACTGGCGCGACCCGGTTCGAATTTCACTTCAGGATGGCGGAAGCACCGTTGACGGTCGAGGCGAACGTAAACGGCCAGCAACTTCCGGCCGAGACTTTCTCAACCCCCGGGGAAAACGTTTATTCTCAAACGATTGCCCCGGCCACGCTCCGGTGTGAGATCCGAATCCGCATCAGTCAGACATTTTTGGAGCCAGGCGATGGTGGTCGCGACTTGGGGGTCATCGTCCGGCTCCCGTCCGACACACTGATTAACGAGGACTGTGGCTTCCAGCTTCGCCAAATGTGATGCTAAAATGTATCACATGAGACGGGCATCGGTTCGCGACCTCAGATACGCTTTTAAAGAAGTCGAAGCCAGCCTAGCGGCTGGCGAAGAGATCGAGATCGTGAAGCGAAACAGAGTTATCGCGCATCTGGTTCCGGTTGCACCGCCGAAGGCGACAACTGTCGATTTTGAGGCACAGCTGAAAAAGCTGTGGGGAGATCGAATCGTCGAACCTGGCCTTAGCCAATTGATCATTGAGGACAGAGAGCGATCTTGAGAATCTACGCGGACTCCAGTTTTATTGTGAGTCTTTACGTTCGGGAATTGAATACCATTGCCGCGCTGCGGGAAATCCGATCGATCAACACCAGGGGAGATTCGATTTACCTGAGCCAATTGGCTCGACTGGAAACGACAAACGCCCTCCATTTGGCGGTCTTTCGTCATCGAGTCACGCGGGCGGATCTAACGGAATCGTTGAAGGTTCTTGAGAGCAATATTGAAGCGGGCGCGTTTAGAATAGTTCAATCGCCGAATTCCATATGGAAGGACGCGGAGCAGCTTTCAGAAAAGCATGTTCCGACCTTTGGCTACCGGTCCCTGGATGTTTTGCATGTGGCAAATGCACTGCTTCTCAATGCAGAACTGTTCCTGACGTTCGACCAGCGGCAGAGGGCTCTCGCGCTCGCTGCAGGGTTGAATGCTCCTGATTTGAACGCGTAGGGCGGGGAATCGATTACTGTAAACAAAACGGGGGATGTGGCGTTATCCACATCCCCCGTTCTATTTCTGACTTGTTGTTCAGCCTAGAAGCCGATGCGGACCTCGAGCTGAATGTTGCGCATGGTCTGCGCGGTCTGGGCGGCGCCGAAGCCCGCGTTTGAAGGCAACGAGCGGCCCGTCGATATGTTTCCGCCGGTGTACTCGGAGTTGACCAGGGTCATGCTCGTCGGATTGTTGAACTGAGCCTGCGATTGCCGGGTGGCAATCATCACAGCGTTGAGTGCATTGAAAATATCCGACCGGAATTCGAACGTTTTGGATTCCTTGAATTTCCAGAAGTGGAATTTTCGCACGATGGCCGTGTCGACGTTGTTGGTGGGGCATCCGCGGAAAGCATTGCGGGGTGACTCCATCTGCACGCTGCCGTAGGTCGGCCCGGTTATTGCCGTAGCGTTGAATTGGGCAAACTGATTGCTCGCGCATCCGCTGCCGGCGTTATTGCCGATAACCACATTGCCGGCGAAGTCCGGGGAACCGGTTATGTTGACGTTAGCTCCACCGGTTTGGTAGGTGTAACTCATGTTGTAGGTCGTCCCGGAGGTTGCCGTCCAGACGCCGGAAACCTGCCAGTCCTTCGTGAACTGGTTAACTACAGGGCCTGCTCCCTTAATGCCCGGAATGTTCCAGGTAGTATTGACCTTCAGGTAGTTCGGGCGCCGATCCAGCGTATTATTCAGCGCCTCGTAAGCCGCTTCGTCGGAACGGAGTGCAAGCACTCCGGGAGCCGTCTGGACGTACCGTTGTTGCAGCCCGGTGTTCCCTGTAAGGGAGATTCCATATGTATAGTTTGCACCGAACGAGAACCCGTGGCTAAATCGGCGGGTCAGGCTCAACTGCAACGAGTGATACGTGTTCTGGAAGGCCGTGGTATTTTGGCCGATCGTGCTGAGACCTGCGAAGGGCCGGAGCAGATTCGCCGAGTAAGCTGTCGCCCCCGGAGTGGTCGACGCGGCGAGTGTCGGATCCTGATACTGAGACAGGTAGGCTTGGCCTAAAGGCACCTGGTTTAGAAGTGCTTGCGATCCTCCCTGGGTTGCCCCCATCTGGTTATACGCGTGGTCGCCCACATAGGACACATCGAGGACCATCCCGGCGGGTAGCGATTTCTGGACACCTGCCTGCCACTCCCAGGTCGACGGAATCTTAGCGTCGTACTGGAAGGTAACCAGTGCCGGCACCGGTTGCGGACTCAGCCCCGTACCAAGCGACTGCAACTGGGATGTCACCAGGTTCTGAGCGGTTGCGATCGGTGGATTGGCCGGCGTTGAGAACACGGTGTTCCCGTCGGGGCGCTCGTAGAACAGGCCAGCGCCACCGCGGATCACCAGGCTGGATTTTCCTTCCACGTCGTACGCAAACCCGATCCGCGGCGCATATACGATCGCCGGCCAGACGTAGTTTGTGTTCGCGATCCCGTTACCCGCCTGCTTAATCCCGTCCAGCGGGTTGCCCACTCCCGGAATCGGAGTTCCGATCAACACTGATGAGTTGGCTGCGCCGCCAGCCGGGACAATTGCCCCGGTGATCGGATTCTTTGCGTTGCGGTTGTTGCCCGAACACGTTACAGCGCCATTACTGCAGCCCGCGACGTAGAGCACCGGCGAACTGGCCGCTGTCCATTGGGACGGGAAGAAGTTGGACATCTGGTTGAAGATATCGTATTGGGGGGTCTGATGCGTGAATCGCAAGCCGTAATCGAGCGTCAGGCGGTTGCTCACTTTCCAGTTGTCCTGCAGGTAAAACTCCACGTTGTCGTACTGCATGGTGGCTTCGACGTACTTCGAAGCCTGCTGGAACTGATTGAAGACTCCCAGAGCAGCGTTCGCGAAACCGAACCCGCTATCGAGAGGGTTGTTCGTGTTGTTGCTGAAATCCACGTTACCCTGGAATGACGGGCCGCCGCCGCCGGTGCCGACGTTCTGCGACTTTAAACTGTGGTTCCAATAGATGCCGGCCTTGATGGTGTGGCGTGCCCAGATCTTCGTCAGGCTGCCTGCAAGGTCGCGGGTGTGGTTGTGGTTCAGGAATGTTGGGAACCCGAGGTTCGGCGGCGCCGTCCCGATTAAGCTGCCCCAGGTCCAGAGCGGCGGCAGATTAAGCGATTTTGTGCTTGCGTCAAATTCAGGGGCGGATTTTCCCTGGGCCGAAAGCGTCTGGTAGGCGTAATAACTCGGATTGAGTATGCCTGCACTTGGGTACAGGTTCGGGAAGGCGCTGAGAGTATTGTTGCGGTTGGCCGCCGGATCCGAGAGAAGGGCGCCGGGCGTACCGCCGCCCGCCAACTGGTTGTCGATACTGCCCCAGGTCACTTCAATGACCGCCGACGGTGAAATCGTCCAGTCTGCCGTGGCACCCCAGTTCACAATATAGGGATACGGGGAGTAGGAATCGTTGAAGCCGGGGAGCGTGCCGGTCTGCAGCACCGGGCGTTGCCGCTGCTCGTCTAATTTACCGGAAAACCGTAGTTTCGACGTCATGTTGTAGTCGATTTTGATAGCCGGCTGCTGTAACAGCTGATTGTACGAGCCCGGCTGTGCCTGATAGTTGAAGCTCGTTCCCGGCGCCTGCGTGGTATTCGGCAGCGGGTATTGATTGAGCACCGCCTGGCCTGGAGCATACAGCTGGCTCGGCGCAATAATATTGCCCTGGATCGGAGTCCCGCTGGCGTCTTTTAGCTGTGGGATGGGTTTGCCGTTATTGTCGAGGCTCTGAGAAAAATTGCCCGCCCTCTCGAGGGCCGTCGGTAAGCGGAACTGAATGACGCTGTTGTTATTGACCGCCACAGTCGACGGCCGGAACTCGTGCGCGTAGAAGAAGAACAGTTTATTTTTTCCGTGGATAACTTTCGGGATGACCACCGGCCCGCCTACGGTGTAGCCGTAGGTGTCCGAGTAGGAATACGGCTGCGGGACGCCATTCTTCTGATTCACCCAGGTCCTTGAATTCCAGTTCGAGCTCGTCCAGATACCGTAGCCTGCACCGTGGAGGGAATTGGTGCCGCTCTTGGTTACGGCCGTAACCTGGAGTCCGCTCGATCTGCCATATTCCGCCTGATAACCCTGCGTGATGACTTTGACTTCACCGATCGACTCGATATTCATTTGCAGCATCTGGCCGTTGTTGCCGGTATCCATGGCGGAGATGCCGTCCATCATAATGTTGTTCTCGGCGCTCGGGGCACCCAGCCGCGACGTGCCATCCACGCCGGGGGTAAAGGCCACCGCGTTCGCGAAGTTCCCGTGGGCGATCGGCAGATTTTCGATCTGTTGAGTTTCGATAGCGTAGGAGCGCTCCCCGCTCTGAGTCTGTACCAGCGTCGCTTCGGCGGTTACGGAAACTGTTTCGGTGTTTCCGCCTACCTGGAGCGTAATGGGCGGGACGCCCACTCGATCTCCTCCGGTAACGAGAATCCCGGTCACGCGGGTGACCTTGAACGCCGGGGCGGTCACCTCGATAGTGTACGTGTCGGCGGTGAGATCCGCGACGGTATAGTCTCCGTTGCCGTTGGTGCTGACCGGGGCGGTTTTCGTGCCGCGCGCCTCGCTGGTGAGGACGACGTGCGCGTTAGGAATTACGGCGCCGGATGAGTCGAGGACTCGTCCTGTTACGTTGCCGGTCGTGACTTGGGCTAGCGCCGAAAGCGGCAGCAGGAACAATGCCGCGAGGAACGCGACAAAGAGGCTGAGATTTAGGCGTCCTGAGGTTTCCGTTTTCCGGTTTGTCGTTTTCGATGCGAAAACGCCTGTTTTTCGGCACGTCTCCATGGACGCCCCGTACTGACGTATGAACATTTGAAATTCCCCTCCGCGGAGCTTAGCCCCGCAGCTTGTTTCCAATGCAGTGAATACATCCAGTGCGAGCCAACTACTGCTGCCACGTTTGGCACACTGTATGCACTTTTAAATAGTTGTCGTACATCAAATCACAACCGAATACCGGTGTCAATGGATGTACCAAAGTTTTTTTGAGTTTTTGAATGTAGACAGCGGGAAGCGAGGCAGGCGGAAATACCAGCCGCAGAGCGTCGATGGGGAGCCTGGCGCTATTCGTAACGAAGTGCGTCGATGGGATCGAGCCGGGAGGCCTTCAGGGCTGGCAGCCAGCCTGCTATCAGGCCTATGAGTTCGAGGACAACTGTTGATGTCACGACCGCAAATTGTGAAATGTGCAGGTGAATGTCGCCGTTTCCGGAATCATCCTTGAAAAGTGGGCCAAGCAAGGGCAGAGTTTGAATTCCCGCCGTTACTGCCCAACCTAACAGGACGCCGAGCAATCCGCCGAACGTCACGATCGCCATCGCCTCTATCAGAAACTGCCATAAAATCGAGCCGCGCGTGGCCCCGATGGACTTCAGAATTCCGATTTCTTTGGTTCGCTGGGTGACCGAAACCAGCATGATATTCGCCAGGCCAACCCCGCCGATCGCCAGGGTCAATGCCCCGATCAGCCCCAGCAGGATCTGGAGGGCGAGGGACATGATGTCGATCTGCTTCTCGAAATCGTTGAAGACAAATATCTGCAGGGCCTGCTCATCATTTGGCAGGAAACCGTGGGCCCGCGCCAGTGTGGCCCGTACGGTTTTGACCGCTTCCTTGCGGAACATTGGATTGGTTGGCGACCAGACAATATCCTCTGGGTGTTTAATATCCTTCAGCAGCGATGAGGTCGACAAAGGGATGAATATGCATTCGTTATCCGGCGTATTGTAGTTCGAAATCTGAGTCTTGCTCTTCAGCAGCCCGATGATCTGGAATTGAATCCCGTTAATCGTGATGAATTCCCCGATAGGGGGGATCTCGCCGAGCAACTTGTGCGCGGCTTTGGCACCGAGCACTGCAACTCGTTGCTTGTCGAGGTAGTCCTGGCCGTTAATCCAGCGTCCCTCGTCCAGCGTCATATTCCGGACTTTGCCATATGCCACTTCGACACCGCGAACTGACATACTCTGTAAGCGTTCTCCTCTAAGAACGGTGGCTCCCCGGATCATCGTTTCCGCTGACGCAGCGCTGACCTGAGGCACGTTGTCGCGGATCAGATCGACATCGGTGAGGTCCAGTCGGATTTCGCGACCTGAACGTTGACCGCCGGCCTGGGCGGAGGTCTCGCCGCCGAACATCAGAATCAAATCCTGCCCGACGGCTTCGAACGAAGTACGCAATGCGAAACCGAAGCCTTCGCCGTAGGAATAGAGGATCACGAAGCAGGCTACGCCCCAACCGAGGCTGGCCATGGTCAGCAGGCTGCGCTGGCGATTGAAGCGCAGTGCGCCTGCGGCTTCGCGGATGATGGAGCCGAGCGTCAAGGTTTACCTTTCATACCGGAGCGCTTCCACCGGGGTCAGCGCGGAGGCCCGCCATGCAGGCAAAAGTGCCGACAAAATTGCGATCACAGTCAGGGTCGCGAAAGCCAAAACCGTTGTCTCCCAGCTGACGGGCAGGCCTGGAAACATATCCGGCATTTTGACGAGCTTCAGAAGGCTGGAGAGGCCGAACGCAACCGACCACCCAACCGTTCCGCTGATGAATGCGAGAACTGCGCCTTCCACCATGAAGTCCGCCAGAATACGGCTGCGTGTGGCTCCGAGTGCTTTCCGAAGGCCGATTTCGCGAGTCCTTTCAGAAACCGTGACGAGCATGATGTTCATGACCCCGATCCCCCCGAGCGAAAGAGTAATGAAAGCGATGAACCCGAGAAATGTCGTCATCGAATCGAAGAGTCCGTCGACTTGTTTCTGGCTTTCCACCGTATCCCACATTCCCATTGCGGCTTCATCCAGAGGATCGAATTTATGGGCGTGTCCGACAATCTTTCGCGCCTGTTTCTCGACGACGAGCGAATCGGTATTTGGCCGCGCCTGATAGAGAATTTCGGACAGATCACCCGGGATGTAGTTCTTCGGCGGCGGCATATCACGTGCCATGGATTCATAAGGGACAAAAATCTTCTTCTCGTCGAGTCCTGAATAATCGCTGTTCTGCTCTTTATCCGCCATCACGCCGACGATCCGGTAGGGAAGCGAGTTGATCGCGATCACAGAGCCAGCTGTGCCGTACCTGGTTCCGAACAACTGCTTCTTGACATCCTGCCCGATAAAGCAAACTCGCGCGCCGCTGGTCTGTTCGTCGGCGTTGAAGAAGCGGCCTTCACCGATGGGGATGGTTCGCAATTCGGGGTATTGGGCTTCAACGCCGCTGGCGTCGAAAGTACCGCTGTTGTAAGGACTGGTAGCCTTCAATTCGCCTTCCAGTTCGATCGCCACGGTTTGAATGAGGTAGGCCTCGGTGCGCAGGTTCTTCACATCGCCACTGTTGAGGCGGATGCGGCGTCCGGCGCGTTCGCCACCAGCCTGCATTTGGGTGCGGCCACCAAACAGGATGACGATGTTCTTACCCATTTCGCGCGTGCTGTTGCGCTGGCCTTCTTTAAAGCTGTCGCCCATGGCCACCACGAGCACCATGGAAGCCAGGCCCCAGGCAATTCCTGCCATCGTCAGAAAGCTGCGCAGCTTGTTGCGCAAGAGGCTGCCGATCACCTGTCCGAACAATTCGCGCAGGTACGTCATTGAAGAATGACTTGCTGGCCTTCGGTCAGGCCCTTGAGGACTTCCGTTTTCGAGCCATTGCTGATGCCCAGCGAGATCGCAACTTTGTGTTTGCCTGATGGATCGGTAGCATCCGGCACTTCAACCGCCGTGGACTTGTCCTTGTTGTACAAAACGGCGCCCTCGGCTATCGCCAGAACACCTTTATGCTCCTCGAGGACGATCTCCGCATTGGCCGACATCTGCGCTTTCAGGATTCGTTTGTCATTGGATATGGAGACACGGACTTCGAAAGTGGTGACGTTGTCTTTCTCCGTCCCCATCGGCGATATTTTGGTTACCTTACCCGGGAAGCTCTGGTCTTTGAACGACTCGATCTTGATGCGCGCCGGCTGGCCGAGATAAACATGGCCAACATCGCTCTCATCCACTTTTCCTTTGACGTAAACCTCGTTAAGATCGCCAATCGTCATGATCGGCGTTGCACTGGAGCCCACCTGCAGGATTGAACTCACGGCCGTCCCGACTTCGCTGTCACGCGAAAGCACCACACCATCAATCGGAGACGCGATGGTTGCGTTGCGCAGGTTTTCTTCAGCCGCTGAAACGGCCGCCTGCTGTTGTTCGAGCGCCGCCTGGTTTCGCGCAATCGCCGCGGTGGCGGAACCCAGATTTGCCTCGGCGGATTCCTGCTTGTTGGCTGCGATCTGATAATTTTTATCGGCATCATCGCGCGCATTTTGTGCAATCAGACCGCCGGCAAACATGTTGTGCGCCCGATCCATGTCGCGTTTTAGAAAGGGCAGATCGGCGCCCTTGGCATCCACTTTGAACCGCTCATAGTCAGCCTGAGAAGAGCGCAAATTCGCCTCGGCCACATGCAGAGCAGCCTGTTGCTGGCGCAGGGCAGGGAGGAGGTCATTCTGATCCAGTTCGCAGATCACGTCACCTTTGTGGACGAAATCTCCCACATTGACCGGCAACTTCTGGATGATGCCGCTTGCTTTACTCTTGATCTCCACCTGCGTGACAGGCTGAATCTTGCCGGTCGCCACCACAGAACGGGCGAGATCGATGCGTTCGACTTTCGAGAGTTTTTCCGGTTCGATCTTCGCGGGTTTCTTGCCGATCGCTTTGACCGCGAAAACACCCCCAACCCCCACTACAACGAGGGCGAGGATTATCCAGACCGCCTTACCACGCTTACGTGCCGCCATGATTTTATTCCTCCAGCCGCCGCGACTGCATCGGGACCACGTCGATGCCAGGAAATTCAATGGTAACGTCGTTGCTGGCGGTACAAACACTCAGCTGGTAGCTGGAACGTCCGCTGCCGAGCGCTACGATGGCGGCGGCGAACATGGCGGTTACAAGAAATGTTTCCAATATCCCTGATTTCACAGATTTCCCTCTGATCGTTATACGCGTCGGCCCGTAAAAAGTTCGCGATTATTGTCGGAGGTTGTATCCTGTCAAAGGATGACAACCCTTCTGCAATTCAAACGAGACGCTGCGCTGCATGCGGTAGTTTTGGCCGTGGCACTTTTCGGGATGGCTGGTTTCGCTTCAGCGCAGGCTGCGCCGAGCCCCGATGCGACTACTTCTGTCACGATCGGTGGGAAAACCCTTTCCATTAAGTATTCGGCTCCCTCGGTCAGGGGCAGGCAAATCTTCGGGCCAGGCGGGCTCATCAGCAAAGATCCGAATTACCCGGTCTGGCGCGCGGGAGCGAACTCTGCGACGGCCTTCCATACGGATGCAGACCTCATGATCGGTAAAATTCCGGTGCCAAAAGGCGATTACACGATTTACGCCCTGGTGGAAGATCCAAACAATTGGCAGCTCATCATCAACAAACAAACCGGCCAGTGGGGGCTGACGTATGACGCCGCGCAGGATCTGGGGCGGGTCAAAATGACGATGACTAAGCCGTCGGCGCCGATTGAGGTGTACAAGATGGTGCTGTCGTCGACTGGCGCTAAATCAGGCAAACTGCTGCTGGAATGGGAGCGGCATATCGCTTCCGTTTCCATAACAGTTAAATAGGAACCCGACCGATGTTTATAGGGTGACGGTAACTACCAGCCCTGGCCACACGCCTTGTCTACAATGTTAGGCATGGCCCAAAGCAGTTCCAACAAGAAGATCGCGAATGGCTTAGTTGCCGCAGGTGCGGCCGCCGTACTGGCGGTCTATAGCGCCGGATATGCACGGACGCGGTCGGCTGCCGACAAGCTTGACGCCCAATCTGCCGAGCGGCGCCCGGGTGGACAGGAAGGCAGAGGGCCAGCGCCTTCACACGATGATTTGACAGCAGGTTCGCCGGCCGGGAACCCGTCCGCGACCCTAGCTTCGTCTTCAGCGCATTCCACCGTTCAGAGCCATGAGGAGCGCGCTTCCGACTCCAGGTCTGCTGCAAATATCCCGGCCGCAAATCAAGCACCCTCCAAACAAACAGCTCCTCCAACAAGTGAACAAACAAAGGCCGACGCCACGCCGGTCACCCCGACTCCGCAAGCGACGATACCCGCGCCCGTGACTCCGGCACCTGCTGCACCACCGGTCCAGATGACGATGGCCGTGACGCCGTCGCCCGTAGTTACTCCTCCCGCACCTGTAGCCCCTCCTCCCCAGCCAACCGCCCCCGCGGCGCCGAAGTACAAAGACGGAACTTATACCGGCTGGGGCACATCGCGTCACGGCGCCATTCAGGCTGAAGTGATCATCGAGGGCGGCCGGATCATCTCCGCAAACATCTCCCAATGCCTGACACGATATTCCTGCAGCGTCATCGGCAGACTGCCACCGGAAGTTCCTCAGCGTCAGAGTGCTGAAGTCGACTACGTCTCCGGCGCCACTCAAAGTACGAACGCGTACTACTATGCGGTCACAGAGGCGCTGGGCAAAGCAAAGTGATTACGGAGTCGCCGACTCTGGTTGTTGAATCCTTCTGGAACACGATGCCTGTTCGCACGGAAGTGGTGATGGGAACACTGGTCACCATCCAGGTTGTCCGTGCCGAGCAACCGCAAGCCGTGAATGCCGCCATCGATCGCGCATTCAGCTGGTTCCACGAGATTGAGCAGCGCTGCACGCGGTTTAGGTCAACTAGTGAGCTGATGCAACTGACGGCGCGGGTTGGCGAAGCTGTTCCGGTTAGTTCGATTCTTTTCGAAGCGGTCCGGTTTGCCCTGATGGCCGCGGAGGAAACCGATGGCGCTTTCGATCCGACGGTCGGAAGCCGCATGGCGGCGCGAGGCTTTAACCGGGAACACCGGACTGGACACGTCGCGCAAAATCCCGCTGCGGATGACTCTGGGAGCTTCCGGGACGTCGTCGTCGATCAGGCCCAAAGAACGATCACATTGACTCGGCGGTTGACCCTCGACCTTGGCGCAGTCGCCAAAGGGCTCGCCGTTGATGCCGCAGCGCGTGAGCTGCAGCCTTTTCAGGATTTCGCGATCGACGCGGGCGGTGATTTATACCTGGGTGGCGTCAACGATAGAGGAGAACCCTGGTCGGTTGGAATCCGGCATCCGCGACGCGACGGGGAACTGATCGATTCGTTGCGGGTCTCAAATCAGGCGGTTTGTACTTCCGGGGATTACGAGCGGGTAATGTCGGGTGACGGGGCAACCGGAGAGCATCACATCCTAGATCCACACACAGGGTCTTCGCCGCAGAGTATAGCCAGTGCCACCGTAGTCGCTTCGGGCGCAATGTTGGCCGACGCGCTGGCTACCGCCGTTTTCGTCATCGGGCCCGAGCGTGGAATTGATTTGTTAGCTCGCATGGGTGTGGCGGGTCTGATCATCACTCCTGAACTGGAACGTTTTGAAACGGGGGAGTTGAGCCGTGCGGCGTAGAGCGACGAAGTTCTTCAAAACACCTAAAGGCATCCTGACTCTGATATTGATCGCCTGGGCTGCAATTGCCGCTCCCGGGCAGGGACTGAGCACGGTCCTGCCTGGCCTTCTCGCTGCGGTTACTGTGGCCGGGTTGGTGGATACATTCATCCTCTGCGTGAAAAAGAACGTCTGGGAATTCCCCAGCGGCGCTGTCCTGACCGCGATGATCACGGCGATGGTGCTGCGCGCTCAGGAACCCTGGTACGTGGTTACAATCACGTCGGTCGTTGCGGTGATCAGCAAGTATATTTTCCGCTCGCGTACAGCCAATGTGTTCAACCCGGCAGCATTGGCGGTTATTGCCAGTTTCTACATATTCCATACCGGGCAAAGCTGGTGGGGAGCGCTGACGGAGCTTCCGCTGTTGACCCAGTCGGTTCTGTTGCTCGGCGGGATTTTCATCACCGACCGAGTCAATAAGATGCCGCTCGTGCTGACTTTTCTCGGGACTTATTTTTTGCTCTTTACCGCGATGTCTTTCTTCGGCGATCCGCGTTGGGTCTCGGAGATCTATCGTTCGCCCGATCTGCAGGCGGCTCTTTACTTCGCTTTTATTATCCTGACGGACCCGCCAACCTCTCCCGCAAAGTATCCCGATCAGATCATCTTCGGCATTCTGG
>Ga0206926_1119_pt1 | contig 15975 bp, 14 predicted proteins | sample Alteio_BWOrgHeat_59_FD_152955 | JGI IMG/M metagenome (GOLD analysis project Ga0206926, IMG submission 152955) | Enriched cells from forest soil in Barre Woods Harvard Forest LTER site, Petersham, Massachusetts, United States -... | ecosystem: Environmental > Terrestrial > Soil > Temperate forest >... | reverse complement strand
TCGCCAATATTTTTTAGCCCATTAAGAATTTGAGTAGCGTAAAATTTATCCGCAATGCCGACATCTTGAAAAATTTTAATTGTTTCATCTACCATTACTTCATAGGCACGTTTTCCGCTATAGATTGCATCATCTTTCTCTACCACAAAACTTTCGGGTAGTTTAGCTTTAGGATACTTACCTTTTAAATATTCAAGAGTAAAATGTCCCTCCTTCATGACAATTTTACCCATGAGTTTTTGCGATTTAGCTTCTATTTGATTTAACAATGGTTCTTTTTCAGCTTCATGATACAAAGTGTGGCTACTTATATAAGCTCCTATCCCAGTTTGGGGGGCGAGTTTTCCTTGCCTTGCTTCATTATTCAAATATTCGCGTGCTTTATTTTGAAGTAACTGAAGATTTCCCAATTCAACACCAAATGCAAGCGGTAGGTTAAAATTTAGTCGGGTTGTTTCATCCTCTAGAGTAATTAATTCGGGAATAGTTGCGCTATAAGGTTCGAAAGAACCCGTAAAATGTGCTATATGCGGAGTTGGCGCTAGAGCGATATTTTCAAATGTTGCTCTCCTTAAGGCAGCTTGTTTTCCAGCCGGATCGAATATAGCTTTATACTTTGCAAGCATCGCTTTAACTTCCGAAGAACCATAAGGCAACAATAATCTATCTATTGATGAATTTTGAAATCCACTATAAATCGCTGTTGCCGCTTGATAATTGTGTTCTGCCATGCACTCTTCCAACAATGCAGCATAAAACACCAACATGTTTGATATTTTGACTATATCATCCGATTCCAAAATATCATTATCCATAATGATAGAGATTGAATTAAATTCATTCACATAAGCGCGCATATTTGGATATAATCTTTCTCTGTCTTCGTCACTTGCTTTTTGGTAAGCTAAAATTTCTTGTGGGGAAATATTCACTAGCAATGACATATATCTATTTTTTAAATCATGCGCAAATTGCTTAGCTTGCGCTCTTACGCTAGCCATTTTTATGGGTTTCTCAGATGCTTTAATAGCATCGACACTTTTTTGAAAATCCTCTGCGGAAGAAACACCAGACTGAGGTACCGGCGCGCGTTCAGCTTGAACTTGAACCGAGGCGGTTTGCATATCAAAACGTAGTGTATTGACTAAACTTCGAATCTTCGGCGAGTCATTTTCATTCAATGCTGTTAAAGCTCTATAAGCCATAACAATCCGATCATTTTCAAAACGTTTGTCATCCTCACTTATTTTTGTTCGCATTAAAAACTGATTTAACAAATCAAAATTTTTCTGTGTGCGGTATACTTTAATCATCGCACAAATTACTATATTTGCATTGTTGTAAAATCTAACTTTGTCATCTTCATTGGTTAAAGCCTGATTCATTTTAACTAACTGTGCAAATATTGCTTCGGGTGTCATCTGTTTATTTTCTGCAAATCCTAAAACAATTTGTTCAACGTCTTGTACTGTGAAAGGAACGAACTTCTCATTCGCCTTTTGCTTGTATTTCCATCCTGACATAAGTTGTTCAATTGGGTTTTCCAAATTAGCTGCTTGTTTACTTGTTATTATTTCGGAACTTGGCATTTTCGCAGGCCCAGTTCTACCTGTTCCTATTTTAAGATTAGGCAAGGAAACCTTGGAAGCAGGTGCGGTTTTTGATATAGAAGTAGCAAAAAGATGTGGTGCAGAACGCGTAGCGGCACTCGACGGAACCATGGTGTCAGCTAAAGACGGTTGTGCCGCTGGTGTTACTGTTTTTTCGCTATACTTCTTAATCAGATTACCTACTATCTTTTGCATGGTAGGATCAGAAATTTTATTTGCTTGCAAAAAGGTTAGCATTTGTTTTAATTGTTCAGTAGGAGATATCGCCAAGTTATCAATCTTTTTTATCTCTTTAACAATTGATCTAAAATCCTCAGTAAATTCATCTGAATATTGATTGCTCTGTTTTACTACTTTACATATGGCTACAAAGTCATTTAAAAATTGCTCAAAAACATCAACGTTCTGACCGCCTTTCATGTGCATATCCTCGTAAATAGCTTTAATTATTCAGTTCTATTTTATTAGACGCGCTACAACACTAATTTCTCCCCATGTTAGAAGATATTTATGTTGTATATACTTATAATTAAAAATGAATTTAAGACTTCCACTCTGCCTTAAACAGTGCTGGAAATTTTTCGGGAGGTTGGGCTTCTGAAAAATAAAACCCTTGAATTAAATCACAATTATGCTTCTTTAAGTATTGCAATTGCGCTTTGGTTTCTACGCCTTCTGCGATGACACTTAAATTCAAACTGTGCCCAAGTTCTATGATCCCTTTGGTCACAGCATATTGCGAACTGTCATCTTCAATGATTTTAACAAAGGAACGATCAATTTTGAGTTTATTCACTGGAAATTGCATTAAATAACTTAAGGAAGAATAACCTGTACCAAAATCATCTAATGACAGTTCTACCCCTAAAGCACGCAATCCTTTCATGATTTCAATCGCTTTATCCATATTCTGAACGACAGCACTTTCGGTTAATTCAATTTCTAGCCATTCAGGTGAAATTTTGGTTTCTCGTATAACTGTACGAACAATATCAACAATATCTGACTGAAAGAACTGTCGCGCTGAAACATTCACCGCAATTTTAATCGATGGGTAACCGGCATGCTGCCATTGGATCAGTTGTTGGCATACTTGTCTTAATACCCACTCACCGATCGGCATAATTAACTGTGTTTCTTCTGCTGCGGGAATAAAAAAGGCCGGTGAAATAAAACCTTTTTCGGGATGGTTCCAACGCAGCAGTGCTTCGGCACCGATCATTTTGCGTTGTTTTAAGTCAATTTGTGGTTGATAATAGACCATCAGTTCGTTATTCGTCAGCGCTTTATGCAAATCGGTAATAATGGCTCTTTTTACTTGTAATTGATCAGCCATACCTCGTTGAAAAAACTCATATTGATTGCGCGTATGCGAGGTACGATTCACAGCCAACTGCGCATTGCGGGTTAAAATATCCATCGAATCACCATCCGCTGGGTAAAAGGCAATGCCAATACTGAGTGTAACAAAGATATCACGTTCGCCTATTTTATAAGGCGTGGTGCATTTTTCAATTAAGCCTTGCGCAAATGAAACCATCATTGACGGTGTACTCACACTTGGCGTGATGATCCCAAACTCATTATCACTTAATGAAGCAAGAGAATTTTGATCATTGGTATAATCCGAGAGTCGCTCGCAAAATGCAAGTAACAAACTTTCGGCAGTATTTTGCCCATAGGTATTCACCACTTCGAAATAATCATCTAAACGCACAATCAGTACGCCAAATTTACTTTTAGCTGCCTTAGCATGATTAATTTCAAGCGCTAAATTTTGATTAAAAATAATGCGATTGGGTAGATTTGTTAAATCATCGACAGTCGTGCGCTTTTCAAGTTCTTTTTCTATAGCTTTGCGCTCTGTAATATCCATCCCGAAAATACTGACAAAACCTTGCTTCATCGGCACAAAATTTAAACTGTAATCTTTATCAAAACAGCTCAGTTCAACACTTTGGTGATTATCGGCAAGCAATACTTGCCGAATGATCTCGCGCCATTGTGCCGGTATTTTGTTCTGCAACCCCACCTGCCAAAACACTAAAATCGGTGAGCAAGCCGCATTAGCATAGATAAGTGCGCCAGATTTATTGATCCGCATCACCGGGTTTGGATTCACATCCGGAAAATCTAATAATTCGCTATAAGCGTCTTCTTCTCGAGTGAGGCTTTTATCCAAGCTATCTTTCAGATGATAAGCTAGATACAAACACAGCCCCAAGAGCAGTGCAAAAATCAGACACAGGATTTGCCAGATGAATAAAGTCACCGTAAATAAATCCAGAGTTTTTCAAGAAATAAAATCTTAACTAAATTATAGGGTGTTTCCCTGGATTTTTTCTGCTTTACTGATAGTGGAGAAAAGGAGAGATTATGACGCAACGCTGGATGCATCTGACATGGTTATTCGTATTAACTTATAGCAGTGGTACTTATGGAAAAACAGCCACACCCAGCGATACTTGCCAAGCTTTATACAACCAACAACATTATGCGCAAGCATTAATCGTTTGCCAAAAAGGCGCTCCAAACGATGCTGCAGCGCAATTAGTTTTAGGCAAAATAGCCAGTCTCTATTCCTCTTCCACACCAGATTATATTAAAGCCCATCAATCTTTTTCATTAGCCGCCAATCAAGGCAATGCGGAAGCACAATTTTTACTTGCATTAAGCTTCCAAAATGGCTTAGGTATCGAGCAAGATTTTACCTCGGCACTGTATTGGTTTAACCAAGCTGTCGCGAACGGTTTGCCCGCAGGACAATTCATCGCTACCGCGCAAGCGCGTGGCCCTGAGATCTTACTTGCCAAATCTGGCCCTGGGGTCGAAGAATATGCTATCGCGCATAAAATTACCCTCAATCACGGCGATCTCTCGCCAAGCGAAAGTGTTCAATGGTTAGCACAAGCTGCGCAAAAGAAATTACCCCAAGCCCAATATGAATTGGGCCTGAGCTATGCCCAAGGCCAAGGACTGGTGCGAGATGATGCGAAAGCAGTGCATTGGCTTTATCGAGCCGCGCAAAGCAATCATCAAGGTGCACAATCTTACCTCGCCTGGATGTATGCACTAGGATTAGGCGACAAAGCCAATTTAGCGCAAGCAGTGAAATGGTTTATCCAAGCACGCCAACGATCCTTAGAGATAAATTCAAAAATTGAACGTGAACAATTACAACAAAAACCATTGGCACTGGATGAACAATTTTCTAAAGAAGAATTAAAAGATCGTTTTCAACAGGGGATCACCCTGATTAATAGCAACGATGTTAAAGAGGTTAACAACGGCTTGGCATTGATAGAACAAGCTGCGAATGAGAATAGCAATGCACAGTTTTATTTAGGAAAATTGAACCAGTCAGGCACAGTGATCGCGCGTAATCCTACCCACGCGGCTTTTTGGTATCAACGCGCAGCGAGCGTAGGACATATTGAAGCACAATATTCTTTAGGTTGGATGTATGCGCATGGCGAAGGAGTGTCGCAAGATTATTTGAAAGCTTATCAATGGTTTAAGCGCGCATCTGATAATGGCCATAAACCTTCGACCATTGCGCAACAATTCGTTTTATCGCAATTATCACAACAACAGCTGGTTAAATTACAACTTGTGAAAGAAAAAGTTGCCTTGAAACAATAATTTGTGATCTGATTTATGAACCACAGAAAATTATTTCATCATACGCCATTATTGCATTCACATCCCTTAAGCCAACGGGTTGGCAAAAATATTTATCTTAAATGTGAAGCACTACAACCCAGTGGCTCATTTAAAGATCGCGGCATTGGTGCTTTATGCCAATATTATGCCAATCGAAAAGTGAATGGGTTTGTTTCCTCTTCTGGCGGCAATGCGGGATTAGCCGTAGCTTACGCCAGTCGCGCCTTAAATATTCCAGCAAAAGTCGTCATTCCCAAAACTACACCGCCGTTGATGATCAAAAAATTACGCGCCGAAAACACCCAAGTGTTAGTGGAAGGCGAGGATTGGGATGCCGCCGATAGAATTGCGCGTGATCTCGCACAAGCACAAGAGTTGGCGTACATTCCACCGTTTGACCATCCGGTGATTTGGCAGGGATATACCTCTATCATTGAAGAACTGAAAGCAGATGATCTTAAACCTGATGCAATCATTGTTTCTGTTGGTGGTGGCGGTTTATTTAGTGGTTTAGCGCAAGGTTTGCACCAAGTGGGATGGGAAGATGTGCCCTTAATAACAGCTGAAACGACGGGGGCCGCATCCTTTGCACTTTCTTGTCAACAAAAAACCCGCGTTAAATTAGATAAAATCGATACCATTGCAGTTACCTTAGGGGTAAAACAAATTTGTCAGCAGGCCTTTGAATGGTCGCAAAAACATCCGGTATTTCCAGAACTAGTCACTGATAAAGAAGCAGTGGCAGCGATTTTTAGCTTTGTTAACGATCATCATATTTTGGTGGAACCGGCCTCGGGAGCTTCGCTGGCGTTGATTTATCAACAGCGAGCAGTTTTACAACAATTTAACAATATTGTTGTTATTGTTTGTGGTGGCAGTGGCGTGAATTTAGCGTTATTGAACCAATGGCAACAGCAATTCAACATTGAACAGGATTAATATCATCCTGATCCTTTATTTTTTGAAAGAAGCGACGGAGTGTGGATAGCCTTGAGTTAATCCATTTTTGCTAAATACAACTTGCCACAATTGGGTTTGTCTAGCACGAAAACTGCCCGCACTGGACAACAAATAGTAATTCCACATCCGACGAAAGCGTTCATTATATTTTGTTTTTAGCTCATCCCAATGCTGATTAAAATTATGATGCCACGCCATCAATGTTTTATCGTAATGGACACCATAATTTGCCCAATCTTCCATTACAAAAATTCTTTCTGACGCTTTAGCAATACTAGTAATACTGGGAATTTCACCATTGGGAAAAATATAAGTATCAATCCAACGGCTGGAAACTTTTTTTAATGTATTCGTACCAATGGTATGTAGCAAAAATATGCCATCTTCTTTTAAGCTGTGGGCAATCGAACGCATATAAATGGGATAATTTTTAATACCTACATGTTCAAACATCCCTAAACTCGCAATTCTATCAAAGCGTTGTGAGGAGTTCAGTAATTCACGATAATCTTGCAAACGAATTTCAACTGGCAGCCCCTTACAACGTGCTTGTGCTAATGCCAGTTGCGCTTTGGAAACAGTCATCCCCACCACACTAACGCCAAAATTTTGCGCAGCATATTGTGCCAGTGATCCCCAACCACATCCCACATCCAGCAAGATCATTCCCGGTTGCAAGTCTAATTTCCGACAAGCCACATGCAATTTTCTTTCTTGTGCAGCGTCAAGATCATCATCATCCATCCAAAAAGCACAGGTATACACTAAGCGTTTATCGAGCATAGCTTCATAAAGATCGTTCCCAATATCGTAATGTTTTCTGCCGACAATGAAGGATTTTGCTTTTGTTTGATGGTTTAATAACTTGCGAAATATTTCGTACAACGACTGCTTCAGGGCTGCTCGCCAAAACAATGGGTTCGATAAAGCTTTGTTTTCTATGTTTGCCGAAAAGAGCCTGTAGAAGAACTGATCTAATTGGGAGCAGTCCCACTCACTATCCATATAAGACTCGCCCAGGCCTAGCTCGGATTCCGCTGCGATACGACCGTAAAAGTTTTCGTTATGGACAGTGATATCCCACGGATTAGGCCCATTGACGGTGATCTCAGCTTCTGCCAGCAACGCCTGAATGACACGTTTGGTTGAATTCATCCTTGCTCTCAATCTTTGAAAAATCATAGTCGTATATAAAAAAGTTAACGAACTTCCAAGTAAAAGTAAATGTTTTGCTGGATGTCCTGTGTTTTTACTGTGGTTTTATGGATGTCCTATGGCCCATTGTTGGATGTCCTGTTTATTAGGCCATTTATCGGGTTTCGCTAGGCAATGGGTCGTGTAGATCGGCAACATACGTATGATTTTTATTTTCAATATAATTTAGTTAGTTTAATTATTTATATGTTTTTTATTGATGTTAGATAGATATCTTGATATAAAGATTAAAATTTGTTTATTTACTAAATTGGGGAGCCGTATGCCAACCTTAGCGAAAACAGGAAAAACACCATTCAATTTTGCGGTGACTAAAAAAGCCGAAAAAGTGCTTGCATTAGATAGCGCTGGCTTGATTAATGTGGTGACCATTGATAGCACGTTTGATGAAGTAACCAAATTAGGTTTAAGCAAATCTGTTCAAATCCCCTTGTTCGATTTAGCAAACGCAACTCTTTTATCGCATATTTGTAGTAAAAATGGACTGCAACCCGGCCGTGATGCACGTGAGGATGCTAGCATTGTTGAGACTTTGAAAAAGAATATGAGCTCGAATATTCTTAATCCTGAAGTGGTTATTCTAGAAATCATTGCTTCTTGGAACTTTATTGCACAAATATCACGCATGGAATCCGAGATCAAAGCTTTTATCCCTGCTCCCGAAGAGATGATCTTTGCAAAAAGAATGATCCATCCCAATCCCACTTTGGTATTATTCCTCAATCAATACACTTATCAGTATTTGAAAACGCTACCCACACTCAATGATATTGGAGATGCGACATGGGTTTTCCTCCAAGCCAGTGAATTACTAGAAAGCATTGAAACCGGCCGCAATTATTCTGTTGATCCGCGCGATCAAAAAAAATCCCTTCTTGCACGTGCAAACAGATGCATGAAAGATTTACCAGAAAGTCGCCAACTCTTAACTGCAATCGTCAAAAAAATAGAAGCAGAAAATTTTGATTGGTACAATAGTTTAATTGTAAGCATTATAGAATTCGAAATTATGGAAGCCTTAGATGAACCCGCCTTAAACAAAGAAAAATTAAAACAAGCTTTACGCCACATTGTTCAAGGAACCTATGAAAATATTACGGATGATGTTAAGGTTGCGGAAGCTTTAGAAGACAGCATTGATTTTGTTGTCCATGGCGAGAAAGCAAAAAATTTCTCAACCATCTGTAAAGCAGGTAAAAAACCGACACCGGAAGCCATCCGCTTAGCAATCAGTGCACGTATTGCGAGAATGGCGGAAAGTCATGGGGTATCATTAGAAAGTGAAGCGATCCCTGAGATCGCAACGATTTCATCGTCCCCTGCGAGTGTGCAGCCGCCTTCTAAAAAAGCTAAGTCTTTAGTTGATTTGGCCTGTTCAGAAGCTCCCGAAGATACGGCAGCGCTATTTTCACAATTGTTTAATATGGAAGAATTTATTACTGGGGATGCTTTAAGAATAGTGCTTGGAAGAACCAGGAATGAAACCATAAAAGATTTAATTCGACAACGATTAAATAATCTTCCCAAAACTGAAGCTACGCCCAGCGCAGTGACACCCGCGTTTAGTTCTTCCGCCAAACGCCGCCTCTCTTTTGAGCGTCTCCCCGATGAACGTCGTTCCGATGAACATCGTCCGGATAAAGATGACTATGAATTGTTGAGCGACGACGCTAGCTCCAACGACGATGGGCGTGACGAAAAAAGACTTCGTTCTGGCCCGGGAGAATAATCTCTGGGACATCCATAATATCTCCGGGACATCCATGAGCCTGGAGATATCTCCGGGACATCCATGATGTCTCCGGGACATCCATAATGTCTCCGGGACATCCATGTTAATCCAATAGCCAACTCACCTATCTTGGGGTTCCTAAGTTCTTCTTACTTTGAAGGGTTGAAGTATCTGAAGGGGTTCCAACGCTAGTAACCTTTGCTTGTTGTCGAAAATTTCCAAATCCTGTAACTAACGTGGTAGGTGCAGTATGAACTTCAGGATTCGAAGGAGCAGCACTGGGTGATGGAAGCCCCTTATTGGATTCATTTAATTTCCGTTCTAATTGTTGGAGCATTGATCCTTTATCTGCGCTTGGTGCTTTTTGCTTTCGAGCGAGTGCAGCTTTTTCTTGGTTTTTTTCTATATTTTCTATGTGTTTATTTCTCTTTTCCAAGAGTTCTTTAGGGAGAGGCTGACAAACCTCGGGGCTTTTCGTAAAAACACCGAAAGCTGTTCCAAATATGGGAGTTAAATATCCTTTAAAGCTTTCATTGGGATAAGTAGAAGACCATTGTGGATCACAATGTGCTATTGGAGTTAATTCGTTGGCAGGTACACGTTGTGTAGAACATGACGTAACCACATGGGAACATGATTTTGGGATCACTTTATCATTTGTGCCCGCTTCTGATCCTTTGACAGCAGAATCTAAAATATCCGTTACATTTTTTTTTGCAACACCGGCCATATGATCAAGACAAATATCTATGCAAGTCAAAAACCGGGCGTTTCCTGCCGTTTTACATTCTATTACATTGTTGAATGTAAATGGCGGTGGTGGCGGAACATTTTGTCTAACATCCATATTAAGAAGCATACCTTTGACGCCGTTTGCATCTTCATCGACAAAAACGGGATCAAGTTGAGACCAATAATTTTTAACGATTAAATTTACTTTAGGCTCTTTACCACATTCAATATGAGCTGCGACATTCATGATCCTGTTATCTGCTGTTCTAACAGCAAATGAACCCAATACTAAATGCAAATTTTCTGGTTGCTGTTTGGCTAAGATTGTCATTAGATTTTGCAGCCCCTCAAACTCCTGCATGCTAAGAGGTTTTTGAGTGTAAAATGCAAATTCATTGGTAATAAGCCTAGTGATATTATTTTTATTGTCTGGTTTTAGCTCATTGCTACCGGGAATACAATTATCTGCTTTATGTACATTCGCTGCATGAGTAACAAGCGCTTCTATGCCTGTCATCATCCGCTCGATTTGGGTTGTTTTATCTGTAACTAAATTAAATTCTCCCGTGGGTAAAAGGGGGCGTGGGGGGGTTTCCCAGGTGCTCCATCCCATATAAGCGGATGCCACCATATTTCGTATAGTCACAGGAGCGTCTATTTGACGTAGCTCATCTTGAACCGTTTGAGGTGAACTTCCCGTTAACATAAATTACGCGCTCATACACTACTCGCACTACACGAGATGCCATAAAGTATATTATAATGGTTACTTAGATTGCTTACTAGGTATGCGTAATCAACAAAAGCGATTAAGATATCTTTATTTGATCGATACAGGAGAGGTTTCAATGCGACAGGATATTCAAGATAAAATCAAGCTACCTCCTGATTTTCAAGTGAATTTAAGCAACATGGGAATTGAAGATCATGAACTTGAAGAAATTGCCAAAGAAATTGTTCTAAGAAAACCCAACATAAAAGATATATTTTTGGATAAAAATAAAATTAGTGATGATGGCGCAGAAATTTTGGCTAAGTCTTTTTCAGGGTTAAAGCACCTGTCAGGTTTAAATCTTCAATTTAATGCTATTGATGCAAGAGGGGCGGCTGCCATTTTCTCTTTAACAGCCACAAAACCCCACCTAATTATTGCACTTCATGGTAATAGGATCATCGATACAGGCGCAATGCGAGCAATTGAAGACGCTGCTACTCGAGAAAAAACGAAAAAAAAGTTTTAATATCTTCGGGACATCCATCTTATCTTCGGGACATCCATCATGAATCTAGGACCTGCTCATAGATTTGTGGACAACCAGAATGTCTATTGACAGAAGTAAATCTCACCTTTAATATTACCAAGTAAGTGAATAATTACTCACTTACTTTATTTGAAATCATAATAACTAAATTTGGCTTCTCTATGAAAACAATAAAAAAATCGTCCTTCATCATTCTCTTTTTCATGGCTGTCCTTTTCCCATGCTATGTAACGGCGCAAACCAATGATGCTTCTTACTATGTCAGCGTGCAAAGCGGTTTGTATTTTTATGATGTCCCAGAATCTGGCATATACGCGAATGCGCCGATAAGAATTGCCGGTGGTAGAATCTGGGACATCCATCAACGAGCCACACTTGGCGTAGAAGTCGGCGCTACCTTTTTAGAAGATAAAGGCAGACACTTTGATTTGTTTTGCACTGAATACGGCTATTATCGCGGCAAAAGAATGAGTGCTGATGTTATGAGTAGATTAGAATCTCGTCTTTTTTGGAAATTAAATGTTTTTGCGACACTAGGTTTGGCTTATACTAAAACAACCTTTGAAGAAAAAAGGCAAAGCGGTTGTCGACTTTTTTGGGAGTCTGTTCCTACACTAACAACGACGTACAATTCAGGATCGTATCATCATTTAAGTCCAAAAGGCGGCTTGGGGTTAAGTGCTGATCTCACACCTCACATTAATTTCAACTTATCGGTAAACCATGAATTTTTCTCTGATTCCAATTTATCTGTGCTGCTGGGATTACGATATAGATTTTAAATAATATTTAACCTTTATTTGAAAATTTTGTTTTTAACTGAGCGACATCATTATCCCAGGGATTATCTTTACATTTTTTACTGATACAAAATGAACTATACCCCATGCGATCTTTATCTACATTATCTAATACCGCTGTCCATTTTGGCGATAAGCCTAAATCAATAGCATCTTTTGCTGCCCCACCGGTAGGCTCCATGTATCCATCGGCATCAGTAACCTTTTTTTCTTTAGAATTACTTACGCTGATGATTGATCCAATATTAAAATTGAATTGTGGCGTAGTCGCAATGTCACTTAATTTCACAGGTTTTGCTTGCCCTATTGTTGATAAAAATAAAATTATAAGAATGATTACTTCAAACATATTGCTTATCCTTTTTTATTTTTCATCTACGCGGCGGGAAGGTAACATTGTCGCGCTGCCGTTATTCCTTTTGGTTTACTGATCTTTGTCCGATTACCAAAATCCATCATGCTTAATTCATTACCCATAGAAAGATAAAACTGTTCTTCCAATTGAGAAGTAATTGACAACCATCCTCCAGAAGATAAATTAATACGTGACAATATGGGTGCCAAATCTTGCGGTATGGCGCCTTTTTTATCATCTCGCAATATTTTTCCTGTTATCTCCACTAGGTACAAATAATCTGAAAGTTTAAAATCAATCAAAGGAAACGGGCTTTTTTCTAGATTAACATTGTTGGCAAAAGCCATTAAAGTTTTAGGTTGTTTTGCCTCATCACACTTTTGTGTTTGTTGTTTTACAAAATATTGGATTCGTTCTTGTATAGAAGTAAAATCAGAATTTTCCGGCGTTGAAGCAAGATTAGCGCGTATAGGATTTAAATCTACATAAGCCATTGCACTAAGAACGGCACCCTCATCAAGTAAGGCTTGTGATTTATAGCGCCCTTCCCAAAATCTGCCACTACAGTTGTCTTCTTTGTTAGATAATCGGGCAATAGGCTCGTTTAAACAGCGCATAAACCAACTGATACTGGCTAAGCGTTGTCGCCACAGCATAATTTTTTGTTGAATGAATAATGGCGATAGCCCTTTTTCCTCAAGTTTCTCTGCATCTTGTCGAAATAACTGCCCCCATCGTGCCTTCACTTCTTCATCACTCCAGCGCTGTGACTGGGCTTCATCCACAAATAAGATGAGATGGTAATGATTATCCATCACTGCATAAGCACAGATTTTAATAGCAAAGATGCTAGCAAGTTCTTTAAATCTAGCGACTAACCAATACTTACGATGGCTGTAATCTTGTCCGGTTTCTTTGTTTGTTCCACAAAGATAAGAGCGGCGCACACAGCGAGTCATACAATGATAGAAAGGCGTGGCACTTAAATTAATAAGCATGCTTCGAGCTACGGTCATAAATCATCCTTAACTTCTTAGGAAGATTTACGATATCAACTGAAATGCGATTTGTCAACTGAAAATTAAATTTAATGCGAATATGTTGAGCCATAGCTAACTAGCAAGCGTAAACTTGGATGTCCTTAACGTTTTTTAAAGAGTGTCGTTCCTTTTGTATTAGATAATCTGGATGTCCTGATAGGTGTTGGCGTTTGCTGCGTTATTGGATGTCCTGTTGTGATTGCTGTTGTGATTGGAATGGGCCGAATAATTCCCGCGGGGGATCTTGGCGTTCGAGGCATATTTATCATAGCCGGAGGCGTCTGCGCTTGTACTTGTTGTGGCTTTTTTCTACTGTGAGTAGCATATAATGTCTGGGTAAGATAACGCATACCACTATTAAACAATGGCGTGACATCCCTTATTTCGTGTGCGGCATAATCTAAAGCACGATTAGCTAACTGCTTTAACTTTTCATTGATAGCTTTTATTTTTGGATCTGAAACTAAACGATCCGAAACTTTGATAAATTGATCTAATGAAAGCAACATTTTGGCAAATCTGACCGGATAATGATTCCAACCATATCGCTTTAAATTTGCTAAATATTTTTCAATGCTCAATAGATAAGTATTGATGAATTTGTCATGTTGAAGCAAATCTTGGGTGTCCTGAACATCAATAGAAAAATGTCTTGTCATTGGCGTGACATTGGCATTGCGTGGCGCTTCTAATGGAAACATCCACCAATCAAAATGATGGATGTCCCGGTGGAAACTTGGATTCTTTTTGAAGAGATTTACAAAAGTATTTTGTTGTTTTTCAATTAATTCTATTACATGAGGCCGCATAGCATACTCCAACATTCAATCAAATGTTAGTTAAGCTATTAAAACCAACTTGTTTGTACAATTTTTTTCAGATGAACGGTGAGAATATAACGACCAAATTGAAATCATGGAAAAAGCAGCGATGCCTTTTCCATGCAACCTCGTTAACAAGGCCTATATGTTTTTTTGTCTTGGATTTCCGTAGTACTCATTGAAGTTGAGGTTTCTGATTGATGTAAACTCTCAGAAGTAGGACTTTTCGAAGGAGTAACTTGAGACACATCCACATTGGGACTCGAACTCGCATTCAACTGTTGAGCAGGATCGGACGTGGAACGCACACGCATTAACGTATCTTTTGGTGTCGTTACCTCTGGAATTGGTGATAAAGGGCCTTTTGGGATATAACCTTCTGGGAACTGTTTTATCGATAAAGTAAATGAATGACGTGAATTTTGATTAGAATTAGAATTTTTTGGAGCCCCTTTCTTCATATTAACCTCTTGAATAATTAAATGCTGTAATTACAAATTTAGAAAGCTAATTATATAAGATAATACTCTTAGATGAAAGCATTATTCAATCTTTATTAAGTTTATTATTAGCAGCATCGCCTTTTAGGTTTATCTTTATTAAACGTTTGATTTTTCTTTGGCGAGCAATCGCTCACGCTTGTAGGTGAAGGTGAATCGGATGCAGATGTCAGTTGATTAGGTTCATCACCCAGATCCAGTGGTTTCACCCTTTTGTAAGCTCGTGCTAATGGCGATTCCGGGTAATTTTCAAAATTGGGATCAGATGGTAGTTCATTACCACGCTCTTTAATTTGTGAACTTCCAGTACTGATACTGCTTCCCTTGGGAATTTGTGACTCTTCTAATGCTTTTGGACCCTCTTCTGACATGTCATTGACTCCTTCATAATTTTATTTAACTACCTATAATATTTGCGGAGTTATTACAACAGCAAGCGCTATCATCACATTCTTTTCACCGATATCCAACCTTCCAGCTTTCAGGACATCCATGATGATTGGTTTTAAAAAGGCCGTGTTTGGATGTCCCAGATTCAACTGGATTCACATTATGGATGTCCTGGATTCATTGTGGATGTCCTCGATCGATTCTTGCATAATAACGCTCTCCTTCACATCAAGGAGTAAGTTAAACAGTTTTCTTATTCTTGTTAGGATAGGCAGAGGATTATGCTAAAACGATTTAGTCTAATAATGATCTTAATAGTATCGCCTTCGCTCATGGCAGAAGATCTGTCTGATCAATGCGTACAATCCGTACAAAATTTGTACAAATTTTACTTTCATGAAATTCAACCGAAAGAAAAATATGATCATTGTCAGAAAGTGCCTGAAACGTTGGATTCACATGCTGCCTTAGAAATGAAAATTGTTGTGAGTGAATTAAAAACGCACTGCCCTGGTACGTTAGTCGTAAAAATGAATCAATTATTAATGACTCCCAATGCAGCAACCTCTGCGGGACAATTTCCAGGTCAAAATCCGGGACAATTTCCAGCGCAAATTCCACCCCCAAGCCTAGGACAAAACGCATTTCCAGAACAAGAAGAAACGGAAGATCAAAGTTAAGCAGCGATTGAAATCCATAGATAATATCGCGCGCAGCATAAAACTTGGGAAGGCGTTCCCGCCGAAATAGTGGGAACGCCTGACGCCTGAAAGTTAAGGTTGATTTAACGACGCCATATCGATCACAAAACGATATTTAACATCACCTTTGACAGTGCGATCAAACGCTTCATTGATCTTTTGAATAGGTATAATTTCAACATCGCACACAATAT
>Ga0206926_1118_pt1 | contig 15979 bp, 10 predicted proteins | sample Alteio_BWOrgHeat_59_FD_152955 | JGI IMG/M metagenome (GOLD analysis project Ga0206926, IMG submission 152955) | Enriched cells from forest soil in Barre Woods Harvard Forest LTER site, Petersham, Massachusetts, United States -... | ecosystem: Environmental > Terrestrial > Soil > Temperate forest >... | reverse complement strand
AAGCCGCGAGGGCCGGCGTTGAGATAAAACTCATCGTCCGGGGCATATTTTGCATGTTCTCCGAGAACAGTAAATTTATCATCCCCGTAAAAGCCATCAGTATCATAGACGAATATCTCGAACATGCCCGTGTCTTTATCTTCCACAATGCAGGAAAAGAAAAAGTTTACATATCTTCGGCCGATTGGATGGTGCGAAACCTGGATCATCGTGTAGAAGCTACCTGCCCGGTATTGGACGAATCCATCCGGCATGAACTGAATAAGATCCTGGACATACAATTGTCCGATAATGTCAAAGCCAGGTGGCTGGACAATGAGTTGCTGAATAAGTATAAAAAAGATCACGCAGAAGCCAAAGTGCGCTCCCAGATAGAGATCTATAATTATTTATATCATAAGGCTCACCACACCGAAGACGCGGTCCCTCTGAGCACGGCGGATGTGAAAGAGGATATAGCTTAACCCTCAAATGATCAATGAATAATGCGACTGGCAGCTATTGATATCGGTAGTAACGCGGCAAGGCTGCTCATCTCGGAAGTATCCACCGACAGCGACGGTAAAACAGCGTTCAATAAAGTTAACCTGGTCAGGGTCCCCTTACGCCTCGGGTTCGATGTCTTTGAAAAGAAAGAGATCTCCCCGGAAAAATCTGATATGATCCTGCATACCATCAAGGCCTATAAACACCTGATCCAGGCTTATAATGTCAGCCATATCAAAGCAGCCGCCACCTCAGCCATGCGTGATGCCATCAATGCAGGGGAGATCATTGACCGCGTAAGGGATGAAACAGGCATTCTTATCGAAGTCATCAGCGGTGGCAGCGAAGCTGCGCTTATCTACGAGAACCATATTGCGGAAAACCTGGACCGGGATCATGCCTATCTCTATATCGATGTTGGCGGTGGTAGCACCGAGCTCACTTTTTTTGCAGGCAATAAGCTGGTATTCTCTGCCTCTTTTAACATCGGCACCATCCGGCTGTTAAAAAAACAGGTGACAGAACAGCATTGGGATAACATGAAAGATTTTATTAAACGGGAAACAAAGGACTATCCCAATAATATCATCGCCATCGGCTCCGGTGGTAATATCAATAAGATCTTCAGTATTTCAAAACGAAAAGAAGGAAAGTCCCTGCATGTAGACCTACTAAAAGATTATTATAAAGAGTTCTCCAGCTTTTCCCTGGCGGATCGTATGCAGCTTTATAAATTAAGGGAGGACCGGGCCGACGTCATCGTTCCGGCCCTCCTTATTTATATTAATGTTATGCGATGGGCCAATTCCCCCGAGATATATGTTCCAAAGATCGGACTGGCAGACGGCCTTATCCAGCACCTCTACGCCGACCTGAAAAAAAAGGGAATTGAAGTCTGATCTTTCCTTACTTTTATATTTTTTTATCATGTCAGTACATACAGAAGTCAAGAAAGTCACGACGCATACCTTACAGCGGATGAAGGCCACCGGCGAAAAAATCGCCATGATCACCGCTTATGACTATTCATTCGCCAAGATCTTCGATGCCGCCGGTATCGACGTCATCCTGGTAGGTGATTCCGCTTCCAATGTCATGGCTGGCCATGAGACTACGCTCCCTATTACCCTCGACCAGATGATCTATCACGCTTCTTCCGTACTGCGTGCTGTCAACCGGTCATTCGTAATAGTTGATCTTCCTTTTGGCTCTTACCAGTCTAATTCCAAAGAAGCCCTGGCCTCCGCTATCCGTATCATGAAGGAAACAGGCGCCCACGCCGTCAAGGTAGAGGGCGGGGAGGAGATACTGGAATCTGTAAAAAGGATACTGGGCGCCGGCGTCCCCGTTATGGGACACCTGGGGCTCACACCCCAATCCATTTATAAATTCGGCACCTACACTGTGCGCGCAAAAGAGGAGGCCGAGGCAGACAAGTTGAAGGCTGACGCCCGGCTGTTACAGGAAGCCGGCTGTTTCGGTCTCGTGCTGGAAAAGATCCCGGCCCTTCTTGCCAAAGAAGTCTCAGAAAGCCTGCAAATACCCACCATCGGCATCGGCGCCGGAAAATATTGCGATGGACAGGTGCTTGTCATGCACGATATGCTGGGGATCAATACAGAATTCAAGCCCCGCTTTCTCCGCCGCTATCTGGATCTCCATGAACAGACCACGGCTGCCATCCAACATTATATCCACGACGTAAAAGACCGCGATTTCCCCAACGACCAGGAGCAATATTAGAACGTTTATCAATACGTGCTTTTATGTAGAGATCTCTATAAAATCTATTGGTGCGCCTTTTTTTTGATATATTATCATTAAATTTAGGTTAACCAAAAAGCATCACATGAGAAAACTACTCTTATTACTATCCCTGGTCGTAAGTTCCTATCTTCTTTTTGCCCAACAGCCGATAACCGGTAAAGTAGTAGACGCCAAAACAGGCGCACCGTTAGCCGGGGTCAGCATTCGTGTAAAATCCACAAAAAAAGGGGTATCGACAGACAATGATGGCCATTTCACCCTTTCCGCCAGATCCGGCGACATACTCGAAATAAGTATCATAGGGTATACTTCACAAAATTACTCCCTGACAGAGGCTTCCGGAATCACCATCGCCCTGGAACCCGCCTCCACAGAATTAAAAGAGATCGTCTTTGTGGGAAATCGTGGCGCCGGGAGGGCAAAAACGGAGACGCCTGTCCCGGTAGATGTCATTAAAATCGGCCAGGTGGGGCTTTCCTCTGCCAAAATGGACCTCAGCTCCCAACTCAATATGTTAGCCCCTTCCTTCAATTACAATAAACAAAGCGGCGGGGATGGCGCCGACGCCATCGACCTGGCCACTCTCCGCGGCCTGGGCCCCGACCAGACCCTGGTGCTGATCAATGGCAAACGCCGCCACCAGACAGCCTTTGTAGCCCTCTTCGGCACCCGCGGGCGGGGTAATTCGGGTACAGATCTGAATGCCATTCCCGAAGCCTCTATCGATCGGGTGGAAATACTCCGAGATGGAGCTTCGGCACAATATGGATCGGATGCCATCGCCGGCGTCATCAATATCATCCTTAAAAAAGACATCAACCACCTTAATGTAACTGCAGGCTATGGCAGTTATTATGACCATAAGTACAATAGCCTGAACAACGTCCAGCCCAGCCAGTATGTCACCGGTCATCAGCTCGATGGCCAGACCTTCACCCTGGGCCTCGACTATGGCCTTGCCCTGGGCAAACGCGGCGGCTTCATCAATTTTGCCGGTAACTTCCTTACGCAAGGCAAGACATTCCGCCAGGAGCCCGATACCAATCTCACTACCAATCCCGTGGCGTTGCCAGTGAACACCGGCCGTCGCGCCAATGGAGATGCCTCCGTAACTTCCGGCGGGATCATGTTCAATGCGGAACTGCCCTCCGCCGGCAAAACTACTTTTTACAGCTTCGGCGGCTATAATTATAAGAACTCTAACGCCTACGCCTATTCAAGAAACTTTTCCGGCACCATTAATTCACCAGGCGAACAGAACCTGGTCCGCTTTCCGACCGATGCCAACGGCAACCTGGTCTTCGTTCCCGGCATCATGCACAAAGTAGACCCCAGTGGCCCGACGGTGACAGACCCCAGCGTAATTGGCAGCGCCAATGACATCTATTTCAACCCTATCGAGGATGTCCATATAACGGACGCATCTCTGGCCCTCGGCTTCAAAAGCAAAACCGATAATAACTGGAACTGGGACCTCAGCAATACTTTTGGGGTGAATAACTTCCATTATTATGGCGACAAAACATTCAATGCATCCCTTGATGCAGCCGGCGCAACCAAGACACATTTTGATGACGGCGGCTTTTACTTCTTTCAGAATACTGTAAACCTTGACATCGATAAGCATTTTAAAAACATCGCACAGGGGATGACCCTCTCTTTCGGCGCCGAATATCGATTTGAACAATACGGCATCTATAAAGGCGAGCTGGCCTCCTATGCCACTATCGATACCTCGACATTCTATTATCCCTCCTCTCCCAACCCGAGCAAAAAAGCAGGCGGAGCACAGGGCTTTCCCGGCTACAGGCCCTCTGATGAGGTAGTGGCCAATCGCAGCAACATCGCATTCTATGCAGATGCGGATCTCGACATTACCGACAAATGGCTGGTAGACGGCGCCGTCCGCCTGGAGAATTATACTGATTTCGGTTTCGTCAACACCTATAAGCTGGCGACACGGTACAAGATCGCTCCCACTTTCAATCTCCGTGGATCTGTCAGCACCGGCTTCCGTGCCCCTTCCCTGCAGCAGATCAACTTCAGCTATGTAGAGAGTAACGTACAGGCGGGGGTGATCTCACTGGTTAACATCCTTCCCAATACCAGCCCGATCACCAGGGCCGCAGGCATACCCGACCTGAAACAGGAAAAATCAGTGAACGGCAGCCTGGGCTTCAGCTGGAAGCCCATAAGGGACCTGCTTGTCACGGCAGACGGCTACCTGGTGAAAATTAAGAACCGCGTGGTATTGTCCGGAGAGTTCAGCGCCAGCGATAACACCCTTGACCCCGCGATCATCAATGCCCTCAACAGTCAGGGCATACAAAATGCCCAGTTCTTTGCCAACGCGGTAAATACCACCAATATTGGCCTCGACGTCGTGGTCGACTATACCAAACATATGGGCAAAAATACGTTCAAGGCTTCGCTGGCAGGCAATTTCCAACACCTGACCATCGACAAAATCAATGTTCCTTCAAAATTGAATGACAATGACGACCATCGCCAGGCATTCTTCAGCGACAGGGAACAATTATTTGTAAAAGCCTCCGCCCCTCCTGCCAAGATCAATCTTGCGCTGGAATATGATATCAATAAATTTGGCATCGGCACGCATCTTACTTATTTCGGCGAGATCAAGCTGCTGGGTTATGGCGGTACTGTCACCCTGGACGATGGCTCCAAGACCGTGCCTGAGCTCTTCGATTACAAAGCAAAAACAGTGACCGACCTCTATGCGGATTACAGCTTTTCCAAAAAGATCACCCTTTATCTGGGAGCAGACAATCTCTTCAATGTGCACCCGTCCTTTGGTTATGTGCCCGGCGCCAGGCTGTCTGCCTTCGATGGCGAAACAGGAGGTCCCTGGGATGCTGTTCAAATGGGTTTCAACGGGTTAAGATTATTCACTAAACTGGCCATCAATCTGTAATTCCCCCATTCACCGATTCTATAACCCCATTCATCTATTTCAACTAACAGGGAAGTCTTTTCCCTGTTAGCTTTGATCCTTCCCGTAAAAGAAGGAAGAGATGTTGAAAAAGCGTATAGTACAGATTATCATACACATAGCAGCCTGGGTCTGCTTTCTTATGGTACCCTTTGTTTTTTATCCGAGGCCCAGGGATTTTTCATTCTTCTCGGAACGGTATCTATCAGCCTTTTTTGTCCTCAACAATGTCCTGCTGATAGCCTTTTACTATCTGAATACCTATCTTTTTATTCCGAAGTGGCTGGACAAGAAGAAGTTCATCACCTATTCCCTTATCATATTCGGGCTACTGATCTTTTATGGCAGTTTTCCGCGTATCTACCATTTCTTTTTCGGTTCTCTTCAGCCGACGCCCCCCGGGAGCCATCCTCCTGCGCATGACCGGCCTCATAATTTTCAACAGCCCCTGCTTCAGCCGGGCAATATCGCCGTCTTCATGCTTGTATTCGTTTTTAGCACGGGGATCAAGGTCATCAGCGAATGGCTCCGTTCTGAACAACGGAATAAAGAGATAGCCAATGAAAAGCTCAAGGCTGAACTTTCCTTTCTAAAGGCCCAAATCAATCCCCATTTCCTTTTCAATACACTGAATAATATCTATGCGCTGGCTTCTGTTCAGTCGGAACAAACGGCGCCCGCTGTCATGAAGCTTTCCAGCATCATGCGCTATGTACTGACAGAAGCCCGTAACGACATGGTACCCCTGGAAAAGGAGATCCAGTTCACCACTCACTTTATTGAGCTGCAGAAAATGCGGTTGACGGACAAGTCCTCCATTGACTTCACCGTGAAAGGCGACCCTACCGGCAGACAGATAGCCCCTTTGTTGCTGCTTCCCTTCGTGGAGAACGCGTTCAAATACGGCATCAGTACCCGGGAGAGATCCCCCATTATGATATTATTGGAAATAAAGAAAGATTCGGTGTATTTTAGTGTAAGTAATTATAAGCATATCAATACTTCGTTGAAAGTAGCGGATAATACGGGGATTGGTATCAATAATACCCGGCGCAGACTAGATCTTCTATATGAAGATAAATATACGCTGGACATTAATGACGGCGTTGCAGAATTTACCGTAAACCTAAATATTCAGGTATAATGCTGACATGTATTGCCATCGATGATGAACCACTGGCGCTGGAAGTATTGAAAAAATATATTGCCAAGATCTATTTCCTGGATCTGAAAGGCGTATTCACAGATCCTTTCGAAGCACAGAAGCAAATGGAGACAGCCCCGGTAGATATCCTTTTCCTGGACATACAGATGCCCGATATCAATGGGATTGAATTTTCCCGGATCATCAATAAAAAAAATACAGCTGTGGTCTTTACTACGGCATTCAGCGAATACGCCGTGGAAGGCTTCAATGTAGATGCTATTGATTATCTCTTAAAGCCTATTGAATATGACCGGTTCCTGAAATCCGTATACAAGGCCAAGGAATATGTGGATTATCTCACTAGCCAGGAGCTGCAGGAAGGATACATCTTCGTCAAATCCGACTACCAGATGGTAAAGGTGAACCTGAAAGAAATACAATATATCGAAGGACTGGATGATTATATAAAAATTTACCTGCCCGGCAAGTCCATACTCACGTTAATGACGCTCAAGACCATCTCTCAAAAACTCCCATCCAGGGAATTCATTCGGGCACATCGCTCTTATATTGTACCTATCAGCAAGATTGAACATATCAGCAAGAGCAAGATCAAAATAGCAGACAAGGAAATACCCATCGGGGTAAGCTATAGCGAGAGCTTTTTTGCCGCCATGGAGAATAAGCTGAACTAGCAACCCCCACCCCCACTTTTACGTATTTCTTAATACCGGCCTGGTAGAAGCCGGCATAGGACCAGTTTTTTCATAGTAGATTTTAAGTTTAGGGATCTGGATCCTGATTAGTGCTTTATTTTTTTTTAATTAAATTGCCTGCGATACTTAATCACAGGCAATTTAAATTATATGGAATTTCTACAAACGTTAAAGATAGCTTCCCATAACAGCGGTACTTCTACCGGAACCAAATGGATAGGTGCGGATGCCACGGTCAGTGCATCAAAAGAAAAGCTTAGCTCCTGGTCTCCCGTGGATGGCCAATTGATAGCCTCTGTCACCCACACTGATAAAGCAGGCTATGAAACCGTCGTAAAGGCTGCTGAAACAGCCTGGCTGGAATGGCGGCACTGGCCCGCTCCCCGCCGCGGAGAGGTCGTCCGCCAGATAGGAGAAGCGCTCCGCCATAACAAAACAGCCCTGGGACAGCTTGTTTCCTATGAAATGGGCAAAAGCCTCCAGGAAGGCTATGGCGAAGTACAGGAAATGATAGATATATGCGATTTTGCCGTAGGTCTCTCCCGCCAGCTGCACGGTCTCACCATGCACAGCGAAAGACCCGCCCACCGGATGTACGAACAATGGCATCCCCTGGGTGTCGTCGGCATCATATCCGCTTTTAATTTCCCCGTAGCTGTATGGAGCTGGAACAGCATGCTGGCCTGGGTCTGCGGTGATACCTGTATATGGAAACCTTCCGAAAAGACCCCTCTCTGCGCCATCGCCTGCCAGCATATCGTGGCGGACGTATTCGCCCGTAATAATGTTCCCGAAGGCGTCTCCGGCCTCATAACCGGAGAACGGGAAACGGGAGAATGGCTGGCCGCTGACAACAGGGTCGCCCTCATCTCCGCCACCGGGTCCACCCGTATGGGCAAGGCCGTAGGCGCCACCGTCGCCGCCCGTCTGGGCAAGGTCCTGCTGGAGCTGGGCGGCAATAACGCCATCATCATCTCCCGCGACGCCGACCTCAATATCGCCATCCCCGGCGCCGTATTCGGCGCCGTCGGCACAGCCGGCCAGCGTTGTACCACCACCCGGCGCCTCATCGTCCACGAAAGCATTTATGAGAATGTAAAAACCAAGCTGGCTTCCATCTACGGTCAGCTGCGCATCGGAGATCCCCTCAACGAACACAACCACGTCGGTCCGCTTATCGATAAAGACGCCGTTGCCATGTACCAGTCCGCCATCGAGGCCTGCAAAAAAGAAGGCGGCCGTTTCGTCGTTGAAGGAGAAACACTCTCCGGGAAAGGATTCGAATCCGGCTGTTATGTCCGCCCCTGTATTGCAGAAGCCGAACCTCATTTCAATATCGTCCGGCACGAGACCTTCGCCCCCATCCTCTATCTCCTGAAATATAAAACCCTGGATGAGGCCATCGCTATCCAGAACGGCGTCCCCCAGGGCCTATCCTCTTCCATCATGACCCTCAACCTGCGGGAAGCAGAGCAATTCCTCTCTACCGCCGGCAGCGACTGTGGCATCGCCAACGTCAATATCGGTACTTCCGGGGCCGAAATAGGAGGCGCCTTCGGCGGAGAAAAAGAAACAGGCGGGGGGAGGGAAAGTGGCAGCGATGCCTGGAAGAACTATATGCGCCGCCAGACAAATACCATCAATTATTCCACCCAACTGCCCCTGGCACAAGGGATAAAGTTTGATATTTGAAGGTAACCGGGTACTGACCGATGGTAATGGCTCAAAGAATACGATTTAGTGTTTGGACGATAACCGGACCCGGACCAGTGGCAATATTCGCCCCGATCAGGCGTTATTAATCCTTCAGATCACTACCAAAAAGCTATGAATTCCCCCACCGAAGCACCCACTGCAAAAAAGAAATTTGTGCTGCTGTCATTACTGCTCCTGGGCCTGACCGGGGTCAATGCACAGGTGAGACTGGGTGTCATAGGGGGACTACATTCCTCTAACGTACAGGAAACCAATAATATACCCGGCTGGGACACCACGGTAAAAAAATTCGAAAGCTCCCGTTCCGGGGCTCAGCTGGGGGTCATTCTCGAAGTACCGCTTGGACATAAAGGATTCTTTTTCCAGCCCGCCATCACTTATACTTCCAAAGGCCGGAAATATGCCAAAAACAATGATTCTGCTGCCGCCGCCGCTACAGATACCATTTATGCAAAACAGAATCTGAACCTTAACTACATCGATATTCCCCTGAATATCACTTACAAGTTCTATCTCTCGGCTACGCATAAAAACTCTTTTTTCCTAAGCGCCGGACCCCAGCTCAGCTTCTTTTACAGCGGCAAGCTCACCAGCGAAAGCCTTAAGTCCCCTGGTAACAAATACGCCAATGAGTCCGATCCTGTAAGCGTGGGCAGCGGCGTCAATACCTACAAAACTTTTGACCTGGGGATCAACGGCCGTGCAGGCTTTGAGTTCGGGAATGTAATGTTAAGCGCCTATTTTAGCCGTGGACTTACCAGCTTTTACAATGCTCCCTATCAAGGTACTTTCCATCATGAGCTGGTAGGAGCCTCCCTGGGGATCTGGCTGAGCTCAGCAGACGGAGCACCACCCGTCGCGAAAAAGGTTAAGATCATTGATTCCGATCATGATGGGATACCCGATGATGTGGACCGCTGTCCCTTTGTCCCCGGCCCCGAAAGCTGGCAGGGATGTCCCGTACGTGATTCCGATCATGACGGCATCGACGATAAGCATGACTCCTGTAAGAATATTCCCGGCCTGGCCCGTTATAATGGCTGCCCCATACCGGATTCCGATCATGACGGCATTAATGACGAAGAAGATAAATGCCCCAATACACCCGGCGTAGCCCGTTACCAGGGATGCCCCATTCCTGACAGGGATGGTGATGGTGTCAATGACGAAGAGGATCAGTGCCCCGACACCCCCGGATCGCCGGAAAACCATGGCTGCCCGCTCATCAAAAAGGAGACGACGGACAAGATCAACTTTATCGCCAGGAATATCCTGTTCACATCCGGAAGTGACCAGCTGACCGATAGTTCCGCCATAGCGCTCTATGAGCTGGCTTCCCTCATGAAAGCACATCCTGAATGGCATCTCACTATTGAAGGGTATACGGATAACTCTGGCAATCCCGTCAAAAACCAACAGCTGTCCCAGAAAAGAGCGGCTGCGGTATTAACCAACCTGGTCAAATACGGCGTTCCCGAAAAGCAATTGACGGCAAAGGGCTATGGACAGGAACATCCCATCGCAGATAACAAAACACTGGCCGGCCGGGCTGTGAACAGACGCGTGGAGCTGAAGCTGGATCTACAAGGCAAGTAGTGGCGAAGCTTGAGGTATAACCCGTAATGCTTATAACTTTAACATCTTTATAATGCCATCCATATAAATTATTATATGAGATGGCCTCTCTTTTAATTATTTTACATGATTATATTTTTAAAAACTACTTAACACATGAAGTTTAGCTTGAAAAGAGGTTTGGGGGTGCTTTTACTCGGTGCTTGTCCATTGATAATGTTCGCTCAGGGAACCTCAGCAAAAACAGAATTGCCCAAAGGATGGCATCTGCTGGATAAAGATCAGGATGGTGTCTATGGCATCAGTCTCAACAAGGCTTACGATTTCGCCCACGCAAAAAAGTTGAAAAGCAAGACTATCCTGGTAGCCGTCATTGACTCCGGAGTGGACACCTTACATGAGGACCTGAAGGATATTCTCTGGGTAAACCCTAAAGAGATACCCGGAAATGGCATTGACGATGATCACAACGGTTATGTCGACGATATCCACGGCTGGAATTTCATCGGGGGCAAAGACGGACGGAATGTAAAAGATGATGCACAGGAAGAGGCCCGGGTCTATTATCATTTCAAAAAACAATTCGATGTTTCTAACCTTGATTCATCAAAATTCACCCAGGACGACAAAGACAACTATAATATGTGGGTGACAGCCCGCAAGACCATTATGGGCGGAGGGGCTGACAATGCAGTGGATCTCGTGATCCTGCACAGGTATATCACGGCCTGTATGAAAAGTGATAGTATCCTCCAGAAAGCCATGGGAAAACCGGAATATACCGGTAATGACCTGGACAGCTTCCAGGCTCCCAATTCGGAAAGCAAAAGCGCCAAGTCCGTTGTGCTTACCATGTTCAGGATGAATAAGATCATGGACATGACCAACAAGGCCTTTATCAGCGAGTTCAGTGAATATGTAGACGAGGAGGAAAAGAAAGCCTCCGTCAAGGAAAATGCTCCCAAAAACTATCGTGGGGAGATCGTAAAAGATAATGAAGAGGATTTCTCCGACCGGTATTATGGCAATAACGACGTCATGGCCGGTGACCCTATGCATGGAACCCATGTTACCGGTATCATTGCTGCGGAGCGAAATAATGGTAAAGGTATGGACGGGATTGCAGACAATGTACGGGTCATGATGATCCGCGCAGTACCCAATGGAGATGAACATGACAAGGACATCGCCCTTGCCATCCGTTACGCAGTGGATAATGGCGCCCGGGTGATCAATATGAGCTTTGGGAAAAACCTTTCCCCTGAAAAGAAATGGGTGGACTCAGCCGTCAGATATGCTGCCAGCAAGAATGTTCTCCTTGTACACGCAGCAGGCAATGACAATGCGGATGTGGATACGACAGATAATTTCCCCAGCCCTGTTTTCCTGCATACGACCGACACTGCTTCCAACTGGATCACCGTAGGAGCCAGCAGCGATCCCCTGGCCGAGCCCGGTTTTAAAAGCTATACTGCCTCATTCTCCAATTATGGCAAGGATGATGTGGATGTATTCGCACCAGGGACACGTATCTACTCCACCCTGCCCGGCGGCAAGAACTATGGCAACCTTCAGGGAACCAGCATGGCATGTCCTGTGGTTACCGGCGTGGCGGCCCTTCTCCTGGAATATTATCCTAACCTGACAGCGCCGCAATTAAAATATTGTATCGTACATTCCGCAGTAGCCCCTCCCGGAAAGGTAAAAAAACCCGGTACAGAGGATGAACTGGTGAATTTATCCGATATCAGCAGATCAGGCGGCATTATCAATGCCTACGAAGCGCTTAAGCTGGCTTATACGCTCAGCAATGAGCCTAAAAAGAAATAAACCCAATAACCATTGGGGAAGGAAATGCCGGACAACCCAGTCCGGCATTTCCTTTTATGGAGCGAGATCATAAGCTAAATTATGGGCAAAGGCCATTAAGCCCGGATCAGCGGACAGGATAGGGAAAATGGCAGAAAGAGGTTAACTTTAAATAAAAAAAATGATCCCAAGGACCGAAATCATTCCCGCGCCATTTTATCAGCGTTATATCGATCTTATTAAAGAAGAAGAGATCGGGGAAGCCATTAAGAAGAATACCCGGCAATTCACAAAATTCCTGGAAAAGATCCCCCGCAAAAAGATAGACTACGCCTATGCGGAAAGTAAGTGGACCATCCGGGAGTCCTTACAGCATATTATTGACGCAGAAAGAGTATTCACTTATCGAGCCCTTCGTTTTTCCCGGCTGGACCCTACCCCGTTACCGGGTTTTGACGAGAATGAATGGGCTGCCAATGCAGGGGGCGCCAATCGCAGCTGGAAAGAGCTTAAGGCTGAATTTGCTGCCGTACGTGAAGCGACGACGCTGCTTTTCGGCTCTCTGTCGGAAGCACAGCTATTGTTCAAAGGAGAGGCCCGGGAGCTGCCGCTGAATGCGTTTACCATCGGTTTTATCGTGCCGGGTCATGTAGCGCATCATATCAACATTTTTAAAGAGCGCTATTTGTAAATAAAAAAGGGGCGAACTGCCCCTTTTTTATTTACTTATTTTCGTTGGTCCTATTTGTTATAGACCAGATTTTTTTGTGTGATCATATCATCCAGCACATTGACGGCCTCTCCGAGATAGATGTCTGTTTTCTTATCTTTCAGCCATTGCTGGAAACGATCTGCCTTATCCTTGTCTCCATCATATTTATGCGCGTCTTCGGGAAGACCCTGGACTTTTAATTGATTGGCATCCGTGAGCTTGCTCAGGCTCTCTATCTGTTTGATCGTAGCCTTGATCTGTTTTTGTTCATCACGGTATTTTTGCAGATTTAAGGGGAATACTTTATCATTCTCCTGGCTCAGCCATTCTGCATCGCTTTTGATCAGGTTAAATGCCTGGTTGTTCTTCAGTCTGTCGTTGCTCATGCCCTTGATGACGGTAAGGTCATAAGCATATTTCCAGGGGGTATACTCCGCCTTGGCTATTTCATCCCAGGGAAGCGCATCGGGATTGTCCTTTTCACGTATTTTGGAGTATTCATACAGATCGGGCAGGACAATATCGGAAGCCACTCCACGCAGCTGGGTGGAGCCGCCGCTGATACGATAGAATTTCTGCAAGGTCAGCTTGAGCGTACCTAATTCGCTGTTGGCATCTGAAAAGCCAAGGGTCTTATCAAGACCGATGTTCCGCTGTACGGTGCCTTTTCCATAAGTGGACGTGCTGCCGATGATGACGCCGCGGTGATAATCCTGTATAGCGGCTGCAAAGATCTCGGAAGCCGAAGCGCTCAGCTCATTCACCATGACGGCAAAGGGGCCATCATATAATACGGACTTATCATGATCAGGCAGGATCTGGGGTTTGCCGTCCCTGTCCCTTACCTGTACGATGGGTCCCTGTTCAACAAAAAGGCCGGCCATCTGAACAACATCATATAAGGAGCCGCCGCCGTTAAAGCGCAGATCCAGTACAATACCATCCACTTTTTCTTCTTTCAGCTTCGTCACTTCCCTCGCTACGTCGATGGAACAACGGCTGCCCTTGGGGTTATCGAAGTCTGCGTAAAATTCCGGCAGATAGATGTACCCGATCTTACCCTTGCTGGAATTGATGATAGCGCTGCGGGCGAAGGTCTGTTCATCCTGTACGATCTCATCCCGGATGAGCGAAACGATCTTGGTAGCGCCATCCGCTTTTTTCAGGGTCAACCGGACCTCCGTGCCTTTTGTTCCGCGGATGACCTTTACGGCATCCTCTACCTGGGACCCCGTGAGGTCAACAGGCTCTTCTTTTCCCTGGCCCACCTTGGCAATGATATCACCCACCTGGATCTGACCGGATTTCCAGGCCGGGCTGCCTGTCACCAGGGAGGTAACTTTTATATTACCGTCCTCTTCCTTCAGGGAAGCGCCGATGCCAAAGAAATGGCCGGACATCTGTTCATCAAAATATCTTTTCTCCACAGGAGGAAAATAGTCCGTGTGCGGGTCCATGCATTGTACGATAGTCTGTACATACATATTGAAGCGGTCATCATCGTCGCCTTTCTTTTTAAGTCTTTCGTAGAACCGGTCCATTACCTTCAGGGCCTTATCACGGGCTTCTTTTTCGAGGTCCTCTTTGCTGCGGGCGACAAAACCGGGCTTGTTTTTGGCTGCTTCCTGGGCATCCAGCAGATCGGAATACCTTTCAAGGGTGAGATATTTCAGCCTTTTGCGCCATGCATCCTTTCTTTCCGCATCATTTTTCGGGTAATCCACTTTATCATAATTCTGGTCTACGTCCTCGTTGGTGGTGAAATCAAAAGGTTTAGACAGGATGTCTTTATAAATGACCTCTGTTTCAGCCAGTCTTTTCTTATAAATGTCCCCTACTGCCGGAACAAATTCGATGGGCGCCCTGGCCAGGATCTCATCATCTATCTTTGTTTCATATTTGGCGCGGAGCTCCTCTATATCAGACTGCAGCAGCACGTTCTTCTCTACATCAACGTCAGCCAAATACTTGGTAAACACTTCTTTCGAGAATTTATCATCGATGGCCTTTGGACTGTAGTGGATCTGCTCCAGCATCTCACCCACATTATGGAGGATCCTTTCATATTTTGTGGGAGGATTCGGATTGGCGCCTATTCCTAAAGTCCGGAAAGCTACAAATACACCCGCCCCAAGGATCAGCAGGACGATGGGAAAATTTCTTTTACTAATCATATACTTAAGCACTTTTAGCATAACTGATCAAAAATAACGATAAATGTAATGGTATGTTGTCACAAAACTGCATAATTAACAACGCCTTTGCCATATAATTATATAAGCGGAAAAGGGGTCCTTTCAGCCTTTATGACAAAAAAAAGGGTATAATGTTTTTGGAAGAAATTTAAATTGTCTTAAATTTGCGGTTCAATTGGTGGTTGTAGCTCAGTTGGTTAGAGCATCAGATTGTGGTTCTGAGGGTCGTGGGTTCGAGCCCCATCATCCACCCCAAAGCTCCGATAGACGGTGAGGTTTCGCCGGATCGGAGTTTTTTTTATGAAAAAAATGAAAAGAGCAATATAATGCGCATAAGTCCGTGGCTGTATACAATACCCTTTATTTCTGCTTTTATCCATTGGCTGACCATCTGGATGGCGCTCAAGTTATTATTCCATCCCCGGAAGCCCCGGAAGTTTTTGGGGCTTACTTTACATGGTGTCTTTCCAAAACGGCAGCAGCAAATAGCTGAAAGCCTGGGAAGGATTGTCGGACAGGAATTGCTGTCCTTTGACGATATAGAGCAAAAGATCACCAATCCCGCCAATGTCCAGCGGATCCTGCCATTGGCGGAGGAGCATATCGACCATTTTCTGCGTACGAAATTAAAGGAGAGCATGCCGATGATAGCCATGTTCATCGGCGACAAGACCATTAACCAGCTAAAGGCTGTATTCATGCAGGAGCTGGAGGAGCTGTTCCCTGTCATCATGAAAAGTTATATCGGTCATCTTAAGCATGATCTTGACCTGGAAAAGATAGTAGTGGACAAGATAGCCAATTTCTCTTCTGACAAACTCGAGGTCATGTTAAACGATATACTCACAAAAGAGTTCCGATTTGTAGAGGTCATCGGCGCGGCCCTTGGCTTTTTTATCGGCG
>Ga0206926_1114_pt2 | contig 16003 bp, 11 predicted proteins | sample Alteio_BWOrgHeat_59_FD_152955 | JGI IMG/M metagenome (GOLD analysis project Ga0206926, IMG submission 152955) | Enriched cells from forest soil in Barre Woods Harvard Forest LTER site, Petersham, Massachusetts, United States -... | ecosystem: Environmental > Terrestrial > Soil > Temperate forest >... | reverse complement strand
AGTCCATCTCATATTCGCAATTACTGCGATAGGAATGATTATAAATAGGAATATATCCCAGGGCCATACAACAACCCTTCGGGTCATCGCCCCATTCAAAAATATAATCGTGCAATAAGGTCTGATCCAGCAGCTTACGATCTTCCCTGCTCATGACAATGACAGGCGACACCTCGATGACCGTACCCTTCTGGATATCCTCCGTCGAAAATACCCCCCTTCCCTTTTGCCCCGTCGGCTCGATGACCAGCGATGGTAACATCATCCTGTAACATTTATTTAGTGTGCCAAATTAGCGATTTTCAGCAATTACAAGTTTAACTTCGCGCCACAATGTTTTCAGGGTACCCCTTCATGGCAATATCCCTTTTTTACTATAAGTTTGGCGTATGTCTTTAGACAATGAACAAGATACAATAAAGGACCAGTTCCTGGACATCATCCAGTCGGAGGACGTATTGCATATCAGAGATTTCCTGAATAATCAGAATATCAGCGACGTCGCTGATCTTATATATGAATTTCCGGACGATGAAGCCACCATCATCGGGAATATGAGCACCCATCGCGCCGCCAGCACTTTCAAAATCCTTGACTTCCACACCCAAAGAAGGATCATCCAGGAACTGCCCGCTTTTAAAACGGCAGAACTGCTCAATGATCTTTCCGCGGATGACCGCACCTCCTTTCTCGAAGAGCTGGCCAGCGAGGTCGTAAAAGAATTGATCAGGACCCTGGACCCGGAAGAAAGAAAGATCACCCTCGCCCTGCTCGGCTATCCCGAAAGTAGCGTGGGCCGCCTCATGACCCCCGACTATATCGCAGTAGAAAAAGACTGGACCATAAAAGAGGTCATCGAACATATCCGCGAAGTAGGAAAAGACAGCGAAACCATCGACGTCATCTATGTCGTGGACGACAAGGGGCTTTTCATCGACGACATCCGGATCCGGGAGATCATCCTCGCTAATCCCGAAAAGAAGATCGAAGATGTGATAGATAATCGTTATATCGCCCTCAACGTAAACGATGACCAGGAGACAGCCAGCGAAGCCTTCAAAATGAATAACCGCGTGGCCCTCCCCGTCCTGGATAATAATAATATCCTGCTGGGCATCGTCACCATCGATGACGTCCTCTGGGTCGCACAGGAAGAATTTACAGAAGACATCCAGAAGATCGGGGGTACCGAAGCCCTCGATGAACCCTATCTGGAAATACCCTTGCTAAAACTTTTCAAAAAACGCATCGTCTGGCTCGTCGTCCTCTTCCTCAGCGAAATGCTCACCGCCACCGCCATGGGATACTTCGAAGATGAAATTGCCAAGGCCACCGTACTCGCCCTCTTTATCCCCCTTATCATTTCCAGCGGCGGTAACAGCGGGTCACAGGCATCCACCCTCATCATCCAGGCGATGGCCCTCGGCGAGATCACCATCGCAGAATGGTGGCGCGTCATGCGACGGGAGATTGTCGAAGGTCTGCTGCTCGGCACCGTACTGGGCATCATCGGATTCACCCGTATCGTACTGTGGAACGGCATCTTCCACACCTATGGCGATCACACCATCCTTGTCGCCAGCACCATCGGAGCCTCCCTGATAGGCGTAGTCCTCTGGGGCACCATCGCAGGCTCCATGCTACCCATCGTCCTGAAAAAATTCGGGGCCGACCCCGCCACCTCCTCCGCCCCCTTCGTCGCCACACTGGTGGACGTCACCGGCCTCGTCATTTACTTCTCCGTCGCCTTTATCATTATGCGCGGGGTATTATTATAAAATATTGATTATCAACACAAAATACTCTACCGCTCTTTCCTGCATCCGCCCCGTCTATCCCCATCCGGCCGCTCCCGGTCCCTCACCCTCCCCGAGCCTCCGCCCTCTGGGAGCCTATGAAAAATGCAAAAAATTAATTACCTTTTCTATTAAACTTTTGTGCTCCATTCCTGTCTAACAAATGCAATTTCTCCGACAGACCGTATCTACAGACATTAAATGAAAATGTTATGCGACCTCTACAATTCTTTCTCATTCTCGTGCTAATGACAGCAGTGACCTTGTCTACATCCGCTCAACGTGGCCGCGGTGGTGGCGCAGTGGGTCATTATAGTGGCGGCAGCCGCGGCGTCGGAGGCTCCTATTCCGGCGGCAGTCCCTATAGAGGCACAGCCGGTGTAAGAAGCGGTGGAGGTGCCTATTATGGCCACGGCGGAGCCTACTACGGTGGTCGCGGCGGCGCTTACTACGGTGGTGGTCGCGGCTATTATGGCGGCGGCTATTACGGACGCCCCTATGGATATGGATGGGGACTTGGATTAGGTCTCGGCCTTGGACTCGGTTGGGGTTATCCCTATGGCTATGGTTATCCTTATTATGGTGGCTATGGATATGGCTATCCTTATCCGGCTTACGCCTATCCTCCCGGCTATTACTATGATCCCAATGATGCCCCGACCGATCCTTACAACGATGGTGGACAAGGTCAGTCAACACAGCCCCCTGCCCGTCAATATGATCAGCAGACACCACCCCCGCCTCCCGCCGGGCAGAATGACAACTATAACAACAACAATTACAACGACAACAATAACAACCAAAGTAACAATCCCGACTCGCTGAGCTATCACCCGGGCACCGGCAATAACGCGCCCAACTACAACGCCCCCGCCGGCTCCGGAGATAAAGTATGGGTAAAACCCCATTGGAAACACAGCGGCGACGGCTGGGTATGGATAGAAGGCTACTGGAAACCCCGCAACGCAGATTGATCACTTACACGCTATAAAAAAAGAGGTCCTGGTAATACCAGGGCCTCTTTTTTATTACTCATTAGTCTCGAAATATTTATCTAATATTGTCCGTTTATTAGCAAAAAAAATATTCTATGTGTGGAATTGTTGCGTATATCGGACCCAGAGAAGCTTATCCCATCGTATTAAAAGGATTAAAACGTCTTGAGTACCGGGGATATGACAGTTCCGGTGTGGCACTCCTCAACAATGATCTCCGCGTCTACAAAAAAAAGGGCAAGGTGGCAGAGCTGGAAGACAGTCTGCTGGGGAAAGACCTTCATGCACATGCAGCTATGGGACACACCCGCTGGGCCACCCATGGTGAACCCAGTGACCGCAATGCACATCCCCACAGCTCCGCTTCAGGAAGACTGGCCATGATCCACAATGGCATCATCGAAAATTACATGCAGCTGAAAAGTGAGCTGACAAAAAAAGGTTATCAGTTCAAAAGCGACACCGATACGGAAGTACTGCTCAACTTTATCGAGGATATTCAAAAGAACAACAATTGCAGCGTCGAAGAAGCGCTCCGTATAGCCCTGAAAAGGGTCGTAGGCGCCTATGTCATCATCCTGCTTGACAAAGAAAATCCCGATACCATCATCGCCGCACGCAAAGGCAGCCCCCTGGTCATCGGCATCGGCAAAGGAGAACACTTCCTGGCCTCCGACGCCTCTCCCATCATCGAATACACAAAAGAAGTAGTATACGTCAATGATTATGAGCTGGCCATCCTCAAAGCCGACGAATTGATCCTGAAAAACCTCGGCAATGAAAAGCTCACCCCCTTTATTCAAAAGCTGGACCTTGAGCTGGCAGCCATCGAAAAGAGCGGATATGATCATTTCATGATCAAAGAAATATTTGAACAGCCCGACACCATATTTGATTGCCTCCGCGGCCGCCTCGACGTACAAAAAGGCACCATCACCATGGCCGGCATCCAGAACAATATTGAACAGCTCAAAAAAGCGCCCCGTATCATTATGATCGCCTGCGGCACCAGCTGGCACGCCGGGCTCGTCGCAGAATACATCTTCGAAGAGCTTTGCCGCATCCCCGTCGAAGTAGAATACGCTTCGGAGTTCCGATACCGGAACCCCGTCATAAATCCCGGCGACGTCATCATCGCCATCTCACAGAGCGGCGAGACGGCCGACACTATCGTAGCCATCGAAAAAGCAAAAGAACAGGGCGCTTTTATTCTCGGAGTCGTCAATGTCGTAGGCTCCTCCATCGCCCGCATCTCCCACGCCGGCGCATACACACACGCAGGCCCTGAAATAGGCGTGGCCAGCACAAAAGCATTCACCGCCCAACTGGCCGTTCTCACCATGATAGCCCTGAAGATCGCAAAGGAAAAAGGCTCCATCGACCAGACCCGCTATATGCACCTGCTCAGTGAATTGCATAGCATCCCGGAAAAAGTAAAAGAAGTACTAAAGCTAGGCCCCGCCATAAAAAAGCTGGCAAACAAATACAAAGATGTAAAGGACGCCCTCTATCTGGGACGCGGATATAATTTCCCCGTCGCCCTGGAAGGCGCGCTGAAATTAAAGGAGATATCCTATATCCATGCGGAAGGCTATCCAGCCGCAGAAATGAAACACGGTCCCATCGCCCTCGTAGACGAACACCTGCCCGTTATCTTCGTCGCTACAAAAGACTCTTACTACGAAAAGATCGTCAGTAACATCCAGGAGATCAAAGCACGCAAAGGAAAAGTAGTGGCCGTTGTCAGCCAGGGAGACGACATCATCAGCAAAATGTCCGATGACCTCATGGTCGTACCGGAAGCCGATGAGCTCGTTGCCCCCATGCTCAGCGCCATCCCGATGCAGCTGCTGGCCTATTACATCGGCGTCGCCAAAGGATGCGATGTCGATAAGCCAAGGAATCTTGCGAAAAGCGTAACAGTGGAATAAAACCACTAATCAGACTGCCATGAATGAGATCAAGAAAAGCCCGATCAACTCTTTAGGTTACAACTTTATCGATAGCCGCTATCTTCCCGAAGGGAAAGACGAATATTATATACGGGACATCCAAAAGGCGCCCGACACCTCCTATCGCCACCTCACCGCCTATGAGATCGAGGTCCTCGTGCGCAATCGCAACACCTCCTCCAATTGGAACGACATCCTCGTAACAGAGGCCTTCACCCCTGAGCTGGTCCAGAATTGTAAATTCTTTGGCCTCGTACGCATCGGAAGGCTGGACCCCTACTACCTCGAGTTTCACAATCTCCGGAGACCCGTTGGCCTCTACAACAGCACCATCATCAGCTGTGACCTCGGCGATAACGTCTGCGTGGACAACACCAATTACCTCTCTCATTACATCGTCGGCAACGACGTTATGATCGTCAATACCAATGAGCTGGCCACCACCGATTACGCAAAATTCGGTAATGGCATCCTCAAAGAAGGAGAAGCCGAGTCCATCCGCATCTGGATGGAAGTATGTAATGAGAACGGAGGCCGCAGCATCATCCCCTTTAATGGCATGCTGCCCGGCGATGCATGGATGTGGAGCCGGTTCCGTGACGACGAGGAACTACAGGGAAAATTCAAGGAATTTACACAAAACAGATTCGATAATAAACGCGGTTATTACGGGAAGATCGGGGACCGCACCGTCATCAAGAACTGCAAGATCATCAAGGACGTCTGGATAGGCAGCGACGCTTATCTGAAAGGCGCTAATAAGCTGAAGAACCTCACCATCAACTCCTCCGCCAAAGCCAAATCCCAGATAGGAGAAGGCTGTGAGCTGGTGAATGGCATCGTCGGATATGGCTGCCGCGTCTTCTATGGCGTAAAGGCCGTCCGTTTTTTTATGGCCTCCCATTCCCAATTAAAATATGGAGCCCGGCTGATCAATTCCTATCTCGGCAACAACGCCACTATTTCATGTTGTGAAGTGCTGAATTCATTGATCTTCCCCGCACATGAACAACACCATAACAACTCATTCCTCTGTGCAGCCCTGGTGATGGGACAGAGCAATATGGCAGCAGGCGCCACCATTGGCTCCAATCATAATTCGAGAAGCCCGGACGGGGAGATCGTAGCCGGACGCGGCTTCTGGCCAGGTCTCTGCGTCAGTCTCAAACATAATTCCCGCTTTGCCTCTTTTACCATCCTGGCAAAAGGCGACTACCCGGCCGAACTGGATATCCCCCTTCCGTTCGCCCTCGTCAGCAACGACGCCAGCAAAGATGAGCTGGTCATCATGCCCGCTTATTGGTTCCCCCATAATATGTACGCGCTGGCCCGTAACGCATGGAAATACCCCGACAGGGACAAACGCATCGACAAGACCCAGCTGCTGGAATTTGATTTCCTTGCACCCGACACCATCGGGGAAATGGTAGAAGCCCTTGACCACCTGAAACGCTTCACCGCACAGGCATTTCTCCGTCCCGAAGCCCGTCGTAAAAAAATGACGGACGAAGAGCTGCTCCGTCTCGGAAAAGATTTGCTGGAAGGCGCCGTCGGCGCCGTGGATGAATTGGAAATATTTGCGGAAGGATTCGAGAACGGAGAAAGAAAAGTACGACTGATAAAAGTTCCCCAGGCCTATGCCGTCTTCCGGGAACTGATCACCTTATACGCAGCCACACAATTATCCGGCTTCATACAGACACAAAAGATCACGGATTACACCGCACTACAGACCGCCATCCCCGCCACCCTCCCCCTTACCAAATGGGTCAACGTGGGCGGACAGCTGATCCGGGATACGGAATTGCAAAAACTCATACGCCAGATCAAGAATGGGAAAGTAAAGGATTGGAAACAGGTCCACCAGTTCTATACAGATCAGGCATTGTTATACCCACAGGATAAATTGCACCACGCGCTGGCAGCCCTGAAAACAGTACACGGCATCAGCCTCCGGCGCAGCGATAAGACAATATTCAAACAATTATTGCAGCAGGGCCTCGCTACAAAAGAATGGATGACGAAGAATATTCATACCTCCAGGGCCAAGGATTATAGTAACCCCTTCCGCCAGATGGTCTATGCTTCACCGGAAGAAATGAACGCTGTAGTGGGATCCTTACAGGATAATGGCTTTATCCGTCAGGAAAAAGAAGCCTTGAAAAAATATAAAAAGGAAGTGGAAAGCATCATGCAGAAATTTAAGCTGTAAGAGTCATATGCTATGTGTTGCATCCCCCCGATGGGCGCTCGTGTCCGCTGACGCCCTGATCGTATCAGGTGCAGCCTTCGCAGCGGAATCCACCACCCCCGATACCGGTTTCGCAGAAGTATTACTGTTGTTACAGGCGCCTGATAAAAATACCATCACAGATAAGATCATCAGTTTTCCACAGCTACGCATCATACATTATTTTTTCCGGAAGAACAGCCGCAGCGGCACTCCCTTGAAATCAAAATTTTCCCGCAATTTATTTTCCAGGTAATTCTTATAAGGTTGTTTTACCTCATCCGGGAAATTACAGAAGAAGGCAAAAGACGGCACCTTCGTAGGCAGCTGTGTAATATATTTGATCTTCAGCGGATGCCCCCTGACAACAGGAGGATGATAAGCCTCCACCGCCTTCAGCATCACGTCATTCAGCTCGGACGTAGGCACTCTGCGCTGACGGTTTTCGTATACTTGCAACGCAGCCTCGATGGCCTGGAATATCCTGTTTTTTTCAATTGCGGAGATAAAAAGAATGGGAAGGTCCGTAAAGGGCGAGAACCGTTCCTTTAGCTCTTTTTCATATTCTTTCGCCGTATTGGTCACCTTCGTCACCAGGTCCCATTTATTCACCAGCACAACAACCCCTTTCCCTTTTTTCACCGCCAGGCTGAAGATGTTGAGATCCTGCGCCGCAATCCCCTTGGAGGCATCCAGCAGCAACAGACAGACATCCGCATCGTCCATGGCCTTGATAGCCCGGATAACAGAATAAAATTCAAGATCTTCCTGAACCTTTGTTTTCCGGCGGATCCCCGCAGTGTCTATCAGTACAAAGTCTTTTTGAAAAAGATTATAGCGGGTATGGATAGTATCTCTTGTCGTCCCCGCGATGTCGCTTACGATGGTCCGTTCCTGTCCCACCAGCGCATTCAGCAATGAACTTTTGCCGACATTGGGCTGCCCGATAATAGCAAATTTGGGAATATCCGCATCTTCCGTATCAGCCTGCTCCTCCGAGATCAATCCCGTCACCGCATCTAATAATTCACCCGTCCCGCTACCCGACATGGATGACAAAAAGAATATATTGTCAAAACCCATGGAATAGAATTCCGCAGCTTCCAGTAACCGGTCACTATTGTCTACTTTATTGACAACTAAAAAAACAGGCTTGACACTCCGGCGCAGCAGATCCGCCATCGCTTCATCCAGCGTGGTGATCCCCGTGGCGGCATCCACCATAAAAATAAGGGCATTGGCCTCTTCCAGGGCTATCAACACCTGCTTACGGATCTCCCGCTCGAAGACATCCTCACTCTGTGGCACAAACCCTCCCGTGTCAATGAGGTTAAAGGTCTTGCCCGTCCATTCGGCAACACCATACTGCCGGTCCCGGGTCACCCCGCTCACATCATCCACGATGGCCTTCCGCTGCTCCAACAGCCGGTTGAAGAACGTGCTCTTTCCTACATTAGGCCGGCCAACAATGGCCACTGTAAATCCACTCATAAATTATATTAATACACTATATCCCAATATCTTTTCCTCACACCCTATACAATCTCCGGTCCGTCCCTTCGGCATCACCGGCGCCCCTTCCTCAACTCCTAACCTCCGTATCCGTATTCCTTCAAAAAGGTCTCATTGTCCCGCCATTTGGGCCGCACTTTTACAAACAGCTCCAGGAATACCTTCCGGTCCAGGAATGCCTCGATGTCCTTACGCGCATCCGTCCCCACCTGTCGTATCATCTTCCCCCCCTCTCCTAATATTATCCCTTTCTGCGATTCCCGCTGCACGATAATATCAGCCCGGATCTTGGTCAAAGTCGTCTTTTCCTTGAATTCCTGCACCAGCACCGTCGCCTGGTAAGGGATCTCATCCCCGTAAAGATGAAATATTTTTTCCCGGATCATCTCCCCTACAAAAAATTTAACAGGCAGGTCCGTCAGGTCCTCCCCTTCAAAAAAAGGCTGCCCCTCCGGCAATAACCCCAACACGGCCCCCAACAGCTCTTTTATATGGGTCCGCTTCAACGCCGAAATAATAACCACCTTTTTACAATATGTCTTGTCCGCAAAAAAGGCTTCCGCCTCCTTTCGCTTTTCAGCATTCACCTCATCCGACTTATTCAGGACGACAACAGCCGGCGACTGCAGTTTCAACCCGCTGAACATCCGGTCATTTTCTTCCCAGTCATCCTTTATATCCAGGATCAGCAGGGCCAGGTCCGCATCCTCCAAAGAGCTCTTTACAGCCTGCATCATTTTCTCATGCAATTTGTAACGGGGCTCAATAATACCCGGCGTGTCGGAAAATATGATCTGGTGGTCATCCCCCGTAAGGATCCCTTTTATACGGTGACGGGTCGTCTGCACTTTAGGGGAGACAATAGCCAGCTTTTCACCCATAAGGGCATTGAGCAGGGTACTCTTCCCGGCATTTGGCTTACCAAATATGCTGACAAATCCGACTTTCATGTTACAAACAGATGCTATTCCATTCCAGGTTTTGCACCCGGCGAATAGCTATACAGTATTAATTTTCAATAAATTATACAATCAAAACTTTCTGCATCCAGAGAACTTTCAGGCAAAACAACTCCTGTCTTGTTCCCTTTTAACCGGCCGCAAAGGTAACATTATTAGCCGGGTTCAGTTTTCTTATTTACCCCTTTTTTCGACCCCATACAATGGCCAGCTTTTCACGTGCTGTTTGCCTATTTTCTGAAGGATGCTGTACTGAAAACGGACGGTTTTTGTATCGTAATCGAACAAACCCGGATCTATACTATATCTATCGCATTCAAAATCACCAATATAATTATCTGGCGTTCTCTTAGTATGTCATGCTCATATGATCAGAAACTTCTTCAAGGTCGCCTACCGGAACCTGCTGCGTAATAAAGGCTTTTCAGCCATCAATATCACGGGTTTGGCCATTGGCATGGCTGCCGCGATGCTCATCCTGCTATGGATACAAAATGAGCTTAGCTATGACGAGTTTCATAAGAACAAAGACAGGATCTACGAGACCTGGAACCGCGTCCCCATGAATGGTAAGCTCCAGACCTGGAATGCAGTATCCGCATTGACGGGTCCCGCATTGATAAAAGACGTCCCTGAAGTTGAGCGTGCGGTAAGAGCTCAATCGAATAATGGCGCTCTCCTTTCGGTGGGTGATAAAAAGATCCAACAGACGGGTATGATGGTTGATACCGGCTTTCTGCAGGTATTCAGCTACCCGATGCTGAAAGGGGATCCATCCACAGCGCTGAATGATATGCATTCCATCGTGCTTACCGAAAAAACGGCAAAAAGTTTATTCGGCGATGCAGATGCCATCGGGAAAACTATAAGAATAGAGAACAAGGATAATTTCACCGTTACCGGGATCCTAAAGGATCTGCCCAATAATACAAGATTCAATTTTGATTACTTATTGACCTGGTCATATTTAAAATACGGGCCGGGACAGGACCTGGGCTGGGGCAATAACAGCACCGCTACCTTTGTGCTCCTAAAGCCAAATGCAAATTATGCCTCTGCAGAAGCCAAAATAAAAGGCTTAAAACAACAATATGACGACGAGGCAAAAAACATGAAATGGGAGCTGTTTCTTTACCCGCTACACCGCTGGCGTCTGTATTCCAGCTTCACCGATGGCGTAGAGGACAGCGGAGGTCGCAGCACATTTGTAAAACTATTTAGCATCATCGCGGGATTTATACTATTGATCGCATGTATCAATTTTATGAACCTGAGTACCGCACGAAGTGAAAAAAGAGCGAAGGAAGTGGGGATCCGAAAAGTGGTGGGCGCCCTGAAAAGCTCGCTGATCAGTCAGTTCATCGGGGAATCCATTTTTCTCTCCTTTCTGGGGGGTGTTACGGCTATCCTTATCGTCGAATTATGTCTGCCCGCTTACAACAGGCTCATCGATAAAAAACTATTCATAGACTTTGGAAATATCTATACCTGGATGGCCTTTATCGGGTTCGTCCTCTTCACTGGCTTGTTAGCCGGCAGCTATCCTGCCTTTTTTCTTTCTTCATTCCGCCCGATCATGGTATTAAAGGGCACCTTTAAGAAAGCAAATGCAGTGATAAACCCAAGAAAAATACTGGTCGTCGTACAGTTCACTTTTGCTACCATACTCATCATCTGCACCATCATCGTAAAACAACAAATAGACTATGCCCAGGCCCGACAGACAGGATACAATAAAGACAATCTCATTTATCAATTCATGACGGGCGATATACCAAAGAACTATGCGCTGATAAAAAATGAATTGCTGTCATCAGGCATTGCAACATCCGTTACAAAAACAAACTCGCCGCTTACTGAAAGATGGAGCAACGGATGGGGACAGAGTTGGGAAGGAAAGGCCCCGAATGACAATACATCCTTCGACAGGTATTTAGCCGATGAAGGATTGGGCGTTACTGCAGGTTTGCAATTCATCCAGGGCCGGGATTTCGATCTGGAACGGTTTCCCACCGATTCAACGGGGCTGATCATCAATGAATCCGCGCTAAAGGAGATGAAGTTCAAAGACCCTATTGGCAAGACGGTATTCGACCTTGGTATTAAATGGCATATTGTGGGGGTTATTAAAGATTTTATTCTTACCAGTCCCTATGAACCAACAAGACCGATCCTTATCTGCGGTGCAAAGAGCAGCTTTATGACCTTCTTTACAATGCAGATAAAACTAAATGGGAATAACCCCACTGCGGATAATTTAAAAAGAGCGAAAGTCATCTTTTCAAAATACAACCCGGAATATCCATTTGAATATAAATTTGTTGACGAAGAATATGCCAGGAAATTCGAGAACGAACAACGCCAGGGAACATTGGCGGCTTTGTTTGGAGGACTTACCGTTTTTATCTCCTGTCTTGGTTTATTTGGTCTGGCCACCTATACAGCAGAAACCAGGATCAGGGAAATAGGGGTACGAAAAGTACTGGGAGCTTCCGTTGCAGGGATCACAGCCTTGTTATCAAAAGATTTTGTAAGGCTGGTTATTATTTCATTCATCATAGCAGCGCCCTTAGCTTATTGGGGCATGCATAAATGGCTGGCAGATTATGATTATCGGGTGAGCATTCACTGGTGGGTGTTTGCGCTGGCAGGTTTTTTGTCGGTAGCGATAGCGTTGCTGACGGTAAGTTATCAGGCAATAAAGGCGGCGGTGGCGAATCCGGCGAAGAGTTTGAGGACGGAATAGGGGTGGTCCTTTTAAATGCTGTTTATCTCGTGAGCTACTTTTTGAACGCCATCTATTCCATAAAGTATCTTTGGGGGATTACAGCCTAGCCAAACCAGCATTGCTACTATCAGTTCATATCTTCGTTGGATCGGGATGGAAGATATTGTACCTGTCAATTTATTGAAACATATGGGTTCATAGTGGGCTATTCGATTTCTCGTATCGTTTATTCTTATAAGGTTTTTAAATATATCTTTTTGCCGAATACCATGTGGTCTATTAGGAAATATTTGCAATAACGTACTTCCCGCTACCGCAAACTCTTTCTTCGAAAACTGATAAGTCCAGAAACCAAAAGTAAGTTTGGCTATTAGCCTGTCATGTGTATACTCCAGGCCTAACTTATGAATCGCTTCCTGTACCGTATGAAAAGAGTCCTCACAACCCGGCGACATATCCAAATAGCCATTGTACATTACCGCTTCTTCCAGCCACAAAGGCCCCTTGTGAAGAATAAAATGTCTATCAATTGAATTTCTCAGAATAACCTCAAAAAGCCCAATCACAGCATACATTTTCTGAGAAAGTCGTAAATTCAGGCGGTAAAGCTTTTCAGCCTGTTTACGGTTATTGTTACAGGCTGCTAAATACCTATTAAACCTGGGGGCAGAGATAGCCGTATGGAATTGACTATTAGGCATTTATAATTTTATCAGTTAAATATCTCAAAATAAAAAAGTCACAAGTAATTTATTTCTTTTACCTTTAACCCCGTATCCCTGCGATGCCGCTGTTTAGTCGCTGACTAATTAAGTTTGCAGGTTAAGTTTTTAAAGGGCCACTTTACGGTGGCTCTTTTTTTATGTAAAGCCCTTCTAATTCACTTTACAGTACCTGCAATTCCAGTAATAAATCGAAAATAAATTTTAAAAAAAAGCGCGCTTCATTGATGAGGTTTAGCGGCTGATTGGACGGATGGTTCCTTACGCGGTTGATGGCGGCGGAATCTCCGGATAGCTGAACTGTACCGGCGCTGTGAACTTCGGCCCGTGCCATTGGCACGGCCCTTGCTCGTAACCTTCGCTTCGCTTGGTTACCTGGGGCCTACGATTTTGACCTCAGCCAGGGCTTACCCTAAATGAAAAAGACCTCTACCAATCCCTGGCTGAGGTCTTCCTTGTTGCGAAGGGAGGGATCGAACCTCCGACCTTCGGGTTATGAGCCCGACGAGCTACCGCTGCTCTACTTCGCGATGTGGACGGCAAAGGTAGGGTCATTTACTTTCCCCACCAAATAATAATGCTTCATTTACCCCAAATACCTTAAAAATCAACATTTTCCGCATCCGGGAAAAAAATTTACCGATCGCGTAAATGAGTCCCCCCGATTCGTTTTTCTTTTGCACCATGAAAAGAAATTTAGCGGTTATTGCGCTTCTGCTCTCCATAATAACAAGGACAGAAGCCCAACAATACCTCACCCCCGCCCAAAAGTTAATGATCACCAGCGAGGATTCCCTGAATAACAGCGCGGCAAAAAACAAAACAGTCATTTCCGGTTACGGGAGTGCCTTCTATCAGCGCGACTTTAACACCCAGGTCTCCACCGCCACCCTCGAAAGAGCCGTGCTCTTCGTCGGCCACCAGTTCAATGAAAAAATAGCCTTTTTCTCTGAACTGGAATTTGAGAACGCAAAAGTCGCAGCGGGAGAAACAGGAACAGGAGAAATAGCCATGGAACAGGCCTATTTGAAGTTCAATCTCAACGCCCACCAATATCTCGTCGCCGGCCTTTTCGTCCCCAGGATCGGCATCCTCAATGAAAACCACCTCCCTAATAACTTTAATGGCGTAGAACGTCCTCTCGTAGAGACATTCATCATACCCGCCACCTGGAGAGAGCTGGGCGTGGGATTCTATGGATCCCTCGACAGACTGCCCGTCAACTATTCCGTAGCCATCGTCAACGGCCTCAACAGCGCCGGCTTCGAACATGGCACCGGCCTCATCGGCGGCCGCGCAGAAGGCAGCTCCGCCTTCGCCAATAACCTCGCACTCACCGCCTCCCTTCAATATCTCTGGAACGATTTCAAATTCCAGGTCTCCGGTTATATGGGCGGCACCGTCGGACTGAACAAACGCGCCGCCGACAGCCTGAACGTAGGCCTCGAGACGGGCCCCTTCGGTACACCCGTCTATCTGGGAGAGTTTGACGTACAATATGCAAAAAATGGCTTCTCCGCCAAGGCCCTCGCCACTTACGTGGCCTACCCCGAAGCCGATAAAATATACCGCGCCTATGCAAAGAATGTCCCCGCCGGCATGTACGGCGCCTATGCGGAACTGGCTTACAACTGGCTGCACGCAAAACCAAAGACTGATCAGTTCATCACCTTCGCCCGCGTGGAAACCATGGACCTCAACTCCAAATTGTCCACCCTGCAAAAAGCGGAAGACCAATACGACGGCACCCTTAAACAAATGCATGTCATCGCCGGGATAGGCTATCTGCCCATCCCCAATGTAGTGATCAAGGCCGATGTACGCATCGCACACACCGGCGCCCAGAACCCCGCATTGGTTATCAATCCGCCGCCAAACGCCCTGCCATATAGACAAAACGATCAGTTCCTCAACATTGGAATAGGATACTCATTTTAAAAAAGTAACCATGGAGCGCAGCGCATTTATCAAGTCTTCCTGTAACATCTGCATGTTACTGACAGCAGGTATGATCCTGCCTACCCTCACCGGTTGTGGGCCCGCTGCCTACAAGGTCATTAACACAGACATCCATAATGACCAGGTAGCAGTCCCCCTCACCGGCTTCACCCAGTCCCCCCTGCAGCTGGTACGGCCAAAAGGCTGGTACTATAGCATCGCAGTACGGAAAAAAGAAGACAACACCTACTCGGCGCTCCTGCTAAAATGCACCCACCAGGATAACCAGCTGACCCCCGCAGGCAGCAATGGCTATACCTGCAGCCTGCATGGCAGCGCTTTCAACACCGCAGGCGTCGTCACAAAAGGCCCTGCCGAAAGAAGCCTGAAGGAATATCCGGTTACAACAGACCAGGACAACTTAATCATACATATAAAAGCACAATAGTATTCAATCATGACACGTACTAAAGATCTATTCACATCTGTCCTCCTATCCGGTGCGCTCTTCGCATCCTGTAGCAAGTCCTCCGACTCCGGCAGCTCCGTGCCCTTCCCCACGGTAGAGACAAATGTAATGACCAGCTTTGTGAACAATACAGCCCTTCCTCAATATAATGGACTGGTAGCAGCCGGAGTCACACTAAACAGCGCCATCAGCGCCCTGACCAATACGCCCACCGATGCTAATCTCACCGCAGCCCAGACATCCTGGAGACAAATGCGGCAGGTATGGGAAAGATGCGAAGGATTCCTCATCGGCCCCGTCGAAGCCAATGACTATGACCCCAACTCCGACACCTGGCCCACCGACTATCACCAGATGGACTCCCTGCTCACCAGCACAAACCCCCTCGGTGTAACAGACGTGGCTAATCTTCCCCAGACCCTTCGTGGCTACCATCCCATCGAATATCTTATATTCGGCGAAGGCGGCACCCGCAAAGCCAGTGACCTGGACACCCGCAAAAAATTATATCTCTCCAGCCTCACCGCTGACCTGCTTAATAACAACGTCACACCCCTGCTCACCTCCTGGCAAGGCAGCACCGGGTACGGACAGGCCATCCTCACCGCAGGCGCCGGCAACGCCAGCTACTCCACCAAACAGGCATTCTTCCTGGACGTCGTAGGCGACAACGGCATGGCAGGCATCTGTGACGAAGTGGGT
>Ga0206926_1116_pt1 | contig 16011 bp, 5 predicted proteins | sample Alteio_BWOrgHeat_59_FD_152955 | JGI IMG/M metagenome (GOLD analysis project Ga0206926, IMG submission 152955) | Enriched cells from forest soil in Barre Woods Harvard Forest LTER site, Petersham, Massachusetts, United States -... | ecosystem: Environmental > Terrestrial > Soil > Temperate forest > O... | reverse complement strand
TGTAACAGCAGTTGCCTAATTGGAAAAAATGCCCTACTAACCCTAGCCACATCATTCTAGTCAGGCGCCCGAGGAACCGGCGGACGCCTGGCCCAAATCAGCTATGCCCAAACGCAATTCGGTAACCCGGTTCGTCAAAGACACTGTCATTGGCAAGGAACGCCAATTGACCGAACACGGCCTCTTCCACAGCCTCTCGCTCGTCACCCTGCTCGCCTGGGTCGGTCTGGGGGCGGACGGCCTTTCCTCCGCCTGTTATGGCCCGGAAGAAGCCTACAAGATACTTCTGCAGTACCCGCACATGGCCTTGTTCGTGGCCGCCATGTCCGCTGCCACGGTCATTATCATTTGCGCCAGCTATTCGCAAATCATCGGCGCTTTCCCCTCTGGCGGTGGTGGGTACGTGGTGGCGAGCCGGCTACTGAGCCCCACCGTGGGCGTGATTTCCGGCTGCGCGCTGTTGATCGACTATGTGCTGACCATTACCACCTCCGTCGCCAGCGGTGTGGATGCCCTGTTCAGCTTGAAGCCCGACTGGGCGCATTGGAAATTCATGGTCGAAATTGCCGGACTGATTTTCCTCTCGGTGCTTAACTTGCGCGGCGTGCGCGAGTCGGTGATGGTTTTGCTGCCAGTGTTTATTATTTTTCTGATTACCCACGTTTTTGCCATTGGGTACGCGTTCTGCATGCATTCGACGGAATTCATGGCTCTCGGGACTGACACCGCCCAAACGGTGCATACCGCCACCTCCAGTATCGGGCTATTCGGCATTCTGGCACTGCTTTTTCGCTCCTACAGCATGGGGGCGAGCAGTTACACCGGCATTGAGGCGGTAAGCAACGGGCTGTCCATTTTGCGCGAACCGCGGGTGCGTACGGGTCGGCGGACCATGGTGCTGATGGCTTTGTCTTTGGCAGGCATGCTCTCGGGGCTGATGATTGCGTATTTGCTGTTCAAGGTGCAACCCACCCCGAATCAGACCTTGAACGCCGTGCTCATGGGCAAACTTACGGAAAGTTGGCCAGGCTGGCTGGGGCACAGTTTTGTTTTTGTAGCCATGATTAGCGCTGCCGCTCTACTATTTATCGCCGCCCAAGCGGGGTTTTTGGGTGGGCCACCCGTGCTGGCGAATATGGCACTCGACCGCTGGATGCCCAATCGTTTTGCCGCGCTGAGCGACCGGTACGTGGCGCTCAACGGGGTGGTCATCATGGGTGGTGCGGCGCTCATGATGTTGTTTTTTACCCATGGCTCGATTGATACCCTGGTTGTCTTGTACAGCATCAACGTCTTCATTACCTTCAGCCTGTCCCAACTCGGCATGGTGCGCCATTGGTGGCAGGTCCGCGACCAGGAAAAACGCTGGATCTATAAACTGGGCATCAATGCCGTTGGTCTGGCGCTGACCAGCTCCATTCTCGTGGCCATGGTGGTGATGAAATTTGGCCAGGGCGGCTGGATCACCATGGTGATGACTGGCGCACTGGTCGCCTTTGCTTTCGCGGTGCGCCGGCATTACGACGCCGTGCGCGGCCAGTTGAAACGCATGGACGACATCCTTGAAGTGGCGCTGCTGCCTCCCACACCGGGCGCGAATGAGTTTGCGCCCACTTCGAAGCGCACGGCCATTTTTCTTGTGAATGGATTCAACGGCCTCGGCTTGCATACGATCTTTGGTGCCGCGCGCTTGTACGGCGGCGGCTTCAAGCGCATCGTTTTCATTTCCATCGGCGTGGTTGACGCCGGCAATTTCAAAGGCGTTGATGAACTCGACCGCCTCCGCGTCCATGTGCAAACGGAAGCCCAGCGCTATGTGGACTTCATCACCGAACGTGGAGGCCAGGCCGAATCCATTTCCGCCATCGGCCGGGATGTGCTCGCCGAGTTGGAAAAACTCCTGCCGGAGCTGATGGAAAAATATCCCAATGCCATGTTCTTCAGCGGGCAGCTGGTATTTGAGCAGGAAACCTTTATCTCCCGCGTGCTGCACAACTACACCGCTTTCGGCATCCAGCGGCAGCTTTTCCTGCATGGACTGCCTTGCTCGATTGTGCCCTTGCGGGTCGAAACTCCACGCGAGTAGCCGATGCGCTGGCTAAAAGCTAAATGCCGTAACCGTTTACTGACATTTTCCCGTCAGCGAAAATTAAACCAACCTTTAAACGCAACTAGGCGTTGATCAACAAGCGGCGATAAATCTGGCGAGCAAGACCGGGGGGCACCTGTCCTGCCAGCGTGGTTTCCGCCAATACCTTCCACTGCGCTGCCAGGACCTTTCCGCTGACGGCCGCGCTGTGACCTGACTTGGTCGGCGAGCTGGCCGGGGTCGCGCTGCTGGCTTTGGCCACAACAGGAATTGCGGCGGCTACGCCTAATCCGGTCAAAAATGTTCTACGGGATACGAGTGAGGTTTTCATGAATCAAGAATATGAGGTTAATTACAGCCAAATAAAAATTAATAAGGGGGATTGTCTTGGAAAAGAACCGAATCTTCGGTCGCTTGCGCAGCGGTAAACTGGGAATCGCCCCAAGCAGCCAGGGCGGCAAAGTTTGGTGAAGACCAGCCTCGGGTCCCGCCATAATTAACGGCGCAGTTGGTAAAGGAATTATACATCAAATAATCACCCGCGCCGGCCGAGCAGCCAAATCCTGCCCGTGAGGGGCCGACCAAGCCATTGCTGCCAACCTTGCGGGAAATCGAACCAAATTCCCCCCAAAAAGTCCACGTGCCATCCAAAGCGACGTTGATTTCCAAATACGACTGATTAGCCCCATGGTAATTATAAGGAACAGAAATTATTTCCGCACCATCCAGCGTGGCCACCAATTTCCACCTTCCGGCCGAAACTCCTCCGAGGCCGCCGTTGCCAACATGTTCAATTAAAATTTTTCCGGAATGGCCGCCGACCATCAGAGCGATGAAGGACTTGGAAAAATTGAACAGCGGAGGATTCGAGGCCGGGTTACGAGTGTTCCAAGGGGAAACAAATGCGCCCACTCCAGTTATCGGAGCTGCCCCCGCCGGACTGACTGAAGCAGCCTTGGCCGTGCTGTTGGCCGCAGCTACAACTGCGGCCGCGGAGGCGGCAACCGTAAGCGCGGTCGTCGCATTTTTTGAAAGAATCTTGGAGGCAACTTTACCAGAAACCTTGGATGAATCAACCGAGGCCTTCAGCGCGGTTGCTAGTGCAGGAATGATCACTGGTGCGGCAACGCCCGCAGTTTGATACCAGCCATCAGGCCCATCTACCCAATGAATAATCGTTCCACCAGTAGGATCGCTACTGGGATCTCCAGAATCGGCCAAAACCGATACATCCGACAAGCGCACAGCTTCAAGCCAATGCTTGGAGAATTTCTTGAGGCGGGCTTTGCGGACTCGGGGGGTATTTTTTATTTTGACCGTTTTCATTATTCGACTGCTTTTTTCTCAAATTTTAATGTTTGAGTCAAGTGTTACGCCATAGGGTATTTAACCCACGATAGCCTAATTTAACCCCTATGGTTTATTGTGTAATATGTTGTTAAGGCTCTGGTTACATTGAGTATCGGCCTTATATTCGTCGGGTTAAGTGCTTGAATGCCTACCCCATCTCGGTTGAGACTACCCACCCCACACCCCTAAAGACCCATGAGATTCCGCCCCACACTGGCCGCACTAGCCTCCCTGTTTTTAATTCTGCCCGGCACTACCTCCGCCACGTTCGCTGCTGACGTAACCATGCTGCTCAATGGCGCACCAGCTAAAGTCGGCGACTACCAGCCAACGGACATTCAATCGCTCGTCCTCGACAATGGACTGCTCAAAATGACCTTTGGCAAGGATACCCTCGACGATTTCAGCGCGACTTCGGTCATCGCCTTTGGCGAGGAGCTCGCGCACAACCTCAATGGCGTGCGGCCCCGCGACGAAAATGCTGAGCGCACGTTCTACCATGATTACAGCGGCAGTAACGGCCATCTGCATGCGCGTCTGATTCGCATTTTTGAAAACCAGCCGTATCGCGTTCACTTTGCCATTATCGACAACGGTTCGCCGTACCTCGAAGACCACTACGTGATGCTCCCTAACGAAAGCGGCATCCACCCGTATGTCATCATTCGCAGCCAATTTGGCGGCGAGATGCGCACCATGTATCGCTTTGACATGCACATTCTCGACCATACCTGGACGCCCGAGCGCCTGGACCAACAGATTTCCTACAAGTTCCTCCAGTCCATTTCCGATACCGGCAACGCTGGCGATGAAACCTGGATTCTTCCGGCCAATAATCCCATTGGCCTGCCGGCCGGTACCGTTTACTCGAAATACGACTGGTGCCTCTATTATTCTGAGGCGCCGATGTTCGGCCATTTGGGCCACGGCTTTGGCGCTTGGTTCATCCCGGTCAGCACTGAATCCTACGCCGGTGGTCCGCTGCGCCAGGATTTGGCGGTTCATCAAGATGCACTGATTCTCAATTATCTGGGCGGCGGCCACCTCGGCAGCGGTGGCACGGCGAGCGGGCGCAATGGCGAAAAACTCCATGGCCCTTGGTACGTTTACTTTAACAAAGGCGACTCACTGGATGCCATGGTGGCCGACGCCAAAAAGACGGCGCTCATCGAACAAAAGAAATGGCCCTACCAGTGGATGAACGACCCGCTTTATCCGACCAAGCGCACGGCCGTTTCGGGCCAATTAAAAATTTCCCACAACCGCAGCGCAGCCTATGCCTATATCATCCTCGCCCAACCGGGCAACGCCGGCGGTGGACGTCGCGGCGGGGCGGCCGCGGGCGCCAACGCAACAGCCGTTAACGTCGACGGCATTTCCATTCCCATCGTCAACTCAAATTCTTTTGCATTCGGCCAGCAAGTGGCGCCAACCGATGCGGCCTCCGTGGCTGGGCTCCGCAACGCGCGCGGCGGCCCCAACGATGGCGCGGCCACTGATCGCGCCAGCGTCATCGCCAATCAGGGCGGCGACTACATTTTTTACGTAAAAGCGGATGCTGACGGAAAATTCACCCTCCCCACGGTGCGCCCCGGCACCTACACGCTCTACGCCTGGCAGACTCAGGGCCCCATTACCCAGTCCTTTGCCAAAGATGGCGTCGTGGTATCGGGCGATAAACTTGACCTCGGCCAACTGGAGTGGGATCCGCCCTACCACCCCAACCTGCTCTGGCAAGTCGGCCAGGCAGACCGCCTGGCGGGCGAATTTAAATTCGGCAGTTCACCCCGCACCGCCCAGTGGATGCTGCAAGTGCCCGCCGATCTTACCTTCACCATCGGCCAGAGTAAGGAGAGCACAGACTGGTATTACGCGCAGAAAACCGGCACATGGACCGTAAAGTTCAATCTCGCCAAAACCTACTCAGGCAACGGCTATCTGACGGTCGCCATCGCTGGCGGCAGTGGCAGTGTCGCGGCCTCACTCAATGGCACGGGCATCGGCAGCCTCAACTACACCGATGACGGCAGCGTCCGCCGCTCGGCCAACCGCAGTGGCCGCTATGCCCGCAATGAATATAGCTTCCCGGCCTCCCTGTTCAAACCGGGCGAAAACACCCTCACCCTCACTTGCAACGGCGTTGGCCTGATGTATGATACGTTGGTGATGGAATCGGACTAGCGGTTGACCATGAATTTCACTCGCCGCCATTTCCTTATCCGCGGCACCCTCGTATTAGGCGGCGTCGCGGCGGGAGCCTCGTTACGACCCGCGGGCCTGCTGGCCGCGGAGGCTGCTTCCGGCAAAGCAGACATTGCACCGGTTTTGCGTTTTGGATTTGTAACTGACATCCACCATGCCGATTCACCGCCAGCGGGCACGCGCTACTATCGTGACTCGCTCGCCAAAATGAAAGCCGCCGTTCAAGGCTTGAACAAGGAAGCCGTAAAAGACCCTCTGGGATTGTCCTTCGCCATCACCCTTGGTGACATGATTGACACCGCCGCGCCTGACTTGAATGACGAAGCCGTCGCCAAGGAAATCGCCCTCCTGAAAACCATCGAAGGCGAATGGTCCCAGGTCGCGGTGGACCGCCACTATGTCCTCGGCAATCATTGTATCTGGACGCTGACCAAGCCGGAATTTTTTGCGAACACCAGGGCAAAGGAGGCGCCTTATTCATTCGACGTTCCGCTCAAAGGTGCAGACGGCGCCATGCACTTTGTCGTGCTCGACGCCTGTTTCAAAATCGACGGCACGCCCTATGGCCGCCGCAACAACGACTGGCGCGACACCAATCTGCCCGCCAGCCAGCTCCAATGGCTCGCCAATGATTTAGCCAAAACCAAAAATCCGGTGATTGTATTTGTCCATCAACGTCTCGATGGTTCTGACGGCTCCAATGGCGCTGATTCGCAAATCAAGAACCACCCCGCCGTGCGCCCTGTTTTGGAAAAATCCGGCAAAGTGCTGGCGGTGCTGCAGGGCCACTCGCATCAGAATTTCGTCACCACCGTCAACGGCATCCCCTATTGCGTGCTCCGTGCGATGGTCGAAGATCCCGGTCCGACTAACAACGCCTTTGGCACCGTGGAAATATTTGCCGACCACTCCATTGCCATTCACGGGCAATTCCGGCAGGAAAGTTATGCCAGCTTGTCCACTGCAAAAATATCTACGGCAACCATACCGGTGGGTAAAACTTAGGACATCACAAACCAGTGGCCCAGCATCAAGGCCAAAAAATTTTCTATTGAATTGGTGCCCCCACCGAGACTTGAACTCGGATTAACGATTTAGGAAACCGCTGTTCTATCCAATTGAACTATGGAGACAGTCTGGCTCATTATGCGGCGCGCTGGAATATTGGGCAAGCAAATCCCCAGCCGCGCCCAGAGTCGGCCCAACCCCGACGATAACGAGTGGAGCCCGCTTACGTCTCTCAACTATACCTTCCGGCGCTTGCGGCGCAGGCCGACCAGAAGCATTGCGCCACCTAAGAGCAAGCCCCACGCGGCGGGCTCTGGCACGACCACAAATTGCAACTCCGTGCCGCCATCGGCAAACATGAAGTAGCTTTCGATTGTGGCCGCCCGATTCTGCCAAACGTTGGCTGCCACCAACTGGCTGAGATTAATCTGCTGTGAGAGGTCATTACTGGCAGTGATGAGCGTATAAACCGGACTGTTGATGCCGTCGTAGTAACCGGTGTTTTCGAAGTCAAAGGTCAGCAATGCGGTGGGCGATCCGGTATTGGTCAGATTGCCAACGATATGGAGTGTATCGGAAGCCAGCGGATTTTGGCTGCTGCTGCTCAGGTGCCAGACGAGGGTGGTGTTTGAGACATTCCAGTTCAGATTACCGTTGACGGTCAGCCCAGCCAGGCCGGACGCCGCACCGGATATGCCCATAGCCGTTGACGAATACGTGACCGTATTATTTATACCGGGGGCAATCACACCGCCGGCGGTGAGTGTCACAACGTTGTTAATCGTGCCGTTACCGCCCAAGGCGGCATTGGGTCCGGTTACCGTCACTGGCGATGCGTGCTGGCCATTAATAACCAAATTGCCGGAAGTGACACTGGTTTCACCCGTATAGGTGTTATCGCCATTGAGCACCAGGGTGCCGCCGCCATTAACGATTAAGCCGCCGGTGCTGCCGGTCACGCTACCGCCAAAGGACGCGCTGTTGCCGTTGGTATTGATGGTCGAAGTGGTGCCATCGCCGAGGGAGAAGTTGACTGACGAGGTAAAGTCACTGTCGGCCACCAAAGTACCACCATTGAAGTTGAAAGAATAGCCGCCATCGCCATTGGCAATGCCGTCAGTGCCGCCAACGGATAGAGTGCCACCGCTGTTGAGGTTAAAGGTGCCGGTGGAGCCGGTCTCGCTGCCGAGCACCAAACTGCCATCCATGATGTCCACCGAGCCGCCATTATCCACCGTCACCGTACCTGCGCCAAACTGACCGGCGAGCAAATTGCCATTGTTTAGTGTCACCGCCGATTTGGCCCCGGTGATATACAAATTGCCGCTACCAGTGGAGTTCTCCCCCAAGTAGAGCGCAACGCCATTGCCATCCGCTTGCTGGACAGCAACTGAACCGCCGTTGGAAACCATCAGACTGCCCAGACCGCCTTGACCAATGACCAGGCTCTGTTGGCCATTATAGAAGGAATTTAGCCCATCCACCAGTAAGGCGCCAACTGAATTGAGCACATCTCCCAACGTCATGCTCACATCTGCAGAATCTATACCCGTTACCATGACCCCGCCGCCGTTGGTGATGCTCAGGTTGCCGGTGCCGTACTTGCCGACCACCAAAGAGCCGCCAGTGACATTCAGGATGGAGCTGTTGCCATCCACTGAGGCCGAAGACGTGGAGGTGGCGTCGTTACCAATCACCACTGACTGACCGATGACATCCACGCCGTTGGCATTGACGACACCGCCATTGGCCACGCTCAGGCTGGCATTGCCTCCGAGGCCGACAATGAGCGCGCCGTTTTCTACCGTCAGATTCGAGTCCAGGTCAGTAACGGTGAGGTTACCGAAAGTGCCTGAGTTGAATCCGACAAAAATCGTGTCATTGCCGATATTCATGCCGCTAGCCACCATCGTTCCACCATTGGCCACCATCAGGCTACCGCTGGCTTGATCACCCACAATGGTGACCCCAGTTTCAGTTAAGGTCGAGTTGGCATCCTTCACCAACACTGCACCAAAGCTGCTTTCGCCGAGGCTCAAATTACCACTGCCGGTAACATTGCCTCCATTGGCCACCGTCAAGCTACCGAAAGAGCCATCACCGATGGTGGTATCACTGGCCACATTCAATGTCGAATTGGCGTCCGTCACCAGCACCGTGCCGGTGCCATCAATACCAATCTGGGCAGTTCCAGCGGTGGTGACATTGCCCCCATTGGCCACCGTTAGATTTCCGTTACCAAAGTAACCCACCTGCACACCATTTAACGTGGATAGCGTGGAGTTTGCATCGGAAACCAAAGCGGTGCCAGTGCCCGAAATGCCGGTGAGGTAATTATAGAAGCCCAGTTGGAGTTCGGCAGCGGAGACGTTGCCGCCGTTTACCACTGCCAGATTACCCGCACCGGAGTAGCCCAATAGCAATTGCGCAGTTACATTCAAGGTCGAATTGGAGTCCGTGACCAACACGGTGCCATTACCGTTCTGATAATAGCCTACATCAACGGCAACTGCATTCACCGTACCGCCATTGGCCACCGTCAAGCTACCTGTGCCATTGCCACCCACCGCCAAAATATGATCCACCGTCAATGTGGAGTTCGCATCCGTCACCAAGACCGTGCCGTTGGAATTCACATCGTTACCAATGGTCAATCCGGCGAAAGTTCCGCTGGTGTAACCCATGGTCGTAACGCTGCCGCCGTTGGCCACGGTCAAGTTGCCAGTTCCCTGGCCACCAATATAAGCCACATTAGAAAGATTCAGTGCAGAGTTCGCATCCGTTACCAACACAGTGCCGTTACTTCCAGTGTATTGACCGACATCGAGGGTCCCACCCGTGACAATGGCGCCATTGGCCACGGCAAGGCTACCGGTGCCATCAGAGCCCACTTCAATATTAGCTGCACTTAAAATTGATTTGGTATCGGTAACCAGCACCGCTCCATTGCCACTGCTATAGCCACCGATATCAATGTACGTGCCAGCGGTGAAGTTGCCGCCATTGGCAACCGTCAGGGTGCCGAGGCCATTCAAGCCTACATAGCTGATGCCGGTTGCGCTTAACTTGGAGTTCGCATCTGTCACTAGCACCGTGCCATTGCCATCGAAAACATTACCGAGGGTGAGGTTGCCTGCGCTGGAGACATTACCGCCATTGGCAACCGTCAGGTTGCCAAGGCCCTGGTCGCCAATGATCATATCGGTTGTGCTGTTAAGCATTGAACCAGTATCCGTCACCAGCACCATGCCATTGCCTTCGGAGAAGATTCCGGCGTCGAGACCAGCGGTTGAAACACTACCGCCGTTGGCTACCGTCAAGTTACCCGTGCCTTCAAAGGCCACACCAAAGGAATTGGTCACATTCAAAATCGAACCAGCATCGGTCACCAAGATGGTATTATTGGCACTTCCACCCCAACCCACAAACACGCTATAGCCGTTATCCGAGCCTGAGAGGCTGACTGAACCACCATTGGCCACTGTCAAATTACCCGCACCATTTAAGCCTACATAAGTCGGGGCGCCGGCTGTCAGAGTTGAGTTGGTATCCGTCACCAGCACCATGCCGGTACCCGTGGTTTGATTACCCAGGAACACCGCACCGGATAACGTGGCATTGCCGCCGTTGGCCACTGTCAAGCTGCCGGCGGATTGGTCGCCCACAATAGCCACACCGGCCACGTTCAAGGTCGAGTTGGCATCCGTTACCAGCACCGCGCCAAAGGCGGCGATGCCCACATCGAGGGCACCAGTCGAAACATTGCCGCCGTTGGCTACGGTCAAATTACCCGCGCTTCCGAAACCCACGGCGAAGGAGTTTTCCACATTCAACGTCGAGTTGGCGTCCGTGACCAGAATCGTGCTGGCATTGTTGCTATCGTAACCGGCAAACAGACTATAGCCCGCGTCCGAGCCTCCGAAGCTGGCACTGCCGCCATTGGCCACCGTCAAGCTGCCCGCGTCGTTAAAGCCAACATAAGTCGGCCCAGCCACAGTCAATGTTGAGCCTGCATCAGTTACCAGCACCGAGCCGTTGCTGCCCACTTGAGCGGAAAGGCTCAAGACACCACCCAAAGTGGCATTGCCGCCATTGGCCACGGTGAGGTTGCCGATACCGTTAAATCCAATGTCCACTGGGCTCGTCACATTCAAAGTCGAATTGGCATCCGTCACCAACACCGTGCCACTGGTCGTATTAGAATTAACGCCCACATACAGCCCAGTGAAGCGGTCGTTGCCAGTAAGATTGGCGAATCCGCCATCAGCCACCGTCAGGTTGCCCGTGGCAAAGCCATCGTTGCCGATGCGAGTCGCCCCACCGGTCACATCTAATACCGAGCCGGAACCTGTCACCAGCACCGAGCCGTTGGCTGTGCCACCCGCACCGACCAACAGACCGGTAGATTGGCTGGATCCGGTGAGATCCGCGAAGCCACCATTGGCGACCGTCAAGCTCCCCGTGCCGTTATAGCCGACCTCGGTAGCGCCGATCGCATTCAAAGTCGAATTAGCGTCAGTCACCAACACCGTGCCGGTGCCGCTGCTTTGATTACCCAAAACCAAGCCTCCATTGATGGAGGCACTGCCGCCGTTGGCCACGGTCAAGTAACCTGTGCCGTTTTGACCCGCCGTGAAATTCGCCGCCGTCAGAGTCGAGTTGGCATCCGTAACCAGTATCGTGCCGCTGCCGGAGGAAGTCTGGCCCAACGTGTAATTGGCGCTACCGGTGACACTGCCGCCATTGGCGACCGTCAGGCTGCCATTGCTGAATTCACCCGCGAGGAAAGACCTGCTGATATCCAAGGTGGAATTCGCATCCGTCACCAATACTGAGCTGGTGTTATTGTAGTTAGCGAAACTGACTTGCAGATCGCGGACAGTGGCATCGCCGCCGTTGGCCACCGTCAAATTGCCGTATTCGCCGTAACCCACGATGATTCCGCTAGCGTTCAACTGCGAACCGGCATCAGTGACGAGAACAGTACCGGAGCTGTTTTGATCGGTGGCACCACCCAAATACAAACCGGCGCCGGTAAAGTTACCGCCATTGGCCACCGTCAGGTTGCCCGCGCCAAATTTACCGATGTAATTAACCGAGCTATTAACCGCAATGAACGTTGAGCCGGCATCGGTGACCAACACCGTGCCATTGCCGGTGCTTTGATTACCAAGATTAAGCGTGAAGGCCAAGGAAACGGAACCGCCGTTGGCCACCGTCAGGTTGCCGGTGCCGGCATCGCCCACATTGGTCGCTCCTTGATGGAGATTCTGACCAGTGACGGTGAGGACTGAATTGGCATCCGTCACCAACACCGTGCCGTTGCCGCCATTTTGAGCGCCAATGGTGAGCGCCAAGGAAGTAACATTGCCGCTGTTGGCCACCGTCAAGTTGCCATTGCCGAAGAAGCCCACGTTGAGGTTGTTCGCCACATTCAAGACTGAACCAGTGTCCGTCACCAGGGCCGAACCACTGCCGGAGTTGAACAAGCCCAGATAGAAAGAGTTGCCGCTCGTGACCGCGCCACCATTGGCGACCGTCAGATTACCGGTGGTGCCATCGCCCACAATGATGTCGGTGCCCGTACTTAGCGTGGAATTGGTGTCGGTAACCAGCACCGCACCGTTGCCCTGGCCATTATCAAAGCCATTGCCGACATCGAGATAAGAACCAATGGAAACATTACCGCCATTAGCCACCGTCAAGGTGCCATTGCCATTGACACCGATGTAGGCCGCATTGGCAGTGCTCAAAGTCGAGCCAGCGTCCTGCACCGTAATGCTGCTATTTGAGCTTTCCCAATAGGCCAGATAAAGGCTGGAGTTGTTCGGATCACCGTCGCTGCCGTTCGCCGCAACTGTGCCGCCGTTGGCCACGGTTAAGCTTACATCGCCGAGGACGCCTACCGTCATCACTTCACTGGCATTCAACAGCGAACCGGTATCGGTAATCAGAATGTTATCGCTGTCCAAGAAGTTGTTGCCGAAAGAAACTTCGCTCGCGTAGAAGGACGCGCCATTGGAAATGACCAAGCCGGCATTTATCCCGCCTACATACAAGTCGCCGGAGGATTGCGTCGAGTTGCCGACGTTGCCGCCCAGCGCGCCGTCCACCAGCAAGTAACCTTGGAACACGTTGGTTTCGCCGGTGTAAGTGTCATTGCCGGCGAAGGTCAGGTTGCCGATGCCATTCTTTTGCAATGAGCCATCGCCGCTGATGATTCCCGCGAACGTTGCATTAAGTTTGCCAGTGTCAATGGTGTTGGCCTCGTTGAATGTTTCATTCAACGTGATGTTGGCCGGCGTATACAGATCGCTGTTGTTAACCTGGATAACGCCGCCATCCATGGCCACGTTGCCGCTGCCACCACCGACATAAAGACCAAACGAACCGCCAATGAAGAGGTGGCCACCGTTGTCGAGTGCGAGCTCACCGTCGCCATAATTAAGTCCCAGGCTCAACTGACCATTCACAACGACCGCACCCCCGTTGGTGACGGTCAAATTGCCCTGGCCATTGTAGCCCAAGGAGGCGTTGCCACTAATGATAAGCGAGCTTGAGTCGACCAACACGTTGCCGCTCACGCCATTTGGTGTGTACGCGCCCACATAGAAATCGCCGGTGTTGTTAAATTCACCGCCGTTGGCCACCGTCAGATTGCCCTGGCCCTTGTAACCAATCGTCGCGCCGCTGTTCGCATTCAAGATGGAACCCGCGTCCGTCACCAGCACCGTGCCAGTGCTGCCGGTCGAATTGCCGACTCCGAAACCGCCATTGACCGTGACATTGCCGCTATTGGCCACCGTCAGGCTACCGGTGCCGCTTTCGCCAACGATGACGCCGCTGGAGACATTCAAGGTGGAATTGCTATCCGTTACCAGCACCGTGCCATTTGAATTCAGGTTCACGCCCACAGACAGGCCGACGCTATTGACATTCGCGCCAGTTAGATTGGTGACGCCGCCGTTGGCTACAATCAGACTGCCGGTTCCGGAGTAGCCGACGATGGCGCCGCCACCACCCACATTCAATACCGAGCCGGAATCGGTGACCGTCACCGTGCCGTTGGCATCTGAATTAAAGCCTAGATACAGACCGACGCTGTTGCCACCGTTGCCGGAAAGATTCGCAATGCCGCCGTTGGCCACTGTCAAATTGCCCGTGGTGCCGTAGCCGATGTAGCTGTTCGCAGCCACACTCAAAGCCGAGTTCGCGTCCGTGACTAGCACCGTGCTGGAATTAGCGCCATCAACATAGAGGTTCCCACCGCCATTAACTGTGGCCCCATTGGCCACTGTCAGGTTGGCGTTGCCTTCTTCGCCAACATAAATGTCACCGGTCGAATTCAAAATCGAATTGGCATCCGTCACCAACGCCGTGCCGGTGCTGTTGCTGTAAATACCAAGATCAAGAGAAGCAGTATTGATATTGCCGCCGTTGGCCACCATCAAGCTGCCGGAGCCATACAAGCCAACTGCCAAGTCATCGGTGACGTTCAACGTCGAGTTGGTATCCGTCACCAGCACCGTGCCGGTCGAATTTAATCCGTAGCCAATAAAGGCGCCAATATTACTGCCGCCAATCGAGTCGGTGTACCCCGTGACCGTAACATTGCCACCATTGGCAACAGTCAGATAAGCAATGCCATTGACGCCTACCGTCAACGTTTCACTGGCGTTCAGCATGGAACCCGCATCGGTCACGAGAATTTGGTCGTAATCGTACTGGTTATTACCGAAGGAAACTTCGCTCGCATACAACGACGCGCCATGGGAGACGGTCAGGCTGGCGGTATTCCCACCGACGTACAAGTCGCCGGAGGATTGCGTCGCATTGCCAATATTGCCGCCCAGGGAGCCATCTAGAATCAATCCGCCCTGGAATACATTTGTGCCACCCGTGTAAGTTTCATTCGCTTCCAAATTTAAATTGCCGCCACCGAGCTTTGTCAAACCGCCCGCGCCACTGATCACACCGGAGAGCGTCGCGTTAGAGCCATTCGTGTCGATGGTGTTGAACAGGGAGTTCGAATCGTTCAGCGTAATGGCGACCGAGGTGGTCAAGTCATTGTTGATAATTTGAATAAGGCCGCCGTCCATGCTGACGCTGCCAGTGCCGTCGCCAATCGCGAGTCCGTCCGTGCCGCCGATTTGGATCTCGCCACTCAAATTGATGGCCAGCGTGCCGCTGCTGCCCGTTTGATTGCCGAGGAGAAGACCTCCTTGAGCGCTGACCATACCGCCGTTGGATACCGTCAGGAGGCCCGAGCCTAAGTTGCCGACCACCAAAGAGCCGCCGGTGACATTCATGATGGAACTATTGCCATCCACTGAGGCCGAAGAAGTGGAGGTGGCGTCGTTGCCAATAATCACCGCCGCGCCATTGACATCCACGCCGTTGGCATTGACCACACCGCCATTGAGCACACTCAGGCTGGCATTGCCACCCAGGCCGACAATGAGCGCGCCATTATTCACGTTAAGACTGGAACCGGAATCTTGCACCGCGATGCTGCCGGTTGAGCCTGTACGGAATCCGACAAATATGGTGTCGTTTCCGATATTCAAGCCGCTGGCAACCACGTTGCCGCCATTGGCCACAATCAGATTACCCGTGCCGCTGTTGCCGATTGTCATCAAGCCAGATACATTCAACACGGAGCCGGCATCCGTCACCAGCACCATGCCGTTGCCATCAGCATCATTGCCTAATTCGAGACCGCTCGCACTTGAGACGTTGCCGTTATTGGCGACCGTGAGATTACCGAGGCCCTGATCACCTACAATAATTCCATTGGTCGCGGTCAAGTTCGAACCGGTATCCGTCACCAGCACGGTGCCATTGCCTTGGGAGAATATGCCGGCGTCTAAACCGCCAGTGGTAACACTGCCGCCATTGGCTACCGTCAAATTGCCCGTGCCTTCAAAGCCCACACCCGTTGAGTTGGCAACATTCAGTGTCGTGCCGGCGCCCGTCACCAAAATTGTGTCATTGGCGCTGCCACCCCAGCCCACAAACACGCCGTAACCATTATCCGAGCCATTGAGGTTAACGGTGCCGCCATTGGCCACCGTCAGGCTGCCCGCGCCATTCAGGCCCACGTAAGCCGGCCCAGCCACATTCAAGGTCGCATTGGTATCCGACACCAAGACCGAACCACTGCCGGTGGAATTATCGCCCACAAATAGCGCACCTGCCAGGGTGCCGGTGGCGCCGTCGACAACCATCAACGAGCCCGTGCCATTATAGCCGACGGCCATTGCGCCGGCGGTGACATTCAGATGGCTCACATCGTTCGGATTAAATTCGTAGGTCGTGAAGCCCGGTATCGTGATTATCTCGAAGAACGGGGGAAATGGGGA
>Ga0206926_1115_pt1 | contig 16072 bp, 20 predicted proteins | sample Alteio_BWOrgHeat_59_FD_152955 | JGI IMG/M metagenome (GOLD analysis project Ga0206926, IMG submission 152955) | Enriched cells from forest soil in Barre Woods Harvard Forest LTER site, Petersham, Massachusetts, United States -... | ecosystem: Environmental > Terrestrial > Soil > Temperate forest >... | reverse complement strand
TTGGCCACCTGGAGCGCAGTCTAGTCGGCGCGGCCTTTCCGATGAAGTCTCTCACTCACGAGGAAGCATCCCAATGAAGGTACAGCTCTATGGCACGATCCCGGTTTTTCTGACGTGGCTGGCGATGGCCTGGACGGGCGCTCGCCTTACAGCCGGGCAATCTCCTCCGGATTCATCGACGGGCGCGTCACAGGATCCGTCGATGCAGTATTCTCGCTATCCGGGGATGCAGATGCTTGCGGCTCCCCGGCCGCATTCCACATCGGTTCCGGATCTCGAGAACGCGGACGGAACTTCCGACAGGGGCCTGAAGACCTCTAAAGGCGCTCCCAAGGCGACGGATATTCCCGCCACCGCCTCGCAGTGGACTGCGGGAGTGAAGAGTTTCGGAGCAGGAAGCACTTCTTCATGGGGACCCAAGATCCCAGACTCCGACGCGGATAGCGCAGAGGCGTGGCAGCCGGAAACGGAAAGCTTTGCCGGGCGCCCTCAGCCGGGAGGGGTTTGGGTGGTACAAGGTGTGCGATTGACAGAAGGCAAATCGACCCTGCAAAGTGCGTCGCAGGAAATGATGAGAAAACCTTCTCAGGGAATGAACCCGTCGTTCGGCGGGAACCGAATGCAGAGGATGAACCCGTCGACAATCGGAAACCTGACGCAGGGTACAAACGCATCGCCGGCCGGGAATCCGACACAGGGCATGTATCCATCGACAGGGAATTACGCGTCGCCGGCCTCGTTGACCGGAGCGCAATCGAACAGTTTGGGGATGCCCCCGACGACTCCATGGGGCAATTTCATGTCGACGAGGGAGTACCAGTTGCAGAGTCTGAATGGGTCTGCGGGGGCGATTTCGCACTCTGTCGGACAGATGCTCGGATCGGCGTCGAAGCACGGGGTGGCGTCCGCACCGACGCCGAAGATGAAATCGTCCCTTCTGCATCGCGCCGGCGGGATGGGTACGCAGGCCCAGGGCCGCGCCGGGTTCCGGCGTGTCGGTGGGTCGGGATTCTTCGGAACCTCTTCGCTGGGGCGCTCGGAAAGGAAAGCGATGGGCGGTTTTGGACAGTCGTCAGGATCCTTTGGAGCGAGCGGCCGGAGAACTCAGGGGCGGACTTCCGGGCGGGCGCATGCGCTCGCTTGGACGAGAAGATCGTTGTCTGAGAGTTCGGACGAGGAGAGTCAAGATTCCTATTCATCACGAGATTCTTTTTCATCTCGCGACTCCGACACGGAACAGACCCGCCCAGGCCTCAGAGGCGAGCTTGGGCAACGGAGCCGGCGGCTGGGGTTTAGGGGATTGCAACGCAATCGTGGTGAACGCGGGGCCGGCAATTTAAAGGAACGGGGAGGGAAGTCCGATCACAATCAGGGGTTAACTACGCATCTCATTCACTGATCGACCGGCGAAATGTAGCCGGGGCCGTTCTCGATCCAGTGCACGCCGGAAAGCGGCTGCGCCGTTCGCCGTATCCGTAAGCAAATTCCCGCCTTGCTTTTTTCTCATCGAGACTATGCCTGAGCACAAAAAGAGCATTCTTATCACCGGCGGCGCCGGTTATATCGGCAGCCATACAGCCAAGGCGTTGGCGGTGCAGGGATTCACACCGGTTGTGTATGACAACCTGGTCCATGGTCACCGCTGGGCTGTGCAATGGGGTCCGTTCGTCCAGGGCGATATTCGAGACCGTACTCAGTTGACCGAAACGCTGCGGCGCTACGACATTTCCGCAGTGTTGCATTTTGCAGCGTTCGCATTCGTAGGCGAATCGATGAAACTCCCGGGGCGGTACTTCGACAACAACGTGACCGGCTCGCTATGCTTGCTAGACGCGGTGCAGGAAACCGGTGTACGCCATGTGGTTTTTTCATCGAGCTGCGCCACCTACGGAATTCCCGATAAAATGCCCATCAGCGAGGATTCTCCGCAAGCTCCGATCAATCCCTACGGTGAGACCAAGCTGATGGTCGAGCGGGCGCTGCGGTGGTACAGCGCCGCGCATGGAATCACCTGGGTGGCATTGCGATATTTCAATGCTGCCGGAGCAGACCCCGATGGCCAACTCGGCGAATACCATTCGCCGGAAACGCACCTGATTCCGCTGGTCTTGGAGGCGGCGTTGACCGGTACGCCCTTGGATGTGTTTGGCGACGATTATCCAACCCGCGACCAAACCTGCATGCGCGATTACATCCATGTCACCGATCTTGCCGATGCTCACGTGCTGGCTCTCGAATACTTATTAGAAGGCGGGACGCCGGTTGCCCTAAATCTAGGCACGGGAAACGGCTACACGGTGCGAGAAGTAATCAAAGCGGCAGAGGTGATCACGGGTCGAGAGGTGCCGCACCGCATCGCGCCGCGCCGGCCGGGGGATCCAGCCGTTCTGGTGGCCGACCCGGCTAAGGCGGAGCGAGTGTTGGGCTGGCGGGCACAGCGATCGGCCCTGGAAAGCATCGTCGCCTCGGCATGGAACTGGCATATGCAAATGACCAAGGAAGCCGAGGTTTGACCGCGGCGTGCCACCCGACATCGCCTCCCCAGGGCAAAAGCATCACCTCAAGGCGAACATGATCTCAGTTTTCATTCTGACGAAAGACGAAGAACGCAATCTGCCGGCGTGCATCGATACGGTGCGCTGGTCGAATGACATTCACGTCCTCGATTCGTACAGCGCAGACTCGACGGTGGCGATTGCGAAGCGGCTGGGCGCGAAGGTATGGTACCGCGCGTTCGACAGCTTTGCGCAGCAGCAGAATTGGGCTCTCGAGAATATTTCGTTTCAGTATCCGTGGGTTTTCTACATTGACGCTGACGAGCGGGTGACACCGGAGCTCGCTAAAGCGATGGTGAGTGCGGTCCGAAATCCCGGAGAGTCGGTTGCATTTCGCATCCGCCGTCGGGACTTCTTCATGGGAACCTGGCTGAAGCATGTTCAAGCAACTCCGTATTATCTTCGCTTGTTCCGGCGGGACAAGATGCGCTACGAGCGGATCGGTCATCCGGTTTCCGTTCCAAAAGGGCCTGTGACTCCGATCGACGGCTATCTCGATCACTTTCCCTTCAGCAAGGGAATCGCGCAGTGGGTTGACAAGCATAACTTCTACAGCACGCAGGAGGCGCAGCAACTCACGGCAGACCGTGCGGAGCCGTGGAGCCTGCGCAAGGCGTTCTTTGCAAAGACCTTTGAAGAGAAGCGGCGGAATCAAAAGCAGCTATACTACCGAATGCCGGCTAGGCCGCTGGTCAAGGCTCTGGGCCTGTATTTCGTCAAGCGGGGTTTTCTCGATGGATATGCCGGCTTAACGTATTCGCTGCTAATGGGGTTTTACGAATATCTCATTGTTTTGAAGGGCGGAGAACTCATGGGCACAGTCGCGCAACCAGGCGCGGTCACCGAGCCCGGAGTTGAGGAGGCACCGGTTGCGGCGGAGATGCCCTCGCGCGAGAAAGCGGGTCCAGCCTGATTGCGCTACCGCGCGCAGGGTAATCTTTGATTCCCGGTAAGGCCGGTGAGATGGGTGTGGGTCAATTACACGGCCCCGCCATCCCTGGGCGATTCGTGCTAGGCCAGTGGATTCAAACTGACCCGTCACCGTGAGATTGTAAAGATTCTGCTGGTCAGCAATTATCCGTTAGACTAGACGGATCGACCAGCCGACGTTGTGCATGTGTGCGATCACGGCAGCGCGATGAACCGCTCGATGCTCGGTCACAAGCCGACAGAGTGGTCGCCTGTCATGACATGTCGGTTGGGCGCGACGCCATGGGTGAACTGCCGGAGATGCGATCTTCCTGCTTCGAGGGTTTTCTGCAACGATGGGATCTGCAGCGGGTTGGCACGAGCCAGCGCGTGGTGTACCTTTCCAGCGCACGCGCGACGATGCCGGCCGCATCCTCGGATGTACCGATCATCCAGGTGATCAATAGGCTCAATTATCCATTTCAGCCTCTCCTTCCCAGCGAGGTGGCGCATTGGCTCCTCCGCATACGGGAAATGGAAAGCCGTTCCTGCTCCATGTTGGCTCCAGCCATCCGCGCAAGAACCGCGATGGGATCCTGTGTGTATTCGCGCGGGTGGCGCGGTGGCGCCTCGAACCGATCTTCAGCTGGTTTTTGCAGGCGAACGGCTCAACTCCCGAATTAAGCCAGATCGCTGGCGAGTTGGACATTTCCAGCCGCATTTGCGCAAATTATCAAGCCGAATGCGAGCCCGATCGAAGCCCTCTATAGTCGTGCTGCAGCTTTAATCTATCTTCCACTGTACCAAGGTTTCGGATGGCTTCCGAATCGAGGCGCAGACCTGCGGATTTCCGTTGTGACAAGAGATATTTCCCCGATTGCCGAAGTGCTTCGCGACACCGCGCCACTTCGTGCTCTCGACGACGAGGCCCCGCATGGCCTCAGTCCTGAAGGTTGTCACCGACCAGAACTATCGAACTATCGCGATTCCATCAGGCAACTCGGGCTCCAGAATCTGCGGTGCCGTTTTTAAGACTTCGCGTATGATGAAACAACATCTGGCACTCTACAGTGGAAGCGCGTGCGTGCGAAGAATGCGGGCGTAGAATGGAATCATCAAGCGCGGTACGCTCGTCTGATGAGGTGCTTCGACTTGGATTCGTTTGACGCCCGAACCGAAATCACTTTGTCTCCGTTCGAGGGCGATTCACAGCTCCTTGTCTTGGTCCACATCACCTCGCTGGTCCACGTCTGTCCAGGGATTTGCGATTTTGGATCATTGCCACGCGCGACCACACGGTCTTCGCGATCATCGTGCGCGGGGGAAATGATGCGGGAGCCGCATAGAAGCATGAACCGATGCCATCGATGGAAGGCATTCGCGAAGCCCAAGGTGTACCGCGTCGCCGAATTCCTGAGTTCTCAGGGAATCACGATTGCCGGCAACCTACTTTTTGGGTTTCTTTGCGTGCGGCTACTGCAGGTTGCCGATTATGCAAAATATGCGGTGGTCTTCGGATTTTTCGGTACTTTGTCGGTTCTCATGGATATCGGTTTTACCGGTGCGCTGCTTCCGCTTATCGGAGAAAGAATCGACGACCGGCGCCTGATTGCCGATTACGTGGCGTCGCTTCGCCAGATTGCACACTGGCTGTATCTTGTCATCGGTTCTGCGGCTGCCGTTGCATTTCCGTTGATCGTTCATCGCCAGCACTGGAAGTGGCAGGTTGTGGCGGCCATGGTTGCCGTCCTGCTGTTGACGGCGTGGTGCACTCGGGTAAACGGGGCTTATGCGGTCGTCCTGATTGTGTCCCGGGATCGCAAATCGTGGTACCGGCCACAGATGAGGTCGAGCATCGGCACACTCACGCTGCTCGCCATGGCTTGGGCGATGCACGTGTTGAACGTCTACACCGCCATGTTGATCAATGTTGCCGGCATGGCATACATTGCGTTGGCCTATTTCCTGCGCGCACAGCGTCTTCTGGGAGTGAAAGGCGTGGCGTCGAGCGAAAAGCGTAAGGCCATTATGCATTTCAGCGCCCCCAACCTTCCCAATAGCATCTTTTACGCGCTGCAGGGGCAAATATCTCTACTTTTGATCACGATCTTCGGCCACACCACAGAAGTCGCGGGTCTGGGCGCCCTGAACCGTTTAGGACAGATATTCCTCGTGTTTTCGCAAATGACGCCGCTTTTGATAGAACCCTACTTTGCGAAAATGCCACGAGAGCGGCTCTACCGCAACTATCTCGGGCTTTTTCTGGTTGAAGTGCTGGTGTGCGGAGTCGTGACTGGTTTTGCACACTTCTTCCCAGGGCTGTTTCTGTGGATACTCGGGCATAAGTACAGCGGCCTGCATTATGAAGTGTTTTTGGTGGTCGCGGTCAGCTCACTCGGGTATTTATACACCGTCTTCTGGATTGTGAACAACGCTTGCCGTTTCGTCTACTGGTGGAACAGCCTGACGATCATTTCTCTCACCTTGGCACTTCAGATCGTCTTTATCTGGAAGGCCGATCTCTCAACGATACGCGGTGTCCTGACGATGAACCTTTACGTGTCGATGATCAATTTCGCAGTCGTCCTAGTCGTGGGGATATACGGATTCGCCTTTGGGCCGAGGCCTATCCTGGAAACACCGGCGGTAGATCGGGAGACCGATTACGCCTGAATCGGTACTCCGGACAAGAAGGACAAACAGACTTCGAAATAACGAGGAACGATCATGGCGAAGGTTGCACTCATCACCGGCCAGGACGGTGCCTAGCTTGCCGAGCTTTTGCTGGGCGAAGGGTACATCGTGCACCGCATCAAGAGCGCGGTCGTCGTCGTTCAACAAGGCGCCCATCGACCACATTTATCTGGATCCCCATAAACCCGGCGCGCACTTCCAGATCAACTGCGGAGACATGACGGATTCGACCAACTTGATCCGCATCTATCAGCCAGTGCAGCCCGATGAGATTTACAGCCTTATAACCGCAGAGCCACGTGCGGGTGAGCTTCAGGACGCCGTTATACACGGCCAACGACGATGTCACGGGATTATTGCGTCTACTCGCGGCGATGTGGATTCTCGGGCTTAATTAGCGGGAAGACGCGCTTCTGTCAGGCGTCCACTTCTGAGCTTTACGGCAAGGTGCGGAGACGCTGGAGACTGAAAACACTCCGTTCTATCCCCGCACTCCTACGGCTCCGCCAACCTTTACGCGTACTGGATCATCGTAAAATATCGCGAAATCTCCGGCATGCATACGTCGAATGGAATTCTGTTCAACCATGAAAGCCCAATCCGTGCTGAAACCTTTGTTACGCAGAAATCGCGCGGGCAGTTGCGGCCACTCCTCTAGGATGCAGAAGACTGTTTACATCGTAATCTCGACGCAGAGCGGGACTGGGGCCACGCGGGCGAATATATTGAAGCGAGGCGGCGGATTGTCCAGCAGCCAGATCCCGACGACTATGCTGGCCACCGGCGTGAAACGTAGCTTGCACGAGTTTATCGAGCACGCGTTTCCAAGGTGAACAGCACCATGAACGACAATGCCATGGAGTGGACGAGTCGGGCGTCGACACGCGCAGTGGCGACGCCCTGGCACGCATCGACCCACGCTATTTCCACTCCATCGAGGTTGACTTGCTGCTGGATGATCCGTCGAAGGGTCGGCGCGTGCTGGGCTTTTGGCACAAAGTTACCTTTCCCGAGCGCTATCGGGGATGATGAATTCTGACCTCGTAGTCATCGCCAAAGCATTCCAGCTGAGCGAACGTCCCCATAAGAAGTTGATCTAGAGCGTTTCTAATTTAAGCACCTACATTTGTGCGATAATCGTCCTGTCCTTGAAAGGGAGGGGCGGGATGCAATCGTATTCCCAAGACTTGCGTGATCGTGTGCCTCGGGCGCTGGCTCGGGAGAAGGTCCGTCGGCGATCGCGGAACGCTTTGAGGTCAGCCGCTTCTACCTGCCGCCCAATTCGCCCGGCCTGAACCCCATCGAAAAGCTCTTCTCAAAGCTCAAGACGCTGCTCCGCAAAGCCGCCCTTCGAGCCACCGAAGAGTTTTGGACGGAGATTGGCCTCCTCATCAACACCATCACCGCAAGCGAAAGCGCCAACTACTTCGCATTGTCCGGATATGTGAGTACTTAAACAGAAATCATCTAGCAATGGCAGTCGTCTGGGTAGCGGGCCATCGCTTCAAGGCACATGCTACGATCGTACGGTGCTTTGCGCAAGAGAACGTCGAGGGTGATCTGGCTGACCTACAGAGATATCGATTCCCGCCTGCACCCGAGTGTCAATGACCGGACAGCCGGGAAGGAGCTCTTTGTGACATCTTAGCTTAACCTTTTTGTAATAATCAACTACCATAAATTCATGTCGAGTACCCGACGAAATAAATATCGGAAGGGGAACTACATCTTTGCCAGCGCAATATTACAATGAAGCCTTCTACGAGAGTATGGCCGGAGGGTCGCTTCGCTCGGCTCGCGCAGTACTGAGGATCGTCAATGAGGCGCTTCATCCCAACAGCGTTATCGATGTCGGTTGTGGTATTGGAACCTGGTTGAAGGCTTGGTCGGAAATCGGTGTTGAGGACATCGTCGGAATAGACGGGGACTATGTTCGGTCCGACCAATTGGCGATTGCCCTTGACCGGTTTCGTTCGATGGATTTGACTGCACCAACGTCAATCTCACGGCGGTTTGACCTCGTGCAATCGTTAGAGGTCGCCGAGCATCTGCCTTCGTCGTCTGCCGAGAAATTCGTCTCTTTCCTCACTTCTCTCGGCTCGATCGTTCTGTTTAGTGCTGCCATTCCAAATCAAGGCGGCACTCATCACCTTAACGAACAATGGCCGGAATACTGGGCGAGGCTATTTTCCAAACACGGCTTTATCACCATAGATACTCTTCGTGACTTGATTTGGGATGATCCCGACGTTGATTACTGGTACCGTCAAAACACACTTTTCTTTGCTCGTGAGTGTGAGACTTCTGCGATCGAGCAACTCAGAGGCATTTCGATGTATTCACGGTCGAGTTCTCTGGCTAGGGTGCATCCAACTCTATGGCTCCTTGCCCCAAAGCGGACAGGCTTGAGGGCGCTCATCAAAATGATTCCCGGAGCCGCCCGAGCAGCTGTGCGAAAGAGGTTGGACCGTATCCGCGCCACACGTTCGAAGAAATAGGTCACGTGAAGCAAGAATTCCGACTCAGAAGAATTGGTCTCGGAATTTCAACTCTGAACACCGCATCGATCCGCTTCTCCGCCCTTCACGCATGGACATCCGCCTGACGCCGCAAGTCAAGCTCGCTCCGGGCTGCAGGCGCCTTTAAGCGGCCCGCTCGAGCTTGCCAACGAATTCTACGCGATGGCGAAAATCGCCGGCATCAAGTTGTGCCAGGCCTAACGCCGCCAGTACGACTACAATTGTGTCGCGGTCATGCCGACCGATCTGTATGGGCCGTGGGATCGATTTCACGCCCACGATGGTCATGTGGTTGCCGCTCTGATCATGAAGATTCACACGGCGAAAGTAACCAAGAACCCTACAGTGGAGTTGTGGGGCAACTGAGCGCCTAACCGGAATTCCTCGATGCCGATGATCTGGCGGATGCCGTGTTTTCATGATGGAGAATTATTCAGGCGGGATGTTTCTGACCATAGTGCCGGGCGCGAGATGACGATCCTGGAGCTCGCGGAAATTATCGCCGGCGTCATTTGCTGGAAGGACAGGTTTTACCTTCGCCCCGATCCAGCCGGATGGGACGCCTCGCAAGGTCATGGATGTGAGCCGGCTGGCCGCGCGAGGCCGGACAGCCCCCACCGATTTTGAGTTGGGCACGCGCGATGCGTATCGCTGGTAGGTGGAGCATGGGACTGAGAAGGATGAGGTGAAGACTTTGGTCTGCGCTAGTGATAGCTAGCAGAGCTGTGATGTTTCAACACTGCAGTGGGCGCCGGATACACGAGCGTTGTGAGTTGTCTAACTGCCCGCAGCTCCCTTTGCGATCAGCCTTGTCGTGGAGAAGCCCTTCAGAATGGGAACTATCTTGATCTGTCCACCCCAGGACTGAATCTCGCGTGCTCCCACCACTGTGTCCACGTCGTAGTCCCCGCCTTTGACAATCACGTCGGGCCGCGTGGCCACGATCAATTCGAGCGGAGTGGCCTGGTCGAAGATCACAACCGCATCCACGGCAGCCAAGGCAGCGAGAACGCGTGCGCGCTCCTTTTGTCCCACAATAGGACGATTAGGACCCTTGAGGTGGGAGACAGAGGCATCGCTATTGATGGCCACGATCAGCCGATCGCCGAAGCGCCGGCTTTGCTCCAGGACGGTGATATGACCCACGTGGAGCAAGTCAAAACAACCGTTGGTGAACACCACGCGTTCGTGGTTGGCTCTCCAGTGGGCGACGCGACTCAGCAACTCCGCCGCGTTGACGATTTTGTCTTCGGCATGGAGTGCCAGATCCGGAGAAAGGGCAGCGAGCAGTTCGTATTTTTCGATGGGCACAGTTCCCACCTTGCCCACCACGATGCCCGCAGCAATGTTCGCCAATTGCACGCTCGTTTCGGGCTTGAGCCCGGAAGCAATGCACATCGCAAGCACGGCCATCACCGTGTCGCCGGCTCCCGACACATCGAAAACCTGGCGAGCCAAAGCGGGGGCCAGAAAATAGTTGCCGGGCCGCACTAGAGCGATGCCTTTGTCGCTGAGGGTTGCGGTCAGGAATTCAAGATCGAGCGGAGTGACCATCGCCCCAGCCGCATCCAGAAGCGCCTTTAAATCGTGTGAATCAAGGCCAACGGCTGCCGACAACTCACCTAGATTGGGGCAGATCGTGGTGGCGCCGCTATAGCGGCTGAAGTCCGTGGACTTGGGATCGACAAGCACGGGTATATCCCGCTTGCGCGCGGACTGAATGATGGTCTGGCAAACCTCAGGGGCAAGGACTCCCTTGGCATAGTCGGACAGGACCACGGCATCGCAGTGCGGCAGATGCGCGTGGATGCATTCGATCAGGCGCTCATAATCGTCCGTGCACCTCGCGCCGACCCGCTCGGTGTCCAGGCGCAACATCTGCTGGCGCCCGCCGATAATGCGCAGCTTGGTGATGGTTGGGAAGCCCGACGAAACCACAAAGTGCGATGAGATGCCATTGGACCGCAGGCATTCGGCCAGCACTGCTTCACTATCGTCGGCACCGGTAAAGCCGATCAGATGCGTCTGTGCGCCAAGGTGCGCCAGGTTCATGGCGACATTCGCGGCGCCACCCGGCTGCTCGCTTTGGTGGCTGGCATGAACCACGGGAACCGGCGCTTCGGGCGAAATACGCTTTACCTCGCCCCAGATGTACTTATCGAGCATCACATCACCGATGACCATCAGGTGCCGCTTGGCCCAATGGTGCTCGATCTCCTGGATTAACTCCGGCAATTGCTCGATCATTGCGATACCTCGACATAGGTGGTCGCCGGCGCGTGAACCTGAACCAAATCAAGTTCGATCCCATCGCAAAGCATGTGACCGGCCAGGATATGCGTTTCGTGGATGAGTGCCGTGTCGCGCGAGTCAACCGCGAACAAATGTTCAGCCAGTGTCGCCAACTCGCGGCCTCCGGCTCCCGTAAACGCAACCGTTGCGATGCTCCGGGCTCGAGCAGCTGTGAGTGCGCCAACGACGTTCTGGCTATTGCCCGAATTGGAGACGCCCGCAAGCGGGTCGCCGGGGTTCCCGAGTGCTTCCACCTGGCGTGAAAACACCGCTTCGTAACCGTAGTCATTTCCGACTGGGGTCAGGATCGAGGTGTCCGTAGTCAGGGCGATCGAAGGCAGACCCCGGTGCTCTCGGCGAAAGCTGCCCACGATTTCTGCGGCCAAGTGCTGGGAATCAGTCGCACTTCCCCAGTTGCCGCACCACAGGATCTTTCGGCCGGCCCGCAAGGCCGCCGCTATGGCCCGAGCAATCGATTCCAAAACGGCCTGCTGGTCCTGGATTTGGCGGATGATTTCGAGGTGTTCCGCAATCGATTTCCCGAAGATCTGCGCGGTGGGGGAACTGCTGCTGGACATATTGGCTCACCATGAATCGGTTTGAATCCCGAACGTGGATGACGAGGCGGAATGAACTCACGAGTGCTATTGCTATCATAGCGGAGTGGTGAATCCCGACAACACCCATTCCCACCATCCGAACACCATATTTCTGGACCGGGATGGAGTTATGAACGAAAAGATGCCGGAAGGCCGATTCGTAACCTCCTGGCGGGAATTCCACGTCCTTCCCGGCGTTGCCGAAGCGCTTCGCAAGCTGAACCAGGCCGGCCTACGGGTCCTGGTCGTTTCCAACCAGCGGGGCATTGCGCTGGGTCTCTATAGCGTGGAAACGGTGCGGGCCATTCATCGTGAATTCCAGCAGTTCTTAAAATCGTTTGGAGCACGAGTGGACGGGTTCTATTTCTGTCCCCACGACGAGGCGCAATGCAACTGCCGCAAGCCATTGCCCGGGCTCTATGATCAAGCCGTGGCGGATTTTCCCGATATTCGTCCTGAAACCTGCGCCATATTCGGCGATTCTCTCTCGGATATCGAATTTGGCCGGCGCCTGGGCATGAATACCATCTTCCTGGAAGGCGATGCTTCCCGCCAGAAGCCCGGCGCGAATGCTGCAAGAGAGCTGGCTGACAGGCGGTTCTCATCTCTGCCCGAGGCTGTCGATTCAATGCTCGAGGAGTGGTCGGCGCATGGAGCCCGTAAAGTTACCTAGGGCGTGTTAACACTATATCCATCTTATTCATGTAAGTTAGCGATAGATGGAAATCACAGAAGAGCAATACGCGCGAATCAAAGACAGCTTGCCGGTGCAGCGGGGCAATGTGAGTCTATCCAACCTACAGTTTCTGAATGCCGTGCTGTACGTTGCCGAGCACGGATGCAAGTGGCGCGGGCTTCCGAAGCGGTTTGGCAATTGGCACACCATCTACACGCGCATGAACCGCTGGTCCAAGAGCGGAGCCATGGATCGTGTATTTGAGAAACTGCAGGTGGAACAGATCGTTCGCATTCGCATTGAGGCCTTCAGTCTGGACTCAACTTCGGTTAAGGTGCATCCGGACGGCACGGGTGCATTAAGAAAAACGGACCCCAGTCAATCGGCAAATCGCGCGGCGGATGGACTACCAAGATTCATATGGTTGCCGCGAATGCTCGGACCGCAATGACGTTTGCACTCTCTCAGGTAATGCTCATGATGCGCCGGAAGGCCGTGAATTGCTTCGCGATCTGGGCTCTTTCCCGGGGATGCCCGTGATCATGGATCGCGGTTACGAAGGCAACGAAACCCGCCAGCTGGTGCTCGCCCTGGAGATGGTTCCCGTGGTCCTGCCCAAATCCAATCGCGTCGATCCATGGCGCTACGATCGGACTCTCTACAAGAAGCGCAATGAAATAGAGCGCCTCTTCCGCCGCCTCAAGGGTTACCGACGCATCTTCTCCCGCTTCGAAAAACTGGATTGCATCTTCCTCGCGTTCCTCTGCTTCGCTCTTATCGTCGAGGCGCTAAGATAGTGTTAACACGCCCTAGTTGCCAATATCCCGCATTGTTCCGTACATCTCGATAATTCCTTGTTCGAGAGGCGTCATTTCCAGGGTGCAGCCGGCCTGTTGCAATTCGGTAAGGTCGGCCTCCGTAAAGTGCTGGTAGCGTCCGTCCAGATCGGGGGGGATAGGGATATAATCAATCGGCACCTGACCGTGAACAGCCATTAGCGCTTTTGCGACGTCGTTAAAGCTACGGCTCGCCCCCGAGCCGGCATTGAAGACGCCGCGAAATTTGGCCGCAGAAGCGCCCGGTTTGGGTGCATAGGGGCCGATCTGGGCAAAAAACATATTGAGCCGAGCCAAGTCGCGGACATAGACGAAATCCCTGCGTTGCTCGCCGTCGCCATAGCCTCCTGTGCCGCTAAACAGGCGTACTTTCCCGGTTTCCTTGATCTGCATGGTGAAGTGATGGATGACAGAAGCCATGCGGCCTTTGTGGGCTTCGCGCGGTCCGTATACATTGAAGTAACGAAGCCCCACTGCGGAAATGGGAACTTGGTCCAAGGCGAGCTGGTTGCGGAAGTAGCGATCAAACACGAGCTTGGAAAAGCCATAGATGTTAAGCGGCCGCTCATTTTCAATCGTGGGGGTGAAATTGCCGGGGCCGGACAGACCGTACACAGCCGCGGTGGAGGCGAAGACCAGTGGACAATCCTGACGGATGGCGAATGCGAACACTTCTTTTGTGTACTGGAAATTGTTGTCCATCATGTAAACGCCATCGTCTTCGAGTGTATTGGAGCAGGCGCCCTGGTGAAGGATCGCCTCGATATGCCCCCCCTGCAGCACGTCGGAGGCGATAGCCCGGCGGAAGTCACGCTTGTCCATATAGTCCACGTAGCGCGCGCCGCGCAGGTTTTCAAATTTCTTCACGTTCGCGAGATTGTCGACTACGAGTATGTCAGTAAGGCCGTGAGCGTTTAATTCGTGAACCAGGTTGCTTCCGATGAAACCCGCTCCACCGGTAACAATCAACATTGGGAGTGTTCTCCTTTTTGAGCGGGATCAATCCATTCGGTGGGGACGAAATCCGATGCCAATTCGTGAGCGGGCCGGCTGAGAACGCGGGCGACGGCAGCCGCCATTTCTGCAACGCCGATCGACGTGAGGCAGCGGCGCCCCTCCTCGACACAAGTTACGAGTCGGCATCCATAGCAACTGGTGCGATGATAAATGATTTGATGCCGGTCTCCGATTGGGAACCAGACGCCCGGAACGCCAGCGGCAGAAAAGGCAATCACGCAGGGTATGCCCACGCTGGCAGCGAGGTGCATCGGCCCTGAGTCCGGTCCCAGAAAGATGGCGGCGTGCTCCAAAACTGCAGCGGTTTCCCGCGGGGTGAGTTGACCACACAAGTTAACCTTGTGGCCCCTCCAATCCCGGGCGGCAAAGCCAGCCATCTGAGCCTCCTCCTTTGCTCCCACAAGCACCAGACCGTATTCGGGATAGGTCTCGTGCAGATGTGCGATGAGCGCGCGCCAGTTCTCCTGACCCCAGTCCTTGGCCGGCATCTTCGTCCCCGGGCCGCATACGATGAGCGGGAATTCGACCAGGGGGCCAAGGGAGGATTTTGCACATTCGCGTTCGCCTTGGGTCAGGCAAAGGCTCCAGCTGCCGAGGTTCTGCAACTCGGCATCTCCCAATGCAGCCACGGTCCGGGCCAGACGCGAGGCTTCCCGCTCGTACAACCCACCACCCGAAGGATCGAGCCGATGCGTCAGTCCCTCTCCATCGGGCAATCCCACAATGTTGCGAACCCCGGAAAAGCGGAAGAAGAGCCGATCGCGCTGCACATGTTTCAGAGAACGTACGGGCATCAAGTAGATCAGAACGTCAGGTTGGAAACGCCGGATCTCCGAGCTCACGCGTAACAACTCTACTGGATTCCGCGTACCAATGAAATAGCGCATGTAGCCGTGCACCAGACCGGAGTTATCTAACACCGCCGCCGCGGAGGGAGCCTTGGCGTGAACAGGGAAGTTAGTGAGCATCAGCCGATGAGCATTGGAAAATGTGCGCGCAATAAGATGGAAGCAAGGGAGCGCCACGACGGTATCGCCGAGGCTGCCAAGACGGTAAATTAGAACTCTTTCGGTCTTCGAGCCCTTGGCCTTTTGCAGTGATCGGATTGCTGATCTCATCGTGCTGGTCCCGTATTCCTCCCGAACATGCCGCCTCGGAGGGCAATAACTAGTCAAACCAGGCATGGGACAAACGAACTGTGCCGGCATTGCTCTACTGTTTGATGATAACATCGTCTGTCGTTCTTCTGAAAATGAAGCCTGACGGCGGATGCATCACAGAACGCGACAGAAATCGATTTCTCTGAGATTCCGACTGGTGACCGTCCGATTGCAGTTGTTGTCGATCAGTCAGAATCGCGCCAATGATCGATAGCGTGGGTGAACTCGCATCCGACATGAAATGAGATGAATGTCAGTGTCCGACCCGAATCGGCCGGCACATGGAAGCCATACCAGTGAGTCTCCGCCTGCATCACCGCCGACGGCACAGTCGACAACTTGGTCGAGTGGTGCGGGTCGGCGCGGAAAACTTTGGTCCACAAGGCCTCGGACAACAAGAAGCCCATGGCCGACATCCGCTCGGCCATGGCCCGCTATCGCGCCGAGGAAGAGCTGCGCGTCCTGGAAACGCGTCCGGTGATGTGGCCGGCCAGCAGGTCGGAGCCAATGGTGGGGCCTGAGAACCGCACCACGCCCCGCTCGATTCAGTTCTCGAGTGCGCGCACGTTGCTCTGCCACTCGTAATCCATCAGCGCCCGCAGGGCGTTGGCGGAGATCTTGCTCATGGCCAAGCCGTTTTCGTTGGGGTAGAACTCCAGGACATTCGTGGGCAGAAGCTGGAAGTCTTCGCAGCGCGCGCGCAGGGACGGCAGAGCGATGGTGATGACGTTGAGAACCTTCAACTTAAGTGCACGCTCAAACAGCGCTACAACTTCTCCGATATCGTGGGCAAGAGCGAAACGATGCCGAGAGTT
>Ga0206926_1113_pt1 | contig 16126 bp, 12 predicted proteins | sample Alteio_BWOrgHeat_59_FD_152955 | JGI IMG/M metagenome (GOLD analysis project Ga0206926, IMG submission 152955) | Enriched cells from forest soil in Barre Woods Harvard Forest LTER site, Petersham, Massachusetts, United States -... | ecosystem: Environmental > Terrestrial > Soil > Temperate forest >... | reverse complement strand
CATTATCCATGAAATTGTAGCCGGTATCATCCTTGTACAGATACTGATAAGCCTTTCTTTCCACCCGCACCGGATAAATGGTATCACCACTATTCCAGGTCTTTTCGATGGAACGGCTATTGTCCACCCCCTTCAGCTTAGCCCAAACTTTGGCCGCTGCGCGGGCAGTCTTGTTTTCGCCGAATTCAACGACGGAATAAAGGCTACCGTCCAATTTGATGATCATACCACGACTGATGTCTGCTGTATTTGCCATAGCTGCTCTGCAGTTTTATTGCTTTTGATTTTGAGGCCTCCGGCCGGAGGCGGCGCTTGCTAAACCTTATAGCGCGGGCTCTTCGGCGAAGACGGGGGGCAAATCTACGGAAAGATCGCCAGCCTGCAAAGACTTACTGAAAAGGAAGGAATTACACGAAAAAACCCCTGTTCGGGGTTTTTCACGACGTCCGGGCACAGCCCCGTCCAGCTCCTTTTATGACCTATGATTTTTTTAACGTAATGACCACCACCCCATTCACTCCTTTCTTCCCATACACCGCAATAGCGTCCTTTCCTTTCAATACGCTAATGGACTCGATGCTGCCAGGCGGAAGGCGCCGCACCTGTTCGTCCGACAATTCCTTCCCATCGGCGATCACCAGCGGCTTATCCTTTCCCCGGGTCAGATTTTCCAGGGGCGCCGGAACGGAGTCTACCTTTACATGCGCTTCCTGCACATCCTCCAGCTGGACGTCCTGCACCACAACAGCTTTGTTCCCGGAAACCCTTCCTGAAGCACTCACGGTATTGATATACACCGCACCATCACATCCCGGCTTATACGTTCCCATATGATGCTCGTCATTTTTTATCAGCTGGATCGAGCTAATAAGTCCTGGCGGTAAGCCCCTTACCACCTCGGAGGAGACTTCCACCCCATCGATCCTGTACTCGGCTTTGGAAATACCTGTCTTAGCCAACACACCGGACGGAGTCCTTTCATCACCCTGTTCAGACAATTCATTGAGCAATGCCTTTACGGTTGCATCATCATACGAAGGCTGGATTTTGATAGTTGTTGTATAGGAGTTTAAAGGCCTGGATATCACTGATTTCAATGGACCTACGGCTGCAACAGCGCTTGCCGTGTCCATTGCCAGATATGAAAAGCTGGAAGAACTAAGCACAGCGGTATCCATCATGATCCTCGGTTCACCGCTTCCTCCATTGATGGTCTGCTTACCGCCCTTCTTCCTATCTATCAGGATCACACCATTTTTTCCCCGCTCGCCATAGATCGCAGCCGCCGACGCATCCTTCAATACCGTGATGGACTCAATATCTCTCATCAACAGAGAAGAGAGTGACCAGCTGGCCGGCTCCACCACCCCATCCACCACATACAATGGAATGGCACTGTCTTTACTCATTTTTAGGATGATACTGGCAGGGGTCGTATCCTTAACAGTCCCAAACACCCCGGCTTTCCTCCCTATCTGGGAGAGCACAGCCGCCACATTCACATTCGGCGCCGGCGCCGCGGAGGGAGCCAGGACCGATGTTGTCGACGTAAAAGCCACCCTGTCCCGGAAGGCCAGCAGCAGCACGGCCAATATGGGCACAATAAAAACAAACCGGATAAAGTTCAGTCTTGCACTTTTGGATCTATTCATCATAATAATGCGTTTTTTAAGAGAAGAAAAATTAAAATTATTGGCCAGTCTATATTGCGGTTGACCAATCACCTTTAATAAATGATATTGATACCCTTGCTTATCACATCCGTTCTCCAATACCTTCTGATCCGCAATAAACTCCAGGTTCTGCCGGATAGAATGCCGGATCAGCCAGCTAAAAGGATTATACCAGTTCATGATCACCAGCAGCTCCCCAAACAGGATGTCTATCGTATGCCGCTGCCGGACATGAATAAACTCATGCAGGATGATCTCCTGCCATTCCCGCTCCGAATGCAAATGCTGGTTTACATAAATGGACTTACCAAATGAAAAAGGAACAATAGGTCTATCCACCTGGAAAATAATCACACTCCCATGAAATATCCGTGTCGCCTCTTTTCGCACCCGTAGCAACGACACCCACTGTATCAGCAGCTTCACCAACAGGAACAAGCCCCCCAGCGCCGCCACCGCCAATACAATACTCCATGCATCCAACAGGGACGATCCGCCCGTTTTATGCAAAGACCCCGCTCCCGGTAATGCGGGGATATAGAGAATGGTCACAGCCTGGTTCACACCATTGTCCTCAGCCAATGGCGCTAAATGCACGAAGGGAATGACAAAAGCCAGCAGAGAATACGCCATCAGATACCACCTGTTCCAGTTGTAAAAGGTCAGCCTGCGCAACAACAACTGATAGAACAGCCAGACAATAGAAAGACTGATGGACAACTTCAAAAGATACAAAATTGCTAAAGGCATAAAAATGAATTAAGACATTTAAAAATCCTCCTTCTAAATCCAATACTACTTATGATCCATCCCTCCTCCCTTCTCTATCAGATCAATGATCTCTTTCAGCTCCCCCGCGCTCAGCTTCTTCTCCTCCACAAAAAAATTCACCAGCTCCTTATAAGAATTTGCGAAATATTCCTTCACAAATCCATTCATGAACTTCTTCTTATACTCATCCTCCGATATCACCCATTGATACAAATAAGAATTTCCAATAAGCCGGCCCGATAAAAAACCCTTTTTCTCCAGGTTCTTGATCGTCGAAGCCAACGTCGTATAAGGCGGCCGCGGCTCATCCATATTCTCCAGGAACAACTTCACATTCCCCTCCCCCGTCTTCCACACCGCCTGCATAGCCTCTTCCTCTTGTCTGCTTAATTTTTCCATATAATTACGAAGTTTTCGTAAACTTACGAATTTTTCGTAACAAACAAATAAAAAACGCCAAAAATCGTTAATCAATTAATTTTATAACCGGTAATTAACTTATTGTACCCCCGCAATACCTTTATTTGCAGTTAAATAAACAATATCTAATCATCTGAAAATACCATGATGAAAAAAACGATCCTCGCAGCATTCGCCCTCATCAGCAGTCATTACCTTTTTGCGCAAGTACAGCCCCAGCAGCCCGCCGCCCCCCCGGCACAGGAACAGGCGCCCTATCTCCGCTTCCCCACCATCCCCCCCTTCCATCTCCTGAAAGTCGATAGCGCCACCTATATCACAAAGGATGATATAAAAAAACACCACCGGACCATTGTCATGTTCTTCAGCCCCGATTGTGACCATTGCAAACACCAGACAGAATCCATCCTGGCAGCGGGCGATCGGTTCAAGGACATCGAGATCGTTATGGCCACCTACCAGCCATTCGAAGAAATGAAAGATTTTAATGAACACTACCGCATCTACGAACACCCAAACATGAAGCTGGGCAGAGACGAAAAATTCTTTTTGGCCCCCTTCTATAAAATACGAAACCTTCCCTATCTCGCCCTCTATGACAAAAAAGGCAATCTCGTGACCACCTTTGAAGGCAATCAAAAAGCAGAGACCATCCTCAACGCTTTTGATCAAAAAAAAGAGGCCCAGTAAAACTCCATTAAACTCTCAATAAACTTTCACCATTGTCAATCCGGCATGACCAAATATGCCTACTTTTGCCCCGCAAATAATTTTATCAATTAAATATTGTAGCAATGAAAGTAACCGTTGTAGGCGCAGGCGCCGTTGGCGCCACCTGTGCCGATAACATCGCCCGTGCAGCATTGGCCCAGGAATTAGTGCTGCTGGATATCAAGGAAGGATTAGCCGAAGGAAAGGCCCAGGACATGATGCAGACCGCCGCCCTCCTGGGATTCGATACCCGTATCACCGGTAGCACCAACGATTATTCAAAAACAGCCGGCAGCGACGTCGTCGTCATCACATCCGGTCTGCCCCGCAAACCCGGTATGACCCGCGAAGAGCTCATCGGCACCAACGCCGGCATCGTAAAAGGCGTCGCGGAAAACATCCTCAAACACTCCCCCAACGCCATCATCATCATCATCAGTAACCCGATGGATACCATGACCTACCTGGCCCTCAAAGCCACCGGTCTTCCTAAGAACCGTATCATCGGAATGGGCGGTACCCTCGATAGCGCCCGTTTCAAATACCAGCTGAGCCAACACCTCGGAGCCAGCCCGGCTGATCTGAACGCAGTCGTCGTAGGCGGCCATGGCGATACCACCATGATCCCCCTCATCCGCCTCGCCACCTGGAACAGCGCCCCCGTAACAAAATTCCTGAGCGCTGACCAGCAAAAACAGATCGTTGCCGATACCATGGTAGGCGGCGCCACCCTGACAAAGCTCATCGGCACCTCCGCCTGGTATGCACCCGGAGCAGCCGGAGCAGCCCTGGTATCCAGCATCCTCCGCGATGAAAAGAAACTCTTCACCTGCTGCGTATCCCTCGATGGTGAATACGGACAAAAAGACATCTGTCTCGGCGTTCCCGTCGTCATCGGACGCAATGGCTGGGAGAAGATCCTCGACTTTGGTCTGAATGCAGACGAACAAGCCCTCTTTAACAAGAGCGCCGAAGCCGTTCGCAGCATGAACGATGTCCTGAAGACACTGTAAACCCCCTCCCTCTTTTTATATTACTAAAAGACCCGCTCCCGCAGCGGGTTTTTTAGTACTTCCGCTTCAACCATTCCGCCGGCACAGGAATAATACAAATATTCATACTCCGGTTGTCCGCCGATAACATGGCCGACTGGATCTCTATCTTCGTTCCATCCGGACTCATCGTAGGATGCGGATGATCAGCAGCCGTCTCCTTATGCCCCGTAGACAGCATGATCATCTCACGCGTATGCCGGTCTATCAGATAAATACTCCTGGAAAAATCATCCCCCACAGCCCATCGCCCGTCCGGAGAACCGCTCACATGCCAAAGACCACTGCCATGCGGAGTCTGCCCGGCAATGGTCATCTCCCTTGTCCGAAGATTGACAATGGCCAGCCCGGTCGGCTTCTCCCGGGTACCCGAAGGGCCCCAGGCCGCCTCCTGTCCCGGATTGGCCCCATTCACAGCCGTACCCGGCATACCTACCCCACCCCCGTCCACACCCCGCACTTTCCGATGCCCCATAATAGCCATCGCCACCTCATCCCGCGAGATCACCGCTTCATGCGTTACCCACTCATACTCCGACTCCGGGTACAACGGACGCAGACCACTACCATCAGACAATACCGTCCAGGTACGCTGCGGCGACTTACCCCCCGTTTCCCAACAAAAGACGATCTCTCCCGGCACCCAGGGATTCGTCTGGATATGCCCTATCTGGAAAGGAACAGAGACAACATACTTTATCTCCCCCGTAAACACATTCATAGCCCCTATCCCCGAAGGTCCCGCCCCCATATTCCGCGGACCGAAATTACCCTCTATCTTCGTGCCCGACGCCAGATGCCTGGCAGCCTCGGCCTTGCCCACCCGAAAATAAGCCCAGTCCTCACCGCCATCCAGCGCCATATCACCCCCCGCCCCCAACTCCGGAGGCGTCACACCACAAACCCGCTGATAGACATCCGCAGCCTGCAAAGCCCCCGCCTCACTGTCTTTGAACAGCCTGGCCAGATCCACTTCAACTATCTGAACAGCTTCCTGCTGCATACTTCCGCTATCCCCCACCCGCACTACAGATCCGCTGTCCATTCCCTGCCGTCCCCGTCCTCCCCTCCTTCTCATGCTCCGCATAAAATACAGCTTCATGGACTTCCTCGCCACATTCAGCATCCCCATATACCCTCCCTCCGTCACCTGCACCATTACCCCACTCTCCTCATTCACCGCCATCGCTTCCCCCCGCACCCTACCGCTCCGGAATATAAGCCACTTCCCATCAGCCGTCCATTGATTATGCGTCTGATATATTTTGGAGTCGCCCAAAGGCTCACTTGTCAAAAAAGTCAGCATCACACCCGTCACCGGGTCCTTTACCAGTTTCTTTTCCGACGGAAATCTCCTGCCTATCTGTCCATACATCACAACAGACGACAGAAAGGACATCAGTAAAATGATCCCGCTTCTTTTCATTAGTAATATTTTATTTGACTTGAATAGAACTGTCATTCATCTCCAGGCTATGCGTAGCCAGCAGCCGGATCACTTCCGCACCCGCCAGCAACACAGGCCCATAGCCATGTGCCGCAAAAACATTCGTAGGCCGGTAATAATAAAAGGCAGGATCAAAAGCCATCCCCGTCCCGACACAGGTCCCTTCCACCTGCCCGCTGGCATTTACTTTCGAAGCAACAGCATTCCAGGCCAGCAAACACATAGGCGCATAGGCCCGGGCGTCTAGCCATCCCCGGTTGATCCCCCTCGCGATACAATAGGTATAGATAGCAGTAGCCGAAGTTTCCGGATAAGAGTCATTCCTGTCCAGCAGTTGATGCCAGAAACCTTTATCAGATTGAAGAGCAGCCAGCCCTTTCACCTGCTCCCTGTATTGCCGCAACACTACGGCCCTGCCGGGGTAGCCTTCGGGCAGGACATCCAACAGCTCCGTCATGGCCATAAGCGCCCAGCCATTGGCACGGGCCCAATGAAATTCCGGATGGACCGTCATCCCCTCCACCCAGCCATGCATGTATATATGAAGGTCCTTGTTGAACATACGCCGGGAGAACTGCACCACCTGCTTCAGGGCATCATTGTAATATTTTACATCCCCCGTAAGCTTTCCCATTTGAGCAAGAGCAGGTACGCTCATATACAGATCATCCAGCCATAAAGTATGTTGCTGCGGCCGGTTCCTGGCCAGCGTACCATCAGCGAGACGGAACTCCTTCGTAGAAATATAATTGATATAATGGTCGATGACAGGACGCAGCACCGCGCCGCCACCCCCGCGTAAAGTCTTGATCATCGCCGCACAAATAGCGCCCGCATCATCCAATGCACGAGGATCTATCATGGGACGCAAAGGATTGGATGGTCTCTTAAATTTCTCGTATAAGGCACGAAAGGCAGGCTCGGCGCCCGCCATAAATTCCAGCCGTTCACGGGTATACTGCGTATAACGGTGATCCTTTGTTACCTCCCCGGCCAGCAACATGCCCGAATATGTTACACCCCACTCATAACTGGTTAGCCGGAAATCACCCGGTGAAAAAACAATATTGGTATCCGGATTATTATGATCCACTATAACAGCCCCGCTACGCCGGTCCGAGAACCGCGCAGGCGTCACCCCATCCAAGTAATTAAACACCCGGTCAAGCACTTCCTTCACACCCTGTGCAGAAGGAATTACATATGGAATGGGATAATCATTACCCCCGACGGGTTTCACCTGGGAAAAAAGAGAATGGCTGAGCGTAAGCAGGGCGGCCAGAAGCCCCGATTGGTGGAAGAACTTGTGTGACATGCTTTCGTTAATGACCTAAGATAGAGACAAATCCCCATCCATCTGTCCTGAACCGTCCTGAACGGGGCCGCATGTCCCCAAAGCCCCGCATCATCCCCCCCGCTGGTCCCGCCGGGGCCTCATTTCCTCAGCCGTCCATACACTTCCTCCATCAGCGCTTCCATGGATTGCAGCTCCATACACTTAAAATGTTTTTTGGGACATTTATCATACCCTATTTTGGAACAGGGCCGACAGGACAACCCCTTCACTTCCATCACATCAAAGGGCAGATCCCCGCCACCCACATAATTCGCCAGGAAATTCTCCCCGTAATACGGATACATCCCAAAAGCAGGTACGGTATTCCCCCAGATAGAAATGACGGGTCTTTTAAAAGCAGCGGCAATATGCATGAGCCCCGTATCATGCGTGACGATCAGCCGCGCCCGGCGCACCAGGTCAGCCGATTCGTTCAGATGAAATTTACCACAGGCATTATAGATCTTGATCGGGTCGATGGCAGCCAGCTGCTCCCCCGTTGCCGCATCCTCCGGACCGCCTAATAAAATGACAGGATGCTGGATCCCAGCACAAAATTCTTTTAGCTTATGCAGCGGCAGCCGTTTGGTGGCATGGGCAGCACCGATGACCAGCCCGATATACCCCGCCAGGTGCGCCGTAGGAATATCCCCTTCCTTCACCACCTCACCGGCAGGAATAAAATAATCCAGCCCTACCCCATCATTGCGCACGCCAAAGGAACGGACCGTATCCATATACCGGTCCACAATATGGACAGGCGACATCCGGTTCCATTTAAAATTGGTATACCACCACTTCTCTATATTCAGCTTATTAAAGGAAAATGATTTTTTCCCGAGGGCCCGCTTCACCTTTAACGTACGAAGATTATGATGCAGATCGATAACATAGTCGAAATCCTCTTTCTTCAGATCAGCCATCATCGCCTCCTCATCATCCTGCAAAAAATGCAGCTTGTCGATATAAGGATTGGCAGCCAGGACAGGACGAAACGCGGATTTAGTGAGGAAATGCACCTCCGCCGTGGCGATCTGTTGTTTCAAACAACGGACCACCGGCGTCGTGAGTACGATATCCCCGATTGAGCTGAATCGGATGATGAGAAATTTCATTATTGCTCTATATAATTCAAGTCCTTTCCATAAGTTTCCTCCGTCATGGCCAATGCAACAAAGGCAATGAGGAATACAATAAGACCCGTGATCCAGCCACTGCGGAAATATCCGTCAACACCCAGCTTCGGCTGCAGCGAATTAAACAATAATAACACCAGCGTAAGGGATCCTCTTGCCATATTGGGCACCGTCGTAGCCACGGTCGCCCGGATATTGGTGCCAAACTGCTCGGCCGCCATCGTCACAAACATGGCCCAAAAGCCCGTCCCCAGCCCCAGAAAGAGACAGACCCAATACAACGTGCTGGCAGGCTGCCCCTGCAGATTGAAATACCAGATCACGGCTAAGGCCGTAATAATATGGAATAACCACAAAGATTTTTTCCGGCTCTTCAACCATTGACTGATAAACCCTATCGCAATATCCCCCACAGAAATGGCAGCATAAGCCACCATAATACCCTTGCCCGGATCGACAACCCCTTTTACACCCATTTTCGCAGCGAATTTATCCGAGAAAGTAATGAGGATCCCAATGACATACCAGTTCGGTAACGCTATCAATATGGCGGTGAGATATTTTCTCAGTCTTTTTCTACTGGTGAACAGACTAAAAAAATCCCCCTTCCTGACATGCTCAGATCCCTGGATGCTTTTATACAGCCCCGATTCCAACACCCCCACCCGCAAAAACAACAGCAGGAAACCCAGCCCGCCACCTATAAAATAACAGGTCCGCCAGCCGTCCCCGTTCGCGCCGACAAAGTAAACACGGATAAAATAGGCAAAGACGGCGCCGCTAAGCCCGATACCCGCTACCAGGGAAGTGGCAAGACCCCGCCGCTCCTTGGACATCAATTCACTCACCAGCGTAATACCCGCCCCCAGTTCCCCGGCAAGCCCCAGTCCCGTGATAAACCGCACCGCTTCATATTGCTCCACCGTATGGATAAACCCATTGGCAATGCTCCCCAGGGAATAAAGAATAATAGAGGCAAATAATACCCGCAGTCTTCCCAGCTTGTCGCCCAGCACACCCCATAAGATCCCTCCCAGCAACAGCCCCATCATTTGAATGCTCAGGATATCACTACCCCTCTTTACCACATCCTCCGCACTAAGCCCCAGGGATTTCAAAGAAGGTACCCGGATAATACTAAAAAGCAAAAGATCGTACACATCAACAAAATAACCCAGTGCGCCGACGATCACGGCGAGATTAAAAAGAGAATATTTCTTTTGTTCCATGCTTAACGTGTAATAAAGACAATCTTTTATTTAAGAAACTTTTTTCCTGCCAAAGAACAGCTTATAGATCACAGGGAAAGTGGTGATCACAACGATGCCGATAACTATCACTTCCAGATGCTTTTTTAAGTCAAAATTAAACTTGACAAGGAACAGCTGGTACAGATAATGCCCCGCAAATAACATCGTAAACACCCAGGCCGCACAGCCGATGACATTATAAAAAAGGAATTTCTTTTTGTCCATGTCCACAATCCCGCCGATAATAGGGGCAAAAGTCCGCACAATGGGAAGGAATCTTGCAAATACAATGGCCTGCCCCCCGTGTTTGTCATAGAACTCCTTGGCCTGGTAAAGATATTTCTGCTTGAAGAAAAAACTATCCTTACGATGAAAAAGAAAAGGTCCGCTCTTCCGCCCAAACCAGAACCCCACCATATTTCCGATGATCCCACAAACAGTCACCAGCACCAGCAGCACTACCAGGTCGAGGAAGTCACTGCCCGTACCACCCGGCAACATCCGGTTTACAAGACTTCCACTATAGATCCCCGCTACGAATAACAGACTGTCCCCCGGCAGGAAAAATCCCACCATGAGACCCGTTTCGGCAAATACGATAAATAACAACACCCATAAACCCCCATTTTCAATATAAAATTCGGGGTTCACCAGATCACGCCAGACAAATGTTAAAAGTTCCATCATAAAATATTTATTTATAGGTGTTGACAGTGGCTTCCCCCAATTCCCCTTCCCATTTGCTCACTACCGCTGCAGCTATGCTATTGCCTAATACGTTTGTTGCGCTCCGCGCCATGTCCAATATCTGATCGATCCCCAACAATAATAACAGTCCCTGCTGCGGAATATTGTATAGCGACAAGGTTCCCGCTATCACCACCAGCGCCGCCCGCGGCACACCGGCGATCCCCTTACTCGTCAGCATCAGGACCAGCAGCATCGACAGCTCCTGCCCCAGTGTCAGCGGCACCCCATATGCCTGGGCAATAAAAAGAGAAGCAAAAGTCATATATAACATACTGCCATCCAGGTTAAAAGAATAACCCAACGGCAATACAAAGCTGACTATCTTAGGCGGACAGCCAAAATTCTCCAGCTCCTGGATAAGCCTGGGAAAGGCCGCTTCAGAGCTGGCCGTACTAAAGGCCAGCAGGATCATATCCTTTATCGCTATGGCCAGATTGATCACCCTCCGGCCAATAAATATAGATGCAAGTAACAATAATATGAGCCATAACCCCAGGATACTAAGATAGAAGCTGATGATAAACTTACCATAGGTCACCAGCAGCTCCGGTCCCTTCAGCGCCAGCACGGAGGCAATGGCCGCCATGGCCGCCACCGGGGCGAAATACATAACGTAACCGGTCACCCGCAGGATCACATGCGCTACGGCGTCCAGCCCCTTGATGATCGTCTTTCCCTGCTCCCCTATAGAAGCCGTGGCAATCCCAAAAAAAACAGCAAAAACGACGATTTGCAGGATCTCATTATTCGCCATGGCCTCGAATATGCTGCGGGGAAACACATGGGTGACAAATCCCTTAAAAGAGATGGGGGACTGATCCAGTCCCGTGACCGAATTGGCCGCCGGCAGGGGAAGATTCAATGAGGAGCCCAACGCCAGGCTATTCATGACCAACAGCCCAAATAGGAGGGACAAAAGGGACGCTCCCATAAACCAAAGCAGGGTCTTACCCCCGATACGACCCACAGCCTTGACATCCCCAAGCTTGGCGATGCCTACCACCAGCGTAGAGAAGACAAGGGGCGCAATGATCATCTTAATAAGACGGAGAAAAATATCAGTGAGAACGGAAATGCCGCCGGCAAAGGATTCCACCTGCCCCGGTGTTCCCGTGTAATGGACCCATAGACCAAGCACAACGCCTGCTGTCATGGCAATCATTATCCATCCTGTTAGGCCGGGCTTTCGCATAGATCAGTTTGAGTCCCCATTGGTTGAGGGTGCAAAAAATCGAAAATAATCCACTTTGCAAAACTTTAACGGCAAAAATCACCGCTCATCTCAATTATTGGGTGTCAACTATTAAATATTTGCTATTTTACGCGCTTATACGTCACACAAGAAATTATATTTTCGATCAAAACAAGCTAATTATGAGTCTATTCAGAAAGAAATCTTTGGATTCCTTAATGTCTCAGGCGGGGGATTCCGAGAAAGGGCTGAAAAGGACCCTGGGAGCCTGGAGCCTGATAGCCCTTGGGATCGGCGCCATCATCGGCGCCGGTTTGTTTGTCAGAACAGCCGCTGCAGCGGGAGAGCATGCAGGTTCTGCCGTTACCGTTTCCTTTATTATTGCCGCCATCGGTTGCGCGTTTGCCGGTCTTTGCTATGCTGAATTTGCATCCATGATCCCCATCGCAGGCAGCGCCTATACATATGCCTATGCCACGATGGGAGAATTGGTGGCCTGGATCATCGGCTGGGCCCTTATCCTGGAATATGCGTTAGGCGCCGCTACTGTTTCCATTGCATGGAGTGAGTTCTTAAACAAGCTGGTAGGAGGAGCCATCCCTTTCGAGTGGTCCCATTCCCCATTTGAAAAGGCATTGGATACCGCAGGAGTAATGCACCATGGGATCATGAATGCACCAGCGCTGATCATTCTTTTGCTTTTGTCGCTTTTATTGATCAAAGGCACCCAGGAATCAGCCTCCGTCAACGCCGTCATTGTTTTTATAAAAGTTGCTATCGTACTGGTATTCATTGCCGTAGGCTGGCAATTCATCAACCCTGCCAATCATCATCCTTATTTGATCCCGGCAGATGCCCCTCCAGCCCTGCTCCGTGATGGCACATTCTATAGTTATACCGGCTTTTTCCGGCATGGCTGGGGAGGCGTATTAACAGGGGCAGGCATCGTATTCTTTGCATTCATCGGATTTGACGCAGTATCCACCGCAGCGCAGGAGGCAAAAAATCCCAGCAAAGACATGCCCATCGGTATTTTAGGTTCCCTGGTGATTTGTACAATTTTATATATTCTCTTTTCCTATGTACTGACAGGCGTCGCTCCTTATACCGACTTTGTAAAGGCGGGCAAAGAAGCTTCTGTAGCTTACGCTATTGACACCTATATGCATGGTTTTGGCTGGCTATCCAAGCTCGTTACTATTGCGATCCTGGCAGGATTTTCTTCCGTGATCCTCGTAATGCTGCTAGGGCAGAGCCGGGTGTTCTATACCATGTCCACCGATGGCCTTTTGCCCAAAGTCTTTTCCGACCTCCACCCTAAATTCCGTACACCGTACAAGTCGAATATGATCCTTTTCATTTTTGTCGGCTTATTCGCTGCATTTGTACCGGGTAGCGTGGCGGGAGACCTGACCAGCATCGGCACCTTGTTCGCTTTCGTTTTGGTCAGCGCCGGCGTATGGATCATGCGGGTCAACGACCCACTGCGGCCACGCCCCTTTAAGACACCCCTGGTGCCCATCGTTCCCATTTTAGGCATGCTCGTATGTACCGCCATGATCGTTTCACTGGATTCCACCACCCTGCTGACAGCCCTGGTATGGATGATCCTGGGATTATTGATCTATTTCAGCTATAGCAAGAACAACAGTAAGCTCAAAACCTTATAGAACCTTTATTTTTCCTGTCAAAGCCCTTTCAACTTTTCTTTGAAGGGGCTTTTTTTTTACTTTACTTTTGCAGCCGAAATAAACAGATCATATGGGTCGCATATTTGAAGTACGTAAGCATACGATGTTTGCCCGCTGGGACAGGATGGCAAAACAATTTACCCGCATCGGGAAGGAAATAGCCATCGCCGTAAAAACCGGCGGCCCCGATCCCTCCACCAATCCCGCCCTTCGTCGCTGCTTCCAGAACGCGAAGAGTGTCAATATGCCCAAAGACAGGGTGGAAGCCGCAATAAAACGCGCGCAGGGTAAGGAAATGGAGAATTTTGAAGAGATCCTCTATGAGGGTTACGGCCCCCATGGCGTAGCCATCCTCGTGGAAACAGCCACCGACAACCACGTCAGGACAGTAGCCAACGTAAAATCACATTTTAATAAAGGCAACGGGACCCTGGGCAACAGCGGCAGCGTCAGCTTCCAATTCAAGAAAATGGGCGTATTTAAGCTGAAACCCGAAGGACTCAATGTGGACGACCTGGAGCTGGAGCTCATCGATCACGGCCTGGAAGAAATGGGCGAGGGCGTTGGTGAAAATGAGGCGCCGGTGATCATACTACGTGCAGCATTCAACGACTTTGGCAACATGCAGAAGGCTCTCGAAGAAAAAGGCATCACCCCCATCAGCGCCGAAATAGAATGGATCCCCGTCAGCACCGTCGAATTAGGGGAAGAACAGGCCCAGGAGGTACTAAAGCTCGTCGATAAGCTGGAACAGGACGAGGACGTTCAAAAAGTCTTCTACAACTTAAAATAAGAAAAGGGGCCGCTGGCCCCTTTTTCTATTTCAATCATTTATTGATCATTCCGCCATTATCACCCGCACCGCATCGACGATCTCCTCTACATTCGGTTTGCTGAAATAATCCCCGTCACTGGCATAGGCAGGCCGGTGCGCCTGCGCCGTGATCGTACGAGGCGCCGTGTCCAGCCATTTATATCCGCCCTGCTCCTCCATGATCTTGTTAAAAATATACCCCGCCGCACCACCCGGCACATCCTCGTCGATAATAATGATCCGATTCGTCTTTTGCAGACTCTCAAGAATTTTATGATGAATGTCAAAAGGCAATAAAGTCTGCACATCCACTACCTCACAGCTGATCCCCAGGGCCTCCAATACGGACGCCGCCTCCTGCACAATGCGGAGCGTGGCCCCATATGAGACCAGGGTAATATCCTCCCCTTCTTTGATCACTTCGGGCACGCCCAGGGGAACAAAAAAGTCAAGCAGATTGGCAGGCAGCCGTTCTTTCAGCCGGTAGCCATTCAGACATTCAATGACTATTCCGGGATCCACCCCTTGCAGCAACGTATTGTACATGCCGGCAGCCTGCACCATGTTCCGGGGTACACAAACATGCATGCCCCTCAATGCATGGATGGCCATGCCCATGGGAGAGCCGCTATGCCAGATGCCCTCCAGCCGGTGGCCACGGGTGCGGACGATGAGCGGAGCCGTCTGTTTTCCCCCTGTACGATATTGCAGGGACGCAAGGTCATCACTCAAAGGCTGAAGCCCATATAAAAGATAGTCGACATACTGAATTTCGGCAATGGGCCGCAGTCCGCGGAAAGCCATCCCAATGCCCTGCCCCATGATCGTCAGTTCACGGATCCCCGTATCAAAGATCCGGTCGGCGCCATGTCTTGCCTGCAGTCCCGCAAATCCCTGGTTGACATCCCCTATCTTGCCAAGATCCTCCCCAAAAGCCAGCACTTTGGGATTGTGCGTAAACAGCTCGTCAAAATATTTATTCAGCACTTCATACCCGTTGATCAGGGGAGCATGATCGTCATACTCGGGCTTCACCTCTTCCACCAGCCTTATATCCCTCGCCCCCTCATGATATAAATGCGTATTATATAAAGAAGCATTTTCCTTTTTCAGCGTTGCATAGTAATCCGAAATAGCCGCCCCTGCAGGATGACCACCGGCCAGGACCAGCACATGATGCAAGGTCTTCAACACCTCCTTGCGTCCTGGCTCACGGTTGGCAGCCAGCGCATGCGCATGCTTTTCCAGCTCTTCAGCCTGGTCAGGCAGCTGGGAATACAAGGCCTGGATAAGCTCCACCGCATGGCTCACCTGCCGCTTGATGGGCGACTGGTATTTCTCCCAGGCAATGTTGCGGCTGCTCCGGATCAGTTCTTTCGACTCAGTTTCTATGTCATTCAGCTCGTCTTCGCTGGCCAGCTCATTATCGATGATCCACTCCTTCATTTTCCGGATCCCATCCCAATCCCTTTCCCATTCCAGCCGCTCAGGAGATTTGTACCGCTCGTGGCTGCCTGAAGTAGAATGCCCCTGGGGCTGCGTCACCTCTTCGACATGGAACAGGACCGGCGTATGCGTGAGACGGATAGCGCGGATGCCGGCTTCAAACGCTTCACACATACCCGCATAATCCCATGCTTTTACTTTATAGATCTCTATACCATTTGTACCATCCTCTTTCTGGAACCCCTTCAGCGCTTCCGATATGGAGCCCTTCGTCGTCTGGTATTTTCGGGGGACGGAAATGCCATACCCATCGTCCCAGACAAAAATAGCCAGCGGCACCTGCAGCACACCCGCCGCATTCACCGTTTCCCAGAAATGCCCCTCACTGGTAGAAGCATCCCCGATGGTGCAAAAACAGACCTCATTGCCATTATTGG
>Ga0206926_1084_pt1 | contig 16256 bp, 6 predicted proteins | sample Alteio_BWOrgHeat_59_FD_152955 | JGI IMG/M metagenome (GOLD analysis project Ga0206926, IMG submission 152955) | Enriched cells from forest soil in Barre Woods Harvard Forest LTER site, Petersham, Massachusetts, United States -... | ecosystem: Environmental > Terrestrial > Soil > Temperate forest > O... | reverse complement strand
CATAAAGCTGATCGTTACAATGGCATCATTTTGTACACGCTTCAATATAAAAGCAAGGATCCTGCCCATCACCAGGCCCACCAGGGCCCCGCCTGCCATCAAAACGATAAATTGCAGATAGGCCCTCCAGACTACAAAGGCAACACCCGTTACAGCCGCCACCGCAAAACGATAGGCCACCAATGCGGAGGCGTCGTTTACCAGACTTTCTCCTTCCAGGATCGTCGTCGTTTTATGCGAAAGCCCCAAACCTTTTGTAATACCAATGGCCGCCACGGCATCCGTAGCAGAAAGAATGGCCCCTAATACAAATGACAAGGCCCAGCTCATACCCGGAATACAATAATGTGCCACCACCGCAATACCGGAAGTAGTGATGAATACTAATCCAATAGCAAGCGTTCCAATGGTATATAGCTGGGTCCGGAATTCTTTAAAGGAAATAGTAAAGGCCGCATCATATAACAACGGCGGCAGAAAAATAAGAAAGACTATCTCCGGGTTCAGCTCTATGTCGGGCATGGCAGGGATAAACCCTATGGCGATCCCCGCCGTAATAAGCAAAACAGGATACGGTAACCTTATTTTATCCGCCATGGCGGAAAGCCCGATCATAATGGCCATAATAAAAATAACGATACTATAGTTCTCCATTTTAATTATTAAGGCCCTAATATCCTAATAAAACAGCATATCACCTATTTTTGCATCGGCATCACTAGCTGCACCCCGTTTCAAAAAAAATGAATGCATAAGTCTGTCATCCTTTTATTTTTTTTATTTCCCTCCTGCGTCTTCCCGGGATGGATCGCAACTTGTGATGCGCAGCAACATCCGCAGGAACGCAGCTTTGCACATTTGTCCGTCGAAGATGGACTCTCCCAAAGTTCGGTGATCGCCATCATGCAGGACAGCGCAGGACTTATGTGGTTCGGCACCCGCAGCTGTCTGAATCTCTATGACACCCGCTCTTTTAAAGTTTATAGACATACAGCCGGAGACAGCAGCTCCATCAGCTCCAATGACTATATCTTCTCCCTGCTCCGGGATCATAAGAACAGACTGTGGGTGGGCACGCAAAGAGGCCTGGATCTTTATCTGCCCGAAAAGGATGCTTTCGAACAGATCCTCCATGATACCCTCCACCCGGGTAGTATCAGCGATAGTTATATCAACTGCATTTATGAGGACCACGCGGGCAACATCTGGGTCGGTACAAATAACGGACTGGACCGGCTGACAGCAGAACATCCCTGCCGCTTCATCTCCTTCCACAAGGACCACAACGGTAATGGACTGGCCAGCGAAGAGATCCACGCCATTTGTGAGGATAGGGAAGGGGCCCTTTGGATAGGCACGAACAACGGCCTTACAAAAATGACAATGCAGAATGGCCACCCCATTTTTACTTCCTGGCTTCATCACCCCGACGACACCAGCAGCTTAAGCAATAACTCCATTACTTCCATCGCAGAGGACGCAAAAGGCCGGCTTTGGATCGCTACCGAATTTGGAGGTCTGAATCTCCTCGACAGAAAGACGGGCACATTCCTTCATTACAGACACAACGGCAATTTATCCGGTAGCATCAGCAGCGACAATATCCGCAAGGTCATCGTCGACAAGGAAGACAATCTATGGATAGGCACCATCGACGTACTGAATTACTTTAATACGGCCGAAAAGACATTTACCATCTTCCGCAACGATCCCGAAGACCCTAATAGCCTCAGCAATAATTCCATCCGGGATCTTTATGAGGATAAATACGGCTCCCTCTGGGTGGGTACTGTTTTTGGAGGGGTCAATGTCTCCCACGCCATCGCCACCCCATTCACCGTGTATAAGACCAGTAACCTCGTCAATAGTATCAGCAGCAACGTGGTCAGCGCCATTACAGCCGATGAAAAGCATAATCTCTGGATCGGCACAGAGGCGGAAGGCGTAAATTATTTCGACAGATCCACACACACTTTTATACATTATAAATACGATCCGGCAAAACCCGGCAGCCTCAGCGGTAGTTTTGTAAAATCCATCTATCGTGATAAAGAAAATAACATCTGGATCGGCACCTACGATGGAGGACTGAATCTGTATCATCCTTCCACCCGCCAGTTCACCCACTACAGACATGATCCCGCTAATCCCCATTCTCTTCCCGGAGATAATATCAGCTGTATCCAGGAAGACAGCTACCACCGCTTCTGGGTAGGCGCCTATGGGAAAGGATTGAATTTGTTTGATCGGAAAACCGGCAGTTCCCGGCTCTTTACCACTGACCCGGCCTCTCCCTACCGGATAAGCAGCAACTGGGTCCGACTCGTATACGAAGACAGTAAAAAAAACCTTTGGGTAGGTACGGCCCATGGGCTGAACCTGCTGCCGGATCATGCGGAACGGTTTATATGGTTTACAAAAGGAACAGAAAAGAAGGACAGCCTCGTCTCGGACTATATTAACTGTATCATGGAAGACCGGTCCGGCCGGGTATGGATCGGCACTTACGATGGCGGGATCAGTCTCTATCACCCCGATGCCCAAAAGTTTACTACCTATACCATGCAGGACGGACTGCCGGGTAACAATGTAAGAGGGATCCTCGAAGACGATCACGGCGCCCTCTGGCTAAGCACGGATAATGGCCTGTGTAAATTTGATCCGGTCACAAAAACAGTTGTCGCCTACAACGTATACGACGGCCTTCCCGGCAACGAGTTCAATTATAATTCCTATTACCGCGATGATGACGGATTGATGTTCTTTGGCGGTTATGCCGGGATGATCAGCTTTTATCCTGACCAGATCCGGATGAACCACTTCATACCCCCCATCGTATTCACGGGGCTAAAGCTGTTTAATAAGCCCGCCGGCATCCACCTCATCAATACCATCACCTTCTCCTCGCGGCAAAATATTTTTACCCTGGAATTTGCCGCGCTTAATTATATAAAATCCGCCAAGAACAGATATTCCTATAAACTGGATGGATTCGAGAAGGATTGGAATAATGTAACAAATCCCGCCGCCACCTATACGAATCTGCCTCCCGGCCATTATACATTTCTCGTCAGAGCCGCCAATAACGACGGTTGCTGGAATCCCACCCCCGCCCGCATGCAGATCATCGTGCTGCCGCCGCTGTGGAAGACATGGTGGGCATACCTGTCCTATGTGCTGATCATAGGGTTCATCTTATTCCTCATCATCCGCTTCTTCCGCCGGCAGGCCCGCCTGGAAAGAGACCTGTATTATGAACACCAGCAGACAGTCCAGCAGGAACAGCTGCACCAGATGAAAATAGATTTCTTCACCAACATCTCTCACGAGATCAGAACCCCGCTGACACTCATCGTAGGGCCCATCGACCAACTGCAACAACATGCCGCCGGAGATGCATTCATCAGCAGACAGCTGGCGCTTGCCAAAAAAAATGCGGACAGACTGGTGCGGCTCGTTACGGAACTGCTCGATTTCCGAAAAGCGGAAAGTGGTAATATGAAATTGTGGGTCTCCGAAGGAAATATAACATTGTTCACCCGGGATGTCTTTTCTTCATTCGAAGAGCTGGCGGCCAGCAGGGCCATTGCTTATCATTTTAAGACGGACGACGAGGCCATTACCGCCTGGTTTGATCCGACACAAATGGAAAAAGTACTTTTTAATCTTTTGTCCAATGCATTCAAGTTCACCGAAGACAAAGGGACCATTTCCCTTTCAGTCCGGCGGAAAGAAGATAAAGTGGAGATCCGGGTGACCAATACGGGAAAAGGGATCCCCCCCGAAAGCCAGTCCCGCCTCTTTGAAAGGTTTTACCAGGTCTCCGCATCCGATAGAACCACACCCGGCAGCGGCATCGGACTCGCTTTGTCAAAAAGCATCGTTGAATTACACCATGGCCAGATCAGCGTAGACAGCACACCCGAAAAGGAAGGACAAGACGGAAATACCACCTTTACCATTTTACTGCCAACAACTCCGCCGCCAGCTGCTTTTCATCAGCCGGACTCCGCTCATCAGTCTGACTATTTTCAACAGCCCGCCTCTTTTCACCCGCCAGATACGACCGTCCTTCCCCTGGACACGGCTCCCCACCCGGAGCTCCACAAGCCAACCATCCTGCTGGTGGAAGATAACCCCGGCATCCGCCAGCTGCTCCGCGATGCCCTGTCACCCTTTTATCATATTGAAGAAAGCGCCAACAGCTCAGCAGGCTGGGAGGCTGCCGTCCGTATCATCCCGGACCTCATCATCAGCGATGTCATGATGGAAGGCATGGATGATGGTTTTACGCTCTGCCAGCAGATCAAAGAGGACGAAAGGACCAGCCATATCCCGGTCATCCTGTTGACAGCCCGGGTAGCGCCCATACACCAGGTCAGCGGTCTGCAGCGCGGTGCAGATGCCTATATCACCAAACCTTTTCATATCCAGGTCCTGGTGCTGCAGGTGCGTAACCTGCTCTCGCTGAGGGATGTTATCCGGCATAAGTTCTCCCGGCAGATAACGCTCCAGCCACAACCGCCGGCTGTCTTTTCATCAGAAGGGCTTCCCGCCCCCCTTTCTCCGGAAGAGCTTTTTCTGGAAAAGCTGGTGTCCTTTGTGGAAGAGTCCATGGAAGACCCGGAATTTGGAGTTCCCGTCCTGCTCAAAAAAGTGGGCATGAGCCAGACCGTTCTTTATCGTAAGCTCAAGGCGCTCACCGACATGTCCATCGCCGACTTTATAAAATCAGTCAGGCTGAAAAAGGCCGCCCAGCTCTTACGGGATGATCTCAGCCCCACCGTGGTGGATGTGGCCTATAAGGTCGGTTTCAGCGATCGCAAATATTTCAGCAAGGAATTTCGCAAACAATTCGGACAATCTCCGACGGAATACCAGGCCGCCGCCTCTCCAAAACCCGAAAAAGAGGAAAAGAACTGATCTTTACCCCTATAAAAACGAATTTTTACCCCGCCTTCTCCTTCATTCCTGCTCAAATTAGATGATCCAAAACAGAGAACTGCTATGATCAGTATTTCCCCACATTATCTAAGGATTGCTATGCTAAGAACATTTCAAATCATCATTTGCCTGTTCCTTTTTTCAGTAATGGCCGTCCGAGGCCAGACGGAACAACGGCTAAAACTATCAGGCCAGATCATCAATGATTCCACCGGAGAGCCCCTCGCCGGCGCCTCTATTATGGTGAGGGCGGCGAATGCAAAGGGTCCTATCAGCGGTAAGGACCAGGCATCCGCATTATCAGGTGCGGACGGTCGGTTTACCATCAGTCTTCCGTCGGACGGCCAGGTCCGGGTCACCATTAATTATGTAGGCTTTGAAGAAAAAACGATCACTACGGCGGCAACAGAAGGCCTGGTCATCCGCCTGCATACCAGCGTTTCTGATCTGAATAGCGCCGTGGTCATCGGGTATGGCCGGGTAAAAAGAAAGGACCTCACCGGCTCTGTCGCCCAGGTGCCCATGGATGATCTCATGAAGGCCCCCGTACGCTCATTTGACGAAGCGCTTGCCGGCCGGGTAGCGGGTGTGCAGGTGACTTCCGCCGATGGTCAGCCGGGCGCCAGCGTCAATATCGTCATCAGGGGCGCCAATTCCATCACCCAGGACAACTCCCCCCTCTATGTCATCGACGGATTCCCTATCGAGAATCCCAATAACAACGTGATCAATCCCCAGGACATCGAGTCCATCGAGATCCTGAAGGACGCATCTTCAACGGCCATCTACGGAGCACGCGGCGCCAACGGGGTCATCATCATCACCACGAAAAAAGGAAAGAACGGTAAGCCGACGGTGAATTTCAGCACCTCATACGGATTACAGAAAGCTGCTAAGGTGATAAAGCTGATGAGTCCTTACGAATTTGTGAAATACCAGAATGAGTATAATACTTCCACCGTCCCTTATGTCACCGGTAGCGGGGCCATTCCCACACCTTACCAGCTTTATTACAGCGGGGGGACGACGCCGGCTTATTACCAGGATACGGCCGCCTTTATCGACTGGCAGGGAGCAGTATTACGGACGGCGCCCGTGCAAAATCACACGCTGTCTGTTTCCGGTGGGAATGATAAGACCCGGTACCTCATCTCCGGTGAGATCTTCGACCAGAATGGCATTATCATCAATTCCGATTATACACGTTATCAGGGCCGAATCGTACTGGACCAAACCGTCAACAGTAAGCTGAAGGTGGGCATCAATGCCAATTATAGCTATCTGCTGCAGTCCGGTCTGGCCCCTAACCAGTCCACCAACAGCGGTACCACCAATGTGATGTACAGCGTCTGGGGGTATAGGCCCGTGGCGCCCAGCCCGGCAAGCCAGGCGGCTACCTCCATAACGGATGTAGGCACATCCAGTTTTACAGACCAGGACGTATCCTCTTCGCAGGACTATCGGTTTAACCCTGTTATTAATCTACAGAATCTTTACCGGAAAGGCAGGACAAATAATATGAGCGCCAACGGATATGCCGAATACACCATCATCCCGGAACTGATCCTGCGCGTCACCGGTGGTCTGAACAGCAACATGCTCCGGAATGCAGCTTTTAATAATACGAATACATCCTATGGTAATCCCCTGCTGACCTCCAATGGCGCCAACGGATCTGTCGTCTATAATGAGACAAATTCCTGGCTGAATGAAAATACCCTCTCTTATAATAAATACATCGGTACGGATCATACTATCAATGTAGTAGCCGGCTTTACAGAACAGGGTAACAGAACAGCATCCTATGGCGTGAGCGCGATAAAAGTGCCAAACCAGTCGCTGGGCATCAGCGATCTCAGCGAAGGCACACCATTGGCCATCACCAGCACCAGCTCCCTATGGACAGCTGCCTCTTACCTGGGTAGGATCAATTACAGCTACCAGTCCAAATACCTGGTCACGGCCACCTACCGCGCGGATGGCTCCTCAAAGTTCTCCCCGCAACATCATTGGGCGCATTTTCCCTCCGGAGCCCTGGGATGGCGCTTCAGCAGTGAAGATTTCATGAAAAACCAACATATCCTGTCGGATGGCAAGTTAAGAGTGTCTTACGGCTACACCGGAAATAACAGGGTCTCTGACTTCGCCTACCTCGCCACCTATAGCGAGTCGCCAAACCTGGGGTCCGTGTATACCTTTAATAACACGCCTATCACAGGGGCCGTACCGGCTACCATCGGCAACCCTGATCTGAAATGGGAGACCACATCCCAGCTGAACATCGGGACGGACCTGTCATTCCTGCAAAACAGGCTCAGCATTACGGCGGACATCTATCGTAAGCATACAAAGGACCTGTTACTAAACGCATCCGTTCCTACTTCATCCGGCTACAGCACGGTGTTTGAGAACATCGGCAGCGTACAGAACCAGGGCCTGGAGCTGACCTTCACCGCGACACCCGTGAACACACATGGTTTTGTGTGGAATGCCACCTTTAACATCTCCTTTAACCAAAGTAAGGTATTGAGCCTGGCACAGAATCAGTCTTCCCTTTTGTCAGGTGTGAACTGGGATAATGGATGGTCCTCTACACCGGCCTATATCGCCCGGGTGGGCAAACCGCTGGGGATGATGTATGGCTATATCTGGGATGGCGTTTACCAGTACAGTGATTTTAACCACACGACAGCAGGCACTTATATCCTGAAGGATAATGTGACCACCAACGGAAACGCACGTGCGAATATCCAGCCCGGCGATATCAAGTACCGCGATCTGAACGGGGATCATGTCGTCAATGCATCCGATTATACGGTCATCGGCCGGGGACTACCCATCCACATCGGCGGCTTTGCCAATAATTTCACTTATAAAGGCTTTGATCTGAATGTCTTTTTCCAGTGGAGCTATGGCAATAATATCCAGAATGCCAACAACATCGTGTTCAACGGGAATGGACTGAGCAAGACCTTCCTAAACCAGTTCGCGTCTTATGAGAACAGGTGGACACCCACCAATACCAACACCAGCGTATTTCGTACCAATGGTTTTTATGGCGGAGGTTATTCTTCCCGGACCGTGGAGGACGGATCTTATCTGCGGCTGAAGACCCTGGCGCTGGGCTATAATCTTTCCCGCGCCTGGCTGAACAAGGCATCCATCAGCAGCTGCCGGGTATATGTATCCGCCCAGAATGTCCTTACATGGACAAAATATTCCGGACAGGACCCCGAGGTGAATGCCTATAATTCAGTGCTGACAGCTGGTTTCGACTATTCACCCTATCCGAGGGCCCGGACGGTGGTCATCGGCGCGAATGTTTCTTTTTAATCAAATAAAAAACAACGGATGAAACGACTATTATATATCATATTGGCGGCATGCACCGGCCTGGGAAGCTGTAAGAAGTTCCTGAGCACGACACCCACCAGCTTTCTGCCACCCGCTGCTTATTATACGGGTTCTAATCTCACAAATGCCCTTGCGGGTGTATATAATCCCCTTTTCAACGCCGGCGTCTATGGCAGCGCCATGTTTTATCAATTGGGCGCCTGTACGGATGAAGGATTTTATGGCGGTGCCGGCAGGGTATTGACAACAGGCGTACAGGTGTATAGCTTCGACTATACAAATGGTGATGTCAATAATTTCTGGACCACCTTGTATACAGGTATTGAACGGGCCAATGAGCTGATGGTACATGTCAATCCCAACGATACCAGCGCCACCACACAGGCCATCTATGGAGAAGCCCTGTTCCTGCGGGCATACTATCATTTCCTGCTGGTGAGCAGCTTCGGAGATATTCCTTTGAAGACAGCTCCCACCAATAGCCTGGACAGTCTCAATCTGCCCCGGACAGCCACTGCAAAAGTATATGCGCAGATAGTGGCGGATATGAAGACAGCAGAAGGAAAGGTGCTTACGGCAGACAAGATGCCGTATAGCAGCCGGGTCACTAAAACGACGGTGGAAGGCATTCTCGCACGGGTATGTCTTTATATGGCGGGTTATCCCTTACAGGACCATTCGCAATATGCCAATGCGCTGGCATGGGCCACCAAGGTAGAGAGTTCAGGACTGCATAGCCTGAACCCCAGCTATAGCCAGTTCTTTATCAACGAGGCTTCGGATATATATGACATCCGTGAACAGATGTGGGAAGCGGATTTTTCGGGGAATAATACCACTACGCAACAGACCGGCGGATGGATTGGCAGCGCCAACGGCATCCCATTCACCAGCACCGCCACCTATAGCAATGTGACAGGCTCTTCGGATTACATCTACCTGGACTCTGGATACTCCTACGGATTTATCTGGGCTACGGCGAAACTATATAACCTGTATGATGTGACAGATGCCCGCCGGGACTGGGCCATCCAGTGTTTTAACTACGCTTTTAATACGGCCACTGCACCGCCGATAGTATCGCGAACCCCGATCACAGGAGCCTTTGCCTATAACAGAACACCCGCCAAATGGCGGAGACCCTATGAAAAAGTCTATCCAAAGAACAAGAACTACACACCTGAGAATTTTCCTATTCTGCGCTATGCAGATGTGTTGCTGATGCTGGCGGAGGCGGAATTAAATGTCAATGGCTCGACGCCGACAGCGCTCGCCGCCATTAACCAGGTGCGGGAACGCGGATATGGATTGACAGCATCCACGGCCCCGGTAAAGGCGATGACGCTGGTAACCCCGGGCTCCGGTTACACGATGGCTCCTGTTGTGGGCGCTACGAACCTGGGCTCCGGCCTGGCATATACCACCACGATGTCCGGCGGCGCTATTACCGCTATTACGCTGACAGCAGGCGGCTCCGGTTTTACATCGGCGCCGACGGTTTATATTGGTAATGCATGGGCGCCCAAAGTCGCTTATACGGTGAACACACAGGTGGTAAATGCAGGCAATCTATATACCGTGACGACGGCGGGTATTTCAACGACCACCCCACCCATACAGGCATCGGGCGCTTCGACGGCTGCTGCTACCGGGGCTGTCTTTACTTATGCAGGGGTGGCGGCTACGGCCAGCACCACGTTGCTGACACAGGCAGATGTAGACCTCACTTCCGTCACAATGCAGAATATCATGGACGAACGCGCCAGGGAATTATGTTTCGAGTCCCTGCGGAGACCAGACCTGATCCGGTGGGGTATTTTTATTCCCACCATGAAGTCGGTGGCCTCGGACATCGCCAATGCACCTGTCTTTACGACAAACTCAAAGACACAGGCTGTATTGGGCTATAATAATATTTCAGACAGAAACCTGCTGTTCCCCATCCCTTCATCAGAGATGACGGTGAATAAGGCCATCATCCAAAACCCGGGCTGGTAATTTAAAAAACTTCAAACTCATTGCAGATGCGTATATTTTTTATCATCATAGCGGCGGGGCTTGCGGCTCTTGCCGGATGTCAGAAACGACTGGCGGTGGACCCGGTGGGATCATTCGGTGTAACGGCAGACAGCGCCGCCTATCATGCGGGGAGCATAGCTACTTTTACCTTCAGCGGTAACCCGGACATCATCACTTTTTATTCAGGAGAGTTGGGACATCGTTATACTTATCGCAGCAGGATCGACGCAGCAGGAACCCCTAAGCTGCAGTTTACATCCGCGCTCAATGCAGGGGCGCAGCCTAATTCCCTCCTGCTGCTGGTCTCCACCGATTTTAAAGGAGTGGTAGTCGGCGATACCGTTACGACGAAGACCAATATGAGCACAGCCACCTGGACGGATATTACATCCCGGGCCACACTTGCTACCGGCGCGACAGCAGTGGCATCGGGGGCTATTGATCTTTCTGATATAGCAGCTGGCGGCAAACCCATATATATCGCCTTTAAATATCTTGCTACAGCCGGAAGCATCCAGAACAAATGGACGATCACAGGACTTTCGGTGACGAATAGCCTGCCTGATAATACGGTCTATACCATTGCTAACCTGGCGGCCAGCAATACACCCATCACTTCCAACTATGCAGGGGTGAATACCTTCAGCCCGGGCTGGGTGACGTATACAGTGAGCAACACATACGCATGGACGGTTACGGCAGGAACCTCCCTCGTCATCGCAGGAGCGGCGACGGTGCCGCTGGCGACGGCTTCCGCAGAATCCTGGACATTTGTGGGGCCGGTCGATCTGCAAAAGGTGACGCCGGATGTGGGCGTCCCCATTAAGCTCATCACGGCAACGCTGCCTTCCTATCAGTATGCATATAGTACAACGGGCAGCTATAACGCGGTGTTTTTCGCGGCCAACGCCACGGCCAGTCGCATGGACAGTGTCACCCGAACCGTGGGGATCACCGTAAAATGATCAGTATTTAATAAATCATACCTATGCTTATGAAAAAATATTCCCTATTACTGCTCCTGGCGGCCGGCTGTTTTGCCGGTACGGCCAGGGCGCAGTTCGTCCTGCTCAACTGGGTCAGATATAACAACACCCCTTCGAGCCTGACACCCTATGTGCAGCCGACATTCCTGAGCACACAGGGGCTGACCAATGCGGACAGCACGCCGAATTTTACGGCGGTAAAGACATTTGCCGGCTCCGCTTTGGCCAATACCACCGCTCCTGCGATCATGGACATCGAGATCTGGCCTTATTCCCCCACCAGCGTGCTCACCACCAGTATCAACAGGTATAACGCCGTTATAGATAGTTTCAGAAGCGTTAACCCTAATTCAAAGCTGGGTTTTTATGGCGTACCCCCCCAGCAGCGGTATTTATGGACGAACATCAACACGCCGGCCAAATACAATGCCTGGATGGTGGTAAATGACAGCCTGGAACGGATGGCTTCCCATATAGACTTCTTTTTCCCATCAGCTTATTCAAGGGACACCATTACTGCCAACTGGCAGAATTACATCGACTCAAATGTTTCCGTCATCCGACGGCTCTACAGCGCGACAAAACCTATTTACGTGTTCATCGATCCCCAGTATGACGGCAGCTCCGCGGGCGAGGTCAATGCACAGTTCATCGACACGGCCAGGTGGAAGTTCCTGCTGAACCTCGTATATAGCCAGGCTAATGGTGCGGTCATCTGGACCAGCAATAAGGACTCGCTGGGAAATACCTTGTCCTGGGACCCTTCGATGCCCTGGTGGAGGGTTACAAAAGAGTTCATGGTCCAAAAAGGGCTTGCGCCTCCCTTTGTCCTCGACAGCTTGAAGGCCATATACCAGGGGACGGGCGGCCAGCAGATCCATTGGGTGACCTCCGCGGATACGACCACCCTGTACTTCACCGTTCAAAGCAGCACGGACAGCGTGAACTATACTACCATCAGCCCCGTGATCCCTTCAGCAGGGTCTTATTATACACAGAACAGCTATAGCTATACAGATACGACCGCTGCTGCAGGAAAGGTCTATTACCGGCTGGCACGGGTGAGCGCGGATAGCAACATCAATTGGACAACTACTGTTACCTATGTTCCACCCGTCAGCTACTGGAGTGCAGGCACGGGAGTAACTGTTGATCTGGCAACAGCTACCAATTGGAAGGAATACAATGGCACAGGCCGTGTGATCGCTGTCACGCCGCCAAACGGCAAGGTCACTGCGGGTAGTACTATCACTATCGGTTCGGTAGATACCTGGCAGAATAATACGGCTGTCACCACCATCCCTGCGGGGGTAACGCTCATAGACAGCGGTGCAAACGGGACTTTTAGCACGACAAATAAGATCACCGCGGCCGGTACCATCGTCTATGCCGGAGCCTCAGCCCAGCATATTCCTGCGATAGCGTCGTTCACCGGCAACACCCTGACAAACCTGGTCATTTCCAATCCCGCGGGAGTTTCGACAACAACAGGTTCCTGGACGCTGACAGGATCGCTTATGCTGGAGGCAGGACAGTTTAATTGTAACAATGGCGGCGGCTCCTTTCTGTGTAAAGGACCCATTATAGCCGGTGGCGGCACCTTGAATGCCGCAGGTTATTTTGAGCTGGTAGGGACCAGTGTGCAAGTCGTCCCAGCCAATGTACTATTGAACAATGCTATTTATCATCTCATCGTGAACGGTCAGGTAACCGACACAATAGTGGGCGCTTTACATATAGGGAACAGCTATGGTATCAACACCCTGGGCAGCGTCATTCCATTGAACGTAACTGACACGGCCCAGCTAAGCGGTACCGTGAACATTAGCGGGTTTTCGGTCAAACCAGTGACGGGGCAGCAGTTCACACTTTTATCCGCCGTCGCAGTGAGTGGCGCTTTTTCGGGTCTTACACTCCCTTCCGGCTATACAGGCAGCCTCAGCTATACATCTTCCACGGTGATACTGACCATCAACGGCGTGACAGGGTCCGCCATCGGAACAGGTGTACAGAACGCAGCCATCGCCCCACAGACCATCGACACAGCTTCGACGATGGTACGGATGGACCCGAATCCCGTACATATGGATTGCCTCGTACGGGCAAAGGGCATCATCAAACGAATCGTTATTTATAACGCAGAGGGGCGGCTGATAAAGGCCATATCCAATGTGGCGGCTACAGAATATGATATACCAGTGGGTAACTTGCAGCCGGGGATTTATTTTATTACCATCTCAGGGGATAAATTTACGTTTACACGAAGAATAGAAAAGATCTAATCGTATATAAAAATGATGGGTATAAAGAGAACAATTGTCAGATGGAGTAGGATAGGAGTGATGGTTGCCGTGATGGTGCCGGGTTACCGGGAGACGAAGGCGCAGGGAACTCTTGTATTTGATACGATCCTGAACAGGATCAATGCTGATCTGCAGGACCAGCCTGTCAACAGGACAGCGGCGGAACGGGAACTGGCGTCGATGCGCAGTGATGGCTCGTGGCCGGATATTGATTATAACAATAAGGCGTTGACAGTATGGTCGCCGGAAACACATCTGAAACGGATCCAGGATCTGACATTGTTGTATGTCGGCGGAAAAAGGGACGAAGGGCTTTATCATGCTATAGTGTCGGGCTTGCGTTATTGGTATGAGAAGGACCCGAAAAGCAGCAATTGGTGGCACAACGAGATCAGGGCCCCACAGGTGTTGGGACAGCTCCTCATCATGCTACGGTTCGGACCGGCACACATTCCCGCACCCCTGGAAGACTCTTTGATAAAAAGAATGAAACGCGGGGACATCATCAAACAGGCCGGCGCCAATAAGCTGGATATCGCCATTCACTATCTCTACCGTGCTACGCTGACAAGAGATGGACGCCTTATGGATACCGCCGTACAACAGGCTTTTCAGCCGGTGCAATTTACCACCGGGGAAGGATTGCAACAGGATTACTCCTATTTGCAGCATGGACCACAGCTCCAGCTCTCCAGTTATGGCGCCGTCTTTCTCTCCGGAGAATATAAAGTGGCGAAATATGTGCGCGGCACGCCTTATGCCCTATCGGATACAGCACTGTACCGGTTATCCAACTACTACGATAACACTTATCTGAGGGCCATCCGGGGCAGCTACAGCGACTTCAATGTAGAAGGAAGAGGTATATCGAGACCGGATATACTAAATAAACAGCACGAAAAAAGCCTACTGTCGGAAGCGCTGCTGGTCGATCCTGGAAAAGGAATGGACTGGTATGCCGCTATGGCGAGGACCTCCGGTACACAGCCCGCCGGCTATATGGTCAGACCTGGTCATACCCATTTTTGGCGGGGAGATTACACCTTGCATATACGACCTTCCTATTCATTTAATGTAAGGATGGTCTCCTCAAGGACCCGTCGTACAGAAACAGGTAACCAGGAAGATCTCTATGGCCGCTACCTGCCGGATGGGTCTACCAATATCCAGGTGAAAGGGAATGAATACTACAATATCATGCCTGTCTGGGAATGGGATAAGATCCCTGGTGTCACTGCTGCGGACCATCCCGAAGATAAACCCATGGATAAGTCCTGGGGGGAGCCCGGCAGCACCCTCTTCGCCGGCGGCGTCTCGGACAGCCTTTATGGGGCAAGCGCTTATGACCAGCATTACGACGGGGTCACGGCAAAAAAATCCTGGTTTTTCTTTGATAAGGAAGTTGTTTGCCTGGGTGCAGGGATCAACGCCCCGGCCGGAGAGAATATTTGCACTACTATAAATCAATGCTGGCTAAATGGCATTGTAAATATTGAAAAAATCACACTCTCCAAAAACAAGACGGCAGTATTTACAAATCCGCCCTATGTCTGGCATAACGGCATCGGTTACTTCTTCCCGGACGGTGGTTCCGTCAGGGTAAGCACCGCATCGCAGAAAGGCAGCTGGTATCATATTAACAACTCCTATTCCAAAGATGAAGTATCCGGAAATGTATTCAAGTTATGGCTGGATCATGGAGAAGGCGCCTCCGATGGGAAATATGCTTATATCGTGGTGCCGGGCAGCGCCGGTGAAATGAAGACTTACTCCACCGGCAGCATACGGATCATCGCTAATTCCGATTCCATACAGGCTGTAAGACACACGGACCTGCACATGCTACAGGTGGTCTTCTTCAAAGCCGGTTCTCTTACGGATGCAGGCGTTTCCATCAGCGTGGATCATCCCTGTATCGTCCTGCTAAAGTCCATTGACAGTAACAGCGTATCAGTGTCTGTTGCTGATCCCACCCAGGAAGCCCGGCAGATCACCCTTACCCTGCAGACACCGGCTTTGGACGGTCCCCAGCAACGGGTGTGTCAGTTACCGCAGGGTGTATATGCAGGGGCTACCACCAGCTTTATCATCGACAACAACACGTCATCCGCAATGCTTTCCTCTGCTTCCACCTTTTCCTCATCGACCGTCCCCTCTTCGTCCCCCCTTTCTGTCATTAACGAAAACTTCGCCTTTGCTGAAAAACAGCTAAAGGGCCTGCTGGCGGATGCTGATCAGCATGACACCCTCTTTCCCCGCACCTCCGATAGCACTGGGAAAATGGTCGCCACGGAGATGCGCGACTGGACAGGCGGTTTTTTCCCGGGGAGTCTTTGGTATACATACGAGTTTACAAAAGACCCGGCTTTAAAAGCAGCGGCGGCACGCTGGACAGAAAAGCTGGCGCCGATGCAATTTTTTAAAGGTCATCATGACCTGGGCTTCGTATTATATTGCAGCTATGGCAATGGCTATCGGCTCACCGGTAACAAGGCCTATGCCGATGTTCTCGTCCAGGCGGCAAGAACCCTTTCGACAAGATATGATCCGAAGGTGGGTTGTATAAGATCCTGGAATAGCTTTAAGTCATGGCATGGCGGAACACCTTACAATTACCCCGTGATCATTGATAATATGATGAACCTGGAAT
>Ga0206926_1112_pt1 | contig 16279 bp, 16 predicted proteins | sample Alteio_BWOrgHeat_59_FD_152955 | JGI IMG/M metagenome (GOLD analysis project Ga0206926, IMG submission 152955) | Enriched cells from forest soil in Barre Woods Harvard Forest LTER site, Petersham, Massachusetts, United States -... | ecosystem: Environmental > Terrestrial > Soil > Temperate forest >... | reverse complement strand
GTTTGCTCCAAACTCCCAAAGTGCCCCGAATCGTGTTTTCTAGTTGGCTCTTTGGTCACGAGGAATAGCGTCGATAGGATGAGCCCGGGCAGTGCGACCACAAAGAATGTCAGCCGCCAGACTGGCAACCTACCCAATGCCAGCGGCAGCGCCCCCATCATGTCATTTAGAATGTCGATGGCGGCGCTGCTTAGGGAAAAGCCGACGCTCGCTGCGGCAACCGTTGCGGCCAGAAAGATCATGATGGCTTTGGAGCGCGTGGGTGGCGGATAAAGATCCGCAATTAAGGAGTAGGCGGCGGGTAGTAGTCCGGCTTCGCTGATCCCCACACCCATACGACAGACAAACAGTTGCCAGAAGTGTGTGCACACGCCCGTCAGAGCCGTGCAGCCACTCCATGCGAAAACGGCCACGCAGAGCATCCGCACCCGATTTGTCCGATCGACAACCCAACCAGCACCTAGGGTCGCGAGCCCGAAACAAGCGTTAAGCCCCACGCCCTGAAGCATCCCGATCTCAGTGTCGGAGACCTGAAATGCCCCTTTTATGGGAGTGATCAGAAGGGCGAGTACCTGACGGTCCGCGTAGGCAATCAAGGTCGCGAGCACCAACAAAACGAGCAAATAAGCCGATCGGCCGAAAGACGGGAAATCCTCCAGTTCGGCCATTGTCCTGCTCAGACTAACCTTCTGCGCACAACAGGGTTGGTGGGACGGGCACAGCGCATACCTTTGGGCCCCGCAACTTTGGATAAAGACTGGGCATTGCCCGGCGGGCGCTAACGCAGTATCTGCGCGCAAACCCGCCAGTCCAACACCAAGACGAACCGCCTCAGTCAAATTTTGCGCCGAATTGCAATCCGAGGGTCCTGGGCCGGGGCCGGCTTCCGAGTCCAACACCTCCATACGGATCAGCGAAACCTCGGTCGTTGAGCAGGTTTTCCGCGAACAGACTCAATGTGAGATTGGCATTGACGTGTATGCCCACCTTGGCGTTCAACATCTTAATAACATCTGATTGATAGATGAACCAAGGACCAATACTTCGGTTTTCATACGTCTCTCGACCGTGGACGTTGTAGTCCAAGCGCACGAAGCTGGCTTTGCCGATCCAGTTGAAATCGCGTTCTGCGGAAATGGTATATGCGTATTTGGGAACCAGGCCGAGGGGGTCGCCCACATAGTATTCGGTCGTCGTAGGCGCAGCATTGATTTTATAAAACCTCGAGGTCGCATAGTTGCCGTTGAAACCCAGGTCCCATTGATCATTCGGGCGCCAGTTCAGTGCCAGCTCGATACCCTTTATCCGTGCGCTTCCGACGTTGACGGTATCGTTTACAGGCTGCCCGTTGGGCAAAAGCACAAGGCCCACAGTCTGAAAATCCGTGTAGTTACTATAGTAGAGAGCGGCATCGATGCTCAGACCGCTCCCTCTCAAGAACATCTTTGTCCCGAGCTCATAAGTCCACACTTGTTCCGGCCCGTAGTTCTGTTCACCTGGATTGAAGCCCCCGCTTCGGAAGCCCTTGGCCGCACTGACATATGTGGCAACATCAGAAGAAATCTTGTACTGCGCATACGCACGCGGATCCACTGAATGGAACGTACCCTTCTGATCTGCGACGAGCAACGTCTGATGGTCATCAAAATATCGCACGCCCGCACCAAGGGTAAATTGATCCGTTACGTCATAGCTTGTATTGACAAACGCCGAAGTCGACTTATAGAGAGTACCGCTCGGGTAGGTGTAGGGCAGCTGCGGCAACGGCGGACCCAGCGTTTGGAAAAAGTATGCAAGGTTCTCGGCGATTTTGGCGTGTCGGTAAAATCCACCCATGGTCCACTGCCAGGGCCCCGCACCCTCGGATGACAGTCTGAGTTCTTCGTTGAAGATCCTGGAGCTATCGACCTGCGATACAATGTGATCCTCATCGATAGCATTTTGCGGCGAAGGGAGACTTGGCGAAACGAGCTGAAATTCAGACGCCAAGTTTCGTCCGTCTTTGTTTTGATCGATATAGCTGCTCGTGCTGAGGATTCGCATCGAGCCGAAGTCGTAGGCTAGTGTCAAATCGTACACATCGAAGTCGTCAGTAACGCTAGGGGTCGTAGTGAAGCCCAAGGTTTGTGTGAAGTTGCCGTTTGCGTCTTCACCATTGTTTGGCGCGCCGTCGTTTCTATGAATCAGCGCTGTAGCATTAACCACGAATTGCTGAGTCGGCTGCCACAACCCCTTTATCCGCACATCCGCTATATTCTGCTGATTGAAGTTCTTCACATCGGCGGCGGGTTGATTCATCCACCCACCCTCGTGATCGAACGTACCGGCGATTCGCAGTCCCAGTTGATTCTCAACCAGCGGAACATTCACGACGCCCTGGATTCTCTGGCTCGGAGCCCCATCCTGCGTGAACAGCGCCGCGACGTCGGAATCGAAGGTAAATCTGTCCAGCTGGGGATTCTTGGTGATCAATCGGATTGTTCCACCCATCGACCCCTCCCCGTAGAGCGTGCCTTGCGGCCCGCGCAGCACTTCAACGCGATCTAAATCGAAGACACGCAGATCGAGCTGGGTATACGGTCCAGTGGTTACGTCTGCTTCGTCGAGATAAACGCCAATGAGCGGCGAGTCACCGTCGGTATTGCTGACGCCGCGCAAAAATATCCTGCGTTGCATTGCACCGCTGCTTTGGATGGCCAGGCCTGGAACGGCCATGGTTAGATCGTCCATGCTGGTGATATTGCGCTTTTGAAGTTCTTCAGTATTTAGGTTGTCAATACTGATAGGCACGTCGATCAATCGCTCCTGGCGCTTCTGCGCCGTGACGACAATCTCCGTCAAAGCAAGCCCGCTATTTTGGTTACTTGGGGAACTCTGACTGGGGGTAACTACGGTAGCAGTGTTTTGAACCGATCCCAGATTCGTTTGAGCCACGCGAAACTCGCTGGAAGAGCTTTTCTTCCCCTCCTGGGCGGAGGAATTCGCGCCGCTTGAACTGTCCCCGTTGGCCGCTGATGCGCTACTCGCGGGAGACGGCTGACCCTCGGAACGGATTAGCAGCAGCCCGTCCGAGGTAACTTCGTAGCTAAGGTTGGTACCAGATAGCAGCGTCTTGACTGCCTGCTCGGTGGTGAATCGACCCCTCAGCTCGGGACTTTTCTTGCCGTCGACCAGCTCCGAGGAGTACAGCAATTTGTGCTGAGATGCAATTGCGAACGCTTGAAGCGCATCTCTCAAGTTCTGCGGGGGGATGTCAAGATCATAGGTGATGCTACGCGCCTGCGCCGACGGGGCGGCAAGCGTGGTGCCGAGAAACAGTGTCATCCACGCTGCGGCAAGAATAAGAGCATATAGACTTCCCTTTGCAGCCATCTTCGCAATGCGCATTGTCTGGATCCCCATTTTTATGGTGCGGATTTTTTCCGCATATCTATCAACACGCACGAGCGATCAAAATATGCATCAGTAAATTCAATCTGGGTAATCTATGGCGGCATTCCTCATTTACGAGCCTCGGTAAATGAGCTTCCCAATGCGGGCGAGGGCACCATCTTTGGCTTAGCGACAGGGCCGAAGGCCAGGAAGCCGGGATGGCCCGAGAGCAATGCTGCTTTGCGGCACTCCTACTTCAGTCGGAGTTTGACCGTGCGCGAATCCTCGTAATCGGCATCGACCGGCAGATACCGTTGAATGGCACTCACAAATCCCTGTGTGTCGCCCGTTTCAAACACGCCGCTCAGATGCTTTTCGGCGAGAGCTGGGTCATCAATTTTGATCTGCAGGCGCGAATAGCGATTCATGCGTTCCACGGCCGCGCCCAAGGCCTCACCTCGCATGATCACTTTGCCTTCCCGCCATGCAGTCGCCGCTTCAAGATCGGCTTTTGGTGTAACAGTGCTGTGGCCATCACGTGACACACGCAACTCTTCCCCCGCTATCAAAGCGATGTCCTCACCTGCGCCTGCACGCGAGGCAGAGTCAGGAGCGGTTGGTACCACTGCTACCTTCCCTTCCATCATCGCGACATGCACTTGGCTGTCGACATATTCGACGGTGAACTCGGTGCCGACCGCGATGATGGTGCGACCGCCAGCGTTGACCTTAAATGGACGGGCGGGGTCTTTGGCCACGAAGAATTGAGCCTGGCCCTCCTGCAAATCCACGATCCGCGCGTCCGGGGTGAAGCGCACACGCAGGCGCGTGGCGGCGTCGAGCACGATGCGAGAGTGATCTTCGAGATTGAGGACCCGCTGTTCGCCAATTCCGGTATGGTACCGATCCGGCGAATACCCGTAAGGGGACAGCTGCCAAGCGACGCCCAGCAGCAGCGATATACCGACCGCCGCCGCAACAGCACGCCACCCGACGCGCGCATAGGTATGGGGCTTAAGCCACCGCCGGGCGTTGCTGCGACGTGCGCAGACGATGGCCTCTTCGCGATAGCGCATGACCTCCGCGCTTTCCGCGTGCACATCGAGCGCACCCCACGATTCTTGGACGCGGCGATAGGCATCCGCGTAGGCTGAATCGCGCTCCAAGCGTGCCTCGAGAGCCAACTGATCCGTTGCACTCCATTCGCCGTGCAGTCGATGCACAAACGCATCGGCCGCCTCCTCTTCGACAGTCGGATTGTTCTCCTCGAAAGGTTTCACGGACAATCCCGCTGCCTGCGCAATGCGGAGAGCTGCGCGATCGCTTTAGCCAGATGCTTACCCACGGCGCTGACTGAAATGCCGAGCATTTCTGCAACAGTTGCGACTTTCATCTGTTCTAGCTTGATCAACATAAGCACGGTCCTAGTGCGCACGTTCATTCCCTCGAGCGCCCGGACGAGCAGATCAAGCTCCTCTGCTGCTATTAAGACGCGCTCGGGGAGATTTTCGCTCCCTAAATCTTCGTTGGTCTGCTCCAGAGATGCTTCATCCCAAGCGATAACGGCGCCGCGAGTGCGCCGCCGGCGCAAGCAATCGCGCCAACGGTTGACTGCGGTGCGAAATATGTACCCCTTGGCCTGGTCCCGCGTTTTCCAATTGGGATGCGTAAGAGCGCGTAGCAGCACGTCCTGCGCCAGGTCCTCGGCTTCCACCGGGTTCCCGGTCTTGCGTCTGAAATACTTCACCAACGCGGGGCGCATCTCTAACACGAAGCTGGCCTTGTCCGAAGGATTATCCAGTGATACCGGGTTAACGCTCATGAGATTGGGTCGGACGTCCTCATGTGACCTCCAGCGTGTCAATTAACGGGCATAGCGTGGACCGATTAACGGGCGGATTCAAGAGAATCCAAAGACCGCAAGTACATGTTTTCCTAGGTCGAGCGTTTTAGTCTATGGGGGTCTTTACTTTTCAGGAACCATCCCAAGGCCGCCAGCACCGATCACTTCGAATTCCTCCTGCCGTAGAACATTACCCTGCCTGCCTAATCTTCAGGCAACTCGCCGCCGAGCAGCTGGTTCTGCGATATGAAGGAATCCTGTGAATACGTCTCGCGGTGGCGTGATGGAAAGCTGAGCCAAAATCCGACCGATAGCGCCGCGATGGTAGCCTCCATGGAGCACTACGTGCGCCAACATCTCTTCCCGTGACATGCGGCCAGACGCGCCATCTGTGAATGTGAAGTCTATGTTCTCCTTTAGCTCGCTTGGCCCCAGCTTCGATACATAATCCAAATACCACTGATCGCTCTTTTTGACCGCCGACTCCAGCTGTTCCAGCGTCGGGGTGTCATTAGTATTGGTTGCCGTGTATCCGTGCTCGAGCTGCTGGAGATTGCCAGCGAAGATGCGGTCCACGACGTAAGTGTGATTTAGGATCCTAATTGCAGTATGACGGTCATCCGGATGAGTTTTTTCGTCCAGAAGCTTCATCGTTGTCAAGATCTCGTCGTTAGCCCAAGCTTTGTACTTGAACAAGGTTGCGATAAGAGGTGATGCGTTCACGCTGATTGCCCTCGATACACACGATTTACGGAATAACTGCGCATGGTCGTTCCACGGTGAAAATTCGGCTTGCGACATCCAATGCCTCTTGGAATCCGGTCGCCTGGGCGCCCACTCCTATTCGAAAGTGCTCCGGAAGACCGAAGCAGTCTCCCGGTGCTTCTAATACACCCTCGCGCGCGAGCGCCTGGCATATCGGACGCGAGTCTCGGTCATCAAGCAGCCACGGAAATGCGACAGTTCCGCCTTTCGGTGGGATCCATCCGAGCGCGCGGCGGTGGCGCTCCATGAATTGCCTCAACAACGCAATGTTGGCCTGGGAGACTTCCCTCAGGCGCGCCAGGACTGCCCCCGCGTGGGCTAATGCGTGGGCGGCAATCGCCTCCGTCAACGGCGAACTTGAGATCGTGAAGTAGCTTCGCAGGTCAATCAACTGCTCGCGCCGCTTGGGGTCTCGGTCAATAATCCAGCCGAGGCGAAGGCCACTCCAATGCAGCACATGCTCCTCGAACCCTGTCAGTCTCGGTGCACTCAAGAGACAGCTCTCGAATCTGTCGAGGAACATGCTTGAAGCTCCTGCGTAAATACCAACCCATGGGCACGCGGACAACAATAACTCAGAACCGCCTCCATTGCCGCAGTCGAATCAGGCCGTCCAGCGGCCACGCGAAGAATCTCCCCCTATTAGTTCCAACTCACGGCAGCTCCTTCAACGCGCCTGCCATGCTGTCCAAGGCTGGCTTGAGCGTCTGACGTGGCGTGGCAATGTTCATCCGCAGGTGATTGATACCGCCCGATCCGAACACACTGCCGGGGACCAGCGCGACATAAGCGGGCTGAGAGAACCATTTCCCGACAATATCGCCGGAATTGATCACCGTCGGATTACCGGTTACGAGGCTCAACGGCCGCTGCTTCCTGTTTTCCGCATCCGCAAGTTTCTGTGCCCCAATTCTATCGGCGACAGCACTCACGTCCAACCATTGGAGATAGGTGGCCTCTGGTTTTCGCCCTACCTTTACCAATGGCATGTTCGCCTTAATGTATCGATTGGTGAAATCGTGATTTGCATCAATGTACTTGACGCACTGATTCAGCCAGGCCTCCCCACCTTCATAAGCCTACCGCGCCGCTACCATTCCCAGTGTGCTGAGGTCTGCACGGTCCTTTGCTGCCTCTCCGTGCCGGTGCTCTCCCGAAAGAGGGACGTCGAGGTGGAGCATCGGGCGATTTCGGAGGCGGCACTTGCGAGGAAAAAGGCCCATGCGAGCGAGCTTTTGAAGGAGCATCTGATTTTGACGATGAACATCATCATCAAGGGATTGCCGCTCGAGTCGGAGTTGAACGAGCGGCAAGGATTTAGCGCGTGGCATACATCCCGCTCGCAACCGGTATTACGCGACGGCACGAGACGGAAGCCACCCTTGAACGCATTGTGTACGATAAGCATGCGGTTACGCGTTCTCACAATGTAAAAGCCCTCAATAGTTCCTTCCGTTCGCTACGCTACCGATAGAAAGCGGCTCGGCGCGTACGGCAACGGGTCAATGGAAAAAGAATGGTTGGATAGGTGATCGGCGATTAGCTGTCCAGACCCAGCTGCCATCGTCCAGCCTAGAGGACCGTGACCCGTATTCACCAGAAGGTTCGATATCGGCGTGAATCCTATAATGGGAACCCCGTCGACGGACATAGGCCGCAGGCCGCACCATGGCTGGGGACTCGCGGGATCAAATGATGCATCGGGCAGCACTCCCTTCAGTAGCCTCAGCAGATTGCGAATGCGGGCCGCTCGAAGTTCAAGATTGTACCCGGCAAATTCGGCTGTTCCGGCAACACGAATCGCTCCCTCGAGTGGCACGACAGCAACGTGCAGCTGGTCATCCAGTAAGGGGGTGGCTAATGACAGCCCACTTTGCTGAGTCTTTATTGTGACGGAGTATCCCTTGGCCGGCTGCACAGGCAGATCGATGCCTGCGCGCCGCAGCAACGGGGCGCTATAGCTGCCGGCCGCCACGATGTAGCGATCCGCCACAAAGCGCTCGCGTGCGCTCAACACGTTGGTCACCCGACCCAAGCGGACTTCGAGTGAAGTGATTTCAGTCCGGAAGCGAAAGTCGACACCGCGTTGCCGCGCGCAATCGGCGAGCGCGACGCAAAATCGATAGGCATCACCTATCTCGTCGGCTTCGTAATGCACAGCACCTACGAGCTGGCTTTCAATGGGCGCCAGTGCCGGTTCGAGCTCGACGGCTTCAGTACCCGAGAGTCTTCGGAAGGCTAACCCTTCCGATAGCCGTCGATTCGCCGTGGCGACTGCCCGATCCAATGCAACGGGATCTCGAAATATTCTCAAGCTTCCCCGTGCGACACGGCCATACTGAATGTCTATCTGTTGTCCCAAGGCGTGCATAACTTTGAGCGAATAGCTTGCCAAGCGTAGATTGCTGAGCGCGTTGCGCTCGAACGTGACAGCAGTTGAATTGCGCAAAAAGGCAGTACCCCAGCCGACCAGGCCAGGCAATACCCGCAATCGCAGTTGCAGCGCGGCATCCGAGCGGCCGAGGGAACCGAGCAGTACGCGCCAGCATCCCGGCGCATTCCAGGGCTCGGGCATGCTCGGGTGAAGCAAGGCCCCATTCGCAAAGCTAGTCTCCCGCCCCGGGCCCTCTTGTCGATCGACGACCGTCACGCTGTGCCCACGGCAGCTTAGGAAGTACGCGGTAGTCACTCCTATCAATCCACTGCCGATTACGAGGATCTTCACCGCGAGTTCGCCGATGGAGAGCTGATGCGCTTTAAGCGCTCTCGCCGTGGCAGCGTACCTGGCCGAGCCGTCGTCGGATCACCTTGGCTCAACGCCAGCTGCAGGGGCATCCAGGCGTGACTGTCCCAGATGATTTCTTCCGCCAACCAATCGCGAGCCCGCGTGTTAGTCATCCCCAATCCTCCTAAGGTGCTCCGACGGCCGTGGACTTATGTGCGCCACGCCCGTAGAGCCTTGCAATCCAACTGACACCATGCTGGTCGCTTGGCTCGTGCATGCGTGAGTACAGGAGCGGTGACAGCAAATATAGAAACGCGCCGGCACTTATGCCAACAGCGGTGAACGCCTTGAAACTCGACGTGTACTGGATCATCGCCGCGTCAATGTCAACGACACCTACCCCCCTTTGCAGGCTGGTCAGGTTTGCGAAGCGCGCGGCAACGAAACTGCCAACCGACAACGACAGGAAATATGTTCCCATCATGAGGCCGACCACGCGCTTCGGGCACAGTCGGGTGATCATATTCATGGCGATGGGTGCGATGCACAGCTCGCCACACACCATCAGGAAAAAGACTGCCGCGAACCAAATGAGTCCGATCTTGTGGCCGGCTCCTGCCATCGCCGTGCCGATGACCGGCATCGCGAAGGCCGTACCGATGACCGTCAGGCCGATCGCGAACTTTACCGGAATGTTGGGGTTCAGATTGCGGGAGCCCATGACCGTCCAGAGCACTGTAAACAGAGGCGCAAGCAAGATAACGAAGACACCCGGTAACGATTGCAGCTGCGCCGCTTGCATTTCGATGCCGAAGATCTGGCGATCGACCAGACGGTCCGCAAACAGATTGAGCGAGCTGCCGACTTGCTCGTACAGAGACCAGAATAGAATGGAAAACACGAGTAGAGCGGCAACGACCAACATGCGGTCTCGCTCGACCGGCGTGCAGCGGGCAAACGAGAAATATAAGATACCTGCGGCCAGAATGACCCCGAAGCCTCCCAGCACTGCGCCAACATGCGCATAGTGCTGAATCAACTGCCACGCGACAACAACGATGGCTGCGGCGCCCAAGTAATTGAGGCCTTCTCGAGTCAAACCGAGGAAGACCCTCCGCCGCAGCAATTGGTAATTGGGTGGCTCGGCGTGACCTTCCAAAAATCGCTGGCCCCAGAGAAATAGCAAGAGCCCCGACAGCATACCGATGCCGGCCATCCCAAATCCATACCTCCAGCCGTAAGTAGATCCTAGCCACCCGCAAATTAGCGGTGCAATCGCTGCACCCACATTAATACCGAGATAAAAAATCGTGAACCCTGCATCTCGACGCGGATCGTCGTGGGCGTACAGCGCGCCCACGACTGTCGAAATGTTCGTCTTCAAAAATCCTACTCCCGCCACGATCAATGCCAAAGACAAGAAAAATAGATTCAAATACGACTCGCTTCGCCCGACACCTGTACCGCCCGCAATAGCGGTCTCTATCGCCGAGGGCCCTTCGACGGTTAGCAGCAAGTGGCCGCAAGACAGTAGGATTGCGCCCATCGTGACCGCCTTGCGTGAGCCTAAGTAGCGATCGGCTAGCAGACCACCGATCACTGGCAAACCCCAAGCCAGCGAGGTGTAAGCGCCGTAGATCGCGTAGCTCTCTTCGTCAGTGAACAGAAAATGCTTAGTGAGATAAAAAATGAGCAGCGCTCGCATGCCGTAGTAGCTGAAGCGCTCCCACATCTCAGTACCGAAGCAGATCAGCAGACCTTTGGGATGTTCGAGCATTAGGATTCTTCTTCAGATCCGACCGGTGCAGCGAACAAAGAAAGTTGCCGGATGCGGTAAACTCCCACCGTCAGTAAAGGGCCGACGTAGAGAGCTAGAAATCCCCATGCCATCGTGCTGTAACCCTTCGCGATCAACGGCACTACCCCAAAGAGGGATAGCGCTCCGCTGATCACCACGGCGAGAATCGCAACTCCGGCGCGCTGCGGCCGCGAGATCGGCGCCTGATGCCCATCATGAAGCCAGCCATCCAAGCGCTCATTGACACTTTGGATAAAGCAGAGCCCCGTGTCGAGGAGGCAACCGAACAAGACCACCAGATACGCTGCGGTTAGCGCCGGGACCCCGAGCCGGACGATCATGAAGTGAGCGGGGATCGGCTGCTCGAGCACCGAAGGATAGCCGGTGGCGAAACTCAGATGCAGCAGCACGCCCGGCAGTAAGCCACCGATGGCCGCAACGAGTCCGGAAAGCAACGCTTCCCGGCGGGTCTCCAGGTCTCTGATCGCAAAGAGCATGGCAGGGATGACCACGCTGCTATAGAGCACATAATGCAGCGCTCCGGCGATCCAGCCCGACAACACTTCCGCGCGCGTGACCTGCGCCAAAATCTCATTGCCCGTGGTCCGGACGGTCAGAATGAAGTATGTGAGAAATACCGCGCTTAAGAATGCGGCCTTCAACGCGAGAATGCGCGTGACCCACTTTCGGCCATAAAAGGCCAATATCGTCGCCACCGCAAGGAGGCTCGCCAAACCCACCAACTTTGGGACATGCAGCTGCTCCTCAAAGAGCTTTCCCGAGGCGGCGGCGATCACCGCCAAGACTATGGCGAACATAGCAAGGTACAGTAGCTCGAAGGCGATCCAGCCTCGCCCCAACAGGGCTAGAAAGAATTTGCGGTAATCGTAGGCGCGATACAAGCGTGCAAACTCAAAGCTCACGGCGAGCAGCACCGCAAAGCACGCGGCCACAAACACGAGTCCCCACAGGCCGCCGAACACTCCATAGCGCGTGAAGTACTCGACGATCTCACGTCCCGTGCCATAACCGCCGCCGATCATGACGGACTGAAAGACAGCCGTGGGAAGGATATACACCCGCCAGATATGTGAGGCTGCGCTCATCACCCAGTCCGCCCGCTACCTTTACGGGGCGGTCGGACCAAAGCTCGCCGCGCTGTTAGGATCGCCCTTCCGATACTTCGCCCGAATCGGATACGGATACAGCGGGCGGGTGAACTTCACTTTCGAGGAATCGAGTGGAAATTTGACCCAGTCTGCATAGTCATCACTCGTAACGTGGGCGCCAATCATCTTTTCCGGTGTCTGACCTTTCTCTACCCAAGCTTCCAGGTAATTCAAATAATCGATTGCGAAGGCGCCCGCACCTCCAGTGCAGTGATTCATGCCGGGAATGAGAAAGAGCCGGAAGAAGGCCTGCGTGGCAGAATGATCTCCAATAGTCCGTTCAGTCGTTTCGTAATAGTCGATCGAGTCGGTCGGGATATCGGATTGGTCCTCTAGTCCCTGGTACACAATCAGCTTGCCGCCGGCCGCCTTGAACTTGCGCAGATCCGGGTTATCTGCTGCGCCAAACAGCGACTCGGCCATCCGCAGGCGCTTATAGTCGCGATCGAAATCGAAGTCGTCAGGTCGCCAAGACGGCCCAGGCGCCGGCATGAACCCGATGTAGGCGAAATATTGCTTTGCCCACGGCTCGGGCCTACCTGAATGATTAACGTACGCAGCCGAGGGCGCGTCGCTCTCGCTGATCCAGTTGAGCTCTGATCCGGGCAACGGGCCTCCCGTATAGAGCTTCTCGCCCTTCGAAGTCATGGGTCCCGCGTAGACCTTCTTCACCGCTCCCACCTGAGTGGCCGTGAGGCATCTACTGTCCTTCCGATCAGACCTACAAAGCAATTCCGCGGGATCGAATCGACAGTGCTGAGGGTCGCTAATGATGCCGTCCTTGATGCCGTCGTCCATGTCGCATAGGGCAACAACTGCCTGGTGAACCAACTTCAGATCGGCCTCGTTAATTGTTCCCGCAAGCGCCCTGCCTGCCCACAAGTAATTCATCATGGGACCCGAGAACGTCGGCGAAGGCGCGCCTGCGATGATGCCATCGAAGTCCCAGGGAAAGCGTTGCGCTTCGGACAAAGCCTGCTGGCCGCCGGAGGAACATCCGCTGAAATAGGACTTGGCAGGTGCCGTGCTGTAATAGCGCTCCGTGATGGCCTTGCCTGCCAACGCGGCCACATGGGGAGCACGAATGCCAAATTCGAACTGGACCTGCGGATTGTTGTATGCCCAAAGGGCATCAAGCACTCCATGCACATGTCCGCCGTCAAATATTAAAAACGAATATCCTCGCCTGAGCGCATCCCGCAAGAGTGGCTTTCCGTAGTTCGACGCAATGAGCTCCCGCAGGTCCCCTCCACAAAAACCCCCGCAGCCCTGCTCAAGGAACTTGCCGTTCCAGTTATTTGCCGGCAGCGCGAGCACAAAGCCGACAGCGGGGGCGACGTAGCCGCTCACCCGGCAATACGCCGGCAACTGATCCGAGGCCGGTTCGGCGTTCGCTTCCGTGATCTGGGTAGATGCATCCAGAGTGCCGGTGAAGTCGATGTGGGTGAGGGAGGTGCAATCGGTCATTGGCGCATCTTGACCCGGGACCTGAGCGTCAGCTCCGGCGCGAACAACCAGGGCGCAATTCACGATCAGTGCGAGAATCAGACAGGCTTTGTTCATTTCGGAGTTTTCTCGCTGTGTTGACTTCGAGCACTGCTCTGCTCTCCGACATAATCGGCGCCCCACATAGGTAGACGTCTGAGCCGCCCCAACACCGCAAGTCGATCTTGAAAGAACAGCCCTAACTGGGCACCAGAACAAAGCCTCGCCTACACCGCGATAGAGGCTTTCGCGAGCCTACGAGAACCTGGCAGCCTATGTACGACAATGCCCTCGTTCGGCAGCCCGACTCACTCTCGACCGCGCTCGGAATGACTACAGGCAACAATGCCCGCAATCGAGAGTGCCCACGTTATGCGACCACCCTTTACTCCAACGCGGCAGTGGCGGGCGCTACCGCCTACAACGTTTGAAGCAGCTGCGTGATCGCGCGCTTGCCGTCGGTCGCCGCACCATTCCAGCCCTGAGTGCCGCTCATTCCAAACGCAATTCTTCCGAAAACTTCATTCGACACCTTCAGAGGTGACGGGTCACCGTCCTTGCCAAAGAGGAAACCCGGCGGAGGCGTCAAGAAAGCAGATCGCTCGATCGCTCCGCCAAGGCTGACGGCAGTTTGTGCAAGAAGCTCACAACGAGTGCTCATAGTAAGACTCCATACAAAGATCCTTCGCAAGAAACGTCATTGGGCCGGGACTGTATCTGCTTGCAGTCCAAGATACTGAAAGGAGCCATTCTCCGAAACGACTACTTGGTAGGGAGTTCCAGGGGGAATCCAAAGCACGTCGCCCGGTCTCATCCGGTAGGTTTTTCCGTCGAGAATTCTCCCGCCGCGCCACTCGCCGGGCGCAATCTCGCGGTTCCCAACAACGCGTCCGCCCAACAGCAGATCTGCCTCACCTGCTTGAGCTACGTAGATAATTTCCATGCTCGCGTGCACCTCCGCCTCGCCGACCGCGTCTCTCTGCACCATCATCGCCTGCATACGAATCCCAGCCGGAAGCAAGGTGGCAGCCAAGCCGTTTTGGGGCCGCGCTACTCTGCCTCGAAGATCCGCGGCGGTGAAGTACGCCGGCTGTCGCGGCATAGCCGTCGAAGCCGCCACGGTGACCGCGCTCAGAATCGACGCTGCAAGCCCCATTGCCATTTTCCCCGATCGTGACAACGTCATGAACCACTCCTAATCTTTGAAAACCAGTGTTTGCGCTCGGGGCGATAATAGTCTCCACGGATCGCTACACTAATGCATGGACTGCAACCCAACTATTTAACGACACCGTATTGGGCCCCTCTGCTACATGTTGGGCTTGCGCAAATGCCACTGCGTGGCCTGCTCGTAAGCGTGTGCGAATGCGAAAACTTGAGCCTCCGCAAATGGCCGCCCGACAATTTGCACACCCACGGGCAGGCCATTTTTTGTGTACCCACAGGGGAGGGACAGCGCCGGCAGACCAAGCACGTCGAAGGGGAGAGTGTTCGACATCTGCTCTGCGAAATCCGCCGGTGGCCACGTCTTCTGTCGCTCCGCGATCGTCACCGGCAGACGCTTCCATGTCGGCAGAACCAGCAGGCCGACCCCTTCCGGGAAGATTTCTGCTGCCCGCCGACGGGCGTCCTGCAGTGCATGCAGGGCGTTCAGATACTCAACACCACTGACGCATTTGCCCAATTCACTCGCTAGTTCATTGCGCCAGACCGGTCGATATAGCTCGGCGGCTTTCGCGAATAAGGGCGCATGATAGGCCAACGTCTCAACCCCTAGAGGTCCCTCGATATCCAGATACTGAGGAACAACGACCCTCTCACTTCTAATGGTGCCTATGGTACTCATTGTTTGGAGTGCAGCCGCCACAAGCTGCGCGACCTCGGTATCCAGCATCTCGAAGCATCCAGCTCTTGGAATCCCCAAGCCAAATGATTTTTTATTCTCGCGAAGTGCAGCGACATAATCCGGCGGCTGCGTATGGGCGGATCCCGCCCAACTCGGGTCGTACCCAGCCATACTCTGCAGCATCAGGGCTGTATCGAGGACGGACCTGGCGAGTGGCCCGACATGGTCTTGAGACTCCCTGAGGGGTATCACGCCTGTATTGCTGACTAAGCCGTAAGTGGGTTTCAAGCCCACCACTCCGCAGCAATGCGCGGGAAAGCGGATTGAACCACCTGTGTCGGTGCCGAGCGTGCCAAAACAGAACTCCGCCGCAAGGGCGGCACCGGAGCCGCTCGAGGAGCCGCCTGCTTCATATTCCAGTGCCCACGGGTTATGCACTGGCCCCCACGCGCTCTCGGGACTCCCCGCGAACTCCCACATATTGAGCTTGCCCAGAATAACTGCACCGGCGCTTTTCAAACGCCGAACGACCTCCGCATCTTTCGCGGGAACGCGATCTCTGAAGACGTCGCTAGCAGCCGTGGTATGGATACCGGCCGTATCTATATTGTCCTTCAGAGCGAGCGGGATGCCGTGTAACGGACCCAACCAGCGGCCCCGACTGATCTCCTGTTCCGCTGCCCGGGCCTGACTTAACGCAAGCTCCGCGCTTACCGTGATGAACGCATTGATTTTGGTGTCGTAGCGTTCGATGCGCGCCAGGCAGGCTTTGGTTAGCTCTACTGGTGACACAGCGCGGCTGCGTACCCGTGCTGCCGCTTCGTGTAACGATAGCGCGGTAAGCTCGTCCGCTGGAAGGGATTGGGCAGCTAAAGGGACTGGACAAGTAAGCGATAGCGCCGCGGCACTGGCACCCATTGATAAAAATGTTCTGCGATCAACGAATGATCTCTTCATCGCGTCTTTCCGGCGGCGGTGCATGACGTGGGGTTTCTGACGTGCACCGGATGCAATCCAATATCCGTCCACATGCAGAGCGACTCGGGAACCGTCAGAAGCTCCGTTGTGCTTTTAATTGAGCGTGACAGGCTCACTGACCACTACCGGTTGGTTTCGAATCGGAAGGACTGGGGGAAGAGAGGGCTTGTCTCGCCTGCTGCCGTATGTACATGTAGATCGACCGCAGCTCTTCGTCGCTAATCTCCTGGAATCTCGGCATACCCAAGGATGCCAACGCACCACCGTGCACCACTGTCCTAAATGCATCCCAACTCAG
>Ga0206926_1081_pt3 | contig 16307 bp, 17 predicted proteins | sample Alteio_BWOrgHeat_59_FD_152955 | JGI IMG/M metagenome (GOLD analysis project Ga0206926, IMG submission 152955) | Enriched cells from forest soil in Barre Woods Harvard Forest LTER site, Petersham, Massachusetts, United States -... | ecosystem: Environmental > Terrestrial > Soil > Temperate forest >... | reverse complement strand
AAACGACCAGGCGATGCCCGACGCCAGAGCCAACATCCCATAGGAAGAAAGTCGTGAACCGACGGGCTTCAACCTACTGTCGGCTATGTCTGGTTGGGCGAGCGCAAGTGCTGTGCGTGCGCCATTTATCAGGGCGACCGCGGCAAACCACAGCACCGCCGTAAGGCCGCCGCCCGAAAACATCTGCACGGCCAGGATCAGGGCCGAGAGGACCGTGCCGATAGGCATCGAAATGAAGATTCCCGTCCTTAGATCAGCGAACTGATCTCGGAGAATCCCGGCGTCCACGGATTCACTTTGCCCTTGACGGGCGGACGCCTGAAAAGGCTGCTTGGAATGCCTCATAGCCGCAGTTGATAGGGTAGTTCGATGAAAGTCGCGTTAAGGATTTCAGCAACTTACCGCGCAATCGCTCTATTAATGGCGAGCTGTGACGCCACTCGATGGCTGCTTGGGATCAGAACCGGGCATTGTCCAACGGCAGCTTTATCTAGCGTTCGGCCGCTAAGACCGCGCGCGTTGCCCGCGGCAGGTTTGGCATGACCTTTCCGGGCGATAGGCATTTAAATGGACTCGCAGTGTTGGCGGCTCTACCGCCAAAATGACGCAACACGTTCGCTCACGGAGCGTTGACCTTGCAAGCGTCCCGCTATTGCCGCGGGTCTTCCCGAGGCAGGGTTCATTTGGCCGCCAGTTGGGGCGAGTGCGGCGTGCGTATCTTCATCGGGATGGACCACCTCGACCTGCGTACCGGCGGCTCGTAGCGCTTGCAACGCGGAGTCGAGGGGCACCAGGCGCATGGCGTTAGGAGGTGAGCGAAGCGCGAGGATCAGCACCCGTTCGTAGCCGATTGCCAAATCCGCGTTGTCGGATGAGTAGTATCCACCATCGATGTAATGGTGGCCCTCAAAGAGTGTAGGAGGCGAGCCGAAGGACGCGGTGGTGGCAATAACAGCATCGACCAGATCGATCCCACTATCATGGTCGAAGGCGCGCCTCTCCCCGGTTTCCGCATTTACGGCAGGGATAAGCACTCTTTGTTTTGGCCACGCCTGCAAGGGAAGTTGGGTGGCGACGATTTTCCGCCGATCAGATCCCTTCCCGACCGCTGCTGTCAGCGCCAGCGCTCCGTATCGCCGGAGAATTTCAGCGGCACCGCCGCCCGCCTGCTTCGCGTCGTCCACGCCTGCCCGAAGCCGCGCCCAGTCGACCATGGGAGGCGGCTCAAGGGGCGGCGGTCCGTCTGGTCCTGCGCGCCGCTGATAGATCTCATCGAGCGCCTTCCCGCTCGTGAGGTCCAGCGCGACTCTTGCGCCCGCGGAGGTGCCCACGAACAGGTCAGCGTTCCGGACATCAAGACCCATGTCGGCCATGCCTGTGACGAGTCCAATCTCCCAGGAGCTCGCAACGTACCCGCCTCCTGCCAGAATCAAAGCGCGCCGCATCGTATTCAGTTCGCTGTCTCCATCGACACAAGTTCTAAATTGTCAGCCGTGTCTAAGCTCTCAGGTTTGGATCTTGGATCGTCCACACAAGACTGTTTAGCATAGCGTCTGCACAAGCGCGTCGTAACTTGTCATGTCTCAGAAACGAACGTCGCAGCGTCGGGTCCTAATGCCAAAAGCTGTCGCGAGTTCGACGGCGCAGTCTTGGCCAGCCAGTTGGCGCGGTTCAACCCAGGCGCGGGGCCAAGGAGGTTGACAGAAAGATCGGGTCTACGTAAATTCGCGTTAGTGCAGACTAACGTGAATAGCTGGACGGCGCTCGGCGATCCGACGCGGCGCACGATCTTCGAACTGCTGGTCGAACACCCTTGTTCTGTCGGGGAACTGGCTCGTGCCCTACCTGTGACCCGGCCGGCCGTTTCGCAACACCTGAAGGTACTGAGGAATGCCGGGCTGGTGGCTGACACGCGTGCTGGCAAGCAACGCATCTACCGGGTCGATCCGGAAGGCCTAGCAAGACTGCGCGCGGAGCTGGACATCTTCTGGAGCAAGACACTCGCGGCCTACAAAGTGGCCGTTGAACAGCCACGCAAGGAGATGGAATGAGCACGCACCCCGTAATCTCTCCCGTGAAGCACTCCGTCGTCGTCGAGGCACCAATTGCTCTTGCCTTCAAGGTCTTCACCGAGGACTTCGACAGGATCAAGCCCCGCGAGCACAATCTGCTGGGCGTTCCGATCGCCGAAACGGTCTTCGAGCGTCGGGTCGGCGGCCACATCTACGACCGCGGGGTCGACGGCACTGAGTGCCGATGGGCGCGAGTGCTCGCCTACGAGTCGCCGAAGCGTCTGCTGCTGAGCTGGAACATCAGCCCACAATGGCAGGTTGAAACGGATCTGAACCGGACGAGCGAGTGGGAGGTCAGGTTCATAGCGGAGACCGAGGGTCGAACCCGGGTCGAAATTGAACACCGCAAGCTCGAACGGCACGGCGAAGGCTGGGAAGGGGTTCGCGATGGCGTCAACACCGATCGGGGTTGGCCTCTTTACCTGCAGCGGTTCCACGGACTGTTGTCCAACACAGTGGCGAAATGATCGTGCAATGGCTTCACGGATCTCACTAACTGATTTCGCCGATCTCAAGAGGGGATCGGAGTGGCTGAGAGCAGAATGGAACCCTGCGGGTTCAGCATTGTCGGCGTACTGGCGCTCCGTCGGCGCTTGACCGTCTGTTCAGGCGGTCCAAGAGTCTGCCGGAACGCTTTTCAGGGCCAGTGATTCCGGCGGACGACGACGCGGCCTGATGGTCAATTCAGACTTCGGGTTCATTTCCTGTACGATCCAGCCCCTACCAAGAGACCAGAGTTGCCGACGTCTTTGGCGTAGCTGCGCGTGCGCCGCCGACAGAGGCGTGTATCGCGCCAAGCGCGACCATCAGGTCGAGCGCTTTGGCGATCGAATGGGCTGCCCTCCTTCAAGGTCGTCACGCCAGATCGACGGTGGTTCGACGGCTTCCAAAGTCAACCGCCATCCCCTGCTCATGACTTGCTCATGGAGTCCGGGAACATTGTGGCGTCTTGAAACGACCGGCCTCCATCGGCCAACGAAAGTCGCTCATGCCAGGCCCGATCATGGCCGGAACAAAAGCGGCCGGGCGATGTTAACTCAGCGAAGGGCATTCCAATTTTTTCGGAGAACTTATAATGAAATCCATCATCTTGGGCGCGCTAGCGCTGTGCTTGGCCGCACCCGCGGTGGCGTCCGCGGACGAAGGCGTCGTCGTCACCACCCATCACCGGCATCATCATCACTGGAACAACAACGACTCCGTGGTCATCAATCAGGACGGTCGGCGTCTCCATCACCGCCACCACGGCCAGATCGCATTCTACGATCACGGCCGCCGTCACCGCCACTCCGACGCCGTCGTCGTCAGCGGTTCTGTCGACCGTCCGCACCATCGGCATCATCACGTCGTTATCCAGGGCGGCAGCCAGGATTAGTCCGTTCACAGGCCCGGCTCTGTCGCTGGAGCCGGGTCGATCGGTCGAGCTTTTCGGCGTTGAATATTCGAGGTTGTCGCCATGATGATCCAGACCCTCCACCCCGAGCTTGCGAGAAACGGCAGCGTGTATCGCGCCGCGAGGCTTGCGCTGCTGCGGAGCCAAATGATGAAGCACTTCGAGCGCACGGACGCCTCTGCCCGGAAAGTCGAGCACGCACTGGCCACGTTGGTAAAAGCAAACTCTCTCGGGAACCGTGCCGCGCCTCAGTAGGCCGCGCCCATGCGCGTCTCCGCGGGTTGGCAGCCCAAGATGGGCTCGTTCCCGCCATATGGGGTTGCCGGGCCTCTCGCGCGGACCCTAACAAGTCTCGGTTACTTGAAATCCCGCGTCTTCACCTTGATCTGATCGATGTGGCCATAAGGGTCAATGATGTCACGCGGCCTCGGGCCTTCTGGCATGCCGCGGTGATCCGGCGTCGGACTGCCGTGGTGGAATTCATCGCCCCGGCCATGTGGCAGCGGGAAGGCTCGGTCTCTATTGCCAACGCTCGCGAGCTCGGCGGACAGATCGCTCAGCCGATGGGCAACGAGATGCACGACGTCGCCTTCGCGCTGGATGCGGCCGTAAACGCCGATCATGCCGGCAGACAGTACGATGCGGCGGTACTTTTCGAACACCTTTACCCAGACCACCAGATTGGCGATGCCTGTTTCATCCTCCAGGGTAATAAACATCACGCCCTTGGCACTGCCCGGCCGCTGACGGACGAGAACGAGCCCGGCGGCCTCCAGCCATTGGCCATCGCGCGCCTGCATGGCCTCGCCACAGGTCACGATCCGGCGACGCGACAGGTCGGCGCGCAGGAACGAGATCGGATGGTTGCGCAGTGTCAGTCCGACATGCCCATAGTCCTCGACCACCTCGCCGCCGGCGGTCATCGGCCGAAGCGGCACGAATGGTTCCTGGATTTCCGGCACCGCTTTTTGCTCGCGCGCGGAAGCAGCGGCAAACAGCGGCAGCGGCTCGTCACGCAGTGCCTTGATCGCCCAGAGCGCCTCGCGCCTTGCCAATGACAACGACGCCTGGAAGGCGTCGGCCTCGGCCAGTTGGACCAGCGGCGCCGCCGGCACATTCGCTCTGCGCCACAGGTCGTCTACGGATTGGAACGGCTGATCGGCGCGGGCCGCGACGATGGTCGCCGCATCCGCATTGGCCAGCCCACGCACCATGCGCAGGCCAAGGCGAACCGCGAAGCGGTCCTCCTCGTCCGTCGGCTCCAGCGTGCAATCCCACCGTGAAGCGTTGACGCAGACCGGGAGAACGTCGACGCCATGGTCGCGCGCGTCGCGGACGATCTGGGCCGGCGCGTAAAAGCCCATCGGCTGGGCATTGAGGAGTGCCGCGCAAAAGACATCGGGATGATGGCATTTCAGCCATGACGAGGCATAGGCGATCAACGCGAAACTTGCCGCGTGGCTTTCCGGAAAGCCGTAGCTGCCGAATCCTTCAAGCTGCCTGAAGGTCTTCTCGGCGAATGCCCGCTCGTAGCCGTTCTCCACCATGCCGGCGATCAGCTTGGCGCCGAATTTCGAAACGCCGCCTGTGTGCTTGAAGGTCGCCATGGCGCGGCGAAGCTGATCGGCCTCTCCTGGCGTGAATCCCGCGCATTCGATCGCCACCCGCATCGCCTGCTCCTGGAACAGTGGCACGCCCAGCGTCTTGCCGAGAACCTTTTCCAATTCCGGTTTGGGATAGACCACTTCCTCCTTGCCTTCGCGCCGGCGCAGATACGGATGCACCATGTCGCCCTGGATCGGACCCGGCCGCACGATCGCCACCTCGATGACCAGGTCATAAAAAGTCCGTGGCTTGATGCGCGGCAGCATCGACATCTGGGCGCGGGATTCGATCTGGAAGGTGCCCAGCGTGTCGGCCTTGCGGATCATCGCGTAGGTGCGTGGATCCTCGGCCGGGATCGTCGCCAGATCGAGATTGACGCCCTTGTGTTGCGAGAGGAGATCGAAGCCGCGTTTCATGCAGGACAACATGCCGAGCGCCAGCACATCGACCTTCATGAACTTCAGCGCGTCGATGTCATCCTTGTCCCACTCGATGACCTGGCGGTCCTTCATCGCGGCCGGCTCGATTGGCACCAGGTCATCCAGCCTGTCGCGCGTCAGCACGAAGCCGCCGGGGTGCTGGGACAGATGCCGCGGCGCGCCGATCAGCTGCCTTGCAAGATCGAGGGCAAGACGCAGGCGTCGGTCGCCGAGGTTGAGGTTCAGCTCCTCGGCATGTTTCGGCTCGACGCCCTCGTCCGACCAGCCCCACACCTGTGACGACAGCATCTTGATCAGGTCTTCGGGCAGACCCAGCGCCTTGCCGACGTCCCGCAGGGCGCCCTTCGACCTGTAGCGGATGACGGTCGAGCACAGAGCGGCGTGGTCACGCCCGTAGGTATCGAAAACCCACTGCATGACGATCTCGCGCCGCTCGTGTTCGAAATCGACGTCTATGTCGGGAGGCTCGCGGCGCTCTTCCGAAACAAAGCGTTCGAACAGAAGATCGTTGCGGTCAGGGTCGATCGACGTGATGCCGAGCACATAGCAGACGGCGCTGTTTGCTGCGGACCCCCTGCCCTGACACAGGATATCCTTGCTGCGGGCAAAGCGGACGATCGAATTCACGGTGAGAAAGTAGGGCGCGTATTGCAGCTTCTCGATCAGCTGCAGCTCGTGCTTCAACGTGACGGCGACTTTGTCGGGAAGGCCTTCCGGGAACCGTTCGATCGCCCCTTCCCAGGTCAGCTTTTCGAGTGCCTGCTGCGGCGACAGGCCGGGCAACATCCGCTCTTCGGGGTATTGGTAGGCAAGTTCATCGAGCGAGAAGCGACAGCGTTCCGCGATATCGATGGTGCGGGCCAGCGCCTCCGGATGGCGGCTGAACAGCCGCGCCATTTCTTCTGGAGGTTTCAGGTAACGGTCGGCATGGCGCTCGCGCCGGAAGCCGGCATCGTCGATGGTTACGTTGTGCCGGACACAGGTTACGACATCCTGCAGGATTCGGCGCGCCGGAACATGAAACAGCACATCATTGGTCACGACCGTCCGGACGCCAGTCGCTGCGGCCAGGTTTGCCAGATCATGAAGCCGGAGCTGATCATTTGGCCGCCGCCGCAACGTCAGCGCGATATAGGCGCGATCGCCAAAGGACTCCTGCAATCGCCGGAGCCGGAGCGCACAGGTTTCGTCGGGTTCATCCGGCACGAGGACGACGATCAATCCCTCGCCATAGGCCACGAGGTCGGCCATATGCAGGATGCACCTGGCCTTGCCGCCGCGTTGCTTTCCCAGCGACAGAAGCCGGCAGAGCCGGGAATAAGCGGGCCGATCCGTCGGATAGACCAGAACCGACAAGCCATCCGCCAGATCGAGCCGACAGCCGACGATAAGCCTGACGCCCGTCGCCTTCGCTGCCTCGTGAGCGCGGACGATGCCAGCCAGACTGTTACGGTCAACGACCGCCAGCGCTTCAACGCCCAACATCGCGGCTTGGGCAAACAATTCCTCGCAGGAGCTCGCGCCACGCAGGAAGGAGAAATGCGAGGTCACCTGAAGCTCGGCATATCGCGCATCGGTCATCCGAAGAGTCCGTGCAGGAACCAGCGGTGCGAGCCAGTCGCCGAATCCTCGCCGTCGCCGGCGCGAAAGATCCAGAAGCGCTCGCCTGCTTCATCATTGACCTGAAAGTAATCGCGCACCGCCGCGAGCTCGGCATCGCGTTTCCACCATTCACCGAACACCCGTTCCGGTCCATTGGCATGTTGAAGCGCTTCGACAACGGATCGGTCGACAGCCACCACTATGCCCTTTGCAATTCAACGATCTCCCTATTTGTTCCCTATTTGTTCCTTTGATGTAGGAGAGTCAAGGCCGGAACATGAATTCATCGGATGCCGAGGTACGACCGCAATATCGAAAAATCCTCGAAGCCCGCTAGCTCTTTCCATTTTGTTGCGAGGAACGGCTGGACAGCGCGGCCGCGGTCCAGAATCCGATACAAAGCACGACTGCACCGGCGCCGATCGCGACCAGGACCGCATCGTACCCTCCTGTCGCCGACCATATCCATGCGGCGGCCAGGGGCGATACCGCAAGCATTATGTTCATCGGGGCAACCAGTGCCCCATTGATCGCTCCGTATGCGTCCCGGCTGATCATCTCCGGCACCATCAACCCTCGGACGATCGTGATCATGCCGTTTGCGGCACCGTAGAAAGCGGCGATGGCCGCGATGATCGCCACGTTCGGCGGTGCCCAGGCGAAGCCCAGTACGGCAAGCGGGAAAACGATAACGATCGTCGAGCCGACCCTGCGGATCGGAGCATTGGGCGCGAAGAACATGATAAGGCTTCGCCCGGCCACTTGCGCGGGTCCGATGACCGCCAGGACAGTGACGACGCCAGCAGTATCCAGTCCGCGTTCGAGCAGCAACGGATAGAGGTGGAAGGTCAACGCGGCGAAGGCCGCTTCGTAACCAACGAGCGCCACCACAAGCGCCCAGAAGACTGGGCGGCGCATTGCCCACGCCACGGCTTTGCGGCCCGCCAGCGGTATGGCCTCGTGCGGCAGACGCACCGGAACCGGATAGTCCTTGGCCGGGTCGATAGCGAAAAAATAGAGGCCGCCACAGACCAAGATATTGATCGCGCCGAGAACCATCAACGCATCCCGCCATCCGAGCATGCTAATGAGGACTTGGATGAGCGGGATGAAGACGGTGCTCGCGAAGCCACCCCACAAGGTCAGGGCGGTAATGCCACGGCGTGCATTGCCCGACCCGACACGCCGCGCAATGACGGCAAACGCTGGTTCGTAGAAGGTGGCGGCCTGCAGGCATCCTATCGTAGCGAAGATGCTGTAAAAGACGAAGACGTTCGACACCTGCGACCAGGCGAAGAGCATGAGCCCCGCCCCCACCGCCGCGCCGCTCATCACGATGCGGCCATGGCCAAGGTCGATCGCGGCTCCAACCGGATAGGCTGCGATGCCTGCAAGCGTAAGGCCAAGCGTCGCCGCGCCGTAAATCTCCGTCTTCGACCAGCCGAGGTCGGCATGCATGGCCTGCGCCATCAACGCGAAGCTGTAGTAGAGCGTCCCCCAGGAACATATCTGGGCTATGCCGAGAGCGGTGATCAGGCGACCAGCCGCGCCACTGCGCTTCGTTTCGTTATTGATCGCGGTGGCCGTCACGCGGCGCTCCGGCAGCGTTGCGGTGGACTGGCCGGCGCTATCTCCGCCTCTGCGACTGCTGTGCCGCAGCCGCAGCCCAACGCACTTTGCGACTTGGCGTCCACATCCTTCACGCAGCAGGCATCGACGTCAGTGGAAGCAGGCCCGCCACAGCAGCCCGCAGCCTCTGCTCCCTTGGCGACGTCGGCGCTGCACACCCCGGTTTCAGGCAGGACCAGCCGTACCTCGCGAGCCGCTTCAGTATCCCCGGCGATGTCGGCGACCACCGAGCGGACCTGCTCGTAGCCAGTGACCATCAGGAACGTCGGCGCGCGCCCGTAGGACTTCGAACCGACGATGGCGAAGCCGGGTTCAGGATGCCTGAGTTGTTCGATGCCATGCGGCGGAACCGTGCCGCAGGAATGGAAATTCGGATCGATCAGCGGAGCCAGCGCAGGCGCCGCTTCGACCGCAGGGTCGAGCGCGACGCGTATCTCGCTCAGGAACGACAGGTCCGGGCGGAAGCCCGTGGTGACGACGATGCGATCGACCGGGAGGTTGAAGGGCTTGCCCGCCAACATGGCTTCTACAGATAGGCTGTCGCCCTTCATGTCGATGCGGTCGACGGCGAAGGACGTCAGCATGCTCAGCCGCCCGTCCTGCATCGCCTGCTTGGCAGCAAGGCCTAGCGCGCCGCGTTCAGGCAACTGGTCATTCAGGCCGCCGCCGAGAAGCCTTTCGACGCTGCTGTGGCGCAGCGCCCAGAAGATTTCCGTGCCGGGAGCCTCGTTCTGAAGCTCCATGAGCGCGAGCGCCACGTTGATCGCGGAGTGGCCGCCGCCGATGACGAGGACACGTTTGCCCGCGTAGTCATGTCTCGCTTTGCCGATGACGTCCGGAATGCCGTAGGCGATGCCGCCCGACGCTTCGCGTTCGCCCGGAACCGCCAGCCCGTCGACGCCGATAGGATTAGGCCGCCACCACGTTCCGGACGCGTCGATCACGGCGCGGGCAAGGATCCGGTGCTCGCCCGAAGCGTCCCCATAGCGAACCACGAACGGCGAATGCTGGCGCCCTTCGTTCGAGACCTTGTCATGTCCCTGCCGGGTGACGGCGGTGACGGTAGCCCCGAGTTTTAGGTTGGGGGCGATCTCCGGGAGGGCTGCGAGGGGAGCGAGATAGTGCAGGACGATCTCTCCGCCCGTGGGCAGGCCGCGCCAGTTCGGGGCTCGCCAGCCCGACCGCTCGAGCAGTGTTCGAGCCGCCGCGTCGACATTGTACTCCCAAGGCGTGAAAACCCGGACGTGGCCCCATTCGAGAAGCGCCGCACCGACGCTTTCGCCGCGTTCGAGGATGACCGGGCGGATGCCGCGCTCGACGAGGTGCGCCGCTGCGGCGAGGCCGACTGGACCAGCGCCAATGATCGCTACGGGGAGGCTTGCCATCATGTCCATATGTTCGATCCTTCCGGTATCTTCGAATTATCCGGGCAAAAAAATTACGCCACGGCTTCGCTGACCGAAGGCGCACACTTCGCATCGGCACAGCACTCGTCTGCCAGATAGCCGATCAGCCCGTTCATGGCGGGATAGTTGGCGCGGCAGATCAGCGTCGTCGCCTGCCGCTCCTGGGTGACAAGGCCCGTGTCGACCAACCGCTTGAGGTGATGCGAGAGGGTCGATGAAGGGATTTCGAGCTTCTCCTGGACACTGCCGACCGGAAGCCCGTCGTCGCCCGCGCGGACCAGGATGCGATAGAGCTGAAGCCGCGTCGGATTTCCGAGCGCTTCGAGCTGCGATGCTGCTTGTTCGAGTTTCATGGAAATATGATTAGACCCGGTCGCTAGCGCCGTCAAGTCAATTTCGAATAATACGGAAATACCTTGGTGCGCGCTCTAGGCGGCCCGCAGATTGGCATTCGCCGGCGCGCGGACGACGAGCGCGAGGCCGATCAGGATGACCGCCCCTCCGGCAAGCACTGACGGCGACGGGCGTTCGTTCAGGAAGAGGAAGGCTATGAGCACGCCGATGATCGGCATCAGCAGCGCGAACGGCGCGATCTGGTCGATGCGATATCTGCGTAGCAAGCCGTACCAGGTGCTGTAGGCAGCCACAAAGCCACCAAGAGCCAGCACGGCGATGGCTATCCAGTCGAAGAGGCCTGCATTGAACAGGGCCTGGCGCTGTCCGCTTTCGAGAAGAAATGACATCGCCAGCATCTGAGGCGCCGCGATGGCGGACATCAATCCCATAAGCTGGCTGCCTGATTCCTTCGACGTCGCCCGGATTATCCCTTGCGCGATGCCCCGGCAAAGCGTGCCCAGAACGATGAGGAGCAGGCCCCTGAATTCGCCGACCGACTCTGGCATGCCGACGACAAGCGCCACGCCCACAAGCGAGAGCGCGATTCCGCCAAGCCGGCGGACGTTCATGCGCTCTTGGCCGATCGCCCATGCTGCCAGAACGGCAACGGGAACCTGGGACTGGACTGTCAAGACCGCAATCGTTGCGGGTGCGAGCGCAATGCCGCTGAATATGAGCGCGCTTTGCAGGCTTCCGCCGAGCGTCGCCGCAGCCAAGAGCGCCCACAGCGGGGTCTGCCGCCTATTCGATGGCCGAAACAGCGCGACTGCTGTGATCGCATAAACGATCGCCATCAGGAACATGGGAGGAAAGGTCTGCATGGCGGGCTTGGCGATCGTATAGGCGATCGCCCACAACGCAGGGGGCAGCGTCGCCAACGCGACGTCGCGGGGTCTCATTACCCCCTCGCGCGGTCGCTGAATCCGTAGAGTCGTTCAGTTGCCATCCGTGCCCCGAAACCTGACAGGCGACGGCTGCCTTCACCGAGGCCAAGAACAACAATGAGCTCTACGACCGCCTGAATGGCGTGTCCGAATACATGATCCCGCACTTCGATGAATTGAGCGCTGTCGCACCGGAGATTCACCGTGCCTTGCTTGCTGCTGCGGAATTCGCGCGGAAGACACCGCTGCGAAAGCGCGATATCGGCGGCTACAAAGTGGATGGTCGCACTCTTGAAGATGTGACCCGGTCAATCGTGCAGATCGTCTCCGACTTGCGCTTCGCCGACGTTGAATCCACTTTGGACACGCTTATCGCCCTGTACAGCACTGAGCCGAGCCGTGGCATTCGCTAGCAGCTGATAGAAGTCGTGATGCGCCTCCCCTTAAAGGTATTTTTCGCCCTCGGTTCGGAAAAAATGCCTTATGAGGCATATATAATATAAAACATGCCTTAACAGGAATGCTCTCTACTGGTCATGAATGTCACTCCGACCTCATTGGTCAAGGCGAGTTTAGCAGTGCGCTCCACCAATTTGTTCCTGTAGCCTTCGGGCATAGGCAAGTCACGGATCAAAGTCGGCCACTCATCCGCCGCTTGTTCGACCGTCGCGATAATTTCTTTCCGTGCTCGTTCCGTGGGTATTCCACAGAGCTCGGCAGCTCGCTCGAACCTACTCAGGCCAATGATTTCTGAATTTCTGCGGTTTCGGAATTTCAGGGCCATTTCGTTTGAATGGTCGTATACGTAGGCAGCCACTATGTCATAGGCAGGGCTCAATTCGCCGCGGGTCGGCACGGGATACCAGAGCGACCAGTTTTTCAGATGGGCGTCATTGTTGCCCAGTAGCAAGTTGACCGCGATGCGCCTGGCAGCTTGCAGGAACGGCTTGGTACCGCCCCCGCCCAATCGAGTGGCGATGTTCAACACGGTTTCTTCGTTGGCGGCAGAATATTTCTGGTCACCGCTGACGCCCATCACCTGGGAAAAATCCTCCATGTGCACGCGCATGCCGTCGTCTGTGCGGTCGAAACGCTTTACCGCGAGCACCTGAGAACCCGCTTGGAGGAACTCTTCCTTGATGCCGTGGACCGACTCTGTCGGCAGCAGTTCGAAAGACGGCACGGTTACGCCCACGGCTTCGGCCAGCTTCATCGACGTGTATTCGACCTCCGGCAAAAAAGGGAATTTTTCACTCGGAAGCTTCGCAATGATGTCACCGTTACGGCCCGTCGCGGGGAAAGTCAGTCTATCGCCCTGCTTCAGCATCGACATCTTCAACTGCACCCCGGCTAGCGAGAACCTGATGAGAGCCTTATCCCCGGCGGTCTCCCGCACCCGTTGGAGATCCGGATCGAGCGCTTCCTCTGTCCTGATGGCAACCGCGCCTGGAAGATCCTCGCCAAGCCAGCTGAGCACGTCGAAATTCGACGTCTTGCCAGTCGGCAATCCCCTATTCACCAATTCACGCAACGCACCTTCCGGCAGCAGGTTCAGGAACCACGGTGGCAGGTCGCGCCCTCCGGAAAGCATTGGTCCCCATCGCAGTCGCTGCACAGTTTTCGCTTCGTCACCGATGCGCAGCAAGGCGGAACTGAGGATGGGGCGATCCTGGCCGAGGTCGATGTAGGATTGATCAATGTCGAAGTGGACCATTGATCCGGTGTCCCGGACCAACGACCCCACTCGGGTCGACGAACCCCCAGCCTCAAGATAGACCCCAAGCAGCTCAATTTTCTTGGCCATAATCAGATTCCTGGCCTTTTTCGTTGGTCATCATCATCATCATCATCATCGGCGTCGGGGATAAACAGTTCGTCGATCACGCTGTCGGCCTGCCGCGCGACAGTTGGATTGCGCTCACTGTCCAAACAGGAAGACACAATGTTTCTTACCTGGACGAGAGCCTTCCGTGGAACGAATACGATCTCGGAATCCAGGGCGGCCGCGATCGCGTAGAGCGTCGCGGTTTCTGGATTGATCCTGCCGCTTTCCGCCTTGGAAACATACGCCTGGGTAGTGCCGATGAGATTGGCCAGCTCTCCTTGCGTCATGTGTCGGCTTCGACGCAGATCCCGGATGGCGGTCAGAAATTTGTAAATCATGGTCGACATCCCTTCTACCGTAAACCCTATCACATGCGAGGTCGCTTAGGCAGATGCAATATGTCCATTAAGGCATAATTTGTACAAATTATGTCTTAATAGGCATCTTTAGTGAATATCTACGAGCCGCAAACCATGGATATAGGCCCTTCTGGATCGAACGCGGACGCGAAAACTGCCCACGCGGGCGATGGACATGAATCCTTCGGCATCTTGAGTCAAACGGCGCGCTTGCGCCGACGCTCACGATCCGCCCAGGATTCCCTGTCCGCGTGAGCGCAACCCACGATCTGGTGCTCGAACCTTACGGCTGATGATGGCAAAGCTAATCGCAGAGAGGGAATGGACGAGAAGGAGCATTTTCACGTGCAGGTTTGTGCGCGGCATCCGACAACAGATTGATTTTGCTAATCTTCTAGTCTCATCCAACATTCGAGGGCGGCATGGGTTTCCTCTGATCAGAGGCGAGTAACAGGATCGATCCCTGCCGGCCTTGCGCCAGATCAAACCAGGCCACCCTCTCCCGTGTCACTAGATGAAGGTCACGAGCCGCCATTCTTCCCAGGTCGAGGCACGCTGACAGCCAGTTGTCAGCGGCGTCATGGGATACTGCGTTCGAAATGGCCCGCGGCGTCTTCACTGTCGCGGGCTTCAACTCGGAAATGCAGCCTCTCATGAAACAGATTGCCCTGTCGCTTTTTGTGATCGCGACTGCGAGCGCCTACGCCTGGGATCACACGGGGAAGGTCGCCGGTCCGGCACCGGCCGCTGCCGTTGTGACGCCTGCCCCGCAGCCGTCCGATCCCGCACAACAAGGCGTGAGGCTCAAACCTCCGGGGCCTCCACCTTTGCAAATGCTGTGGGTCTGGTAGCGGCTATGCGGTCAGGACCCTCGCTGGCTGGAGCCTCCACCGCTGTCGGTGAGTTTCCAACCCTGTCATTGCGTAGGAACTCATCAACCTTTACCGACTGGTTTTCCAAGGCTGGCCTTCCTTCCTCGCCGGCCTCGCGGATGGTTCTTCTGGTCGGCGCATTCCTGATCTTGCGGTTAGCCCTTGCCGCGGTCATCCCGCTGTCGATCGACGAGGCCTATGCGGTGGTGGTGTCGCGCAGCCACTCGCTCTCCTATTTCGATCATCCGCCGCTTGGCTTTGCGCTTGGCCGCCTGATGGCGGATATCACCGGATGCGAATGCCGACTGTTTGTGCGCTTGCCCTATGTGGTGCTCGGTTCCCTGTCGGCGCTGCTGCTCTATGACCTGACCCGCCAGGCCTATGGCGCGGTTGCCGCGTTCTGGGCGGTGGCGTGGTACACGGTTGCGCCCTTCTTCCTCATTTCGGCCGGACATTTCGTGGTGCCGGACGGTCCGCTGAATTTCTTTCTGCTGGCGAGCGCCTGGGCCGTCGCGCCGATGCTGCTTGGCAAGGTGCCGCGCCATGCGCTGCTACGTTGGGCCATCGCCGGCGTGGCGTTGGGTCTCGCCCTGATGTCCAAATACCAGGCGGGGCTGTTCTGCGTCTCCGCTTTGCTCATCCTGCTGTCGACGAAGCCCGGCCGGGTCGAACTTGCGACGCCCGGTCCTTGGGTCGCCGGCGCCATCGCACTCCTCGGCCTGTTGCCGGTCGTGCTGTGGAACATGAACCATGGATGGATCTCCCTTGCGTTCCAGTCAGGGCGAGGCCTGGCCACGGACGGCCATGTCCTGCACCCGGGAAACCTTGCGATCACCCTGCTTGGCCAGGCCTTCTATGTGTGGCCTGTAATCTGGTTTGTAGCGATCGGATGCATGTGGCGCGGCGTCGGAGCCGGCTCGTCGGTTGCCGACCGCTTCTTCACCCTGATCGCGGTGCTTCCGGTGGCGTTCTTCGACCTCGCCGCATTGTTCAGCGCGCACTCCTTGCCGCACTGGTCGATGAGCGGGTTCCTGTTTGCCTTTCCTCTTGTGGGCCAATGGTGCAGCCAGTTCGCGGAACGCAGGCCCGGGTTGCTGCGGGTGTCGTTCGCCACCGCTGCCATCGTCGTTCCGCTTCTGGCCGTGGGATTTGCGTTGCAGACGACGACCGGCGCCTTCACCCGGCCTTTTCACGAACGGGCAACGAAGTTCGATATCAACTGGCAGCTCGTCGACTGGTCGGCGCTGACCGATGACGCCGAGAACAGTGATCTCAGCGGCACCGATGCCTATGTCGTCGCTCCGGACTGGATGCAGGGGGCACGGATCGCCCATGCGCTCGGACCAAACGTCCCGATAGAGGTGCTGCCGGGAGATCCGCGCCACTTCCAGTTCATGGACGACAAGCGCCTGCAGGCCCGGAGCACGGGATTCCTCGTGGCGGCCCTGAATTTTGGCAAGGAGGCCGAGCGGGAAAAGGAATACCGCGACAGTCTCGGCGGCCTTTTCGTTCCGAACGGGCCTGCCCGGCATGTCACCCAGAGCGTCGCGGGCTTCCCGATATTCGAGATCCTGATCCTGCCGATCAGACGATCCAGCCCCTCACAGCCGACGCTTCAGGGCAGTGCCGCGTCCCCTGACAGCAGGCCTTCGCCATGAGCCACACAGTCATATCCCGGTCGGCGGGCAGTTCCGCCGAAACGCCATCCGGGCCGCATCTCGTGGCGGCGGCGGCGAACCAGAACAAGGGTGTGGAGCTGACCGTTGTCGTGCCCACCCTGAACGAGCGCGCCAATATCGAATTGCTGGTCGCCCGACTGCACGA